>Ga0209777_10000438_pt1 | contig 69630 bp, 89 predicted proteins | sample FrelakmetHBP12HB_FD_187147 | JGI IMG/M metagenome (GOLD analysis project Ga0209777, IMG submission 187147) | Freshwater lake sediment microbial communities from the University of Notre Dame, USA, for methane emissions studies -HBP12 HB (SPAdes)... | ecosystem: Environmental > Aquatic >...
GGGACCATATATTGGACAATTCAGGCGAACAATGGTCAAAAAACAAGCGGTTTTGGTCTGAATGGAACTCACACTCTAAGTCTAACAGGCGTAAAGAAGAACATCAAGATATGGGTGAATGCAAGCGGATTTGGCACAGTGAAGGCATACTATACATATAACTATAAAGAATTAGCGAAAACCAATGATAGCACAACAACTAATATTACTACAAATGTGACAACCCCAGTACATCTAACTGGTTTTGCAAGCAACCAAAATATAGCGATAGGAATAATACTCCTGGGACTTGGAATCTTCGTGCTTGGTTATATTTTCATAATCAGTAAAAGAAGAAAACGAAAAAGATAGATGTTCAAATGAAAAAAATTAACAGCATTGCCATAATGATGATTCTTTTATTTTCTTCATTATTGGTAATGCCACAAACCAAATCAGACAGTACATATGCACTTGTAGAAATAATTCCAAACAATTTAATTGGAACATGGAACGGTAGCAGTAAAATAAATCTCAGTATTTTGATAACGCCACCAGATGGGATAAATGTGGATACTGTTGGAACTGAGCTTATAACCTTCACGCCAAGCATCCTGCAATGTACAAAAATAACGTGGGGCAATCTTTTTGAAGACACAACGGTGCAGATTAAGGGGCACATCAACAATACCGCAGGCACAATAACTAATATGGTGTGGGGTTCAACCATACCGACAGACCAACCTGGATATTATGTGAATTTATCCTTTAATATAATTCATCCAGGGGTTGGAAGCGTTGTAATAGTAAATACATCTAAAACTGGAGTAATAAACAATACTGTAAAATTACCGATGCATATAACCAATTTTGTTATCTCTCTTTATTCTTTGGCTTTGTCAAATGAATATCCAACAAATCAATCTTCTGGACTTCCGCATAATTTAGATTTGGGAATCACGTTGAATCAGTCTACTGGGCAACATGTGAATTTATCGTGGTATTCAAACGCAACTGGACCATGGAAGCTCATAGGAATTGATAGGAATGTTCTAAGTGGACGATACTACATGAGTTGCTATGGAGTAATAGACAGTCCATACAACCAACAGTTGCAATATTTGTGTAGTAACTATTATTCTAATGTATATCATGGTAATGGATGCCCTGGGAGAAACCTTGGAACAATAAAACAAGTGCAAATCTACACGCCATCTTTCTCTGGAACAATACGACCTATATTCAATGGAATGTTGAATGGAACATCTCATTCGGTTTCAGGTATATCATTTACAAATATTACAAATGATAATCATGCTCCAACAGAATGGAAATGGGCTGATGTGGGGAATTTAGATGTTTATACAAGCTCTGCAACTACAGTTTACATACTTGTTACATATGACATTGGATTTGGTGATGGCGTAAGGATAGATTGGTCAGCAAATGCAACCGATTCCCTCACATGGGTAAACAGGTCATATTGGTATGTGACGGAGGTTAAAAATCCAGTCCTGTCAAATCCAATTCCATACGATACACAGACTTGGCTTACATTCAATCCGCATCTATATATTGATGTAAATGACCCAAATGGCGATTTAATGAACATCTCTTTCTGGACAAATAATTCAGGACCTTGGGCACAGATTGGAACAACACAGCATGGCACTAATGGAACATACGGTCAAGCAACGTCATTTGCAACGTATAACAGAACATTCTGGTGGAAAGTGAGTGCTGAAGACAACAATGGGCATTCAACTAATGAGACTTTCAGATTTACAATGCGAAGCGTACAAAACCCGCCATCGAATTTTAAAGCAACAACACAGTGCGGGCAGATAAATCTGTCATGGATAAAATCAGCATATTCGGATTACACAAGAATACAAAGACGATTGGACCATTACCCTACGATTATTTCAGATGCTGACGGGGTATTGGTCTATAATGGAACTGGCTCATCTGTCAGTGATACTTCCGTCAATCCAGGAACTAAATATTACTATTCCGCATGGGCTTTCAACAATACAGACAAGACATGGAGCACCACAAAGAGCAATGCACTAAACTTTACAGCACCAAATGAGCCGACTGATTTTCTTGCAACAAAAATAGATTATTCAAGAATAGACCTGTCTTGGACTAAGGGGACGGGTACAAATACGACTCTAATAAGAAGAAAGATAGGTTCATATCCAACAAATCAGAGTGATGGGACTTTCATTTATAACAGCACTGGTAGTTCATATTCAAATACTGGACTTGGTGCAAATATAACATATTACTATCGTGCATGGTCATATCGTGTTTATTATAGTTGCTTATCTGGAGAAAGCTATAACAAAACAGATGTCGGTCCGCCACTTGTGACAACACAACCAGCTACATCAGTTGGAGACACGACTGCACGTTTAAATGCAAATCTTATTGCAGATGGTGGTGAAACGACAACATGTGGTTTCATTTGGGAAAACGAAAGCGGAACGCATAACACAACTATTGGCACACGCACAGCAGGGCAATCATACTATTTAGACATAGTTGGACTTCAGAAAGGGACAACGTATCATTTCAATGCATGGGCTGTGAATAGTTTTGGATTTGTGAGCGGTTATGAAAATTTGGTAATTACAAAACCATACGAACCCACGAACCTCACAGTTACTGACGTAGGAGTAGATTACATATCACTTTCTTGGGACGTTGGATTGAAAGGAGCAGATGATACAGTAGTAATGCGAAAGACGGGTAGCTATCCTGCAAGCCCAACAGATGGAATTGAAGCATATTTTGGTGGCGGTAACTCAATATCAGTTGGTGGGCTTAATTCAAATGTGACCTATTATTTCCGTGCATGGAGCTATACTGAAAGTGTTTCAATATATTCCACAAATTATGACCAGATAACGGGCAAAACAATAGTTGGAATACCAATCATTACAACACAATCGGCGACAAGCATAAATGATTACAATGCAACAGTGCATGCCACATTAACAGATTCAAAGGGAGAAACATGTGTGTGCGGTTTTAGGTGGGGAACATCATCTGGTGTTTATCCAAATAATGTGACTGTTGGTAGCTATACCACGTGGCAATCTTACTCAAAGCTAATCACTGGACTTTCAAAAGGGCATACATATTATTATGAGGCTTGGGCAAGAAATTCTGGTGGAACTGGTTACGGCAGTGAACTGAGTTTTATTACAAAACCCGAAGAGCCACAATCTTTCTCTGCTGTTACATATGGTGCAAGACAAATTAATCTGAGCTGGATAAAAGGTAAGGGTACAGACTTTACAAGAATCCAAAGAAAGGTGGGGTCTTATCCAACAAATATGAATGATGGCACGACATGTTATAATGGTACAGGAAACTATTATCGAAATATGGAAATCAGACCATCAGACCCATTACTGGAAAATACTGCTTACTATTACAAGGCATGGTCGTATAATACAACAACTAGCATATATTCAACATTGTATGTAAGTTCATTCAATACGACAAAATATCTTCCAACACAAACACTGTCGCCTTCTTCACAAACAAATATCAACAGACCGCCAGTGCTTTACATAACACCGAATGGTACATCTCCCTTGACTGTCTGGTTCTATGACGAAACTAGCGATTCAACAAACGAAACATTTGGCAACAGTGCAGAAAGAATGTTCGGTTATTATGCTGGTTCTGGCACATGGGATGTTTCAGGAACTTTGTGGCAAAACGTAAATAACACTCTGCAAGAAAGCGATTATGCATATTCTATGGTGGAAGGAAATAGTTGGAGGGCTGGTCCTTATTATGTATATTCGGATACGCTTGAAATAGATTTGACCCAGCCTAAATTTACAAAGTCTTTTGATTTAAATTTAAATTATTATGCTGAATGTGTGTATCCATATGCTTACTTTCCAGTAGTTAGCCACATATTTGTACAGTATCACGATTACACAACGGGAACATGGGCTTCTGTTTCAAAAGATTTTGATACACGACCAATTGGTCACGGTTCAGTATCCTATTCAGGTTTACTAACATTAACTCTTCCACAAACTAAATATGTGGATGCAATCAGATTTTATTTTTCAGTTGCAAATGGCGGTGGTTCAGCTACTGTAGGGTACGAACATGTTAAGTCTGCTGTTTCTTTGTATTATATAAAATTCGTGCCATCCACTTATATTAGCACACAAATTAAAACTTCAGGTGAGACAGCCAATGCAGTATTTTCAAGTGCAACAAAATTAAACCAAATTTATTCATGGACGGGAAGAACAGCCAATAGCATAGATTCAATTTACAATACCTGTTCATTCACAACTGAAAAAATAATATATTCAAATCTCAACCCTGTGCTTCATTCGATAGTCGATAACACGCCAAGCCATACATGCAGTGCTATGGTAAACCATACTGGTGGAGACACGATGAATGTCTACTTCCATTTCTATAATTATTCGTCAGGGCACTATCAACTTGGCGGAACAAATCTCAGTGTGCATAATGGGACCTACAGATGGGTTTATCCAAATAGCGACCAATATGGCAGAACATATTACTGGAATGTATCGGCATGGGATGGACTTGACTGGTATAATCAAACTTTTGATTTTACTGTCAGAAGTGCAAATACGCCAAATCCGCCAAATTATAATTTATTGAATTATAACGCAACCGTCATCAACATTACAGGTATATCTGGCGACTCAAAAACAAATTCAATCACGATGCGTGCGAAGAAGGGAAGCTACCCAACAAACTATCTGGATGGAACATTCCTTTTCAATGGCACGCCCTCAACATATAATTATGTTGGATTGGACCCCAATACTGATTATTACTTTAGAGCTTGGGCTTGGAACAGAACTGATAATGTTTGGAGTAGCCCAGATAGCAAGATATTGACCACATTGGGTCCACAGCCACCCAGCTTTACTCTATCCAAACATAACAACACGGTGATTTACATACGAAGCATTTCACGTAATGATGCCTATAGCGATACTGTTCTTATAAGAGCCAAGATTGGAAGTTACCCAACAAGCCGTACTGATGGAATTTTTGTTATGAACTCAACAGCATCTTATATCAATCATACAGGACTTACGATATCTTCAAATTACTTTTACAGTGCTTGGGCATACGATGTGCAAACGCATTGGTGGGGCAATCCAACACAGCATTCGCAGAAAACGAATGGTTATCCGACATCAAGCAGTTACTATCCATCTGGGCAAATAAGCGGATATAATCCAACATTACATGCAACTATAGGCGATTATAACCCCGAAGATTTAGAAGATGTTTATTTCAGAACTAATGCAAGTGGTACGTGGACTACAATATATTCATGGGTGAATGGCAGTCAGGGTACGTATACTCATCCTGAAACAACATTCCATCTACAAGATTGGAACTACTGGTGGTCGGTAAATGTCACAGACCACTTATTATGGTACAACCATACCATTTCTTTCAGAACTGGCAGTATGAGTGTGCCAACTGTCACTGCTGTTGCGTATAATACGACTCAAATTAATTTATCATGGGTAAGAGCAGATGGAACTACAGCTACATGGATTACAAGAAAGATAGACACTTATCCGATAAACAGGGCAGATGGAACAAATGTGTATTATGGGGCTGGAGGATATTATGAAGATGAAAATCTCAGTCCTGGTCAACTTTATAGATACAAAGTGTGGAGTTACAATTCAACAACAGATGTTTTCAGTACAGGAAACACAACTACGCAGAATCTGACAAAGCCCAAAGGACCAACAAATTTCAAAGCGACATCGATGAATTACAGGAACATCTCCCTTTCATGGGACTTGGGTGATGGAGCACAAAAGACATTTATAGCATTTGGTGAAGATAGCTATCCAACGAATAGAAATGATGGCACTCTTGTTTATTTTGATACTGGAACCAGCTTTTTGGTAGGACATTTAAAACCAGATGATTATCTCAATTATTATACACCACAGCCAGGAGTGGACAACATTGGTGTCTACATAGGTGGTGGAGACCCATTCAATAATTCATGTGACGGCAACACAAATACAAAATGGGATTTGAATGAGAATAAGATTGGCAACTTCTCTTATATCTTGCCACTTGTGCCACAGAGGATAAAAGGATTTGCAGTTCTTATCAGAGACTTCTACCAACAGCCAGGAACCGATTGGCAATCTGCCATCACTGGCTTTGAAGTTTACAATGGAAGTTGGCATACTGATTGGAACGGATTGATATATGATAATAGTTCATCCAAAGAATGGCATTACCATACATCATCAAAATATTATAACAATGTAACAGAGATAAGATTCACAGCATACACGCAATTCATAACACCAGACCTTTTCGAAGTCCTAGTGGGAAAATTGGGATACATTCATTGCTTTAGAGCGTGGAGCTATGTGGAAAAAGGTGGACTGCATCAGTACAGTGATGATTATGCAGATGCACAGAACAGGACAAAAGATACGCCACCTAACCAAGTGCCTTTGATTTCAGATATGCATCTATTAAATGGAACGATACACGTAAATCCAAACCCAACATTTAATGTGACTATCGCCGACCCAGAAGGGCAAAGAATGAACATAAGCTGGCAATATCTGCATGACGGTAACTGGAATGAATTTGCAAGCACGACACTTGTGACGAATGGAACTTATTATGCAAATCCACTTGGCGTGTTCATTGGATTTAACACAACATATTATTGGCGTGTGAATGTATCCGATACGGCAGATGTGGGAGATTCTTCACTTCAGACTAGCACAAATACATCGCCAGTGTTTTCATTTACAACAAGAGATATGTTTATTCCCGTAGCTCCAAGTTATTTCAACGCAACTGCTGTAGCCTGGAATAAAGTAAATCTCACATTCACTTTTTCGTCTGATAAAATCTACATAGAACGTAATACTTCGTCAACCTGGAGTTATGGGCAAGGTCAATTAGTTTATCTTGGAGTTGGAACACAATATCAAGATACAGTATCTCATGGCTCTACAATATATTATTATCAAGCGTGGGGATGGAACAACACCGACAGTAGCCACAGTTCTACATATCTTGAATCAATGGCAACCACGCCGAAAAGACCAAATGAACCGCCAAACAAACCTATAACGCCATTGCCGACAGGAGATTATCTTAATGTCTATAATGTTGATTTAAGCTGTTATGTGACAGACCCGAACGGAAACATGATGAATGTATCGTTCTACTGGCAAGGCGGAACATATATTGGAACAGCCCATAATGTAGCAAATGGCACACGTGCAAGCATTCATCTTCCAGACTTTATTTCTCCAGCTTGGTTAGCACATGACACGACATATAATTGGTACGCTGTTTCAAATGACACAGAATACAACAACCAGAGTTCAACATTCAGTTTCAAGACCTGTAAAGCATGGGACTTGAATATCGATAGGCATGTCGATGTGTTTGACGTATCTCTTTTGCTCACTTATTATGGTTCAAATCTGGTTGCGGGAAGCCAGCCATGGGATATCAACAATGATGGGCATGTCGATATATTCGATGTTAGTATCTTGGTTCTTCATTATGCTGAGAATTATTGAGGAGAAATATGCAAAAGATACCGATACTGATGGCAATATTTCTATTGATTTCTTTATTGAATTTAACTTCTATTTGTATATCAAGTGATATACAAGTGAAAACATATGTTTTTTCTTTTGATGGATTGTCAATACAGACCATTCCAACTATGGATGGTATGTTTTCAGTCGTCTCATTGAATGAAAGCCAGAACACAAACATGCCAGGACAACCGCTTCTGCCATGTGTGACTGAGGCAATAGCATTGCCGATAGGAAAAACGGTCAGTAGTATATCCGCAACATTCCATTTTAATTCTGAATATAATGTTGCATATCCAATCGTGCCAGCACAGAACTTTGTGCATTCGGGTGATGATAACTTCTCATTTTGTTATAATGTATCAGATTATCAAAAACAATTAGAATTTAATAATTTAGTCCAAGCCGACATTCAATATCTTCGTGGATACCCAATACTTAATGTGCAAATGCGACCAATTAACTACAATCCATCTCAAAATAAATTATTGTATTATGATGAAATCACACTTACTTTATCATTCAAAAATGAACCTGTTTCCCATTATTATAGAAATTTGAATGATGATGTGAACTATATACGAACCATAGTGAGCAATCCAGGTGACTTGTATGCACCGTTAAACTACCAAAATATCTATCCTGGTGGCATCTGCAACCAATCTGAAAAATATGATTATGTGATAATAACAAACAATGCATTGAAAAATGCATGGCAACCTCTCATTAACCATCGAACAAATTACAGTCATCTGAACTGCACGATTGTTACAGTTGAACAGATAAATGGTTGCAGTGATTATTGGAATGAAACACCGACCTTCAACGACACTCAGGCACACATCAGGGAGTTCTGCAAGGATGCGTATTTGGATTGGAAAACAGATTATATTCTGTTGGGCGGGGATTGGAGAGATGGTGTGCCAAGCGAACAGATAGTTCCTTACAGACTTTTTACTGACAAATATGAAGCAGACACATACAAAACGATGCCTTGCGATATGTATTACAGCAATCTTGATGGCAACTGGTATTATGCATTGCAGGGTATCTGGGGAGGCGGAGTTGACAGTGGTGTAAATGATAAATATTCAGAATTATTTGTCGGCAGGATAACTGCTTATAATTCATCAATGGTACAAAATGCAATCGATAAAATCATCTGGTATGATGAATGCAATGATGCAACATGGTTAAGTAAATCATCTTTCTGGGGAGGAAACCTTGGATGGACTGAAACAGGAAAGCAATATATGGAAGAATTAAGATTAGGTACAGACACATATCGGACATTCACTGGTTTTGAAGAGTGGAATGCAAACAATTCTTTTCAAATAAATACATCTGAAAGATTGTATCATGCAGACCTTGGTTCAACTTATAAAAACTATTGGTCTAATGCAGTACAGAATGATAATTTCTCAATAGTCAATCATCTTGACCACAGCGACTGGAATACGCCATTTAGCCTTCCGAATTGGCAATATAGGATAAACACCAAACCTTTCTTTGGATATACGCAGGGATGCCTTGCAGGACGTTATAATGTTGGTTATGCGGGCTGTGAACAGATGATGTGCCGATATCCAGACAGAAATGCATTTGCATTGATATTGAATACGGGATATGGATATGACAGCACGGGTGATACAGATGGTCCAAGCCAATATCTGAACTGCTACTTCTGGGATTACTTTTTCAATGCATCAGCAAATGATTTCGGTGGATGGCAAATTGGTAAGGCACAGGCATATTCAAAAGATAAGATGAGTGTACTGGTCGACGGTGGGACAGACCACGCATGGTGCTATACTTGGTATAGCTCTCATTTATTTGGAGACCCCGCACTTTCATTAAAAATCGGAGTTTTAAATACATCGCATGCTTGGGATATAAATGGAGATAATCATGTGGATATTTTTGATGTATCGCTCTTGGTAAATAATTATGGCACATTGATGGCACCAGATTCAAGAGCAGATATCAATAAAGATGGTCAAGTAGACATATTTGATGCAAGTATCTTAGTTAACCACTTTGGGGAAGACTATTAAACTATATTATTCCCATCAATGGGTAAAGACCCTAACAAATATTTTATAGTTCCAAGTAATTATCTTTTCAATTAATAATATAAAAATATTTGGAGGCAAAAATGAGGAAAATAACAGCAATATTAATCGCAACTGCAATGGCTTGTGCCTTTGCACCACTTGTCGGAGCAGGAACTACAGATACAATTGTTGTGACATTAAGCCCATCAGCAACAGCATCGATTTCAGTTGACCAGTCCATATGGTCGCCAGTTTGTAAACTTGGAGAAACTAACTCAACATCAGCAACTTGGGCAACTATAACAAATAACGGAGATATCAATGTTAGAGTGGATATCAATGCATCTAACACTGAATCATGGACAATTGCTGGTTCAGCAGGACACGACCAATTCAAATTGGAAACTCTGAGAATTGCATTGACCCTAACTGCAAGCCCGCAGACATTCATTGCAAACCTTCCATCTGATGGAGGCAATACAGCACAGTTCGGTCTAAAGGTAACGATGCCAACCACATCAAGTTCAAGCAACACACAACACCTGACAATAACATTTACAGCGACGGCACTATAATCCTAATATTTATCTATAGATAAATGATTACTTCAGTATGATGAAAACAGAGATAATAGGTATTCTAATACTTGCTCTCTTCATGTGCCAAACAGTATCAGCATACAGCGTGTCTCCTGCTAAATGGGAGGTCACGTATGATAAAAAGATTGTTCTGCAAAAAGTGAACCTGGTAATCAACAACAATGACAACGCTTCAATAAGTATCCGCTTATCGATAACTGCATCTAAATCAATAACAACAGGATATGAGCCTCTTCCAAAAGAGGACTATAGTTGGATTAAATTCAATAGCACAGATATCACAATTTCACCACACGCAATATACACGGACTGGATGACAATCGACGTTCCGAATGCCACAGAGAACTACGGAAAAAACTGGCAGTTCTACATCTATGTGGAACAATATGCTGGTGGCGAACAGCAAGGAACAACGACGATGCTATATGACTATAATCTCAATTGGAGAATTACAACACCGTCACTGAAAAACACATCCAATTCAGGGGTTACGTCAGGGGTTAATCAGATGAATGTCCCTTGGCTATTCATCATAAGTCTGATACTGGTGATAATAATACTTGCGGTAGCGGTAGTAGTATATAGAAAGGAGAAAAAGAATAGAGATGATGAATCTCCTAAAAATAATAAATATAACTAGCATCGTGATGATGGTTAGTTTGATATTTTTATCACAATGTACTGCAAGTAGCGTTTCTGTAAATTTTACAACCTATGGTCCAAATTGGGATATTAATCAAGATGGAAATATAGATGTTTTTGATGTTTCTCTATTAGTTACAAATTATGCACTGAATGGTCCTCCAGGTTGGATACCAGAAGATATTGTGCATGATGGGCATATAGATATATTTGATGTTTCTGCTCTTGTGACACATTATGGTGAGAGATGGACAACATGAGAAAAACAATTCCCATAATACTGGTATTGATACTGTTGCTGGGTATTTTTAGCAGTGTACCATTGGTATCTGGACTACATATAAATGTGAATAAATATAGTCCAACATCCGATGTATCAACACAATGGACGGATATTTATAATGGAGCTGGAAAACATTACATTACAGTTTCAGACCAAAACAATGGCACAGAACTTAAAACAAATCAAAACGCATATACTGATTTATTCGATATGGCGAATCCATCTGTAACTAATCCAGGCAAGATATATAATGTAACGGTATACGCATTGACTGCTGAAGGAGGAACTGGGTCAAAAGGAGTAAAATTTCAGATAAAAGACTCTGTTTCAGGCAATTCGCAAACTACGGGAGCACTTATTTGTACAACTCCAAATGGTGTAGGTTGGCAAAACATAAATTATTCTTTTACTACAAATCCAAATGGCGGTGCATGGACAATGACCAATATTACCAATCTGAGGGTAGGTTTAATCTCATACATAACAGACCCTGGAAACGCATTGATATATGTCACAGAACTTTATGTCAAGGCTTTTTGGTCAAATTTAACGTATAATATAAATCTTGTTTATGAGCAGACTTCCCAATTTTGGCAAAACATGACTTTTAGAAAATCAGGAAGCTATAGTGGCACTTCATATGCTCTTGCAAATGATAGCACTTACGTCTATATGGCGGGAGGCAATGGGGTTCCTGGTGGGACTGTTGGTAAATATTGGCAAACTAACATGACTTTGAAAGCATCAACATCATCATATGGATACGATATTCATGCTATTGCAATAGATTCTGATTATGTGTATGTTGGTGGAGACAATTTACAAAAAGTAAACCAATATTGGAAATCCAACATGACCTATAAAGCACAAACGGCAAGTTATAGTGGAAACATCCATGCCATCGTGGTAGATGGCACATATATTTATGTCGGAGGATTAACAACAGATAAAGTCTATCAATACTGGAAGAGCAATCTGACCTATAAAGCACAAACAGCATCTTATGGAGGAGATATTTATGCTATCGTGCAGGACAGCACATACATCTATGTTGCTGGTTCTGCCACAGATGCAATCAACCAATACTGGAAGTCAAACCTGACTTACAAAGCTCAGACGGCAAGTTATGGCGGAACTATCCGTGCAATGGTAATTGATAGTACATATATCTATGTTGATGGATTAACAACAGATGAAGTCTACCAATATTGGATTTCTAACTTGACTAAGAAAGCCAATACTGCATCATTTACACAACCACTTCTTGCTCTTGCTATCGATGACACCTATGTTTATGCTGGAGGGCACTCAGTAAATAAAATCTATCAATATTGGAAATCCAATCTAACTAAGAAGGCAGAAGCAAGCAGTGGAGAAGTATATACTATGCTTACAACTGCCTTTACAGATAACCCACCAATCTATGGTACTCCATCGCCGACAAACGGTTCGACTGGACAGGATACGTCATTAACATGGAACATACCCATCAATGACGAAGATGGCAATACAATCAACTGGAACATTGCATGTAGCAACGGTCAAAGCAGTTCGGCAACAGGAGCATCGAACGGAACAAAATCATTGTCAATATCTGGTTTAGGATATTCAACAACTTACAAGGTCTGGGTCAACACTACAGATGTTTGGAATATAGCAACGAAGAACTGGTATACTTTCGTAACAAAAGCATCGATAGTAAATATTTCAGTATCTCCAAAATCCATCAATCTTGGTACGGTCAACGTTGGGCAATCAAGTCAGTCATCAGGATATCATTTTAACCTATCAAATATGGGCAATGTAGCTTTATCTGTAAAAATCAATGCATCGGCATCGCAGAACTGGACGTTTGTAAGTTGGGCTAACCATGGTAAAGATAAATTCTGTATGAATTTCTCAAAAAATAATTGGGCAACACAGACAAATGTGCAGAACGATGGGACCATAGTGCTTGTAAGTAATTTAGCTGTAAGTGGCTATCAGTTATTTGATATAAAAGCAATCCTTCCGACTTCACTTTCTCATACTTCCAATAGTGAACATTTCACTGTAACATTAACAGCAACAGCAATTTAATTAGGAAATTTATTAAATATCCTTTTGATTACTAACAGTATGAGGAGGATAGTTTTAGTTCTGTTATTATTGATGCTGATGGTTTTGCCAGTATCTGCAACAACAGAAATGTATTGCAATCCCGCTCAGATTAATTCACAAAGGGGAGAACCAATACAAATTGCAATAATAATAAAGCCAGACCAGCAAATAAATGCAGTATCGATAGATAAGATGTCATGGGATTCAAATATCTTGCAATTTGTAAATGCGAAAGAAGGTGATTTTTTTAATTGCAGTCTTGTGTGGATACCTGGAAAAGCTGGCAAAGACAATTATACCAATCTGTGCTGGGGATGCAACACTCCAACAGATAAACAAGGAACTTTAGTTATATTTACATTTAAAGCAATAACTGATGGCAAATCCAATGTTACAATTGACCATGTTGGCGTTGCATATGCTGGAGAAAAAATAAACACAACTATCGGTAATTGTATTGTTACAGTTGGTTCTGGAATCTATGTCGCTTCATCAAAAACAGCACAAATACCGATTTATTTGATTGCATCTCTGATTATCATTGTTATTGCAGTAATAGGATTCATCCTACTTAAAAGGAAGTCAAAATTCCCACGAAACCCCAATTACCCCAACAAATAATTTATACTTGTAATTTGTTTAAGATTTATACATTATAGGAGAATAGAACAATGAAACTTAAAATCATATTGTTATCTGTGATGCTGTTGATGAGTATGGCTTTTGTAGTTTCTGCTGATGAACCATTAGCAGGACCGAACTTTATGGGTTTTACCCAGAGCCCTAAAGATGTAACGGTGGGTGCAACGTTTACGACATCTGTATGGGTTAATGTTGCCAGTCAAATTAATTCTATAGCAATAAAAAATCTGTCATTTTTGCCTGCTGGCATTGTAAACTATACATCTCAGGCTATCGGCAATTTTTGGGATGATGCATTATTAGCCAATGGGGATTGGCAATTGATTGTAAATATACATCCTTCTTCTGGTGGAGTCCATAACGCACTTGGATATGTTGCTGAATGGGCACAGGGAATTGGAAACACGAATCCTCCTCCTCCAGCATCTGTAAATAATCATAATGGAACAGCGACAACAATAACGTGGTTGGCAAAGAGCTGTGGCATTGTTACTACAACTCTGGTAGGTTATCAATCTTGTACTGCATATAATGGCACTGACCCTGGAACAACAAAATACACTGGAACAATACGTGTGCATCCACAGGCGACAACTGGTTTTACTGCAACACCAAATGGATACACTCAGATTGATTTATCATGGACAAAACATACAGGTGATGATAAAACTTTAATTCGTTATAAATCAGGTTCAAATCCAACAAGTGTAACGGATGGCACGCTTCTATATAACGATACGGGCTCATCGAAAAGTCATACAGGGTTGAGTGGTGGAACTCACGTTTACTATTCAGCATGGGGTTGGAATGAATCTGCTGGCTTGTATAGCATATATTCTGCAACAGCAGATGCACAAACGCCTATTCCAAATAACCCACCCGCATTCGGAACGCCCTCCCCGACAAATGGTTCGACAGGACAGAATTTAGCACTAACTTGGAGCATATCGATAACTGATGCAGAAGCAAACCCAATCAACTGGAATATTCACTGTAGTAACGGACAAACAGCATCGGCAAATGGTGCATCAGGCGGAACTAAAACACTGTCAATTTCAGGTTTAGCATATTTAACAACATATACTGTTTGGGTAAATGCAACAGACCCAGCAGGTTCAGGTCTATGGACACGGGCATGGTACACGTTCCAAACAAAGGCAAACAGCCCACCAGCTTTCGGAACGCCATCACCGACAAACGGTTCTGGCAGTCAGGCTTATTCATTAACTTGGAGTATTCCGATAACTGATGCAAATGGAGATTTAATTAATTTCAGAATATCTTGCAGTAACGGTCAATTCACCGATGTGGCAGGAGCAACAGGTGGCACTAAATCATTATCAATATCTGGATTATCGCCTTCAACTACGTATACAGTTTGGGTGAATGCAACAGATATTTATGGTTGGACAAGAGCATGGTATACATTTACAACGAAAGCAAATAACCCACCAGGCACGCCAGGTGGCTCAGATATGACACCAAGAAATAATGCACCTAATGTTCCAATAAATCTTGGTTTCTTGCGTGTAAAAGTAACTGACCCCGATGGAGACCACATGACTGTCAACTTTTACTGGGGCAATGGCACGCTCATTGGGACTTCATCATCGGTAGCCAGTGGAGGCACTGCAACAATATCAATTCCGACTCTTGCTTACAACACTACATATCACTGGTATGTTGTTATAGCAGATATTTATCATGCAACAACAAGAGGACCGACAGCAGGCAATTGGTCATACACTACTGGACCATATGTGCCTATTCCACCAGGTGGACCAAGTGTGCATACCCATACTGTCTTTGTGGCTGTAATAGATGATGCAACAAATCTGCCGATTATAAATGCACTATGCAAAATCATGAAAGGAAATGACTTCCAAGGTCAGGGGTTAACTACAATCTATGGAACGTTTAGCAAACTACTCAAAGACAGCGACCAGTACACATTGACCGTAACGGCAAATGGATATGCGACTTCGGTTACGCAATTTACACTCAGCCAGAAGGACACATACATAACAATCAGAATGCATACTGGAGTTGCACCAGTGGGTCTCACAAATGCACAAGGAGGTCTTTCAACAGTAGGATTCATATTCTTGGCAATATTGATAGTCACACTGCTAGGTGTACTCTTCATTTGGTACAATTATTACGGTGGCAAAAAGAGATAGAGAGATGATTGATGATTTCTCTTTAGCAGGAATAATAAAAGGTTGCTTCAGCTCAGGGAAGTTCAAATCCCCTGAGTGCAGACTTTTGAAACGAATTTCTGATGGTGAAGATGTACCAGAGTATCCTGAGTACGACCCAAGCAAAAGTTATTTTGTTCAGATTGGAGCTAAGGTACTGGGTCCTACAGAACCATATCTATACGACACGATGGATGATATTGTGGCAGAATATCTGGGGAGCCATGGTGAATATCCTTCAAACATTTGGACTGAAGAATAAAACCTTATATATAATACAATAGATACTATACAAAGAGGAGAGTCGGATAAATGGCACAACAATTTAAAAAATTGCTGTATAATAAGCATTTCACTGATTCTGGCGGACTTGCCAAGTGGAAACTAGCACCTTGGAAGGTCTTTGGGATTTTTCTATTGCTTTCTATTGCTTCAATTCTGTTGTATGCATTCTTCTTCACGAAAGACCCACGTGCAACTCTTGGAAACGTTTTGTTCTATACCATCATACTAATTATAGCAATCCTTGCAATTTATCTTGTTGGAAATAAGGCATGGAGCGTTAAGAACCGCATTGCGTATTTTCTTATAACATTTATAGTTCTGTGGGTCGTTTATTTCGTTATGTACTTGGTGTTCGGATATGTTGGTATTAAGTTCTACATTGGAGGATATGCTCTATGGACCATAATTGCGATACTTGCAGGTCTTGGAGGAAGCAAATATCTTTTTGATAATGAAATAAATCGAAAAGATTTTATTTTTGCAGGATTGGTATTTATTGTTTTTTTAGGTGCAAATCTTCCGATGAACAGTACGGGTGGTTTCCTAGCGAATTTGGACAAGCTTCTTACAACTATCTTCAAATTCTTTAAGATATGATAATAAATTGTGGTGAGGAATAGTGCTACTTGAAAAAGACAAAGTTAAGAAGAAGATGGTGGAATTCATTGTCGATTCTTACTGGATTAAATCTATCACACAATTTAAAGATGTGGAGGAGAAGTTCTCAGCACCACCAATATCTCTGAGCCATGGTAGTATTGCGAATTATCTTGATGAACTTGTAGCAGAGCACAAGATAATGAAATGGAGGGAAGGAAGCAATGTCTTCTATGGTCCGCCCAAGATGCCTACACCTTTAAAGATTTCTATCGCAACAACTGTATCGTGTCTTGTAGCATGGACTATATTATTTTTAACAAGCACAAAATCACTATCATCAATGAATGCATTTCTCTCAATCTGGAACATCGTCTTTTTGCTTTTAGGATTCAACGTTGGCGTAGTGATAATCTGCATTTTATGGAGCAGGCAAAACAAAGCCTTAAATAGTAAATAAACAAAATCGTGCTTGAATAGGTCAAAATTCAGATAATGTCTATCTGTTGACCTGTTCATTTTTACAGATTATATAAAGAGAGCGTGCATTATAGGTAAACGTTTAATAAAAAAATACGAAATGGAGGAAAAAAACCATGAAAAAAATTTGGGGAGTTGCCATATTGATGTTGGTAGTCGGTGGTCTGTTAGGCTACGGAATATCAGCATACTATCAAACATCGGCAACACAAAGTGCCTACCAGCAAGGTATGGCATATCAGGCAAGTATCACACCAACGACACATGTTGGAACACCAGCAAGTTTGGACTGCTCATTAGATGTGGTTACATATGACCACACTGCAACCGTATTAGCTGACGGTTCAGTAGCGGGAGATGTTAGTGTTGACCATACATTAACAGTTAAAAATACAGATGATACCGCTACAGCAAAGAATGTCTACATTATGCTGTGGAACCCAGCTACTCAGAAGAAAGGTCTTGACACTGACATAGCAGTAAAATACACATATGTGTACATAAACGTCGGTGGAGTGACCAAATCCATATACAATGATGGATACACAAATGGGTACTTTGTTGGTGATTTAGCACCTGGCGACAGTGTTGTCGTTACAGTAGGAATCACCTTGAAGACAGCCCCTGCTGACACATATGTAGATGCCCAAACATACGACACCTGTAAGCTGTACGTCGTACAACCCGATATTAGTTACGCAGATGCAGTAGCCTTCACCGTATTGACCTAATCGGAGAGAATTTTTTCTCTCTTTTATTTTAGGTGGTGAAGCCCTGTGAAACGCATAGCAATTATCGGTGTATTGGCTCTATTCGCAATGCTCTTAGTGTCATCCCTGACAGTAACTGCCATAGTTCCACCAACACCTGAAAGGAAAATGGTGACTGTTGGTTCTGCTTATGCAGACCAATCGCTTGTGGGAAATTTTACGGCAGTTAGATATCATGAAGGTGATATCGGAGTACCTATGGTCAATGGGTTTTGGACAGTGGCTGACTCAATTCAAGTCACCAACAACCTTGGATATAATTTAACAAACATAGTATTGAATTTGACGTATCCAAGTAATTGGGCTTCGAAACCAGTTGCACACATAGACATTCCGTTCCTAAATGATACACTACAAACCTATGTCTTCGTTGAATACCAGAAGAAAGCTCCTTACTACAATAAGACCAATGATGTCGATGCAAATGTCATAACCGTTCATGGGTATGAAAACCTGACTGGAGTTGGATGGAAGTTCGACCCAACTACAATCACAAGTTTTTCAGCACTCACGTCAACAGTTGATTTGACCATTAAAAAGAACGGACACACACTAGAGCAAGGCACAGTAAGCAATCACAAAGACTGGTACTGGAACGCAGACGGCGTTATCGTCTTTGAAGGTCTGTCTGTAGTGAAGGGCGATGCAAACGCATTTAACTTTATCTGGACAGCACCAACAACGACAACACCAGTAACAGTGCCATCAACGACAGCACCAGTGCAACCTTGGTACATGCAGACCCAAGGTGGATTCCCAGTGTGGCTAATCATAGCCGTCATTGTGATAGTTGTGGCATTGGTTTTCCTAGCAAGCGGTGGCAAAAAGAGGTAAAAGAGCCAACCAAACAAAAATCTAAACATGGGAGGTGCATTCGCACCTTTCTATATTTATTTAGCGTGGCGACCACCTACGGAGGAAACAATGGAAACGAACGTAGGTGAAAATAAAAATTCAGGCTTATTTTTTAATTCAATTACTTTGAGGAAGAGTGGATGTAATGAATAAGACGCAAATAATTATTGGGGCTGTAGGAATAATAGCAATTCTGTTAATCTCTGGATTCTATAGTGGCATAATCAAGTTACAATCTGCAAACGACTATGGAACGGGGCAAGTAATAAGCACAAAAACAGTAAACTTAGATGCACCTGGAGAATATAGTACGGCAGGCGTAAAATGGCTTACCGCTACAAATTCATTAAACCATAATGCACCTGGTGAGTTATTCGATAGCGACAGATATGTTGTTTCTTGGCAACCGAATGGCAGAAGCGTGACTGCTATTGCATCATGTGATATGCAGTTTTTCAGACGATGGGATTTTCTTGAAATTTATATTATCCCAACTCCATTCAAAGTTCCTGATGCAATCTTCAAAGATTACTACTGGGATGTGGACTACACGGATGTAACTGGTAAAACAATTAAGGTTATTGATGGACTAAACTTTACTGGTGGTCCAGATGATACATCGGTGCTAAAGGACTATGTTTATCTCAGAAGTTCATCATATCCAAAGAATACATTTGCTAATTTGCAACATTATAGTGATATAACAGACCCACCTGAAACGCCATCGAATTACAATTATGCGAAGGCTAATCCATGGGATGTCTATAAATGGTGGTGTTATAATGGAGATGGATATGTTACTTTGCCAACTGGACAATTTTCATTTGACATGGTGGGAAATCGTGTAGGAGTATTAGATATAAAATGTTATGTTAGAACTGCATTGAGAGAAGACATTCATCCATTCCCTGGAACTACATCCGATTTGCACTGGCACGAAAGAGATTATCTCATGTCTGAAGATTGGTGTTATCTAGCACCAGGTCGTGGTGAAGTACGCATAGATTCAGTAAATTCAATATCAAACAAAGGGACTGCTATAGCACCAGAAACAGGAGCTGTTTACACGAAACTTGTTTATGAAGAAGGCTCAACTGTTACATTCTCTGTAGATACTGGGTATTCAGGTAATTCATTGACAGCCGAACAAAAAGCAGAAGGTTTCACTGGCGGATGGAATCTGCAAATAGTAAACAGCAAAGGTCTGACAGTCAAAAATATTCCATTAGCTGATGGATTAAAGAATTATAAAGTACCATATGTAATTCCTACTGGGTCATTTATTAAAGGTGGTGACAATGAATGGATGGTAGTTCTGAGCAACACATTATTCGACCAGAGTGAAACAAGGATTTTCGTTGTAGATTCATATAAAAAGATTCCAGGTCAAACGGTTGTTGTACCAAATAAGAACCAATACAACCAATGGGAAACTGCAACTATAACGATGTCTGCAAAACCAAATACAAATGGAACGAATGATATAAATCATTTCAGAGTCTGGGCTACATATGATTTTGAAACAAGTACAAATTATGCATTGACGGCAAGGAATGTTCCTGCAACGAAATCTGGAGATAAGTATACTGGTTCAGTTAATTTCCAAGTAGTACAAGGTGGCAAAAATGTCTACTTTACGGCATTGGCGATAGATTCCGATGGTAGAGCAGGACCAGAAGGAATGACTACAGTATGGGTTGTACAAGTAATTCCGAATCCTGGTGGAGGTGGAGGAGGCGGTGGTGGAGGTGGATTGTTGCCTGGTGGTGATATCACTCTCATTATAATTGTAGTCGCAATCATTGCAGTTGTCGTAGGGATATATCTATATGTTCTCTATAGCCAACGAAAAATTGGAGGCAATCGAAGATGAACAGAAATCAAACATTAGCTGTAATAGTGGGCATTTTGATAGTTGCAGGGCTGTTGTTTGCAGGATATAATGGAATGCTGAAAATAGGATTGCAGGGTACGACAAGTAATAATCTATACTATGGTGCTAATGATGGTTCAGTAATAAGTGAAATCAAAAACAAACCAATTTACGGTGGTAGCAGTGCTGGAGGAGAACTTACCCCTCAAGATACTTATCTTAGTACATGGCTCAGTTCCCAATATGGAGAAAAAATAATTATTTCTCCTCATGCAGATTATTGGAATGCATGGTGGAATGGAATTTTGGGTGGCGGTGCTTTTAACCAGCCTGGAGTTCTTATTGGTCGATATTGGTTAACAGCAACTTTGACAGATGCAAGTGGAACTCATAATATAATATGGGCTGGTGGATTTGATAACAAATATCTGGAAATTGCACCAGATTCCCCAACACAACAATCAGATATTCATGCGATATTTGGCGATTTCGATAAACGTACATGGGCAAGCCTTTATGGTCAATATAAAAATGCGTGGGGCGGGTGGTATGGAACAAATGGACCGACACAATCAGATGGTTGGAACAAATGGTGGTCTGACCCGATACGACAATCATATTCTAAATATGAACTTGGTCTTCAAGGAACACCAGTTGCATTTTATATGAAAGCAGGTGTAGAAGGAACAGTTTTAATCCAAGTGCATTCTGATTATGCAACATGGCATCAATATGCAATAAACAATGCCCGTTATGAATTGCACGAAGATGTCATATTGCAAAGTGATAGCTTTGTTATTAAATCCGCACAAGGAAATTTGGATATCGCTAATTATAATGTGTATCAATTTAAAGGTCCAGCCGAAGCAGGCGGAACACTTGATGTTTATACAAAATACGTCTTTACAGAAGGTTCACAAGTTAAACTTAACATCGATGTGGATTATTCAAGACCAGAACTATACAAGGGATGGAAAGTCGATGTTATTAAACCAGGAAATCTTTTGTTACAAGAATTTGCAATACCTGACAATATAAATAAGTCAATAACATTCACGATTCCAGACAAATCATTCGTTGCAGGTGGTAACAATGAGTGGACCGTACAGCTTGTCAATCCTGCACTTAAATACAAAGATGGCACTACGCTACAGGCTGAAATAAAGTTGTTTGTCGTGGATACATATGCACATGCACCAAGCGGAACAAACGTTACAACAAACGGTAATTATTTCTCCCAGGGCTCAACTGTTGCCATAACTTGCACTGCATGGCGTAACCAGGTTACAAAATCGGTAATAACTCAATTCAGACTTTTTATAAGGCTAAACAATCCGACAAATGGGGAATATCTCTTTGATGGTGTACTTACATCACTTACGCAGAGCGGTGAAAAATTCACTGGAACATATAATTTTAAATTAAATAGAATGGGAACAGTATATATTGAAGCACTTGCACAGGATACGGGCGGGTATACTGGTGGTGAAGGAATAACTACTGTCACTGTGACATCGGCACCTGCATACTCTATAGTCGTAGTCGTCACTGATAAAACTACAACTAAACCGATACAATATGCGATGGTTACACTAGGCACTATACAGAAGCCTACACGTAGCGATGGCAGTGCGACATTCGATGTATTGTCAGGGCAATATGCACTGGTTGTTGAAAAGTCAGGATATCCGACATATTCTGGTGGCGTAATACAAATAGGAAAAAGTCAGGAGATACCAGTTGCCTTGTATGGAGGCATGGGACCTAATCCTCAGCCAGGTGGACAATATCCTCTAAATGTTGCAGTTGTTGATTCTCAATCAAATGTAATTACTGGTGCATCTGTTACCGTCGGAGATGAAATGAACACAACTGACATCAACGGTTATGCTCACTTTTCTTTATCAACATTACAAGAATATAATCTAACAGTTACAGCAGATGGATATGAAACATACTATGATACAATAACCGAAGATGTATTGAATGCTGGGTATTTCTTGACAACACTGATTGGTACTGGCACTGTACCAAATGAAACAGGAACATATCCATTGACTATAACAGTTGTGGATGGTCTAAATAATGCAGTTATATCTGGTGCGTCTATTGCAATAGGCGACAAGACAGGAACGACCACTACAGACGGAATTGCATCTTTTACTTTCAATGAAAAGAAGGAATATGCCATTACAGTTGTTGCGAAGGGATATACCACTGTAAGTGATACAGCCACAAGTGAAGATTTTGATAATACAATCAAATATGTTTCAATGCTATCATCTGACCTTAATACTACAACACAGACGATAGTTATGATATATGTAACCGATTCATTTGGGCATGCTATAAATAATGCATTTGTAGATTTCGGAGATAATGTGCACTTCGGATTTGCAACAAATGGGAAGGCGGTTTTCAATACTATTCCAAATGGCGATTATACAATGACAATCATGGCAGATGGGTATGATGAATTGTCTCAGGTTCTGTCTGTTAATGGCACTGTATCGCAGACATATATATTGACACCAACAATACCGACACCAATACACCAAGACCCAAATGACCAAACACCTGACACAGATAAATATAATGTGACTATAACAGTAACAAATGGAGATGCATCAACGATTGTCAAGATTGACAAAGCCTTTGGATACGGCTCTGTAATAAACTTCAAAATTTCAAGTGGAACCCATACTCTTACAGTCGGAAAACCAGGATATGCTGTTCACACAGAACAAATAACAATACCTGGTAAATTATCATACTCTGTGACATTGAAAAGGAATGGAACACCAGCAACTCCAGGCTTTGAAGCAATCACATTAATTGTCGCCATCGGCATTTCGCTTGTGATAATATACAAACGTAAGAAGAAGGAAGAAGAATGAGAAAGGCAATTCTACTATTGATAGCCCTTTTAGGGATAATGTTCATTCCAAGTTTAGCATCAGCTAATGCACCACCAATAACTGGAAAACCAGGTATGCAAATACCCTTGGTATTGAATAATTATCAAATTACTACTGATACTCTATTATTGCCAGATTGGAAACCAAGTTCAGTCAAATGGTCTTTGATAAGCCCAAGTGGGCAAGTAACTTATTTGGTTAACAGTGGTCTTGATTCAGTAACTCAGGCAGGCGGAGGGATACCAATATTCGGCTCTACAACATGGTCTATTACTGAAGATAGTGGCAACATAAAGATACCAGCATTCGCAGAGACTGGAACATGGACATTGAATGCAAAATTTTATGACAGAGCATTATTCATATTTTATAACTCTGAAGGAGTGGATGTAGAAACCATCAATATACAAAGTGGTGGTATTGTCGATAATCTGAATGCACCATTGACATATGCTTTTAACATTCCTTTGACCGATTCATCATACACAATTGCATTTGATTTGATATACATCATTGCTTTTATAATCATAGTTCCGCTTATATTCTTGATTTGGTTTACCCTAATACGGGGCAGGAGGAAATAGCATGATGAATAAATTAATAGATAGAATGAAAAGAAATAAGCTGGTGAATGATACGAATGCAATAGGAGGACTAGGCTTGGGATTGTTTACATTTTTGCCGTCTATTTTCAGCCTGATAACACTCTTAGTAGTCGTATTTCTAATATACTGGATACTGAGCAACATAATAATAATTGCAATAGGTCTTTTCGTTATTGTTCTAGCTGTTGTTCTATTGAAAAAATATGTACTGCCTCAAAAAAAGGAGGTGGCTAAGTAATGTTGCTTTACGAAATTATTCTGTTCGGACTGCTTGGTACGATGACTGCTATTGTTATGGACACAATTCTGACCGATGGGAAGAAATACTTGTTGTCTTTTTTCCTCATATTGGAAGGAACATTCTTTGGATGGCTGTCTGGCATAGCATGGGTGTATCTCACTGGCGGAATGAACTTAGATATTTGGGCATTCCTTTTGCCGATAGCAGTAGCTGGTTTTTTCACTTTCATGACAATCTGGTATCTGCCAAAAGGAATTATGGGTCGCATATCGGATGTCAGCAACGCAAATGTTGCAATCATAGTGATAGTCTCATTATTAGTAATAGGTGCTTGCTTTTTCTCTCTAACGCCTAGTGCAAAATTATCTGCCATGAGCACTAATGCATTCAATGAAAAAGAATATACAAATCTACAATGGCAACCAGGCGGAACGACATTGACTGCAAGCGATGTCCAATTATTTGTAAGAGGAAGTTCCAATCCGTCCATGATTAATATTTCATATCAGCTAGGCTCAATCAATGGCTTAAAAGTAGACAATCCAACAAGCAACGGATATCTTGATTTCAAAGTCATACTGCATGCAAATGTATTGTGGCAGAAACCATATTTGAAGATAGCAATCTACAAGGACAAAAACGGTAACGGAATTGTAGATACTGGCGACATAATGTGGTCTGATTCTGCATACAAACTTTCTTTGACTTCTGCCGATGGCGATTGGCGTTCCAACTGTGTATGGAGCGATAATAAGCCAGTTTCAAGTGCATTTGTCACGCAGAATCTTGTACTGCCGATATTTGATGCAACTGCAATAAGTCCGTGGCAGAATGAAAAAGGAAAAGTATTCTTGAATACGCCAGAAGGTTATGTTCCACAGAACGATATGATGTCATGGGAGCTGACTTCAACAGGAATTACATTGAAAGAAAATGTACAGGCATATACCAGTGTTGGTGCTGGGGACCAAACTTCAATTAATGGACGTATTTATTGTGGGCAAGCAACTGGCAACAACCTAATTCTTGTGCAAGCATATGATGCATCCACAACAGACCCATTCCAACAGAATGTTGACCCGATTGCATCTCAAGTCATTCCATTCCAAGTAGCAAGTCTGCAAGGTGGAATCGGAAATGAATGGATTGTACTTGGTGGATTAGGGATAATAGTTCTGATTGGCGTAGCGATGATTTCATCAAGAAAATACTAAATATCTGGTGAGAAGCATGGCGAAACGTAGACCTAAATATGTAGAAGAAGAACCACTGCCAATGAAGGCGGTGGATGCTTACTTTTTTCTCCGTACAGCCTTAGCACTAATCGGTTTTGTTCTATATTTCTCAGATAAATTCTATCTAACACGATACAATGTTCTTTCATACGTAGGTTTCATGTTCGAAGATTTGACAATATATCATGTTTCGCCAATAATTCCACTTATACATGCAATAGCATTTGGTGTCTGTTTCATAGGTCTGCGTAGGGATATAGGCATCGTAAGACTTCTAGCCGTCTTGTTATTGTTCATCGATATATTTGCAATTCCAGTAGGTACGGTAATATCAATAATCATCATCATCTATCTATTGCTTCCTTCAACAGTTAAGTATTTCCATCCTATTTCTGAAAAAACATCAATGTATAGAGTTGTAGGAATTGCAATTCTTGCATTCGCTATTGTCGGTTTCTTCTTTACTTCTGGCATTTCGGAAAATGTCATACCTATGTCTGAAAGCCCAAATCTGATGCTTACTGCCATGGATAAGGTGAGTTCTATCAATCTGACTTCCGAATCGGGTAAATCAGTCAATGTTGTAATAGAATTATGGTATACTTCATCGTTGATGCAATCTGTGGAGATGCAAGGTGCTGTACTGCAAAGTGTATCACTGATGGGCGGGGAAGTTCACAATACAACTCATAATGTTCTCAATGCAATAATTGCAACTGTCCCAGCCGACAATCTTACTGATATTGCAATGAACCCAAATGTTAAGGAAATAGTTGAGGATAAGCCAGTCATACAACTCATGGGTTTTGTTTCACCGCAATCAACATCATCATATGTTTTGGAACCAATTAAGAATTTACTGAATATCAGCATAATTGGTAACACTGCAAATGGCAAAGGCATTGTAGTTGCAGTTGTGGATTCTGGTATTGATGACAGCATACCTGCAATGCAAAGAAATGGGAAAAGCATCGTTATCGACAAATATACGCTTTATGGCGATTATGTAGTGTGGCATGGAACTTCTGTTGCAGGATGCATAGCTTCACAAGATAAAGAATATCCAGGCGTGGCTCCAGGTGTGTCTTTACTAAATGTTGAAGTATTCATGCCTAGTGGGCAAGCAACATATTCAGATATAATCAAAGGATGGGAATGGGTAGTGAATTGGAAAGAAGCACATCCCGACAAATTTGTGATATGCTCAAATTCTTTGGGTTTACCCGCTAGTCCTGAAATACCAGGAATACTTGATACGGCAGTCGACAACATAGTTTTGCGTTATGGAATACCAATGGTCATTGCAAGTGGTAACTTCAATCCACAATATGGAATTTGCAGTCCAGGAATGGCTCAATATGGATTGACTGTCGGTGCAGTCGATTCATCGGGTAAAATAGCTCCATTTTCATGCCGTGGTCCTGTATTTGGAGAGAAAAAGCCAGACGTATGTGCACTTGGAGTCGATATAGCTGGCTTTCAACCGCATGATGTATTCCCATCCATTAAGCCAGTAAGCGGAACAAGTTTCTCAACACCAATAGTCGCAGGAGTATTGGCACTGCTGGCAGAGAAACATCCGAACTATAATGTGTTCCAGCTTTATGATGCAATACGCAACGGTGCAACACATGTAAGTCCGACTGGATTTGACAATGATTACGGCTACGGCATTGTGAACTTGGCTGGTGCCGAACTGTCGCTTAATACTGAAAAACCAAGCAGAGATTATGTCTACATATTTGCATTGTTGCCAATCATAGGACTTGCCGTGATGTTCTATCCAGAATTGGATGAAAGATTGAACTTATATTAATGGAGAAAAATAATGGATACGGAATACAAGGTAGCAATAGTATTGGTGATAGTTTCATTAGTGGTCTTTGGTAGCATAGAGTTTTTTTTGATTCCAAATAATAATTATTCAAATCAGCAGATTGGAACATTCAGCCTTGCAAATTATGATGAAGGCGTGCAGAAAGTTGGTTTTTCAGTAAATACAAATTTGCTATCATCGACAACGAAAGGCATATCATGTGATTCGCTTCTTTCTTCTCCTTTTTATGCTAGTGTTACTGGCACGACGATAAATATCAATGGGCGAATAACAGTTGATTGGATTGGAGCAGATTTGGATTATTATGGACAGCATTACCATCAGGTGAAAGGATATCGTTATGAGATTTATTGGAAGGATGCTTCTACTACTTCATGGACAAAGCTGACAGATTATGTAAATCATGGCACTGCTTTGAATGTTGATACTTCCAATCATCAGTTTCAAACTCTGCAACCAGGTGGGATATCTATTCCGCAGGGTGGAACGACCATCAGTGTTCCAAGCAGTTTTAGCCTATCTTGGAATTATAATTTTATAGGTGTTGGACTCCAAATTAAATTATTTGCAACATTGGATGACAATCATGAATATCTGATTGGTTCGCAGGAAGCAATCGCATACAGAACAGACATGCAGTTGATTGTTAATACTGACCCAGTGGACTGTCAGGTCACTGTCCAAACACCGACAACCCCGACGGTAAAGGGATACACGGTCGGCAAAGAAACATCTTATGATGGCGTTGCATCCTTTACAATCAAAGAACCAGCAGGCACAGATGTTTTTGTGACTGTGGAAAAGGGAGGATATACTTCTGTTCTTCAACAGCAAGTCCCGATGGATGACAACAAACAGATAATGATTCATCTTTATATTACGCAACCACCATCATATAATGTGACTGTGAAAGCAACTCCTGCCTTTTCAGATATCACGCTTGATGATATAACTAAACATTCAGTCAGTTCAGTCGGTGGTGGGGCAGTTGTGTTTAGTAATGTATATGCTGGGCATCACTCACTGAAAGTTGAAAATTCAGGCATTTGGTTGCCATCGACACAAACAATCGATGTTGAGAGTGATATGGAACTGACAGTTGCACTTCAACAGGTGCCATTGCCTGTAAATCATAAACCAGTTGTGAACAGCATAGCAGAGAGCACTGGAAGTACAACAGGATATTTTCAGGGAACATATGATTTCTTAATTGATGCATCTGACCAGGATGGTGACACTCTTACATATCAGATTGACTGGGGAAACGGAGCAACAACAAAAAGCACTGACACGACCGTAAGCTATTCATGGAATGCAATTGGTAATTATCAGATTAAAGCACGTGCCTATGACGGCGACCTATGGTCTGATTGGTCTCCATCTTTTCCTTTTACAGTATCTTATACATTAAGTGTCACGATGTCTGGAAAGACATCTGGAGAGCCTGGAATTTCATATGAGTTCACAGCATATCCTATAATTTCTTCGTTGAGATATAGATTTGATTGGGGAGATGGCACAAGCACTTCATGGTCGACAGATAATGTTGCAGATAAGATTTTTTATTCGATAGGAACAGTTACTGTAACGGCATATGCAACCGATGGCATTTCTCAGGCACAAACTTCAAAGGCATTCACGGTAGGGATAACTGGCAACAAAATGCCCAATCCAATAATATCGGCAGGCGATTGTGAAGTTGGTCGTCCTAGTACAGTTAAAATTGAAGTAGTGACACAGGCAACTTCTGATATTTTAAATATCTTCGGTTCTGTGAAAGACAGCAAAGGAAACAATCTGGTTCCATTTCATATATTGGATAAAACCTTCACTGGCAACAGTTATGTATCTACCATGACTTTCAAATGTAATATTACTGGAAATGTGAAGATACTCACCCAAGTAGTACCGACGGGCAAGTCAACTGGGATTAATCCATCCGACCTTATTTCTTTAACTGTGCAGTGTGTTAAGACTAATGAGAGTAAAGGATACAATGGAGATACATGGCAACTCAACAAGACAACTGCAAAAAAAAGCGTGGGTAGCGGAGGGAATCTATATAATCCACAATACGATACTAACAAGACACCAGGATTTGAGACACTCTTTGTTGTCATGGCGATTGCCTTAGTCGTATTGGTGAGGAGATTGCAATGCAAAAAGCAAAAGTAATGTCATTGTTAATAATTTCATTGTTCTTTCTTTCTTTTTCTCCAGCAATAATACAAGCATATGGACCACTTGCACCAATCACAGTGTACGTGGATGATGATTACAATCCAACAACACCAGGATGGGGAACAGACCATTTTGCAAATATTCAAGATGGTATAGATGCAGTTGCGACTGGCGGAACAGTCATAGTGTATGCTGGAACATATGATGGCATAACGGTGAACAAAGAGATTATTTTGGAAGGTCAGGGGCGGGATGTAGTAATAATTGATGGCGGTGGAAGCGGGTCAGTCGTCACGCTTGCTTCCAACCACATCAATATAAGTGGATTCACTATAACAAACGGAGACGATGGGATTGACCTTCTGAGCGATTACAACATCATCTCATTGTGCAAAATTGAAAATAATGCAATCAATGGTTTTTATTTTGAAGAGTCTGATGGTAACACGATATTCTACAATGACATTGTTGATAACTCCATGGGAATGGATTTATTCGATTACGAAAATCATGACAATCTCATATATCTAAACAATTTTCTGAACTGTACGGCAATAGATGACCCTCCATTTGGCGGAGTTTACAACTATTGGAATAACACATATGGAACATATCCAAGTGGAATCATAGGTGGCAATTATTGGTACGACTATCCAAGTCCTATCGATGTAAAACATGGTACTTATCCGCAGAGCCTTTCTGGGAGTGATGGCATTGCCGATAGCATATACACGCCTGGTCGTTCTGGAACAGATTATTATCCTCATATGAATTGGATTTATCCGCCAACTCTAAACACTCCACCAGTAATTTCAGATGAAGACCCAAGCAACGAAAGCATAGACATACCTGTTGATTTGTCTCAAGTGGCAGTTCTTATAACAGATGATGGAACATTCAATTGGACTATCGAAGGGAAATATATTACAAGTGCAAGTGGAACAGATGATACAACAGGAACGAAATATGCAAGCATACCAACAACTCTTCCTTATTTTACAAATATAAAATGGTATGTCAATACAACCGATGGCGAATTTACCGTTAAAACGATTTTTACTTTTAGGACGGAATCCACTTACACTGGAACGATACAACAGGCAATAAATAATGCAAATGCAGGCGATACAGTAACAATACCAAGTGGTTATTACACTGAAAATATTTTCATAGACAAACCATTAATACTCAGAGGCAGTGGATATTCTTCAACAACAACATTGGATGGCGGTGGACTTAATGATGTCGTCATGGTTAAATCAAATAATGTTACAATTGATGGATTTTTAATAACAAATAGCGGAGCAGACACAACACCCGAATTATATGAATATCAAAATCACACTGATGTTAATACTTTTGGTATTAGTTCACCACTAACAGGTACGGGTGGCGGTCAATCATTCTTGATTGGATATCTTGGAACTTCCGAATCAATTCATCTGGATAGTATAAAAGTTTCTTTGCATTTAAACCCAGGAATAAATCCCCTCTATAATATTAATGTAAAACTCTGGGAATCGGGAGATGGCGGAATCAGTCCCACTCAAAAAGGAAGTACCATCACAATACCACAAGGCAATCTTGTTGAAGGATGGAACACAATTGATTTCAGTGGGCAATCATTAACGTTGTTTTCAAGGACATATTACGGCATTACATTGCAACCTGCTGTTAATATTCCATATAATCAAAGAACTGTATTCTGGAATGGAGCTTACGGAAATCCATATGCTTGCCCTGGTGCAGTAAGCCAAAGTGAAACGCCATCAGGTTGGGGTACATGGAATGCTGGTTTTGATTTTGCTTTTCAAATATGGGGATACAGCACAGGTCAATCAGCAGGCATAACATTAAGCGATAATTCAAGCATTGTTATATCTAACTGTAAAATAACTGGAAATGATTATGCGATACACGGAGATGCTTTGCATGATGTAACAATCAGGGATTGTGTTGTGTCAAATAATAACTATGGAATTCAAATAAATTCTTATATACCATTCATTCACACTGAACATGCATTTCCATCTTATGGCATAACTATCGATGGGACCACAATTGAAAATAATTCAAACGATGGCATGCATGTTTACGCTGATGAAACAGACATATCAAAAAACAAGATTTTGTACAATGCAAATGGAATATGGATAACTGGCAATCAAAATACAATTACCGATAATCTTATCCATGATAACAATGCGTATGGCATCTATGTGGGTTGGGGAACTTTTGATTCAAATAAAATCACCATCACAGGTAACACGATATGGCTCAATCATGAAGATGGGATGATAGTATTGTCATCACACAACGATACAATATCTGAGAACACAATATATTCAAATTGGGGCAATGGAATAACTCTGATGACGTTTACTTCGGATTCGGTAGTATCAAATAATAACATATCTGGAAATGATTATACGGGGTTGCTAATAAGCGATTGCACATCTATAAGAGTATACGAAAATGATATCTATGGGATGGCTTGGCTTTTTAATTTTCCGCAATGGCAAGAAACTGGAATAGCAGTGCAGAGTACAAGTGCAAACAATAAAATATATCACAACAATTTATTTGATAACCAAAATAATGGAGAAGATTCATCAACAGGACCAAATATTTGGAATGATTCTTATCCATCTGGAGGAAATTATTGGAGCGATAGGCATAATGATTCACAAGGTGCATACGACAAGTTTAGAGGGATACATCAATCAGTAGACGGTGCAGATGGGATTGTTGACACGCCATATAGTATTTCAGGTGGTAGTTTCCAAGACATATATCCTTTACGTTTTCCATACAGAACTATTGTTTTGGCATCAGCAGATTTTACATGGGTGCCATATACACCAAAAAAGTACCAGCAAGTTAATTTCACATCATTGTCAACAGGAGCTGGATTGGTTAATTGGTTCTGGGATTTCGGCGATGGTAGCAAAAGTTCAGGTGAAACTGCTTCCCATAACTATTCAAGTATAGGATATTTTTCTGTAAGATTAACAATTATAAACAATAGGGGATTGGTAGATACTTCAGTCAAAACAATCTTTGTTGCACCGCTAGGACCATTCATACCACCCATACAGCCACCAAAATATACTGGCTACACTGTGGGAGAAATGTATGAGCTTTTGAAAGCGGACAAACTACCGACAAGCAATGCAAACATAAACGTGTTTGTTATTGATTCTGGTGTTTTCCCAGGGACTTACAACAACATAGATTTATCTAAAATTACTGAGTTGCATGCAAGTGGATTATCATCGGGTGTTGATGAAAACGGACACGGCTCTTGGACAAATTACGCTATCAGGTATGAATTACAAAAATTACCAAACGCCCATCAATATTCATACAGAATATTTGATAAGAACGGAGATTCAACTGATGCAGAATTTTTGCAGGCTCTTGATACTGCAATGAGGATGAATGTAGATGTAGTAAGCATCTCAGCAGGTGCAATAGGCAATCCCAGCGACCAGTTTTCTCAGAAGGTCGCACAGTTGAGGAGCCAAGGCATCTTTGTATTCTGTGCTGGTGGCAACTTTGGACCGTATACTTCTACAATAATTTCACCAGGCTGTTCAAAATATGCAGTGGCGGTTTCGGCTGAAGACCCGCAGTGGACATATGACCCGTTGCAGAGAGAAATAGAAATTAAAAATCTTGCAGATGATACAATTTGTAACTGGTCTTCACGTGGACCTGTACCTAATATTTATCCAAAGCCAGATGTTACATCTCCAGGAGAATCGATAATAGGACCTTGGGTAGACAACGGTTTCATAATTGAGAAGACAGTAAGCGGAACATCTATGGCTACTCCTTTGATTTCTGGAGCATCAGCAGTCATAATAGCAGAGAACAAGGGATTAATTGATACAGTGAAAACTGTTCACTTCTGGGATAAGAGTATAGTGGTGACTGCCTATGAAGAGGCATTGCGTGATACCTGTTACAAAAAAGGCAATGTGAACGATTGGGGAGCTGGAATTGCACAGTTCGATAAAGTTTCAAGTGCTTATCATGATAAATTAATATTCGCTCTGATACTTAGCATACTTGAGATTCTAATTATACCTATAATCATTATAATTGCACTGATATACTTCTTCTTTTTGCGTGGCAATAAAAAATCTTGGAGAAATTTTTCAAAGCGTACAAAATCAGCATGGAAGGGCTGGTAGCTCACTCCAGCGTGTCTTTTCTTCTCAACTCAACATCCATCGGGCTCATCTTTGAAGTCTTTCCAATGGGCTTTAATGCGTTTTTATAGCGATACCAGTCGCCAGTCTTGGTAATGCAACCCTTTTTACGCAATCTAATCAAATAATTCTCAACAACTGCAACGTTCTTAGTCCATTTAAGACCTTCAATGATGTGGCTGTGTATCTCTTTGTTGCTTACTACACCACGGTTTGAAATCATTTCCATTATCTGGTATTCGAACGGGTCATAACCTCTGACCAAATCTACAAGTCTGTATCCAGATTCAACCTCTAATCCTACCTTATAAATCACTTTCTTTTTCTCTTTTATTTTAACAAGCAGACCTAGACTGTTCATCTTTTCAACAATGAGTTCTATCGTTCTCATCTCTCTCCCAGTATCCTCAAACCAAAGATATTGTTGTATGAGTGAACGAATGATGTTCTCCATTGTCGTTCCTTCTAGCATCACGACAACCCTTTGTATCACTTGGAAGAACGGGTTTACATCAGTAGTAAGCATGTTTTCTGGTACAGGTTTCTTCAGAACCTTTTCACCTTCACGCAGAACTACATGTGTACGTCTCATGTATGCAGGATGTGGTTTAGGTTTTAATGCCTGTATCGTCAACGGTATTGCAGGATATGTGTGAAGATAAAGACCATATTCATATTCTTCGATGCATGCATTCTCAATTGATGTATTTTCAATCGCTTCCTCAATTGTGTATCCAGGGCGTGCCGTCAATATGTATTCTCTGTCATTAGTCATACTCTGGTATCACCCTTCTTTCCCATACTGGCTGGTCTTTGAATAATCCACTGTCATGCACACTTATCTCAGGCGTTACACTCATGACCATTTCCATTGTGTATGTGTCAGGATATTTGACATTGGGATATTTTTGTAGTTCCTTGAGTTTCTGTCTCAGTTGTAATTCAAAATAATCCATAGATGACAGAACTGCCTCAGTCATTGTCAATGGCTTCTCACGTGCCTTCCATGTCATGAAAATATAAGGACCCACCATAACGACTGGTGTTGCCTCATATCCGATGAAATTGCAGAATCGTTTCCATTTCTGCCACTTGTAGCTTCCACGTGCACTATCGACATCAACTCTGTCAACTCTTATTATGCGTTCTATCTCAAGTTTCTCTAAAACCATATAATTGAGCCTACGACAAATTGGGCAGGTCTGTTCCATAAAGAACTCAGCTATTGGTGGTAATCTCATGCTTTCACCCTGAACTTTGTATTTGAGAGTTGCTCAAGTTTTTTCTTTTCAATCTGATGGATGATGATGGATTCTGCTTGCTCTTTTGAAATTGACAGGTGGTCATTAAGGAAATCGTTGATGTCAAACTCTTTGATATGCTTTTGATTAAGCCAGTTTAAAAACAATATTGTGTTGTTTGGGGATTTTTTTCCTTTCACAAATTCAGCAAGTGGCACAAAATTAGATGGTTTATCAGTCTTCTCAGGAATTACTTGTTTTATTTCTTCCTTTGGTTCATCAACAGTTGCTGTGAACAAACGCCCATCTAATTTAAATTCAGTTATTTCCGAATTAACCAATCCAGATATCTCAAAGTCATGCAATGTGCCGTCTATCATAATTGTATCTTTTAAGTTTAAACTCATTTATTTTACTCCTTCTTTGTAATTTTTTTATCAGTAATCATCTTTTCAATGTAGACGGCAAGCAGATTTGCATTCAGACCAAGTTCTGTTGCTATTTCATTGATTGATTTGTTTTTCTCCCACATCTTCTTTATTTTCTCTTCATGCGGTGCAAAGTCCTGCTCTTGTACTGGTGCAAGCAAGTCCTCAATCAAAGCGAACAAGTCTCCAAATCTCTGTTGAAACATACTTTTAACCTGTGCTGTACGAAATGCTTCACCTAATCTTGGCAAAATGGATTCGCATTGACCGACTTGACGGCGGATGGCATTATATTTTATGTAGATGCTGTGATTTCCAAGTTTATTGAATGCTACTTCCATGTCACGCAGTTCCATCAGGTCATCGCCCAATATATCTGCATACGCCCTGCATTCCTTTACATATTCATGTTTAGCGACACGTGAAAATATTATCCTGTAGTTTTCAATCATATCTTCATACAGTTCTTTCAAATGACCGAAAACTGCACCCTTGTCTCCACTTTCGAACTCTTTTGTCTTTCCTTTCATGAGCATTGAAATCTCTCTAAGGATATCTTGCATGCGGGTTTTGTTCAAATCTACCGACATGCGTGATAGATACCATTCACCGTTCCTAAAGCATTCTTCAAAACTCTTGTAGTCCTTCCCCTTTATGCCATAGAATTTTATCACATTGTTCTTCAAGCTGTTCCATGATGCTTTTGCCTCTCCAAACATGCCGTGATTTACATAGTCATATATGTTGCTGATATCGGCTTTGATATCCTGCTTTGTAGTCGGTAGGTAAAAAATGTCAACTATATTGTTGCCTCCTCATCGCTTGTTTCAGATTCGCTCACTGGTGCTTTTTGTTTTGGTGGGGCTTGAGTAGATTGTTTGGTTATGATGGTCTTTTTATCAACTGCCTTATCGATTGCAGTCTCTATGATATTCTTCACGCTTTCCCCATATGAGTAGGGGAATGATGCGTGTATGTGCTGTCTTTCCTCTTCGTCCTCTTTGAATTTGCCCATTTTCAATTCATGTGCTGTCTGTGCTCTCTCTTTGCCTTTATCTAATGCACGTGCTAATTCGACAGCAAGTTCACCTTCAACTTCAAGACCATGAGCTCTTAATCTTTGCAATAGGGTGTACATTCCTTGGTTCTCCATTTCAAGAGTATTCATGACTGATGACATCTTTCTCAAAGTCTCCCTGAAAACATTGTTCTGTTCAGCCGTGTTATGTGCATCAGTTTCTAATAATGCCATATGTTTCTCAGTTGCACCAATCTGCTCTGTTACACGATTATTCGTTCGTCTTAATACATCAACTTCATCTTGTAGTGTCTTCATTTCATCCATGCTGAACTGATGAGGAAGCCAAGTAAAATTATCGTCAGTGTCTTTCGCATCAAAACTCCTGCGTGCAGTTATTATCATGTATTCAGTTTCACGCTGGACACAATCTTCAAGTCTGCCAGATTTGGGATTTTTCCTATCCAACGGTTCTTCAAACATCTTCCCTTCTATTGTTGCACCAAGTGCCCAACGTCGGTCTTTCCCAATCTGCGAATCATATATGCGTTTAATCTTTGATACGATGCCTGCAAAAATAAATCCATCGACACGAATAAGCATTTTGCAGTCTACTTCACGTAAAGCTTGCATTTTATCTAGTGCAGAATTAACAACTCTTCTCTTACTCACGAAGACCTCTCTCCTTTAGTCTTTTAATTTGAATTATTTTTTATTTTCTACTTTAATATCTTCAAAAAGATATTCCTCACGAATCTTTAATATGCCGATGTGCGGAAAACTGGTTGGTTTTTCGCATCGCAAAAAAATAATGGAGTCTCCACGTTCAAGTTTCAGTTCGTTTCTTACACTTGTCGGGATTGTCATTCTGTTCTTTGATGCAACAGTGACTATATCCATAATCATCTTTTTGCCAGGCTGTTTATCTCCTTGTTCTAAATCTTTCTCTAATTTCTCCTCATTAATCCTAGCCTTAGCCATAACTCTCTCTCCTATTCACCAATTTTGGGCTATGGGTAATTCCCCAATATGGGAAATACGGGAATGGTTATAAATATTGTGTTTGCATTATGATTTTTGGTGGTGAGTATCATGTCAGAGCCATTATTGACTGAACAAATAATGAACAAACCAATGATGAACGACCTTGATATTATTCGTACAGATAAGATTAGAGAGATAACGATACATGTTACACAATTTTGTAATTTAAGATGTAAGGGATGCTACGCTCATGTTGAAAATGAAGAACTTGCACAAAAATTAGAAGTGTCGGATTTGGAATGGATTAATAGAACTTTCAATCCAGACAAAACTTTATTGCTTGGCGGTGAACCGCTTGCATATCCATATCTTGAAGATGCACTCAAAATATTCAAGCACGTTACACTCAGTACAAATGGTTTTTATGTAAAGGACAGAATGGATTTGTTGGTAAGAAACAAAGTAACATTGCAATTGAGTATAGAGGGCAGGCAAAAATATAACGATTATATTCGTGGCAAAGGCGTATATGAAAAAGTCATTGAAGCAGGCATACTTGCAAAGCAGGAAGGATTGAAATGCTATTTCAGGATGGGATACTGCGAAAATAATTTACGGGATATAGACTGGCTTCTGAAAAACCTTTCAGCAAAACATGAAATACCACTTGTTCTTCTTCCAAGGCTTGACCAACCACCGATGTCAATCGATAAGCAGATTTATCTTTTTGATTTAATCACAAGTGCAGGTAATGACAGTCTTGTGGATATGCCACATTTCTTTCAATACTTGGGCAAGCGTGGTCGTTGCCTTGCAGGAAGCGAACGGCTTAATTTCAACTATGATGGAAGAATTACTCCATGCCAATTTGATTGGAATTACATGATAGGTCGTATAGGACAACCAATTGAAGTAATAAATAAGTCAAGGGAGATGTACATCAACACTTGCAAGTTTATCAAGCGTGAATGCATCAATTGCTCACGTGCAGATATATGCAAGGGTGGATGCAGAATGACGAATGCACATCTTGGTTGCCCACTGAAAGCAGATTTCAATATCAATTCATATATAGAAATGCACGGCACTGGCGATGTAGGTTCGCTTGTTGATAAAATAGATAGATTAGTAAGTTTAGTAAAAGATGCTGAGATTTGTTAACCTAATTTTTTGGCGTTACACTAAGATGTCTAAATGGCACGAAACATTTATATATGGTCATCAATATAATAGCCCCATATGAACCTAAAAAGAGGTAATTTGATATGTCGTTTGATGTAAATGAAGGCAAAACTATGACGCTGAAGGGTCTATATGAAAGAAAAGCAAACAGAATAGCCAGAATTGAGATGCTAAAATCGGAAATTAGAACCATAGATAGAATTATTTTGGAGAAAGAAAAGGAATTAAATCAGGAGTAATAAATATGACGGACAGGATATGTAAAGCATCATATAATCAAAATGCACAAAGTATTGCTAAACAATGGGATGAAGGAGCTCTTGGCGGGTTTGTTATCGAAAATCATGCTAATTCGACAATAGGAGCAAAAGCAACTAAAATACAGTATAAAATAAATTTACAAGGAACGGAAAAATCATTACTATCTATTGATAATGGTAAAGGCATGATTAAAAAACGTTTCAAAATGATGCCAGATATAGGCGTTGATGAAGAAATTGAACGTGACCCAGATGACATTAATGCCAATCATGAAGGAATCAAAGGAATTATCGCCAAAGATAAGTCTTTAAATGTAGATTATGTTAGAGAAATCTTAACTGAAACAAAATCAAACAGAGATGGCAATTTTTATGGCTCTGGTAGATGGTATCACGATAAAAAAGCAAAAAATCTTGGAGAATATACTAGATTTGATGATAGCTACAAGAAAAGAAACATCATACCCTACGAAACTGGCACAGCATATGAACTGTTTTTAGAATCGTTTAAATTAAAAAATCAATTAGAATATCCGTATCTGCGAAAACTTTTAATTAAATATTATGCACCTCAGATTCTTGGACTTTATGGAAATATTGAAACATATCTTGACGATAAAAAATTACAAATTGTCGGAATGCCGACACCAGTAAAAGAATCATATCCTGTAAAAATAAGATTAAGCAAAAATGGGGAAGACATCTGCACGAAACAGATAACAACTTGTTATTTCTATAAAAGCGATACAACATTACCAGAACAATTACATGGTGTATTTCTTGTAGTGGATGGACGAATAATACAAAAACGTGAAGATTATTTTGGAACATACACGCCAGAATTAAAAGACAAAATCTGTGTTTTTATCTGTGTAGATTTTTTAAATAATGACCTTACACGTAATAAAACCAGTTTTACTACAAATACAACTACACGTGATGCAATGAATGAAGCATCAAAAATTTATAAAAGTTGGATTATCAATATTGCTGAAGGTGAAAAAGTTAAAATTAAAGATGAAGTTGCAATTAGAATGGAACAAAGACTAAACAATTTATTAAATTCAAAAAAATGGGCTCCGTTAAAAGAACTGTTCGGTCCAAAAATAAAGATTGTTCAACGACCCAAAAAACCATGCCCAAACTGTGGCTCATTAAATTATAATACTTCGCCAAATGATAATAAAAAATGGTTATGTACTGACTGTAGACATAGTTGGGATAAAGAATATGTCTGGACAAGACCACCATGCCCAAACTGTGGCTCATTAAATTATGCAACATCTCCAGATGACAATACGATGCATAAATGTAATGAGTGTGGGCACATCTGGAAGAAGAAGACTCCACCACCTTTAATCAAAAAGAAGGGAAAATGGATTGGTTATGATGAACAAAAAAAGCCAAAAATTTTTGATGAATCATGGATTACTAAGGACAAAGATACTGGTGAAGTAACAATTAGTATCAATATTGCTATGAAAACATATAAAAAAGTTGAAAACGATAAAAAATTAAAAACATATCATCTTGCAAGAGTTATAGCATCTGCGGTCATTAATTCACTTGATACCACTGATGAAGAAAAAAAGAAAGAGATGTTTTTTGACCTTTTTGAAGATTTGGCTGTGATGTAATGGAACCATCTCATGAAAAGATAATTCAAATCTTAAAATCACGATATTTAACATATCAGAAGATTGCAGATGCAACTGGACTTTCAAAAGATGGTGTAAGAGGACGAATATCAGAATTACGTTCATGGGGTTTTGTTATTCTTGATAGCAAGCACGGAGAACTTCATCTGGTAAAGGATAAACCACTCATACCATTTAAGATAAGAACAATTAAAAATCCAGATAATACTGAAGATGTTAAAGTAGTAATACCTCTGCGATGTATGACATCAGAACAAACACTAAAAATGGAATCTACAACTCAAAACTTTTTGAAACTTGTTGCTGATTGCAAAGATATAATCAAAAAAATAATCAAAAACAAAAAGAAAAATAAAGATAAAATGGTAGATGTTATCTTAAACTGGGAGATGGGCAATATACTTTTAGAGTTTCAAAATAATTTTATTGAGCAGGGTTTTTATTTATTCAATTTCGAAGAAGCATTAGAAAAATTCATTGGAAAAGCGGGTAAAGGTGGCAAATATCGGCGGGAATACTGGAGAGTTCGTGAAGAATTTAGGGAGATGTATCCTGATAAAAATAAACTTATGCCATGGGGATGGAATGTTTATAATGAAATCAGAGCCGTTGCAGACTCCGAAAAAAGGGAAAAGTTATATGAATACGTAAAAGAACGATTTATGAAAACTGGAAATGTCCCATCTGTAGATGAAATCAGATATAAACGTCATGAACTTGGTGGAACAAAGAAAGGGTCTTCTAGGAAACGCATGGAAAATAATTTATAACCCTATCTTATATCGTAAGTGATGAAAGTCCTTCTTGTGGAGCCAAACTATCCAAGAAAATATCCGCCACTGGGCTTAATGAAGATATCGACGTGGCATAAGAGACGTGGCGATGCAGTAAAATACATACATGCCAAGTCCTACATCGATGTTGATTTTAATCCAAGACTAATCTACATAACTTCGCTGTTTACATGGGATTTACCGATAGTCGTCTCAGCAATCAAGTCTTTTAAACATCAATTCCCAAAAGCAGAAATAAGAGTTGGCGGTGTGGGTGCAACAGCAATGCCACAATATATAGAAAAGAATACTGATATTGTTCCCCATTGTGGTGTAATCAAAAAAATAGACGATGTTCCGCCAGATTATTCTATGTCTGATGAAACAAAAAACAGTAAAGATTCTATGGCATTTACAAGCAGGGGATGCCCGCATAACTGCAAATATTGCATCGTGGGAACATTGGAACCAAAATCGTATGTAATCAAGAATTGGCAAAAATCGATAGATATTGACAAGCCAAATATCGTTCTTTTCGACAACAACCTTCTTTATTCGCCCAAAGACCATGTTGAAAACGTGTTTAAAACATTGGAGAAACTGGGAAAGCAGGTTGATATAAATTCTGGTTTCGATGTTTTTCTGTTCAAAAAACAACACGCCGAACATATAGCATCCTTGCCAATAAAACCGATACGCTTTGCATTCGATAAAAAATCCCAAGAAAAAGCACTTGTTCGTTCTGTAAAATATTGTGCAGATGTCGGCATAAAACCAGACAAAATGAGAGTTTTCGTTCTTTATAATTATTATGATGACATCAAAGATGCACGATATAGAGCTGATAAAGTCATAGAACTTGGTTGCAAACCGTTTGTGATGAGATATAAACCGCTTGACTGGCTAAAAAAAGAGATATATGTTTCAGAAAGATGGACCAGAGAGGACATTGTGAATTTCACGTATTACTACAACATACCGACGGTCTGGAACACAATGACATATGATGAATTCATAGGTGAACGAAAGGATAACATGTTTGAAAAAATTAGACGGAACATGAGAAAGAACAATATCCCAAAGGAACAGACACGGTTGGTGAAAATATAGCATATGTTTGGAAACTTGACAAAGAGCAGGAAGAGTTCGAAAAGATATTTGCAAATAATCATCTGAAAAACTTCAAAATAAGTGAGGGATATTTTCCAGATTATGATGTTGAGGATTTGGATACGGGTCAGACATATGAAGTCAAGAGAGACCACTGGTATGACCACAATGGTAATATTCTGATTGAGGAATATTTCAATCTGGAAGCTGATAAATTGGGGTGGATTCACCATACAAAAGCTGACTTCTATGTAGTTTTTTACACCGATACTAATTATTATATAGTGCCAATGGACGAAGTAAAAGACAAGTTTTTCAATAGAGATAAACACAACATTACTTGGATTTGCAAAGACATCTATCAAAGTGAGGGCTTCCACACAAGAAACTGGGTCGTTAGATTGCATGGAAACTTCACGGCAAAGTTCTTCACTACAAAAAAAATAACAAAGGAATGCCCAAAAGAAACCTACAAGTGGATGTGATTTCTATCCTAAGAGCTCTTCAATCTTGTCAGGGTCCTGCACAACAAATCTTGTCTTTGGAGTTTCAATAACTACTTGTGGAACGGAGTTCATCCCTGTCTTTTCAATTATATGCAATGTAATCTGTTTCTTCTCATAAGGAATATTTAGCTGGTTCAGTTTTTCTTCCATGTTTGTACATGCACCGCATCCCTCAAATGCATATAATGTGACTTCGCATTCCTTATCTTCAACGCATTTTCGCAGTATTCCCATGCAAAATAGAATTGTATCTCTCTTTTTTAGACTTTTGTGGGTGAAGTGGGAATTTGGGGAAACTTTATATAAACAAAATGCAATACGTGTGCTGGAGAGATAGTAAATGGCTATATTAAGGAGAGATAAACCGATAACTGAAGAGGTTATAGAGTTGGAAGGTCTTAGTATTGATGCCTGTAGAAAACTGAAAGGCACACCGACACCGACAAAGACTTGTGTTGTCAGATTGGAAACAGATAGTGAAAATCCAATGGAAGCACATCTGCGAAAAGTAGACTTCAAATCAGCAGGGCAATATTTGGACACAACCGCCGAAAAAGAAACTCAACAGTAACGGAAAGATTGAATGTGGTGAGGAGAGAGACAAGATGAAAAAGTACATTCCAATAGTTATATTGCTGTTATTTCTAACTTGTTTGATTCCAACATCAGTTAACGCAACGCCGACATTCTTAAATCCGTCACCTGCAAATGGTGCAGTGAATATATCATTCATCGGGACATTGAAATATGTGCCTCTGTCAGTAAATGTATCTGGCGGAAATTTAAAACATATTTCGATTGAAACAAATGCTACTGGTTCATGGGTGGAATTGACATCCATTGATTTTGCAGTTGCAATACCATATCAGATAATTACGACAAAAATTTATAATTGTACATACGCAACAAAATATTATTGGCGTGTGAATGCACATGATAATACTACTACTAATCTGACTTCTCAGATTTACTATTTTACAACCAAAAGCCAGCAACAACAGAATGGGAGTGGTGGAGGTGGTGGAGGAGAGACACCAATAGGGAGTATCAACATATTCCCTACAACTCCCACTTCTGGTAAACTCTTTGCAATATTTTTAGATAAACCAATTGACACAAATGGTTACATATGGATTCAGAACACAATGTATCCAATTGTGATATCAAAGGGGTTTGGAACAGTTCAGGTCGATGAATCTATTTATGGAAATGCAATCCTGTGGCTTTATCCAGGAACACAAAAGACATTTACAATTGCATGCGGTCTTTCAGGGAGCTTAACTATCACAGTTCCGTCAACCGTGCAAGTTAACAAGCCCACAGACATCACAATCAAAGTTAGTGGGAAGTCCGTTAGTCTTGCAACATTGATAATCACAGACCCTCTTGGAATTGACACAAGTGTGAACACGACAAATGGGGTTGTGAATTACGTTTTCAACAAAGTAGGAACGTGGCTTGTACGAACAACATTTGCTGGTCAGAATGATGTACAAAATGTCAATGTCATTTACCAAACAATGGGCGTAGGCACCGACCAGAGCAGTTATCTTGCTGGCGATGATGTTACAATCACAGCAGACCCAAATGCATTGGTCAGTATCGAACTTGGTGGAGTAATAAAGATACAGAGCCTTGCGACAAACGGAAATGTGATATTCACGCCGAAAGACCCAGGTAGTTATACGGCGACTGCTACATTGGGAAATAAACAGGGCTCAGTGGATTTTAGTGTTTCACAGCAAGTAAGAATAAAAGTATTTGATGTTGCAACTAACGCAGAAGTGATACAAGCAAAAGCAAACACGATGTACATGGTAAAGGTCATCGATAGCAGAGACCAGGCATTAGGTAATTATCAGTTTGTAACTGTTATTTCTTCAAATCCTGACCAGATAGAACCTGAAATACCACTTAATGGTGGAATAGGATTTTGGACACCGAAAGATGGCGGTGTGATGACACTGCATGTAGATGAGATTGCAGGATATGTTACCCAGGACCTTTCAATCAATGTGGAAGGTTCTACAAATTACGTTATACCAATCATCGTAGTAATCATAGTTATTATTGTGATGATACTTCTGATTTTGTTCAGAAGCAGAATACCAAAGAGCATAACAGATAAATTAAAACTTAAACCAAAGAGAGAAATTCCAATTTAATATGGAGGAAAAAATTATGGCAAGCATAAAGGAATATATGAGCGAAGTGCGAAAATGTATGAGAGATGAAAATTTGACGCAGAAGAAATGTATAGACCAAGTAGCAGAACGCCACAAGCTGGACACTGGCGACAAGGCTCAATTACGTAAGATGCTGGAAGATTAAACTAAACCGAAACAATTAAATCGAACGAAAGAATATCAACAATATAAAATTGGAGGAAAAATAAATGGCAGACATAAAAAGTGCATTAGAGGATGTAAAAAAATGTGTGAAGAGTGGAAACCCAGTCGGTAAATGTATTTCTCTGTATGAGAAAGACAAACACGTAACCTTCACACCGAAACAGAAATCCGACATCCGCAAAGCACTAGCGAAAAAAGAATAGATGCATATGCTTAGCGACAGATTAATGCGTGAGCAAGTTGTCGCTGATATGTTGAAGTGCATAAAAGAAGAATTCAAAACAGTAGAACGATGCCTGGATGAAAACGTAGGCGACGATGAGCAAATGCGTGCAAGCGTCATAAGGCTTCTTAGAAAATCAAAATAGTCTGGTAGGGACATGGCAGAAAATCTAAATAAATTTAAAATCTTGAGAGAGATTGCTAATTCAGATTCGCCAGTCACCTATCAACTTCTTTTAAATCTTTTTGGCGACGAAATGGATAAAGCAACAATATGGCGAAATCTGCAATTGCTTATCCTTGACGGTTGCATCGAAGAAAAGAATTTCAAAAAAGAAGGAATGGATGCACAAGACTACAGGGTGTCGGAAAATGTAGTTGGTCACGTACCAAAAATATTTTATCTTGTAACCGAACGTGGTGAGAAAAGATTGGATATCACAGCAGATTATTTCAATAAAAGAGGAGCTCTGTAACTAATTTTTGAACAAGTCAATGAATATTATATCATAAGTAATTTTGTATATATCATAAGTACAACACCCAAAAAACAGGGGTTAATTCCCATGCAGGGGATTATACCCCGAAAAAGTTTATAATGTTGTTAAAAGATTTCTGTTTCAGAGGTAAATAACCATGGCAAGAAAAAAATCGCAACCGTGGGGAATTGTCTTAACGACCCTGTTACTTGCAATAGCAGGACTTGTGATGGTCGTAGCTGGCGGAGCCAGCTATAACGCAGTGCCAGCATCAAGTACAACACCAGCGACAATAACTGACCCGACAGGTCTATTGGCATACATGCCAGTCCCAAGCGTGTTAGCGGGCATAAGCATCGCTCTCATAATAGTGGGACTCTTGTTCTTTGCGTTCGCCTACCTAATGTGGCAACACAATGAGCTAGGATGGTATGGAACAGCTACATTTGTCGGAATCGGTCTGTTCCTTAATGTCGTATGGGCTTTGTTCTTCGGACTTGCAGTAGCGACACCAATGTTAGTAGGAATTGTACTATGTGCAGTAATACTGCTTGCATTGTTCCACAAGAGCACAATAAAGGCAATAAACCCAGACATAGATTACAACGGTTGGAAACTACCAAGTTAAAACTTTGTAGAAGACCAATAAAAACTTGGCAGATAAACCTCTGCCAAACTTATTCTTTTTAGTTTTAGTTATCAATATCTCTGAATTCTAAGAAGAAACAGCACTGGCATTCTTTTGTGTACCACGCTATGATGTCAATATAACGATTGTGAAATTTGCAATACAATCCTTTCTTCCATGGCATCATGAAAAATCTTCCAGTCTGCCAGGAATTGTTTTTAGGCGTTTGTTCGCAATGTCAACATATTCTTGGCTTATCTCAAAACCAATGAAGTGCCGATTTATTCTCCTGCATGCAATTGCTGTAGTGCCACTGCCGATGAATGGGTCAAGAACCAGTTGTTCTTCTCTTGTTACAAGTTTAACTAGATATCTCATTAATTCCAAAGGTTTTACGGTTGGGTGAATATTGAGATTTGCCTTTGAATTGAATTTCACTTCTTCAAAATCAGGTTTTTTGCAAGTGCATGGATTTCCACTATTTTTCCATTTGTTACAGATTTTACATTTCAATCCGCCTTGCCCTCTGCCTGCCATCGGTGTAGCTCTTTTACCATTTGTTGGCACAATGGACAAACCCATGTCTCTTTCTTCTTTGTCTGCTTTAGCTGTATAAAAGAAACGTGAAGCAGAGCCAGAATCATTGAACTCTCTTTGATATTCAAGATGCGTTCTTTTATCCTTTGTGTTGCCAGAATGTTTCCAAGCAACACCTTTAAAACCAACTGGCGATGATTTGCTTTCTCCTGCTTTTGCAAACACTTCCTCAACTTCATCGGACCCATCATGAATAAGATTTGCAGGGAAACGACCAAGAGCCGTGCTTTCCGTTGCATTTGCTATGCTGTCCTTTCCTTGGCGAAAACCAATCTTATATCCACGTTCGCCCATCACATCATCTGATTTGCGAACTGAAGAATAATTTTTTGCAAGGTCATCCTTTGTTGCTATTCTGCATCCATCGATGTTCAATCCACCTGTTCCCCATTTCAAAACATTTTCAGTAACTGTATTTTCAGATAAAGGTTTTCTTGCTAAGACTATTGGTTCATGTGCTGGTTTCAACGCTGTGCCAAAACCAGACCATTCTTTTGCTTCTGGAGAAGATGGAACAGTTATGTCAAACTCTCCTTCGTTGTCTTCATAATAATCATTAGGTCTAAATCCACGTTCTTTATTTATCCTATTTTGCGTAACATATGACTTGCCATAACCCTTGCCAATGACTTCTCTCTCAGCCCCTTTCGTGCTGTCAATTGCTTTGCTGATATTCAATGATTTTGGAAATCCAGACCCATATAACCAATTAATCATATCTCTTATTTCAAAACCAGCATCCTCAACTGCAACAGCCATCCTGTGATATGTTCTGCTTCCTCCGAAGCTGAGGAGATGACCACCAGGCTTTATGACACGCATGACTTCACGCCACAAATCAACGTTAAAAGATATGTCACCTCCATCCCATTTCATGCCCATGAACCCTTTGCCACCTTGTGCCCTTATCCTGCCTTCGTTATCCCATTCTCCTTCTTTATTTCGGGCAGGATATCCTCTTGTTGCATTTCGTGGGTCGGATAAATGATAGGGTGGGTCAGTAACAACTGCATCGATAGAATTTTCATTAAGTAGTTTCATCCCATCAATGCAATTCATGCAATATATTTTATCTATTTCAAGCATCGAAAATCACTTAATCTATAGAAAACGCATGACTATGTATGTAACCAGTAAACCAAGCCCAATTGCAAGCAGAGTGCCAAAAAAGAATTGCCATTTTGAAAGTGCAGGCGGTTCCTTTGGTGTCTGGTCATTCTGTTCCACGTTTCACCTCAAAACAATTTTTTGACTGCTTTCTCAATATTATTTATGTTGTTCTTTTTCTCATGGAGTATGGATTCAATCAGCTCTTTAACTTTTTCATCATTTAAAAAAAATCTGATTTTTGGTCGTCCTCTACTGCCTTTTACCCTTTCTTCCTTTTGAGTTATGATGTTCTTTACAAGAAGTTTTTTAGTTGCAATGGATACTTCGGGTTGCCTCATTCCCATCTCACGCTCTATATCTATTCCAATGCCATCGCCATGTTTCTTTAGAAAAATCAGTACCTTTGCTTCTTGTTTGTTAATCACTTGTGATAGAGTGTCTATCACTTCAATTTCATCATCCATAATCTCCACAAAAATAGTATTCAATCGTTAGTATAAAACCATTTGCATTTTTTACAATATGACCCTTGCGTGGGATTTCACCCCAGAAATTTTTATTAAGTCAGAAATAGTTATCCTGCGTGGTGGTGGCAAAGGAGAGTTATCGTCTGGAGTTTTTAATTATCTCTCCTCACCACAATGGACCCTAACTTTCCAACGCCACCATCATTTCAAATTCTCCTTCATCCAATCACATGCTTCATCAACATCTTTTACATAGATGTCTTCGTCTTTATTTGCAAGCATGCTTTTTGAGAATTTGATAATCAACCAACCGTTGCTTATTTTAATGAGATGTACTTCGTCAATCATACTTTACCTCTTAATCTATCAAACCAACTCTTCTTTTTATTCATTCGCATGGTCAGAATACGGAGCTTTTCATCAATCTCTTCATCAGATATTCTCTTTGCCTGCATCATTGCTGTGTATCCCTTTGTTATGCCTCTGATGAGTTTTTCAACTTCATCTGTGTCGTAGTATGTGAGCCAAAATGGATTTCCAGTTTCTTGGTGTGTTTCATTTGAAGTTCTATGCAAACTTATTGAAATAGCGGGCTCCATTGCCCTGAATTGTTTAAGCAGAATGATGTTGATATAATTCGAATATTTTACAAGTGGCATAGCTTGAATATTCGTTTCTAATTCTTCCACATCGCTTTTTTTATAGCCGACCAATCTCTGTTCGGGCAGTATAAAAATACGTGGCATGTTAAACTTCTCTTGCAAAAACCATAGCACGCTTGCCACATGGATGCATACGACTGATGCATTATCTCTGAATTTTCCCATGGAAAAATCCTTGCAGGAACAATCAATAAACAGATTAGCCCAATACTCTTCACGCTCATGAAGATATTGAGGTAGTTTTTCAGGTAGGTAATTCTTTACTATGACTGTATATTCCTCTTTTTTGTTGGATGATAAGACAGTTGCATGTGCATCGCCACCATGAACAGTCGTGACCGTGTTTGTTTTGATGTGTTTGTTTTGATATAGCTCATGACCACGCTTAATCCTGTCATCTGAGACCATTTTATGAACTTCACGAAGTTCTCTTGCTTTCTCATATTTGAAAACGTTCTGTATCGCCTGGAACCAGTAAGGTGCTATGTATGTGCTTGATAGAGGCATTTGTCTTGAGTGGCACTCTGCTTCCGATACAGTCATTACGTCATCTTTGAATTTGTATACTTTTTTAACTTCTTTCGGCATGAATACAATATTATTATCTATATTATATATAATGGTTTCCCCTAGGTCATTTAAACTTATCAAAATTCGTTCTCCACAGATACGGTGTACTATTATTTATTTTCAGAATCCAGTTCGAACGGCAGAGTTCCATGCATCCAACAGACCCAATGACACGTATGTCATACCCGATGCCCGTCAAATGCTTCGACCTGAAAAAGAAATCATGACCGCCCTCATAATATTTCGTGAGCAGATAACCAAGCACATCTCCAGCCACGACATCTCTATGCTGTTTCATCATCATCCAACTTTCTAAATTCCACTACCCAAACCAAATCGTCCTTCTTCTTCCACTCTTCGAAGAAATCACTTGGCTTTTTTCCATGGATTGTAAGTCCATTCTGTTCCATCCAAAGCAAGCCCTCACGTTCGTAATCATCCTCAGTCATCTTGCTTGTTCTCTGCTGGAACGGTTTGTTAATCAATCTTATCCTTCCTATCTTTTTGCCGTCGTGCAATGGTATCTTATCATATGCATCAACGATGTCTCCAACATTGAACTTTTCAGCATGCTTGTCTTTCCAATATCTTCTGGTTTCTGTCTTCTCACCTGACAAAAATGCTTTTGTGGTCCAGGCGAACGAAATGAACATCTTTATCTCACCTCTTTTGATACTTCTGGAATGTAATAAAATCCCTTTGAATCCTTCTTGTAAAATCTCTTCTTTCGTGGTATTTTTATCAATGTATTGAACTCATATGCTGGGTTCCCTCTAGGTCCAATACAAACGATGGTTTCTGGATACCTATGGTGTCCACAACAGCATGCCTTCGTGCTGTATCCTCTGCATCTCAAGTCTCCTACTTTATTACGCATGCAATGGTCAATTCTGAAATCTTTTTCATATGGATTGTGATACACTGAGTTTCTCTTCTGGCACATTTATAAATCCAACCTCTTCTGCTTTCCATTGTCAATCAATCTTAAAGTGTTCATTACATGCGTATCTCTATCGCAGAATATTGCATTGTTAGCCATCTTGACATACTCAGGATTTAAATCAAATCCAATATAATGCCTATTCAACTTCTTAGCAACAAGACATGCAGTACCAGAACCGCAGAACGGGTCAAGCACCAATGCTGGTATTGGGTCCTTATTGCATTTGCATGATGGTTGCCAAGTAACCTGTTTTTCAATGACTTTCTCAATTCTTATCCATGGTTTCCCGCAATCAGAACAAACTCCTCTCTCACTTGTGCCAGCTAAAATCATGGGCTCAATCAAATCCTCAGGAAATGTTGCAAAATGTGCATCTCTGAATGGTTTAGTTGTAATGGTCCAAACTGAACGCTTGTTCCGACCTATTGTAGTGATGTCCTTTGCGAAGTTTTCACGGTCATTTCTCCCTTCTCCGATAACCCCATGGAGAGGAATACCACTGCCTTTTCTTGTAAGGATTTGTTCTGTATTTTCCTTTATTGCCTCAGCATCATAATAATAATCTTTATTTTTGGTCAACAGGAAAATATATTCATGCGATTTAGTGCATCTATCTGTAACGCTTTCTGGCATCGGATTAGGTTTGCTCCAAATTATGTCCTGCCTGAGCCACCATCCGTCTTTCTGTAATGCAAATGCAGTTTTCCATGGTATCCCTATCAAATCTTTTGTTTTTAACCCAAGTGCCTTTGCATTTCTTTTCGGGTCATTTTCATCTGCATATTTTTCTCTATTTGACATAGAAATACTGTTCCACCCTTCAGGAACACCGCTTGTTCCTCCACCACCAGCATATGAATCACCAAGATTGAGCCAAACAGTTCCTGTCTTTTTCAATACTCTGCGAACTTCATGAAAAACTTCAACAAGTTTGTCTACATATTCTTGAGGTGTCTTTTCCAATCCAATCTGATTATCGATGCGAACAGCACCACATTTTGGACAAACATTCTTTGCCTGATGCGATGCACTTCCTGAATTGCTTTTCTGTTTATCGCTTGCATGATACTCAAATCTACCTACCTGGTGGTCGCAGTCTTGTTTTCCTCCTTCCCACTTTGCAGTTCCGTAATCTCTCAACCCATAGTAAGGAGGACTGGTTATCAAGCAATCGATACATTCATCATCTAACTGCTTTAGTCCTTCAAGAATATCATAGCAATGTATCTTATCAATTTCCAACATTAATTCCACTCTAACTTTTTCTGTAGTCCTTTATCTACCAATTTCAATGTATGCATTACTTGCATATCTCTATTGCTAATTATTGAGTTGTTAGCCATCTTGACATATTCTGGATTGATTTCAAACCCAATGTAGTGCCTGTTCAACTTCTTAGCAACCAAGCATGCCGTTCCAGACCCGCAGAACGGGTCAAGCACCAATGCTGGTATTGGGTCCTTATTGCACTTGCATGATGCCTTCCAACCAAGAGTTTTAGCATTTGAATATACTCCTCCAGTATTTCGATGTAAAGATTTTACGCACTGTCTTGATGAATAACTATCTGGTGCAGAAGCCAATACACGTGCATCTTTTTCCATAAATTCTTTGCTTGGATTATCTCTTTCAACTATCTTTTCCCATGGCTTTCCGCAATCGGGACAAACTCCTCTCTCACTTGTGCCAGCTAAAATCATTGGACGGATGAGGTCTAACGGGAACGTAGCGAAGTGCGAATCTTTGAATGGTTTTGTAGTTATAGTCCACACAGAACGCTTATTTCGACCTGAAGGATTGTAAACATCTGGGCATCTCCTTAAACCTTTGATATTCGGTGTTTCTCTGTCTATCCTGTTGCCACCAGTATAAGAGGATTGATTTGGTTCTTTTATTGCTTCAGCATCATAGTAATAATCTTTATTTTTAGCCAATAAAAAAACATATTCATGGTTCTTTGTGCAACGGTCTGTAACGCTTTCTGGCATAGGGTTCGGCTTTTCCCATATAATGTCTTGTCTTAGCCACCAGCCATCTGATTGAAGTGCAAATGCAACTCTCCACGGAATGCCAACAAGGTCTTTCGGCTTCAATCCGTCTACAACCTTTCCTCTGCCTTTTACAGAATTTAATTTTTCTCCAACACAACTATTTTTACCACTTCTTCCAAAATCAAATTCTTTTCTTTTCTGTCTGATAAAAACTCCATAATTTCCAAGTTCATTATCGCTTGTTCCCATTTCTCTTGATGAACAATAAGTGTCTCCTAAATTCAGCCAAACCGTACCATCTTTCTTCAAAACCCTTTTTACTTCACGAAACACATCAACCAAATGATTCACATATAATTCGGGAGATGGCTCTAATCCAAGTTGCCCCTTCCAAGCACCGCACTTGGAACAAAATTGCGAATAAGATATCCTTTTACCATAATCGACTGAATGTGGTTGTGTTTTACCCTTGCCACTCAAGCTTTTTGTTCCACCTGCTTGATTTGGTCTTTCCGTCAATTCCTCCTTCCATTCATGCTTACAATCTTTTTTGCCATCCCATATATTCCCTTCCATTCCATAATTTCTAAGTCCCCAATACGGCGGAGATGTTACAACGCAATCTATAAAATTATCTGGCAACTGCCTTAGACCATCAAAAACATCACAGCAATGAATTGTATCTATCTCCAACAAATTTTCACTCCAACGTTCTCTGTTTGCCCTTATCAATCAATTTCAATGTATTCATTACCTGAACATCCCTGTCGCTTATTATCGAATTAATAGCCATCTTGACATACTCAGGATTTAAATCAAATCCAATATAATGCCTATTCAACTTCTTAGCAACAAGACATGCAGTACCAGAACCGCAGAACGGGTCCAACACTACACCACCATCAAACTCTGCTTTGCAACCGCAATCAGAATATCCCATTTCACCCCAAACTGGGGTAGTGGTGTTTCCCGAATACGTCCGATTGTCTCCGCCTGCCTGTTTGATGCCTCCTACTTGATTTATCGGTTTCACTCCAATCTTCTCATACATCTTTTCTCTTGGCTTGCCACATTTCGTGCATATGTATTCAGGGCAACCAGCAAGGACCATCGGCTCAATAAGTGTTTGAGGAAAGGAAGCAAAATGTGAGTCTTTGAACGCACGTGTCGTAACAGTCCAAACGGCTCTCTTTATCCTGCCATTCGGGTGGCTCTCTATTGCATCTGTTTCGTACCACACGTTTAATAATTCAGGGAACAGTTCTGTTTCAACCTTCTCCCAATCGTCTTTTGTCGGATAAGCAAATCCACTCTCATCATATCTGAACCAATGCTCTATCTTTGTCTTTGGTATCTTTGTTTTCTTAACAAGTTCATCTATTGTAAAATTCTCACGCAGTTTATCCACGAACTCTTTTTGAGGTGGCAAATCCCTTTTCTCAACTACGCCATCCCCACGTTCCTTGTGCATTCCTTGTCTGTGCTCTTTCTCAATATCAAGAGTATCATACTTTCTTTCTGCGGTCCATACGCAACGCTTATTGCGACCTTCAGGAGATAATGCATGGCTTAGTTCTCCTCTCTCAAGTTTACCCATCATGTCAGTGTATCCGACATATTCATTTTTTCTTGAATGAGCATACTGCTTTGCATCAAGTTTTGAAGAAGTCCTTGCCCTGCAAGCCCTTCGGATGGATTCAATCTTATGCGGTTCATATTGAGTTTCAAACCAATAATTCTTATTCTTCACAAAAAAGTAAATTTTCTCAAAGTCGACGGTAAACCTATTTTTCACAGATGAAGGCATGGCGTTGGGTTTTTCCCAGATAATTTCATTTCGAAGCGTCCATCCTCTATTGCACATCTCAATTGAAAATCTTGATGGTATCTGGCATAGGCAGGTATCGGGAAGATAGGTCTTTGTCGGTTGTCTCCTGAAATCACTCTCTTCATAAACTGCTTTTCCCGTATCCTTCTGCCCTGCTCCACCTCCACTGTAAGTGTCTCCTATGTTAATCCATGCAGTGCCAGTCTTTTTCAAAACTCTTTTCACTTCATCAAAGACATCGCAGAGATGCTTGACGTATAAGTTGAAATCTGGTTCAAGTCCAAAGTTTCCTCTCCATGCTCCACATTTAACACAGAAATTAGATGTAGTTTCAGGCACAAAGGAGAAGTTGCTTTCTCCTTTGGTTGATTGTTTTCCTGTAGTACCAGGTGTCGGCTTGCCATCATATTTGTTCGATGGCTTGATAACATCTCTCCACTCATGTTCACAACCATCTTTTCCATCCCATATGATGGGCTCTGTCTTGTAATCCCTCAAATTCCAATAGGGTGGAGAAGTGATGACACAATCAATCGATTCATTGTCAAGTTGTCTCAACCCCTGCAAAACGTCCACGCAGTATATTTTGTCAAACTCTAGCACAAATTTCGATAATGGGCTCAAATTTAATATATTTTCCCCTAATTCCCCAGTTACCCCAAAAAACAATAAATACAAGATAAACAATTAATTATCGTGTCTATAATACTTAAAAAGACAGTAGAAGAATACCAGATAATGGAACCGACCCAACCCGTATCTGTCGCACCATCATCAAAAACATTCGATGAAGCAATAGCATCTCTGGATAAGTATCAAAAGGTGCTTGAGGAACGTGGTCACACGTCTGTGCGAATAGAAAAGGTAGTAAAACGCAAGATAAAGAGTGGCAGTTGGTCTGGCAGAAAGGTCGGATATGAGATGATTTCAAACGAACCTATTGCAATCTGCCGATTGGAAGAAAACAGGTTCGTGTGCGAAAGAATGACAGATGAAAACTCAGCATGAATAGGTGATTGAAAATGGCAGTAAAACAAATATTTACACAAAAAAATACTTTTACGCACTGGGTAAAAGACCCATATGCTTTTTTGAATGAACGTAAACATGAAGGCGACTGGGAACCATGCCACATACTTGGATTTAAAAAACAGCAAACCCTTACAGATACATACACTCTTTACAAAGTTCAATTTTGCAGAAGAAAAGGTGATTGAAATGGATAAAAGACGTTGGGTTTACGGAACACGCAATCATAAGTGGGTTCTTGTTGGAAGTTCTGACAGAGATTTTGGATGTGCCATTACTCAGGATGAAATGAAACAGATTGGCAAGAGAAAAGCACTTAAAAAATATCTTGGTGCTTGTATCATAAAGTAAATGGGTGATTGAATATGAAAAATGCTGATGTTTGTAAAAATGGAACAAAGAAAGTTAATGGAAAATGCATGAATGATTCAAACGCAACATATGTAGAATTGAGAGGGGAGTTTAGTTTTTCAATAAATCAATCTGGATTTAGTTATAGAAAAAAAACAGAACGTGAGCAAGCAATAAAAGATTTTTGGGATGAGTTCGATAAATTCCAAAATTCAGTAAATGAGATTCAACAGGGAGGATATCTCACCCTTGATTATGATGCAGAGAATTTGACAGTTGAAGAAGGCGAATAAAAATGAAATGCGTAAAGCTAAAAATTGAAATGGAAAATCAAGCCTTTTCTGAAGAACCAAATTATGAAGTATCACGGATTTTAAAGGAACTTGCAGACAAAATAGAATCACGGGGAATAGACACCTATACTTTGCATGACATCAACGGCAATAATGTGGGCGAATTTGAAGTAGGGGCTTGTACAAGAAAGAGGCGATAGATATGGGAACATCAATGCCAGCATATTGTGATGAAGTATTGAAACGGGCACAGAAACGTGCAGATGCAATTGGAAAAAAATACGGTTTGAAGATTCAGGCAGACTGGCACACATGGGGAAAGGATTTTAAGAACTGCCCGAAGATAGAATATTCTCCTACATTGGACACGAAAGACTGCAATGAACTGATGACGATAACGGACATATCTCTTCCAAAGGTTGACCGATGGCTCAGCAGAGGCAATCGTCCACGTTGCATCAAGACCGAAGGGCAATACAAAATAGAAAAGGAGAACGAAAGACTAGAATCCATCAGGACTGAGAATGAAGAAATAAGGGCTGGTGTTGAAACTCCAGATGGAAGGATTTTCGTGTGGACTACTGGTAGGAATTTCTATACTACACCAGGAGATTATGCAAAATATTTCCCTGGACGCAAATTGAAAACACTTCAGGATTTCAAAAAAGCAGGATTGAAAGTTGAGATTACGGATGAAACATCTCCTAAGTCAGTGTATGGCGGGAAGTGATTGAAAAATGAAAAAACAATCTATTGACCAAAAGCATTGGATTTGGGAAAATAAACGCATAAAAGACCTTTCAATTGGTTGCAAAGATTTGCTCTTGGATTTTGCAAAAGATGACGTTAGATTGTGCATAGAGAATAACGGCATACATGACCCAATCTGCCAATCTATGGCGGAAGATGTGAACGACATGGAAGAATATCTTTTCGGGTGATTAAAAAATGGGTGAAAAAGTAAAACGATACAGGTTTCTCAGAGAAAATGAGAAAGAGCGTATCTATTGGGATAATCTTGAAGGCAGATATGTCACCACATCACGAAAACTGGACCTGTATCATGACGATGATGAAGTAATAGACATAGATTATGATGCCCCTAAGAAAAGGGAAGACTTTGAAAGCCCGTTTGAAGATTTAGTAACACATAAGGAAATGGACGAAGGATACACGCAGAGAGACGTTGATTTGAGTCTTGAATCAAAAAGATATGCAATGAAAGATGCCGATGTGTGCAATAGAAAACTGAAAAAGATATGGAACTCATCAAAAAAACAATCTCTCTCAAATTCAGTATTCATAGAAAATGCCATGAATGCGGGCTTTTCATTAAAACAGGCAAGAAAGTTTCTAAAGGAATGCCGTGGAGATTGGCATCCTTGAAGATTAGGTGATTGAAAATGCCAAGACAAAAAATTAGATATTTGACAGAAAGTGATTTAACTGAAAAAGAAGCCTATTTAATCTCAAGCGGACAATCGGGCTTTTGGGGTGAACCATCGAATGTCATTCGGAGAGGCAACAAAAAATACATTTTACGGGCTTCTCCAAAAAGTAAAGAGAAGAAAATATTCGACCCAGATGCAAATGCAGTTCATGATGCATGGAAGCGTGTGCAGAATAAATGTGGTATCAAAACTGGCGATGTGGCATGGGACACTCAGATACGATTTGATGATAAGGTTGAAAAAGAAGGCATGACACCAAAGGAGATTGAGAAGTTCGCACTTGACTATTACAAAGGAATTGGAATGTGCAAAAGGAAAGGTAGTAAAAAATGCCGAAACTAAAATGTTGGAAAAAAATCAGAGAACAAGACGATTATTTATTATATCAATTCATTAAAGTTCCAAGAGGAGCAGAAGTTCAAGTTTCGCATCATTATTTCCTAAAAACGAAAGTGCCGTTGTATTGGGGTGTTTCAATCTGGAAGACAGATAGACTGACACCAAGTATACAAGATAAGCCATTTGAAACTAAAAAAGAAGCAACACAGTTCGCCATGAAATATATGAAAAACCATGACAGGTGTTAAAATGAAAAATGTTGATGCATGTAAAAAGACGCAGGACAATAAAAAATGCTACTATATTGTTCAAGGTTTCGATTTAGAATATTACAAAGGAAAAGACATCGGCAATCTGAAGAAGAAGATGACTGAGCCTGAGATGGTCAAATATGCAAAAAGCACATTGAAATTTGAGCATGAACGTGGTCAGGAAAAAGAAACAAAGATAAACAATTTAACTCAGCCAATCAACGCTTGGATTTTCCTGAAGGATTTAGGTCTTGGAGTAAAGACAAACTGTAAACAATGGTGATTGAAATGTCAGAACTAAAATGTTGGAAACCAAAAAGGAAAATTAATAAAGAAAATATTCTTGAAATGGAACATACTAGAAAGAATGCCGTTTTATGGATTAATCAGGGAGTTCCCAATTATGTTAGTTATGCAGAATTTGAAGGCGGTGCATGGAGCGATGGCTTTACTAAAAGATTGAAATCAAAATCAAGAGCCATTATTTTTGCACAAAAATATATGAAAGACCACGATAGGTGTTAAAATGTTTAAATTAAAATGTTGGGAAAGAACCACAAATTATGCAACAGTACAAACCTATAAAAAAGTCAGAGGCGAAAATAAACAGACAATTTCTGTTGGAGAGATGAATGAATATGACAAACGATGGGGCGTTGTCATTAGTTATAGAAAAAAGAACCAAAAAGTCTTAGCAGAGGATACAACCAAAGCAAATGCCACTAAAATCGCTCAGAAATATATGAAAGACCACGATAGGTGTTAGATATGAGAGAAGATGCAAAAAGGAAATGGTTCTATGGTAAAGATGCCTGCAAACGGGCAACAAAAGAAGCAAAGATTAGAACAAAGAACAGTGGCAAAGAGTATATTGTCGAAAAAACTCTTGGTGGCGGATGTTGGGTTGGGACAAGAGAACAAGAAAAGAAAATGCATTGGTGATTGAAAATGGAAATAAAAACTAAAGATTTTAGATGCGTAAAGGACATCGGCGGAGAAGGAGAGATGATTGCATGCAGTTACAAAAAGAAAGTATCGGCAATCTATATGCATCCATCTTCTATCATTCTTGAAAATGTCAATTGTGAACGTTCGACAACTGGTACTATGCTGAAATGTTCTCTTAAATCAGCAGAGCCATTTGTTGCTGGTCAGATGTGGAGCGATGATTTCGATTACTGTGGCATGCTCCAGGCTGGCAAAGAAGCAAAAGTCTCTGACGGCGAAAAGAATTTGCGATTGCTGTTCAACAGTTTTGAAGATGTCAACTATCACAAAGAATCAGAGCCATTGTGGGACGCATTGAAATTATTGAAAGACGGAAAGAAAAAACTTGCAGAAACAAAAGTAAAGGAGTTCAACAAACGGTGTGCAAAAAGTGCCAAGGAGACATGCTGATGTCGAAACTGAAATGTTGGGAAAAAGATTTGGACAAACGATTCGAATTTTCATATTACAATATAGATACTCATCACAATGTAGCATTGAAAAAGAAAACAGGATATTACAAATGGAACTTAACAATAGAAGGGATTGAAGAGCCATTTAGTTTTAAATCCAAAGCACAAGCAACGACATTTGCACAGAAATACATGAAAGACCATGATACTTGTACCGAATCTATTCTGAAAAGTATTGGTAAGGAAAGTGAAAGGATTACCCGACTGAGGAAAAAATATAGAAACAGAAAATTCACTCCAGATGAATTAGTCTCTTATGATTGAATGTGATAGGTGTTAAAATGAAAAACGCAGAAGCATGTAAGAAGGCAGGCGGAAGATACAATTCCAAGACCAATCAATGCAACACTACGGGTGTAAAGAAGTTTGAAAAAGGAAAAAGATATAGGCTCATCACACACACAAATGCTGAATATCTCAAATGGAAACAATATGTTGACGAAGACCGACCAATGCCACCTGGCGAATACGAATATATCGGAAAAGGATTATTCGCAGTTGCTGAAGGTGATTTTGTTTCAAGCAAACACATTTACAAACCATTGTCACTGAACAATGCAAAATTAGTGAGCAGGGAGATTTAAATGAAAAAAATGCCAAAGACAAAAACAGTAAGATATGTCATACGTGGAAAAGGAACATCAAATGAACGGAGAGAAAAGTTGTCAAAACCTATAAAATTATATTACAGTAAAGAACTAAAAAGATATGCCACAATCCCTGAAAATGAAACAGAAGCACCAGAATTCATTCTGGGCTTCAATAAAGAGTTCAAACGGTGGGTGATATCTTACAAGTATGAAGAAGCGTTTGAAGGCGGAAGGCTTGCTTTTGACAGTTTTGAAAGGAAAGAAGATGCCGTTAAGGCAATGAAAATCATCAATCAATGCAAATCCGAAAAAGATTATAATGCATGTATGAAAAAGAAATATTACAAGTAGGTGATTGGAATGGAGAAATTAGAAAATATTGGCAATTGTGCAAGAATAAAGAAAACAAAATACTACAAAGATGACAAACGCCCATACAAAGTGGAGTTTGCACCGATGTTTTCTGATGGTACATGTGATGGAAAAAACTGGGGAATAGAAGAACTTGGACCAGGCAGTGTGTCATCAGAATTTAAAACCCTAAAAGATGCAAGACTGTTCTTAGATGGCGTGAGAAAATGGAAACCGACATCCGAAAACGATGATGGTCTTGAACATTCGCAGGACTTGATAAGAAAAATACATGCAAAAGAGTGATTGAAAATGGATGCAAAAGTATGCAAAAAGGGTGAAGTGAACATCAACGGAAAATGCATGGTGGTTCATGTTGGCGTTACTGCTGAAGACAGAAAAGCAATAGAAAATGTTCTTGAATATGTAGGAAACAACAAGGGCAAGAATTTTTCTGAAGAACTTAAAAAATTCTCAAGTGAAGGATACGCACATGGATACGATGCTGGGCATCATGATGCATTGAAACAGATACAGAGAGTTCTTGACGAAAATGGTTTCTATATTGATATTTGAGGTGATTTGAAATGGGGACAAGAGTTAAAGTAAAATTATTGAAAGCCCAAAGAGGAATGCACGGAGAGCACCTGCCGAAAGGCTCAATCATTGATGCAACATTGGTTGACCCATCTACGATTCAATTTGGTTTCTTTGAAATCAACCCAAAGGAAACGTGTTTGATGAAAGGAAATGCATACAAGCAATTCTTTGGAAAAATCTACGATTCAGAGATACGGGCATGTAGAAAGACAAAATGGACGGATTGATTGGTGATTAAAATGGTAAAACTGAAGTGTTGGAAAAAGATTAGGAACGATGTCTGGAAAAAAGAAAGAGATAGCGTATTAGAAATACGTTATGACGGCATACTACAAGGATACGATGTAGTTTTAGCCAAAGGGCTTGCTCCATCGCAACAGAAAGTTTTAAATAAAAAAACAAAGACCAAACCACAAGCATTGACATTTGCAGAAAAATATATGAAGAACCATGATAGGTGTTAAAATGAAATGTTGGAAGAAAATTAGCGATACGAAATATATAAATAAAAAAAGAAAAGGAGTTTTATATATTTTTGATGGAGACACAGTAAACATATCAATAGATACAGTTAAGATACGTGGGGTGGAGTTCACAAAAACCCACATTAATGAGGAATTTAAAACAAAACCACAAGCCCTATCTTTTGCCCAAAAGTATATGAAAAACCACGATAGGTGTTAAAAATGGTGAAACTGAAATGCTGGGAAAAAGATGCAGGATGGGAAAGTCCTGGCTGGTATAATGAAAAGTTTTTTACTAAATCTAAAAAAACAAAAGTACAAGAAATCATAATGTCTGCTGGTGGCAAGCATGAGGGTACAAATAAAAAAGACACAGAATGGGTAGTTGGTTTCTATGATGAAGATGGTCAACCTATAAACTCACAAAAAAACTTTCCCAATAAAAACAAAGCATCAACTTTCGTAAATAAATATATGAAAAATCACGACAGGTGTTAAAATGCCGAAATTAAAATGTTGGAAGAAAAGTGGGATGCTTTCAAGCAGAGGAATCTATGGGATTAACGGAAATTACATCTGGATTAACAGAAAAAATCCACAAAAAGTATTGGAAATTCAAAGCGTTGAAGGCGGTGGAACTACCATCAGGCTATACGGAAAAAGCGAATATCCAAAAACATTGCCCGAATCAGGAGTTGGATTTAAACATAGAAAAATAGCTCTCAAGTTCGTACAAGAATATATGAAAGACCATGATAGGTGTTAAAATGAAGTGTTGGAAGCAAGATGGAAAAAAATTAAGATGGAAAAACAATGATGAACTCTTAGTAATTAAATACAATCCTGGACCTAAACATCATTTTATTGCCGTTGGAAATGATAAGGAAGGCTGGAGACTAAGAGAATCAAAATTATCAAAATCAACTGCTCTTATGCTGGCAAATAAATACATGGCGAAACATGATTTTTGTTAGATGATAGGTGATTGAAATGGGACGTTGTGTAATACGGAAAGAAAAAGTTGGAACAATTGGACCCAAGCTAATTCTATATACTGCATGGGATGGAAGACCAAAAAAATCAAGAAGCAACTTTATTGCGGAATCTACTGACAAAAAAATTCTAAAAAATTATTTGAAAAAGGCAAACAAATGTGAAGTGGATTAAAAATGTCCAGTTACACCGATAATCAAGGATACGTCCGCATCTACGACCCAACAGACCCATGTTCAGACAGCAAAGGCTACATCTATGAACACCGCAAGAAGATGGCGGAGCAACTAAGGCAAGAGGACCCAGAGCACCCAGCACTTGATGTAAACGGTTGTCTCAGAAAGGAATGGATGGTACACCATGCTGACGAAGACAAGAGCAATAACAATGATGGCAACCTCCATCTAAAAAAAGATGCAGGGCATAAACGCCATCATTTCACAGTCAATAATCCGCATCCAGAACTGCGGGATGAAAAAGGAAGATTTGTTTAGGAGATGAAAGAAATGTCAACCGAATTTAGAATTTGCGGAATGTTTGATGACCAAAAAGGAATTGTAAGAAAAGGTAAAATTGTCGGTTACAATGGCGAAGGAGTTCCTGTGAGGAGATATATCTGGGTGCAACCAAAAATTAAAAGATTAAAAGGAAAAAGTTTTGAAGCATTTGATGACCAGATTGCAAATGCACGAAAGGGATGTAGGTGAGATAAAAATGAAAGATGCCGAAGTGTGCAAAAGGGGAGAAACAAAAATTGCTGGGAAATGCGTAAACAAAAACAAAGAAACATTGAGAGAATATAAACCACAGGCAGTCCTTACTTTATCGAATCTTGGCGGTGTGAGCATTCAAGTATCAGATGATGGTGATGGAGTTAGATACCAATGGTATGATAACAAGCCTTCACGATGGCAACCAATAAAATATACATCAGGTGGAAGACCTTATTTTGTTGCTTACAAAAGAAAATTTTACATTGATGAATTTATGAGAACAAATATCAGATGAAAAAGGAATGCATGTATGATTTGCGGTATCTGTGGCAAAGAGTTTGACGATGAAGGGCAAGTCATTTGCCAAGATTGCCAATGCAATATGTCTATAGGTCTAAAGGAGATAAAAAGATGAAAGATGCAGATGTATGCAAGCAGGGAGAAATACGTGTCAATGGGAAATGCATTGATGCAACAGAAAACTATCATGGATTCGTTCTGAAAATAATCAAACGACCAGATTATTCTTTTCCATATCATGTAGAAATCTATGACCGACAAGGAAAGCAAATCGGTAAAACATTGCAGATAGAGAACATGAATGAAGTGAACAAACACAAAGAAGCAATCAAAAAAGAACTTGATGCCAAATGGAGCGACCCTGAAGGATATTTCCGTGGTGTAACTGAAGATTTCAATAGCAAAGGATTTAAGACAGATGAACGAAAATTACCAGATGATGCTGGTTTCTATGAGCCGAAACTTATTGTTACAAAAGATAATTTAGATATAAAATTTACAAAGGATGAACTACGTGATGATGATAATATCGAAGCAGTAAAAAGACACTTTGATGTGATTAAAGCAGTCTACAATGATTATAAAGATAGAAAAGACGTATTCTATAGTTCGGTTTCCAGCAACATTAAACAGCAGATGAAATACTCAAAAGATTCCTATCGAACAAAAGTATTTTTGGCTGTTTGCGATTTATTGGAAAAGAAAGGAGTAAATGTTCATTCATAGGAGATAAAAATGGCTGGACGATGCAGATATGGAGAACCAGATACACCAAGTAAATGTTACACGGGTTGGATTATAGGCAGAAAATTAACAGATTTCGACGGGAAAGTAAAACCATTTGCATATTATCCACGTGCAGAACACGGCAGACCTCCTTACTGGTATAAAACAAAAGCAGAAGCAATAAAAGCATTTAACTGGCAGAAAGAAAGGAATAAATTCCCAGGCGACCAAGATAATTCAGTAGTTGTTAAATTCACAAAAAAAGTTTATCTGAATAGATATTAAAGTGAGATGAAAATGGAATTTGCTTTAGTGAAAAAAGACTATCAACGGGAATATTACGAATCCCAATTTACTTGGAGAGGAGTTTCCTTAAAAGCAAATGTCAGAATGCAGTACCACACATTCTTGAAGTATTGGGATGTGTGTTATGATATCGGTTATAATAAAAATTACGTTACTCCATGCATCAAGAGTGAAAGCAGTGTTACTGGAAAGACTGCAAGAAAGACTGTTAGAAAATTTGCCGAAAAGTATATGGAACAAGCAAAACCAAGCGATGTTGAAAAATTAGATAAATTTTATCAACGGGAAATATTGAAATCAAAAGGGAGATGAAAAAATGGTTGAATTAACATGCAAAAGAGTGAAATATCTATTGAATGACGAAGAAGATGCGACAAAGGAATATCGGTACATTGCGACACATGACAATAACCTGACTAAGAAGGAAAAGGCGATGTTCAAGGCGATGTCAAGAGATGAACATAGGCATCACCAGAACATACTAAAATTAAAACCAATGGTTTGCAACAGATAAGTAGGATAAAACATGCCGAACACGCCAGAAAAAATAAACCTAAAGAAATACATGGGCACTTGGAAACAGGTTTCTGTTAAGCCCGTTCCATGGTTTCAGAAAGGTTGCAAGAATGTAAAAGCAAATTATAAATTAAGAAATGATGGCAAAGTCGATGTATTGAATATTTGTGATGACCGTGAGAAGCATGGGGTTGCACGTTCGGTTTCTGATAACAACAAAGAACTTGAGGTTTCTTTCTTTCCATTTATCTGGGGAGAATACAAAATAGTAAAGCTTGACAAAGAGTATCAGAATGCAACAATAAAAGGCGGTAAGTATACTTGGAAACTGAAGAAATGCAAAACAAAGACATGCTGAGATATCATGAAAAAATGTATCACCTGCCCGAACCCAACTGTCGGCAAGCAGTGCAGAGAATGTTTCGAAAAAAACAAATACAGATTGAGCAAATATTATCAAAAGCGAAATAGAAATCATAATGCACAATATTTCAGGGTCTAATTCCCTCAATTGGGCAAAGACCCCGACAAATAATTTATAGTTAGATGTAGATTATTTTCTGAGGTGTATTAATATGGGGAAGAAAAAAGGTATGGATAAAGAGACTAAAACTTTTGTAATTATTGCAGTAATACTACTTGTTATTGGACTACTTTTAATAGCTTTATCAACTGGTATTTCATTTGGAAATTTGATGGGAACAAATTCCGATATCTTACGACCAGATGGAGACATATACAATAGCGGAGAAGGTTTTTACACCACGAGAAGTGAAGTTAACTTTTTTGGTGGCACAACATTTTATAATTGTGTCAATGAATATGTAATGGATGGAAACATATCATATATAAGATTTTTAAGTTATCAGGGTTTTACTCAACCAAGCAAAGTAATTTTTGGATTAACACCTATGCCAAAAAATGAAACAATAAACAAAATAATCGTTCATTGCGAAATTGAAAAAGCAGATGTGTCATATTGGTCAGGACCTTCTCTTGCAAGACCCTTTTTAAATTTTGAAACAACTGAATTTACAATACGTGATGACTGGCTGACTAGCAGAGGATATGCACATAACTATAATACAATAAATAATACCATGTATAACGAATTTACTGATACATGGTATCTAAATCCAAAGACAAATCAACCTTGGACAACCAATGATTTAAACACTTTGAATATTGGATTTGAAATGAAACTTGGTAGTTATAGCGGGAGTGCATATACACAAGATGTTATCTCTGCGGATTGCCATTTGACTCAACTTTATGTTGAAGTTTTTCCTGCCTTAACATCAAAAACGACCTATCCTCCAGTTGCATCACCATCGGGTACTCAAAAACAAACACCAGGTTTTGAAACCTTGACATTTGTTGTTGCAATAGGAATCGCTTTGGTATTGCTGAATAAAAAGAGAAATAAAAAGGAATTGAATTAAGTGTTTGAAGGACTTCCTGAACCAAAAATTAAAAAAAGCGTTAAAGAAATAGTGTACAAGCGGTCAAAAGGACATTGCGAAAATGAAGATTGTCCTATTGGTGATAGACGAACCAAGAATTGTGAGAAGATGTTTTTGAAACAAAGTGAGGGTCATTTTCACCACAATAAAACAAAATCCATATCGCCATCTCCAAAAACTGTAGATTTTTTATGTCCATATTGCCATCTAAATCTTGGTCATAAAATTAAAACTACGACAATGCCATATAGATTTGTTAGTGGTAGCGAAACATATACAACTGTAAAAAGGCATCCTTTTCGCAAAATAGAAAATCCAAAATATAAAACAATCACAAGGGCAATAAGTTTTTTAAGAGATGAAACCAAAAAATATCCAAAAACAAAAGAAGACAAACAATGGGTAGAGTTGAGAAAAAAGGGAAACAAACTTGAAAGCCAATATTTGAATGATATGACGGAGAACCAAATATCAGCTATTTTTTCAAAGAATGCTCAAGAAACATTACGAAGTGATTTTCGTACCCGCCCATTATATGATATTGCAGGCGTAATGATAACGGGAAGACGTGGAAAAGAGTTGATTAACTCTGGTCAAAAGATTGTTGAAAGTTATCTCAAATGTATCGATGAAGATAAAGTTCAAAATGCATCTGCTCTGTATGATTGCATTGGCAACAGAATGAAGTAATCATACACTAACAATAGAAATCATGTGCATATCTAAATAGGGAAGCGATTAGCATCGTTTTTGCTTTTTTTGTTACTTGTCACACTTTTTTCATAATATTCATTCAATACCACAAAAATTTCTTCTGAATAAAAATATTTATTTCCAATTTCAAGTTTGATGTGGCATTTGCATGTATCACTAACGTTGTATCGTGGTTTAAATTTTTTTATATAAAACCATTCTAAAAGATTTTTTTCCTCTTTATCATCTATTGGATAAAACGAATATTCATCAAAATTTTTTTCTGTTTTATGCTGAAGTAATCTGTTGGATAGATAATCAGTTTGACCAACATATACTAATTCTTCATTATCGTATAAAAAATAGACGCCAGATTTTTTCTCTATGTCAATAGATTTTTTTTCTAATGTATTAATATCCAACAATTTCGACAAAAAATTATCTAACTTTATTCCTTTAGCGTTCACACAAGACGTTTCTAATGCTTCTTTTAGTTTTCTTGCATTTGTTTCAATCATTAATTCAGACAAAGTTTTTTCTACCATTTAAATCTCCATTACTTTAAATCTCTACAAAGATATTCTTCCCAAGTCATATCGCCTTTAACTTTTACTAATTTCTCATGTATTTCATCTTCCAATATTATCAATATCCGTTTCATACTAAGTAAGTAACTAATCATAGTTTATAACTTTTTTCTGAAAAAAAGCAAAACGTTATTAATGGTCTAAATATTCATTTTACTTACGCAAAATTTGAGCTCTAAACTCCCTCATCTGAGGTGGTGAGGAAGAGATGTGGAAGCGTTGAAACACCCGAACCCCTTTGCTTCTACTGGAACTCATTATTTGCTGGCTTGGAGGATTTGAATTGATGACATGCTTTAGGGCATACGCCCGCAAAATTGGAGGCTTTTTTTGATGCACGGTGCCAGGAGAAAGTCAGGAATAAACTTAAATAGTATGAAAAATTTACCTGACTTTCAACCTGACTTGTATGGTAATTTACGCATAAAACTTACAAGATTGCAGTACCAGATTTTTTATTTTTTGACTAAAAAAAACATATCGCAAAATGAAATTGCAAAGAAACTAGGAATTGCAAAACAGACTGTGAATGAATACGTGAAAAAACTCATTATTCTTGGAGCAATTAAAGAAAATAAAAAAAGCTCTTATCCAAAATATTACAAGCCCACGTATGTGATTCCAATTACTGACTTCACCGATGGAAAAAAAGGAAATGTGATACTAGGCAAGCATGCAAAAACACCAGAACGCAGGGTATGTTTACCTTATAAAGCGGTGAGAGACAAAAAAACAGGACGATTTAAAGGCACACGCCGACCACGTGAAATAGGATTTCATCGTGATTACGATACAGTCATTTCAGTCGGCGGAAAAAGAATACCGATGTTAAGAGTGCACAGTCTGTCATATGCATGTACGATACTACGTGAGCCAGCAGAGACGGTGCCGTGGGAAGAAAAGGGTGGACCAAATGGA
>Ga0209777_10000439_pt1 | contig 69531 bp, 62 predicted proteins | sample FrelakmetHBP12HB_FD_187147 | JGI IMG/M metagenome (GOLD analysis project Ga0209777, IMG submission 187147) | Freshwater lake sediment microbial communities from the University of Notre Dame, USA, for methane emissions studies -HBP12 HB (SPAdes)... | ecosystem: Environmental > Aquatic >...
TTTCCAAACACATTTAAAACCATGCGAGAATACCTTACCGTTATTTACCAAAACAAAACGAAACCCGAATTAGAAATCTACGATGTCGGGATGATCAACAATGTTTCCTTCTTGATTCAGGCAGGATATTTAAAAAAACCTGTCTATTTGCAGTTTGTCATGGGGATTCTAGGTGGAATCCCTGCCACACCGCAAAATCTGATCTTTTTGGTTGAATCAGCCAAGAGCGCCATAGGCGATTTTGAATTCTCCGTTTGTGCTGCTGGTAAAATGCAGTTCCATCTCTGCACCCAATCTCTTATTTTGGGTGGTCATGCCCGAGTAGGTCTGGAAGACAACCTCTACCTTGGTAGGGGGGCCATTGCCAAGAGCAACGCAGAGCAGGTGTCAAAGATCATTCGTATCGCCAAGGAACTTGGCCTCGAACCTGCCACTCCGGATGAGGCGAGGAAGATATTAAACCTCAAAGGATTAGGAAAGGTTAACTTTTAACAACTGCGTTATCGTCGAGCATGCCGTTTCCAAATACTGATTGTGTTGAAGAAGGCAGGTACCTGGGCGACCTACAGTATGAATAATCGAAGATGATTGTGATAAAATTGTGATAGAATGAACTCAAAAAGACTGAAGTAGATAGAATAGACTGGAATAGATGGAAAACCTTTTAACCCATTATTATCAAGGCTTATCGGGAAACCAGACCAAGTATCAAGGGGTTAGAAAATTCACTAAATTTAGATTTATAACTAGCGAGTTGGCGGTTCACATCCCATAATGGCCCTTATTCTTTCTAAATTTCCTTTTATTGGTTTGGTCCTCCCCTTCTCCCAATTAACTATGGTCATCTCATTCACCCCTATCCTCTTGGCCAGGTCCACCTGAAATAATCCTCGCTCCAACCTCCATTTTTTGATATATTCTCCTAAAGTTCGGTCAGGGTGGAGGGACATTCGGAGGGTTACTACCAAAGGATGGGAGTTTTTGTAGTTAGGAGCTGCACGGTTGTGGTGATGTACCGGCGAGCAGCATAATTAAAGCTGTCCCTTCTTTTAGCGGGTCCCGTTAAATGAAGGAGGCCATTGGAATAACATCGATTCCATTTTTCTTCAGGACCTCCCGAATGGTTTTCACTAAATCTACAGCAGTAGGAGTATCGCCATGGACACAAAGGGTCTGGGCTTCGATCTCGATGGATGTCCCATCTATAGCTATGACTTTATGCTCCTTGGCCATGAGCAAGGCCCGTTTGGCTACTTCCTGAGGATCCTTAATCACTGCACCTGTTTGAGAGCGACTGACAAGATCTCCTTCCGAGGTGTAGGCACGATCAGGAAATGCCTCATAAACCACTTTGAGCCTCATTTCCTTAGCTACATGAGTCATTAACTTTCCCTTCGCCCCTGCAAAGGCCACATAGAACAAATCCGGATTATAGCTGATGATAGCCTCTGCGATGGCTCGGGCTTGGTCTACCTTTTCAAATGCGTCAAGATACATTTTGCCATGAGGTTTAACATGGGTCATTTTCACTCCATGGACTTTACAAAATCCATCGAGAGCCCCGACCTGATAGATAACATAATTCTTTAGTTCATCGAATGTGCAGTCCAGGCTCCTCCGACCAAATCCAAGCAGGTCCGGGTAGCCGGGATGGGCACCCACACTCACCTTATTTTCCATAGCCAATTGGACGGTTTTACTCATCACGATAGGATCGCCACCATGCCATCCGCACGCTACATTAGCAGAGGTAATATATTTCATAACCTCTTCGTCAAAACCCATTTTCCATGCTCCAAAACTTTCTCCCAGATCACAATTCAGATCAATTACCTTCATGGACGACCTCCTCGTATTATATATTTTCAATCCCTCGGTCGGGTTACCGAGCCTTTCTCCAGGACTCCAAAGCTTCCCAGCGTTCCCGATCCAGACGGTGAGCCTCTGAAAGATCCACAGGATGAAAAAAAATCCCCTTTCCCGGGAGAATTTGGCCTAATATATCGAGATCTTTTCTGATGACACAGGCAATTTTCGTGTACCCACCCGTGGTACCTCTTTCTCGGAGAAGGATCACCGGAGTACCCTGCCCTGGAACCTGAACCGCTCCCAGAGGAGTTGCCTCGCTGACCACTATAGGGGTGTCCCGATGGGTTATCTGCGGTCCCTTTAGCCGATAACCCATCCGGTTTGAATCTGACATAACAACATAACGGGAATTAAAAAAAGTTTGAAGACCTTCCTGTGTAAATCGGTCCTCGTGGGGTCCAACAATAACATGGATAGGGAATGAATCACACTTTTCTATTTGAAATTCGGCAGGCAATTCCACGAATGTAGGCTCATTGTCGTTTTCCAGTATGAATGCGGATAGAATATCCCCTTTGCGAAGAGGTCGACCTTCGTGTCCTCCAAACCCGGCGTAAACATAAGTGGAGCGACTTCCTAAAACCACAGGCACATCGAAACCCCCAGCGACGGCCAAATAAACCCGCATTCCATAAAGCCTCGGCCCAAAGCTCAGCAAATCACCAGTTTCAGCCTTAAAAGTTCTTCCTGGGTTTAAGGGGTATTGATTAAGATGCGCTGAAAGATGTGCACCAGTCAAGCTTCCCCATGTCGGTGCAAGGAATCGAATTTTGGGTCCAAATAGGGTAATCTCCAAGCAGGCTGAATTATCGGGATTCCCAACTAGACGGTTTGCAGCTACGAAGGAAAATATGTCCATTGCCCCGCTTTCGGCAATGCCCAAGCTCTGATATCCGGGGCGTCCCCGGTCTTGCACAGTAGTCAGGATTCCAGGAGTTAGAATCTCTATCGTAGGTCTCCCGTCACCTTCAGGCATCTCTTCTTACCTCTCTTACCTCGACACCCATCATAAGTTCTACAGCCTCTTCCTCGATAGCAAGATATTCAGCTTGGGAAACAGCCCGGAACAAGACTCGATCACCGGGTCGAAATAGAGTTAGTGCCGGATGATCTAACTGAAAGAGTTTAACCGGTGTTCGCCCGATAATACGCATACCGCCCGGGGTCGCTTTGGGATAAATAACGGTTTGTCCGATGCTGATGGCTACTGCACCCATAGGGGTGAATGTCCGGGGAGTTTCCATCAAAGGCACGTGCAAGACTTCTTGAAGCGGCCCTATGAACGGGCATCCTGGGGTGAAACCCAGTTGAAAGACATAATAGGGCTCAGCCGTATGAAGAGCTATGACCATCTCCGGTTGCAGCTTGGTGTAATCACATACATAGCTCATGTCCGGTGCGTATTCACCCTCATAGGAGACAGGAACGATGAGCAACCGAGAAGACTCCTCCTCGGCTGAAGCCCTCAGAGCCTCCTTTAAAAAGGGCTGAAGATATTCCACTAAATTCACGTAGTTGACTTGAAGCGGGTCATACAGCACAGTTAAAGAAGCATATGTAGGTATAAGTTCGGTCACTCCTGAAAGGGCTGCGGACTGGATCATATGAGCTAATTTTCGAACCCGCCGGTTCACCCTAATGGTCCGTTCATCTCCAAAAGCAATCCGGAGACCACTATCGCCATTGGGTTTGATCTGAGGTTGATCGTAAAGCACCAATAAGTATTACCCCTTGCAGAGTGCTCACTGCCTTCGGTCCTCCTAACAGATAGAGAACCAAACTCGACAGTCACTAATCCTCACCTAAATAAACTTTACAAATAATTTCACTTTTAGCCATTTCTTCAGATGGACCATCGGCGATGTTGAGACCCGTTTCAAAGGGGATGGCAATATCTGCCTATACTCAAAGCGAGTTTAGCGTCCTGCTCAACGATAATAAGTGTAACTTTCTATTCAGAGTTGATAAGTCTTAAAGTCTTATAGATCTCTCGAACTACCAAGGGGCTAAACCCATAGAAATCTCGTCAGAAAGGATCAATTTGGCCATTGCCTCCGGTCTGGGGAGATAGAATGTTTTTTTACTTTTCCATTTTAGAAAAGGTTTTCACCAAAATATCTATGATCTCGTCAATTTGAGCCTCCTCAATGATCAAAGGCGGACCTACCATCACCGTATCCCCATTCACTCCGTCGACAAAACCAGTGCCAGGATAGAGAACGAGGCCGTTCTCAAAAGCTAAATCAATCACCCTCTCCGTGAATTTATTTGTCCTTGGAAAAGGCTCCTTTGTCTTTTGATCCTTGACAAATTCGATAGCCGTCATCAATCCCTTTCCCCTCACATCGCCCACAAATGGAAAGGCTTTCAATTTCTCTAATCTCTTTAGGAGATACTCTCCTCGCCTGGCACATTGTTCGACAAGCTTTTTCTCCCTCATGAATTGAAGTACAGCCAGACCAACGGCACACGCTACTGGATGATGCGAGAAGGTGTGACCGTGGACAAAACCGCCTGTTCGCTCTTTCAAAAGATCAACCATTTCCGTCTTTGTGATCATTGCTGAAAGGGGGAAATAACCTCCACTCATCCCCTTCCCTAAAACCAAAATATCGGGCGAAACACCCCAATGTTCGACAGCGAACCATCTCCCAGTCCTCCCCATCCCAGCCATCACTTCATCATCAATCAAGAGGATTCCATAATGCTGACAAGTCTTCTTGACCGATGAAAGATATCCATCAGGAGGAACAACTGCTCCGATAGTGGCTCCAATGATGGGCTCTAAGATCACGGCAGAAATCGTTTCTGGTCCCTCCATCTGGATAACTTTTTCCAAGGCCTTCGCACATTCCAATTCACACTCAGGATAGGTGAGACCGAAGGGACATCGGTAACAATAGGGAGGTGGAAAATGAGGGAAATCGATTAATAGAGGAAGGTAAGGCCTTCTCGCCCCAACACGTCCAGTCAGAGAGAGGGCTCCAAGGGTATTTCCATGGTAACTTTGCCATCGGGCAACCACTCGCCATCGCTGGGATTGGCCGGATTCCAAATAATATTGCCTGGCCAATTTGATGGCTGCCTCAACAGCTTCTGAGCCCCCTGAAAGGAAATAGATCTTCTCCAACCCGTTGGGCAGGATTTCTCCCAAAGCTTCTGAATATTCCTCAATTGACTGGGTGGTGAATTGGGTTCCATGAACATATCCCACCTTGCCCATCTGGTCGGCCATGCTTTGGAGAATCTCTTTCTGCCCGTGGCCAATGTTTACGACCAGTGCGCCACCAGACCCATCAATATAACGTTTTCCCTTCTCGTCATAAAGATAGACTCCTTCTCCGTGGGTGATTAAAGGATAGATCCGCCCTAACTTTCGATAAAAGATGTGTCCTTTTGGATATCCGTATTCCATCTTTCCCCATATCAGAGATATTAGAAATTGACTTTATCTTTCCTCTTAAGACGTAATAGTCCTCGAGCATCATCAGGAGTAGCCACTTCACGATTCAGTATTTCCGCCAACTGGACTACCTTTTCCACCAATTGCGCATTGCTCTTTGCTAATACCCCCTTCTTGATATAAATATTGTCCTCCAATCCAACCCTAACATGCCCACCCATATGAATGGCCATGGTGGAAAGGTTAATTTCAGCTGCACCTACCTCAGCTGCTTCTATGGCTGAATCAGCGATTTGTTTTGGGGGAATGGGAAGATAAGGGTTTAAAGAGGGAATTGTCGATGCGCCGGTTATCGCAGCTGTGATAATCAGTTTCTCCACGTTCCCTCCGTTTAAAAATTTACTTTGTTGAAAGTCTCTTGCGATCCCTCATTATATCTTCGGTTTGTTTTTTGATGTCTACTGGATAAGTATGAAATTCTCTGCCATATTCCTTCGACCAATGAGGTAGCCTTACAGCGTGAATGTACCATTTCAATGGTGGGCAACCAGCGACAAACACAGTATTTTTATACTTATTCCTGTAGGGAGCAGTACAATCACCAACTAACCAGATTTCATCAGCATCTATTTTTTTAGGTAAATTTACTTTTCGACCAAAAACAAGAGCATATTTCTTTTTGGGATCTATTCCAATGGCAGCTTCTGTCTCAGGAATTCTATAAATGCACCCACAACAGACCCCTCCGAAGTAAGTTGTAACGTTTGGATGATCGCTTATATAGGTGAACATTGGTCGAGTAAAATGTTTTCTAACGTCTTCGATCTTTTTACCTTTAATTACTATTTTGGATAGATCACCAACTCCCAGGTGTTGCTTAGCAGCAATTTGTGTTGTCGGTATCTCCATTGCTTGGTATCCCATGATTTCAGAGGCAACCGCATCTACTGCAACGATATCCTTTCCTGCTATTATCACATCCATCCTGATTAGATCCCCACTGTGAGGCCCAAACCCCTCCATTGCGATGATACCATCTATTACGGTTAAGCTTGGCTTAACCACTTTCAACAAATCAACAATTACATATGCCAATTCAACACCATTAACCCCCCTGTGGATACCGTATCGATCTTCTGGACTAAGGAAAGCGAGAAGATTCTTAATTCCTAGAGTCACCATCGTTACAAAATTATTTTTCATTTTGGGTACATTTATAATGACATCTACATCTTTCACAATTTTGGGTAAATTCACTCTTCTCAAGAGAATTCCGTTTGGGACTTCAAGCTCAATACGTTCTTCTTCATCAAAGTAGGAGAGTTCAGCTCCGGCTTTTTTTACATGTTCTCCGATTTTAGATACTTCGAAGTTTTTCGGTACATATAAGCCCCAGCCACCGCTTTCTCCAACAATTACTCGGGAAGCACCAGCGGCCTTGGCAAGTTTTACAAGAGATGCAACAACTATGGGGTCTGTAGCATCGCCTTTTTCAGGTGGTAGCGGTAGGCATATGTTAGGTTTAATAAGGACGATGTCACCTTTCTTCACAATACTCTTCATCCCACCTATCATCGATATGGCCTGATTAACCATCTGTTCTGTTTTTTCCCCCTTAACTACAGATACTTCACATTTTCGTTTCATATAAATTCTCTTCTTTAAATTAAGGAATATTTTCTATATGTTATCTGGATCTTTCAGGGGAAAGACCCAGACTTGATTTATAGAAAATTATTATAACTGGCGTAGTCATCATACTCAAGATTATATATCTTTATGCTTATGTCAAGCTCTCTGTGTAAAAAGAAAAGAGGGTACCTCTGAGATGATTGGGATTTCTTAGCGAGGGCAGCGGATAAGGGGGCTGACGATCCCAAAAAACGCGTGACTACCTTCCTAAGAAAGAATAATAGAGTCGGTTATGAACAGGTGTCGAGGGCAAAATCAAAGACTTACGGAGGCCGAGGATTTTTCATGACTCCATTCAACTCACGACCGATTCGCCGGCATTTGTTTGTAATCGTGTTAATGGCACCACTAGCCTACTTTCCCACCTGAAGTAACTATATCCTCTCGCTTTTTTATCCGCCCAGATATCACCTGGGGTAGACTAATCAGACCTCCAGGGAGGAACAATATTATGATGATAAAAATGACAGCCGATAATCCAGCTTCATATTCTGCGGTAGACTTAAAAACCTGAGGTATAAATGTCAGTATGCCAGCACCTACCGCCGGTCCAAAAACGCTACCCATGCCACCAACTACAGCCCAGACGATGCAATCAACCGAAAGCGTTAGACCAAACTCCATGGGACTCATGTGAGTCATATAATGAGCATAACATGCCCCAGCTATGCCAGCAAAAAAGCAGGCAATAACAAAGGCCAGGACTCTGTAGCCCATTACATTTACACCTAATGACTCGGCTAGGACATGGGACTGACCGATAGCATGCCACGATTGACCGAATCTAGACCTCTCCAAGCTATAGAAAAACAACAAGGTAATAACAAATACGATCAAAATCAGGTAATAGAAATGCGATATGGAAGAAAAATTTATCGGCCCGATAGGATTTGGCGGCGGGATATTATATATCCCCATTGGGCCGCCAAACGGCACGTAGTAGTGTGTGAGGATCATCCTCACCACTTCTAAGAAAGCAAATGTCGCTAGAAAAAAATAGGGCCCGGTAAGTCTTAGCACAGGCAAACCCAATAAGAACGCGACAATTCCAGAAGCGAATCCCGCTAAGAATATAGTGAACCAGAATGGCAATCCCAGATTCATGACTAACATTGTCGAAGTATAAGCCCCGATAGCCATAAAGGCCGGGTGAGCAAACGAAACCTGCCCCAATATCAGCATCTGACGCAGGCTGACTGCCAAAATGCCATAGAGGAACATCAGTATCAAGACATGGATCCAGTAGGAACTGACAAGTGTTGGCATTACGAGTAATACAATTAATAATGCCGCAATGGTAATCAAGGGACCCATATTGCTTCTTAATTTTGTACTAACCACGGCCGAACAATCCTCTCGGTCTAAATATTATGAACGTAAAGGCAACCACAAAAACGAAAATGTAGGCAATGTCAATACCAAACAAGCTACTAAAGAAGCTATCCATCAAGCCAACGATAAGCCCCCCGGCAATAGCACCTGGGATGCTGCCCATACCACCAAGGATTATAATCATAAAAGATTTGAGCATTGGGGCTGTTCCCATGACCGGGTTTACCACCATAATTGTCCCCATGAGCGCTCCAGAGGCTGCTGCCAGCAGAGCACCAAGGCTAAAAACCAAGGCATACGTCCGGTTAATTCCCATACCATACGTGGTAGCTACTTCGGGGTCCTGCTCAACAGCCCGCATCGCCAGCCCCGCCTTGGTTCGCTGAATAAATAAATATAACCCTATTACCAAAGCAATACCGACAACAACGGCCATCAGCCTCTTATAGGTAATGGCGACACCAGCGAATTTAATGATACCCGGAATGATAGGGGGGATTGCCTTATCCAAAGGCCCCCAAACCGTTCTAGCCCCAAACTCAAAGAACTGCCCCAGCGCTATAGTCATACACATGACATACAATTCTTGATCACGAATGGGACGGAGTAAGAACCGCTCAACAATAAAACCAATGGCAGCCACAATGATTACTGCCAGCAGTATGGCTAAAACGTAGTTTACATGGTGAATGGCAAAAAGCCACCATAAGAAAAAACCACCCAGCATGTATAGCTGGCCATGGGCAAAATTAATCAGGTGCATGATACCGAATATTAAGGTTAGCCCTAAAGCCATTAACACATAGAGGAAACCTATCTGTATTCCGTTTATCAGCGTCTGCAAAAAGAATGTTAGCTCCATCTCTGCCTACCACCTTTAAATGCCAAGATACTTCTCCTTAACCCTCTGATCATTAAGGAGCTCCGCAGTATCCCCTTCCAGGACAATGCTCCCGGTTTCAAGTACATAAGCTTTCTGGGCGAGCCTGAAAGCCATGCCAGCGTTCTGTTCCACCAGAATAATCCCAACCCCTTGTTTGTTGATTTCGGTTGCAATATTGCCAACCTCCATCACCAAAAGGGGGGCCAGCCCCAGGCTTGGTTCATCGAGTAGCATCAAGCTCGGTCCGGCCATTAATCCTCGAGCCATAGCCAGCATCTGTTGCTCACCACCGCTCAAGGTCCCCGCCATCTGCCCCAGCCTTTGTTTAAGGAGACTGAAATGATGGAATACGTTTTCCAGGTCTGGACCTATCTCGCTATCCTTACGCAAATAAGCGCCAGCCTTGAGGTTATCATTCACCGACATATAAGGGAAAATCCTTCTCCTCTCCGGCACATGGGCAATTCCCCGAGCTACAATTTTTTCCGGTGATAGTTTATCTATCCTCTCCCCCCGGAACCAGATTTCACCTGTAGTTGGTTTCTTGACCCCGGATATCGTCTTCAGAATGGTCGATTTACCCGCACCATTAGCACCAATGAGGGTGATTATTTCTCCCTCCGCAAGAGCCAAAGAGACACTACGCACCGCTTCCGCCATCCCATAGTGCACCGTTATATTCTTTAATTCAAGAAGTGTGCTCATTCCACATTGGCTCCCAAATAAGCTTCGATTACATCTTTGTTTTTACTTATTTCCGCAGGTTTACCTTCAGCGATTTTCTTGCCGAAATCAAGGACACTGATCCTCTCGGAGATACCCATAACCACCTTCATATTATGCTCAACCACCAAAATGGTGATGCCTCGGTCCCGTATTTTCCGGATGGTATCCATCATCATTACCGCTTCCGCCGGGTTCATGCCAGTCACTGCCTCATCCAGCAGCATTAATTCCGGTTTGGTAGCCATAGTCATGCCCACCCCCAGAATTCGCTGGAAACCATACGGCAGATTATAAGGAAGCTCACTCTTAAAAGAACCCATACCTAAAAACTCAAGTATCTCCTCCGCCTGCTCAATGGCAGCTGCATCATCCTGGCGAGATCTCAGCGTCTTAAACAGACAATCAAAAAACCTAGGTTTCTGGTGAAGATGGCAAGCCAAGACCACACTATCCAAAGTAGTCATCCCCTTAAAAAGGGTCGTCTGCTGCCAGGTACGCGATAGACCATAACCAGCAATCTTGTGCGGCCTTAAGCCGGTTATATCTCGCCCTTTGAATATTACCTTGCCGCTGGTGGGACGATCAAACCCGGTGAGTAAATTGAACATGGTCGTTTTTCCAGCTCCATTGGGACCAATCAGCGCCGCTATCTCCCCCGCATCAACGTGAATATCAACATCCACCAGAGCAGCCAAACCACCAAAGTGTTTAGTTAAACCTTTAGTTTCAAGTAACCTCAAGCCCTTCTCCTCCTATTGGTAGTTCACCAGCTCTGCCAGATTTTGGTTTACTAAAACAAGCTTAAATATATAGGCACAGTTATGCAAGAATGGAAGAACAGGCCAGATGTCTGAAAAGGGACTTCAGTTTATTGTCAGTCTTTGGAGGCTACGGAGCACTCCAACGACAGCAGCCTCCAGGTGGCCAGGACCGGATATGGTTTCGCGTCCAACGCCATTAGATTTTACGTCGTTCCATACCTGCTCTGCCGGAAGGTTATATTATAAAACCTACAAAATAAACTTTTTATTTTAGCTCAACTGGTATTGGCATCAGCTCCAAATGCACCAACTTGCCACCCTTAACGATACCGAGTGGAATGGGGTGTAAAACCTGGCGTTTGATACCAAACAATGGCTTGCCACCAAAGGTAACCGGACCATAGACGGTATCAAAGGTTCCCGTCTCCAACACCTTTACTACGGCATCCGTATCAAGTGTACCAGCCTTCTGAATAGCCTGAGCCCAAGCCTGGAGGGATGCATGGTACTCAATAACACCATACATAATACCCCTACCGTACGTCCGCTTGGTCCTGGCATCCAGATCGGCTACTCCTGGATTGATAAGCTCGGCGATACAGTTTACGAAGAAGACTTTTTCAGCATATTTAGCACCGGCTATCTCTATGACCTTATCAGGATCTTTGGTAGCATCAGCGAAAATGTATCCCTCAAAGCCAAGTTCGCGTGCTGCCTTGGTCGCCAGCGCTACCTGGTCAGTAGGAGAACAAGCAGCGTGAATCATATCCGGACGATCCTTTAGTAGCCGTGTCATTACTGGCAGATAGTCAACGAGGGTTCGCTCAGTAACCTCTTCCCCTACAACTTGCCAACCCACAGCCTTAGCCGCTGCCTTACCATCTTTGATGCTGACAAAGCCGCAGTCATCATTGGGGCCGATAAAGGCTATCTTCTTGATTTCAGGGTATTTTTTAGCCAGATACGGGAAAGCGACAGGACAGGCCAGATCGCTACCAATAATGGTCCTAAAGGTATAAGGCTTATCCGGATTGGTAACTTTTGTACCGCCGTAGGCAGCAGCCAGAACAATAACTTTTTCTTTTTCGGTTATCGGCTGGCAGGAAGGAACAACACCGCCACCGAGAATCCACTGAAACTTTATTTTGTCTTCATAGGTGTGTCTCCGGGCGTTGGCCAGTGCATCGGCAGCTACATATTTGCTGTCATAGGGCACCACTACCAGCTTATAAAGGTCTTTGCCGACTTTCAGGTAGCCCTGTTCCTCAATCTTCTGCCTCAAAAACTCAGCGGCGTGGACTGAAGTAATACCCCAGTCAGTAGCGGGCCCTGAGAGCGGTACATTGAGCCCTAATTTGAGTTCTTTAACTTTCTCAGCCGCTGGTCCGGGGGCAGCAAAGCCAAACATTGACAATACCGCTATTGCCACCAAAATACAAAATATCCTTTTTTTCATTTTTCCCCTACCTCCTTTCGTACTAAAAATAATTGATTCGCTTCATCAACGAGCACCCATAGATTTATCGTCGGCTTTCAATCACCCCCTTCCATTCAGTAATTTCCGGTTAGGTATTTGCATAAGACATAAATATCGCAACCAATTACCATTAAACGGATTTGTATGTCAAGAAAAAAACCACAAAATATGGGCTATTTCACTTTTTGGTTTCATATTAATTTCCTCTAAATTTAAATGAAAAATCAAAAGGGTGCTAAAGATTTCCAATAACAGCCGAGGCGAATTCAGAACACTTCACCTTTTTTGCTCCCCTCATCTGACGGGCAAGATCGTAGGTGACGATTTTGCTTTCAACAGTCTTTCCAAGAGCTTTTTCGATTCTTTGCCCAACTTCACTCCAACCCAAATAGTCAAACATCATCGCCCCAGAGAGGATGAGAGATCCGGGATTGATTACATCCTGATTGGCATACTTCGGCGCTGTCCCATGCGTGGCCTCAAACACTGCTGCCTGATCTCCAATATTCGACCCAGGCGCCATACCCAATCCCCCCACCTGAGCAGCCAGTGCATCCGACATATAGTCCCCATTCAGATTGGGCATAGCCAACACATCATACTCCTCCGGCCTTAAAAGAACCTGCTGAAACATCATATCTGCAATCCGATCCTTTAAAAAGATCTTTCCTCTCGAAAGATTCGTTACCCTCTGATCACCCAATTCACTCTCCAGCAAAATCTTCTCTCCAAACTCCTCCTGAGCTAACTCATAGCCCCAATCGCGAAAAGCACCCTCCGTAAATTTCATGATATTTCCCTTATGAACCAAAGTCACACTCCTCCGACCATGAGCGAGTGCATACTGAATCGCCATCCGGACAAGACGTCTCGTCCCAAAACGACTGATGTGTTTAATCCCAATCCCAGAATCCTGTCGAATCCTCTTCCCCAATTCCTTTTCAAGAAACTCCCTCAGCCGCGCAGCCTCTTCTGATCCTTCTTTCCATTCAATCCCAGCATAAACATCTTCAGTATTCTCACGGAAGACAACCATATCCACCTTCTCCGGGTGTTTCAGTGGACTGGGTGTCCCCAAAATATATCTGACAGGTCGGATGCAAGCGTAGAGATCAAGCCTTTGCCTTAGTAATACATTGATGCTCCGTATCCCTCCCCCTACTGGCGTGGTCAAGGGACCCTTGATGCCAACCTTAAATTCTCGAATCGCCTCAATCGTCTCTTCAGGAGCCCAATCCCCCTTCAGCTTGAAGGCCTTCTCTCCTGCAAAGACTTCAAGCCAGCTGACCTTATTCTTGCCGCCGTAGCTTCTCTTAATGGCTTCGTCAAAGACTCGGACTGATGCCCTCCAGATATCAGGCCCAACTCCATCTCCTTCAATGTAGGGAATAACAGGATTCTCAGGTACATGTAAACGTCCATCCGATCGGATCTCAATCTTGTCGGCCATTCTTTTCTCCATTCTTATTCTGGTGATTTAGATCCCTTCTCTTTAATAAAGGGCAACGTGCCGCCCGATCTTACAAGAGATTGTTCCCTCTCGTCCAGTGTGGCCGCTAATAATATTTTTTCATTCTTCGTCTTATTGATGAGGAGAATCTCCTTTTTCAGATCCTCCACATCGATCTCAATCTCATTCCCCTGGTCTATCTTCCGGTAATCACCTTCCTCTTTGAAGGTCAACGGAAGAATGCCAAAATTGATGAGATTAGCCAAATGGATTCGCGCAAACGACTTGGCGATCACCGCATTTATACCTAAATACATCGGGCAGAGAGCTGCATGCTCCCGACTCGATCCCTGGCCATAATTATCGCCAGCAACAATGAATCCTCCCTTGAATTCCTTGGCTCTTCCAACGAAAGAGGGATCCACTCTTTCAAAGACAAATTCGGAAATGGCAGGAATGTTGGATCGAAAAGATAGGACCTTCGCTCCGCTCGGAATAATCTCATCGGTCGTTACATTGTCACCTAACTTGATTAAGACGCGCCCCTTGAGCTTTTTTGACAACGGTTCTTTTAAAGGGAGGGGTTTGATATTCGGGCCCCGGATCACCTCGGCAGCCTCGGCCAATCTAGCTGGCAAGGGTTGAAGGATCAAATTATCTTCCACAGGGTAAACCTCTGGCAATTCTATGCAGGGAGGTTTTCCGAGGGTTTGAGGGGCAGTGATGACGCCTCTTATTGCAGAAGCGGCTGCTACTTCAGGGCTAACCAGATAGACCCTGGCACTCTCGGTTCCAGAACGGCCCTTAAAATTCCGGTTGATTGTTCTCAGGGAAACCCCTTCCGTACAAGGTGTCTGTCCCATCCCGATACATGGACCACAGGTGCACTCCAAGATCCTGGCACCGGATTCGACCAAATCCGAAAGACCTCCGCTTAAGGCCAACATTTTTAAGACCTGTCGTGATCCGGGTGAAATGACGAGACTCACATTCGGAGAGACTATCTTGCCTTTCAGAATCGATGCCGCCATCATCAAATCTCTATAAGAGGAGTTAGTGCAACTGCCGATCACCACCTGATCCAACTTGATCCCCTCTATCTCCTTTACAGGATAGACTTCATCCGGACTATGGGGTTGAGCAGTCAGGGGTTCTAGACGATCTAAATCGATCTCGACCACCTCATCATATCTTGCATCGGGATCTGCATCCAACGGAATCCAATCTTTCTCTCTTCCCTGGGCCTTTAAAAAAGTCCGCGTCATCTCATCGCTCGGAAAAATCGATGTCGTCGCTCCCAGTTCTGCCCCCATGTTGGTGATGGTCGCCCTCTCCGGAACAGTTAATGTCTTTATTCCAGGCTCACCATACTCGAATACCTTCCCCACTCCCCCTTTCACCGTGAAGCGTCGGAGCATCTCGAGGATGATATCCTTTGCGGTCACCCAAGGGCTCAATCTCCCTAAAAGCCTTACCTGAACGACCTTCGGCATCTTCAAATGGAAAGGCTCCCCAGCCATTGCCAGAGCAACATCTAACCCCCCTACCCCGATCGCCAACATCCCTATTCCTCCACTTGAGGAAGTGTGGCTATCCGCTCCAAGAAGGACATTTCCCGGGATGGAGAATCGCTCCAAATGGACCTGATGGCAGATACCATTACCCGCTCTGGAAAAGATAAGACCGTATTTCGCGGCAAAAGTCTGTAGAAATAAGTGGTCATCGGCATTTTCGAACCCGATCTGAAGAGTATTATGATCGACGTAAGCAACCGATAGGTTTGTCTGAATCCGTGGCAGAGATAAAGCCTCGAACTGAAGAGCGGCCATCGTTCCCGTGGCGTCATGGAATAATGTCTGATCAACTGAAATGGCAACGGTCTCTCCACAACCAATCTGACCTGATACCAAGTGGTTATTCAGTATCTTTTCTAAGAGATTCTCTCCCATTTCCTTTCGATCCTTCCCCCCAACACTAAAATTTTTAATTAAAGTCAAATATCTTCTGGAAAGTTTGGATTCTTGGGAGCCCAATCCTGACTCTCCTGAGGTTCCTGTTCCCTTTGCGTGTAGACCTCCATCAATTTCTCCAATGACATCTGCTGTAACCTCTTCAAGACTTTCTTGTATCGACCCTTTTCTATATCAGAAATTTTTTCGTAAAGGCTTTCAGGCAAAGGGAGGATGTGCCGGCCATAAATTCGCCTTGCCAGGAGGCCCACATTAGGCTGCGAAATCTCAGCCGGACATTTGGCAGCACAGGCACCGCACATGACACATTCAAAAGAGAAACGGGCTACTTCCTCAATCTCTCCCTTCATTGCTGCCGCCACGTAATCCATCACCTTAATTTCCATGGGGCAGACCCGTGTGCAAGTGTTGCACTGAAGGCAGCGATAGATTTCCGGATAGATTTTCCCCAATATCTCGGGTTCTCCTTTCAATGTTTCGAGGCAATAATTGGCTCGATTCATAGGGACAAAAGGGGTTAGTGCGATCTGCATCTCGGTCTCTGCAAGTGTTTGACAGGCCAGTGCGACTTTGAGACGGTAATCTCCGGGCGTTCGATACTCCGCCACGCATGCCCCGCAGATCCCTCCCCGACAGCCACAGGAGCGGATGAATTGATACCCTGAAAATTCCATGGCCTTCTGAATGGTTAGGCCTTCAGGAACCTCGTATCTCCTGCCAAATACATAAATAGGAATCCATCGTTTCTCATCCATTCCCATCTTTCCCACTATTGATGAGTCTTGGCCAGTGCCTTTTCAAACCGGTAATCCGGAAGAAGGAGGGGGGCCTGAATCCCTCTTTTCAATGCCCCCGCTCTTTTCAATTCTTTTTCATATTCAAGGACATGGTCTAAAGATAGTTTCCCAATCTCGATCTCCTTCGACCTCTCGGCAGCTTTGATCCCGGCCCGGCGCCCGAAGACAAAGATATCGAGAAGGGAATTCCCACCCAATCGGTTTCTGCCATGAACACCCCCTGAAACTTCTCCTATGCCAAAAAGATTTTCTACGTTCGTCTCTCCATATTCATCGATGAGAATGCCTCCGTTCTGGTAGTGCTGTGTGGGATAGACAAGAACCGGTTCTCTCGTGATGTCGATTCCAAAGGTGTGGAATCGATGGAAAAGGTGTGGGAAGATCTGGTGGATTGTCCCTTTTCCCTTATTCATCTCCACCAGTGGTGTATCGAGCCAAACCCCTTGCATTCCTGATGGAGTGGCCACTCCGTTTCCCCTTTCCACCACCTCCCGAATTGCGGCAGAAGAAGTGATATCCCGGGTTTCGAGTTCGTTAATGAACCGTTTTCCTTCGCGGTTGACTAATTGGGCGCTCCAGCCGCGAAAGGCCTCTGAAACAAGGAGACCCAGTAACTGCTCAGGATAGGCTGTCCCTGTGGGATGGAACTGGATGGCGTCCATGAAGATGATTTTCGCGCCTGCCCGATTGGCGATGACCAATCCGTCTGCAGTGGCTCCATAATGATTCGTTGTTGGGAAGCCCTGGATATGGAGTCTACCGATTCCGCCTGTGGCGAGAATGACCGTTTTAGACCGGATGACAAATCGCTCTCCTGTATCGAGATTGATGAAGACAGCACCAGCACACCTTCTTCTGTCGTCTAAAACCAACTCTGCAGCAGCGCAGAACTCAAGAACTTCGATCCCTTGATGATAAACTTCATCCTTTAATACCCTCATGATCTCCATGCCCGTATAGTCAGCAGCCGAATGGACTCTTCTCCGGCATTGCCCCCCCGCAAAAGAGGCGAGGAGATCGCCATCGTCCTTCCGGTCAAACATCACTCCGAGACGGGCGAGCCATTCAAGAATCATCGGGGCATCAGAAACAAGGGCATTCACCAGATGGGGAAGGTTTTGAAATCCTCCTCCCCCCATCGTGTCCACATAATGGAGAGCGGGAGAATCGAATTTTCCCACCGCCGCTTGAATTCCTCCCTCGGCCATGATCGTATTGGAGTCTCCGAAACGGAGTTTGGTTGTAATCAATGTCTTGGCTCCATTCGCTTTTGCGAAAAGGGCGGCTGAAGCGCCCCCTCCTCCACCCCCGATGATCAGAACATCGGTCTCTCTTTTCACCCCGGCGAGATCCACTTCATCGAGACGCACTCTGCTCTCGCCTTCAAATAGGTCAGCCAGCTCATGAGGGACCCTCTGCCCTTGGTTGATCCCCACATGGATCTCCCGTCTGCCCCCGTCCCGGTAGTCGGGGTGATATCTCTGAAGGAGCTCCTGACGCTCTTTCAATGACAGCAGGGGAATCTCTTCCTTTGCTCGGTGAAGGCGAGTTACCTCCAGCTTTCTGATCGATTCCTGCACGCTCTCTGGGTAACCTGACATCTCTCTATCCTGAAAAGGAATATACCTTTTTCGAGATATAAACCCGGCCTTCCATGATTCTTCTTGCGGTTCTACCGATGGTACAGCTAAGGATACGAGGCTGGGCACCCTCTTGCTTCGCCAGTACCTCCACTTCAAATTTCCCAGAGGGATGGCCGATGGTCACCTTTCTTCGAATGGCCTCTCCGTTGAGGACTTCACCCTGATCCCATCCAATGCACCCGGATACAACTGAACCAGGAATGACCGCTGCAACCACTGCAGGAATTCCAGCAGTAATGGCAAAGGTTTTATGCATCTTCCCCATCGCCATCACCCGGGCCACCATATCCACCTCATCCTTTCGGACTTCTCTTCCCGCGGTCGTCTTGAAATCCTGAGGAGAAGCGACAAATGCAATCTTTGGAATGGAGGGGTTCACAGGTATTCCGATAAGTTCCCCCACCTTTTTTCGTATCCCTTCAAGTTTCATCTTTCCCATTACATTCTGATCAAAATTTTCGGGAAGCTCGGTCCCCCTGAGACCCAGAGCATCTGCATGAACGAAGGCAGTTGGGCTGCCTGCATCAACCACCGTCACCGCGAAGCGTTCTCCTGAATCGAGAACGATCTCATCCACCACCTTGCCGGTTGGAATGAGCCTCCCCGTTGCAGCCCCTCCGGGATCTAAGAAACTGAGTTCAATCTTCGCCCCGGTCCCCGGCACACCATCCATCGCATAGTCTCCCTCTGAAATGACTCTCCCCTTTTTTATCGGAACTTTTGCATGGATCATCTTCCGGGTATTGGTATTGAATACTCTCACAATGGTGTAAGGTTCTTCAGCCCGGACCCAACCCTTTTCGATGACAAAAGGGCCCACTGCAGAGCTGATGTTCCCGCAGTTGGCAGAATAGTCGACGAAGGGTTTATCAATTCCAACAGCACCGAAGGTATAATCGACATCACGATCCCCTGTTTTCGGAGAAGCGATGAGGGCCAGCTTGCTCGTCAGGGAATCGGCTCCTCCAAGGCCATCGATCTGACGGATATCAGGGCTTCCGAAGATGGCCAGGATGATCCGATCCCTTAAATCGGGATCCCTGGGGAGATCCTCCCCCATGAGGAAGATTCCCTTACTCGTTCCTCCACGCATGATCGTACATGAAAATTTGATCTTTCTCTGCATGGTTCCCTCACCTCCATTCATTCATAGACCGGCGTTCCAGTCTTCTCGATCAATTCTTTGAGCCTGATTTCTGTTTCATTCGTAGTGGGCCCAGGCCTACCATCCCCCACCCTTCTTCCATTGATTTCAATGACCGGGGAAATCCCTGATCCTGTGCCGGTGCCAAAGATCTCATCCGAGGTAAACAATTCGGAGACTGTCACATCTCTCTCCTCAACCGTAATATTCATCTCGTTTAAGAGTTGAATGACGACGTCTCTCGTAACTCCTCTTAATATGCTGGAGGTAATGGATGGAGTAGCAACCCTCTTATTTTTCACTAAAAAGATATTCCAAGCGCACCCTTCTGACACGAATCCCCTCATGTCAAGCAGAATGGCATCATCGGCCCCCCTTTTCCGGGCTTCCATTTTTCCCAGGATATTGTTCATGTAGTGGGTGATTTTGCTTTCCGGTGGAAGAATGAAGGCGGGTGGCCTTCGGTACGATGAAATAATCGTTCTTATGGATCTTTCCTTTTTAAGGACGGGGGTCGGAGTAACATATACAATGATGCTCGATTCCTTGCAAGTTCCAGGATCATGTCCGAGTGAACCGACTCCCCTCGTGACTTGGGGCCTGATGTAACAGTCTTTATATCCTGACCTTCTTACCGTCTCCATGATAATATTCTTAAATTGTTCCTTACCTAAAGGTATATCCAGATCAATGATTCTTGCTGAATCGTATAACCTATTCATGTGGGCATCAAATTGGAATATTTTGCCATTGTAAACTCGGAAAGCGTCAAACACTCCATCTCCATATAAGAATCCATGATCCATGACTGAAATATAGGCTTGGTTTTCATCGACGAACTTGCCGTTAATATAGAACATTGTCTTTCCCATAGCCGTTCCTTCCCTTTTTTTGACCTTTTTGATCTGTGAATCTATCTTCGAGCACCAGCAACACTTCTCCTTCTCCACCAGGGAGAGAAGTGAGAAGACCGCAGGGTATTAGACTGACCCTTTGCATGGACTGCGGTACGGTCATTCTAAGATCTCCCTTAAAGGTGAGACGACAATATTCTCTTTTTCAAATTCCTCCCTGATCTCTTTAAGAATCTCTACCGCATTCGGTGTATCACCGTGAACCAGAATGGTATGCGCTTTCATCTCAATATCCTCACCTGTGGTTGCAGTCATCTTCCCTTCTTTGGCAATCCGGATTGCCTTTTTCGCAGCCTCCTTCGGATCCGTATGCCTCTTTTTTCGCTGCAGCACCGCCATCCCATCAGGACCATATTCAATATCGACCCCAACCGAAATGGCCACCTTCATACCTAACGCTTTAGCAATTTCGTACGTTGCTAAACCAGGTCTGTGCACAAAAATTAATTCAGGATGGGTTTCCTTTATTGCTTCGATGATGGCTCGTGCGATCGCTTCATTTTTTGCAGCAACAGAGGATAGCGCTCCGTGTAACCATACATGCTGAAGCTCCATTCCCTCCCTCTCAACAAAGGCCTTCAATGCGCCGATCTGATAGATGATATAATTCCTTGCTTCCTCTGGTGCGATCTCCATCTTACGCCTTCCAAAACCCATGAGATCAGGAAATCCGGGGTGAGCACCGATCGCCACTCCGTTCTCTTTAGCCAATTTCACCGTATGGGCCATTACCATTGGATCCCCTGCATGGAACCCACAGGCCACATTCGCCGAACTGATGTATCGCATGATCTCTTCATCATTTCCCATTTTGTAATTCCCAAAGCTTTCGCCCATATCACAATTTAAATCCATTTTTTTTCGAAACATCATCACCCTCCTCTCAAAATGTCCTCCATTTCAATCCATTCCTCCGCATCGATTAAGATTTGATAGGCTTCATCGATTCCCACTCGTCTGAAAGAGGTCAGATCATCCGGTGTGGATTGGCCGATTTTCCACACGTCAGCACTGATGATCGTCGCAATCATTGCATACCCCGTCGAAGATGGCCCATCCACTCCTATCGCGATGGGTTCCTCACCTCCTGCAATCTCGATGGCACCCACAGGGACCCCCTGACTTGGAATATTGGAAGGGTCACCCTTCGGATCTCTTTTAACCTGATGGGGAGGTCTTGGTTTAAAATTAAATTTAGGTCCAATATATCTGACACCAAAGCGAGATGCCTTATAGGAGACGCGCCATGCGTGACTGAAAAACATTTCAATACTCTCTTCCGTAAAGAGATGATCATGAGGCCCTAATATGACTCTGATCTCCCATGGGTTATCAAAATGAGGCCTCTTCATTTCACTCAATCTTCTATTCTTTAATTCGCTGAAGGGTAGCAGACTATTTCCGACTTCAATCCGATCGCCTTTTTTTATAGCCCTTCCGTTAAAACCACCAAAATTTCCCGGAAGACAAGTTGATTTACTTCCTAAAATAACAGGGACACCAACGCCGCCGGCCACAGTTAAATAAGCCCTACATCCCTTCAGGGAGGAGGGTTTAATGAAGGGGAAGGAAAGCACATCTCCCTTCTCGATCTCGATTGAACTCCACATCAGGATCTTTTCCTTATTGAGCATTGGACCAAGGTCTGCACCCGTTACTGCAATTATCATCTTTTTTAAGGCTACCAGCTGCAACCCGTTCAGCAGAATTTCGAGCCCCGCTTCTCCTGAACGATTGCCCACTAATAAATTCCCGACCTTCAATGAAAATGGATCAGCCGCCCCTGATAAGGGTATTCCTGCGGAGCTATAACCCGGCCTCCCAAGATCTTGGACGGTTGTCATGATTCCAGAATGAATGACCTCAAACACTTATCGCTTCTTTCATCAAATTTCCAGAATACGTTCCTTCTTCGATCTCATATGGATAACTGTCCCCATTCTTTTCAATCTGTAAATATTCTTTTTCCCCAGATAAAGGGATCAGCCTGATCCGATCCCCTGGACTGAAGAGTGCCGGACTATCTTTAAAGGCGGGATTTTTTTGGTTGATATCAAAAATTAATAAAGGAGTCCGGCCAACCATTTTGACCCCGCCAGGAGTATTGACGGCATAGATACAATTCCCACTTCGATGGACCCCGACGGCTCCGGGTGGCGTCCAGGTTCTGGGGCTTTTCAATTGCGGTGATCTGAGTTCCTTCCGCGAATCAAGGGCATTAAATGCAACCAGACCAGGGCTGAAACCAACATATTTTACCCAATAGTCGGTGCTCGTATAAACACTTACAAATTCCTCAATGCTGACACCATTATATTCGGCAATCGATTCTAAATCCGGAAGCAGGTGATGGGCCTTCGAGCATTCTCTTGTCCACCGGTCATTGAATAAGACGGGGATCGTAATCAACCGGGAAGGAATTTTTTTATCTAACGCGATCCCTTCCTTCTCCAATTCTTTCAATATTTCTACTAAGTCATTCATTCTTATTTCAAAAGGATCATAACCGATCATCAATGCACAGGTCCCAACGATAATATCGGAGATACCTTTTATATCCTCCTTTTTAATGACTTCCTTCATGAATATGGCCTTAAAATTCAGGGACAGATCGACTTCATCTCCGAACTCCACAATCAGAAAGCGATCACCACATATTCGATAAGTGGTCATTTCTTTCCTTCTGACAATCTCTTTGCAGGCCTTGAAATGTTGTTAGGGATTTCTTTACTGCCCCATTTATTAACCCTTTGGAGGGGCTTTAGATTTCAACCTAATCAAATTCGGATACAGGGTTTATATCCAATCGATGAATTCTCTCAAACCCAGATTTTCTAATGTTTCCACCGTCGGCTTTCCTTCTCCGTCCCAACCTCTCAGAGCATAATACTCTGGGAGCATCTCCTCTAAAGGAACTACATTCCCTTTGGATGGGCCATCCGGCATCGGTTCGAATAAAGATCGAAAAGGCAGCGTATCATCCTTTTTGCCAAATCCCTCGCGAAGATTGAAAAGTCTCTCGGCTGTATAGATCCGATGATTTTGATGCTCAATCTCCTCCGGCGTGTAATTCCAACCTGTGACGGCTGAAAGGAATTGCATCCGGGAAAGGTTATTCAAACCATAACGGGAGAAGGAGCAGTAAACTAAAGAATCCATCAGGCAATAGGAATTCTGGTTTTCAACAAGGATCTTCGCCTTTCCTTTGCCAGTTAGAGGGTTTTTCATCTCCTCTCGAAAGGTAGGACCAAAGGAATGATTGGCTCCGGTTGAGGCTGTTGCAAAGAGGAGGCCCATCCCGACCACGCTGCGGGGCTCGAAAGAGGCCAATTCCTGTCCTTTGCTGTGCATCGCAAATTTCTCAGCCTCTCCACCCAACTCCTGCGAAAAGGCTTTTACTCCTTCTGCCAGCTTATTTCCCAATCCCTCCCTTTTCGCAATTCGATCAACTAAACTGAGGAGGGCCTCTGTATTCCCGAATCTCATCTCCATCCCATCCGTATCCTGTTTTGTCAGAATCCCCTTCTGAAAAGCCTCGATCGCATAAGCGATCACATTCCCCGTGGAGATGGTATCCATCCCATACTCATTACAGAGATAATTAGCCCGAGCAACGATTTCAATATCCGAAATGCCACAATTCGATCCCAGAAGCCCGATCGTCTCATACTGGGGGCCTTGAAGGACCGTACCTGCATAGGGTCCTTCTTTTATAAGGCTTAATTTTCCACACGGAAGCGCACAGGCAAAGCATGATTCATCGTGGATCACAATCTTCTCTCTCATGGTCTCCGCCATCAGCCCTTCAATTCTTTCGAACACACCTCTGGAAAAATTCTTCACGGGCATGACACCCAATTCGTGAGCCACTGCTACTGTGCCTGTAGTTCCGTATTTGATCCTTGAAGGTGAGGCTGGATCTTTCTTGATCGCCTCATAAGCCTCTGCCAATAAACTCTTAAACCAGGCGATATCTGCAATCTCCACATTCCCCGTTCCCCTCACCGCAAGGGCCTTCAGGTTCTTCGACCCCATGACCGCTCCTGTTCCGCCTCTGGCAGCAGCCCTCGATTCGTGAATGACGTTTGCAAACCTCACCCTCCTCTCGCCGGCTTGACCGATGGAAATCACTCTGATCGTCTTATCCTTTAATTCTTCCTTAATCAATCTTTCCGTCTCGCCTGTTGCCTTTCCCCAAAGATGAACGGCGTCTCGGATCTCAACTTTTTCATCATCGATCAAAATATAGACTGGCTTTTGAGATCTCCCTTCAATGATGATCCCGTCGTACCCTGCAAACTTCAGTTCAGGGGCCCATTGCCCTCCACTGACGGCCCGCGTGAATGTCCCTGTGAGGGGAGATTTCGTTAAGACAACGAATCTCGGTGAATAAGGGGTGAGTGTCCCCTGGAGAGGTCCCGTCAGAAAAAAGACCTTATTCTCAGGAGAAAAAGGGTCGATTCTGCTTGCCAACTCTTTTAACAGAAGGTAGCCACCCCATCCCCTTCCTCCCCAATACTTCCGGGCAATCTCCTCATCAAGTTTTTCGACCTTGACCTTTCCTTGGGATAGGTCAATTCTCAGGTATCTTCCTTTATAACCTCCCTGGAACATGATCTTCATCCTCCTTCCCTCAAAAGGTCAATGCCCCAGTGGGACAATATACAACGCATAAAGGTTTCCCTTCACATAAGTCACATTTTCTTGCAAACTCTTCTTGACCCTTAACAGAAATCATTCCGAGAGAGCAAACATCCACACAGAGGCCACAACCTGTACATTTCTCTCTATCTACGATCCATGCTCCTGTAGCAGCTTTCCCAATGGCTCCTTCAGGGCAGGCCTTTGCACAGGGAGCAGGATCGCACTGGAGGCAGACGATGGGCACATCGATTTCAGAGGTTTTGGTCTCTACCTTGGGCAGGCGGTCCATCTCTATCCGGAGGAATGCCTTTCTTGGATTGAAAAGACCGAGATGGACCATGCTGCAGGCCATTTCACAGATTCGACAACCGCAACATTTTTCTGAATCCACATTTAAATTTCCCATAAAAGAACTCTATTTGAATTTAAAAAATCCCTTGATGCATATAAGTCTCTACTCGTCTATATTTCACGGGCAATCTTTGAAGCCTCGTAAATTGCTTCCATTGCATTCCGTGCCTTCACACAGTCTCCTACGGAAAAGACTTTGCCCTTTCTCTTTGCTCTGGTCGCGTTCCAGAGGGAGTCGTTTGCCACTGCGCCTGTGGCTAGGACCACCGTATCCAATCCGAGAATCTTTTTGGCCCATCCCTTCTGAAGGTAAACAACCCCTTCTTGATCAATAGCCGTGACCTTTGCATTGAGGAGAACGTCCACCCCCTTTTCCGCAAACCGATCTTCGAAATAAATCCGGTTCGCATTTCCTGTATCCGCGGCCATCGTATCGAGCATCTCGAGGACAATCACCTCTTTTCCTTTGTCAACGAGGAAGTCCGCTGTCTCCAGTCCCACAAGACCGGCCCCGATGACGACGACCCGATTCCCAACAGAAACTTTTCCGGCCAACACATCGATGGCGAAAACCACGTGCTTCTGACGGATTCCCTTGATCTTAGGAATGAGAGGCAACGCCCCTGTGGCCATCACAATCGCATCGGCATTGAGACGATCCATCATCGCAGGAGTGATCTTCTTTCCCAACTCGATGGGAACTCCCAATTTATTCACCTGGCGGGTGAGGTAATCGGTCACCTTTCCAAGTTCTTCGCGGTGGGGCGGCACCCGCCCCACCCGGATCTGTCCGCCCAATTTCTTCTCCTTTTCATAAATCGTCACCTGGTGGTTACGTTGAGCAGCAACCCTTGCAGCCTCCAGTCCTGCAGGCCCTCCTCCGATGATCGCTATCCTCTTCGGTTTCTCGGCCTTCCGGATTTGGAATTCTCTCTCTCTTCCGATTTCCGGATTCTGGAGGCAGGTGAAAGGCTTCATTTTATGAAGCGTATCGATGCATCCCTGGTTACAACCGATGCATTCCCGGATGTCGTCGAACCTGCCCTCTTGAGCCTTTTGGGGCCATTCAGGATCGCTCAATAGACCTCTTCCCAAGGCAACCAGATCGGCCTTTCCCTCTTCAATTACTTTCGCTGCTCTGACAGGTTCGATGATTCGGCCGATGGCAGCAACAGGGATGTCCACATTCTCTTTGATCAAAGCGGAAAGATGGATGTTGACAAACTCAGGAATTGACATGGGCGGTATCATCATGTAGGGTCGCGATTCGTGAAGTCCTACGGAGGCAATGATGGCATCGGCACCCTCTTCCGCTGCAAACCTGGCCGTCACTTTCGCTTCGTCAGGGGTGATGCCTCCTTCCACATAGTCATGTATGTTAAGTTTTACGAGAACGGGAAAATCCGCTCCGGCCTTCTTCTTCACGTCCCGAATGATTTCGCGCAAGAAGTTAGACCTTCCGATCACGTCCCCTCCGTAACGATCTGTCCTTTTGTTGGAGTAGCGCGACAGAAATTGAGTAATGAGGTATCCGTGAGCACCATGGATTTCAACACCATCAAATCCTCCCTCCCGTGCCCTTCTTCCGGCATCGCCAAATTTCAAGACCATGGCCTCAATCTCTTCCAAAGTCATTTCCCGGGGAACTTCGATCTTCTTGGTGATGGCCCGATATCGCGAAACCAGATTGGTGGGACCGATGGGTTGGAGTCCAGTGATCTCTGAAGAACATTCTCTCCCTCCGTGGAAAATTTGAAGGGAGATTTTTCCCCCAGCCCCATGGACCGCATCGGCAAGGCGCCTGTATCCGGGGATGAGTTTATCGTCATAAGCACCCAGACCATCGATGATTCGCTTCCCCTCCAAGGAGACATGGGAACTCTCCGTCACATTTAAAGCACATCCGCCCTTGGCGATGTTGACGTGGTAATCGATCAAGCGATCCGTCACAAGCCCATCCCGTGTGGCGAAGTTGGTAACCATGGCTGCCATGATGATCCTATTCTTCAGTTCCAGTTCTCCAATCTTTATAGGTTCAAACAATTTTTTTACATCGCCCATTCTCTCCTCCTTGGAAAACTTCGTCGTTCACTTCTTTTGGCTCCTCACCTCAACGCCCGCCAGTCTCTCAAAAGGTCGTATCACAGCGGGATGGTATCTCTTACTCTCTCCGCTTGCTCCTGCTAAAACGTAGTGCTGAGCCGCAAGGGCTGCGAAATGGAGGGGAACGCGCAAAGCAACACCTGTGGATAGAGCCAATCCCAAATCTTTCAGCATATAGTCCACCGGAAAAACCCCCTCTTCAAACTTACCCTTCATCACATGGTTCTTATAGTGATTCTGCAAGACAAAGCTGTTTCCGGATCCGCTCGACAGGGCCTCAAAAAGAACGTCTGGATTAACCCCAGCCTTCACACCCAGGACCATGGCCTCGGCCAATGCCGCCGTGGTGGTCGCAACCATGAGATTATTCACGATCTTGCAGACCTCTCCAGCACCGATATCCCCTACATGATAGATGTCGGTTCCCATGGCCCCCAGCACTGCTCTGCACTTCTCAAACACATCCTTCTTCCCACCAACATAAATCACCAAGGTCCCTTCGATGGCGGCAGCCACACCCCTCGCCACCGGTGCATCCAGCATCTCGGCTCCCTTCTCCTTCAGAACCGATGCTATCTCACGAGTCATAATGGGATCGATGGTGCTCATATCAATGAGAATTGATCCTTTCCCAACTCCTTCGATGAGGCCACTCTTCCCAAGGACAGCCTCCTTCACATCCGGAGAGGAAGGAACGATCGTAATGATCGTGGGACACCTCTCCGCCACCTCTTTGCAGGAGTTCGCTCCTTCTGCTCCGAGGGCCTTCAAAGGCTCCATTCTTTCTGAAAAGAGATCGAAAACGATCAGCGGAAAACCCTTCTTGATTAAATTGGTTGCCATCGGTTTTCCCATCGCACCCAATCCAATAAAACCAATCCTTTCCATTCACCCACCTCCTAACAGAAAATAGATCTCAAAAAGGACACGATCCTTTTCCTTTATGGAATGCTCTTCATCTCCAGCAGATCAGGATCATGGAGCGCCAAGATGATATCAGCCTTTTCTCTAAGTTTCAGAATGCTCTGATAGGCTTTTAGGGCATCGACCATGATTCCTGGAAGCAGCACAGGATGTCCTGCCATGGGATGGGTTTTTTTCGGGTAAAAATTCTCCTTGATGGAGCAAAAACCACTTATCACAGCTTTCCCATCCCTTGTTTGAATGGAGACTGCCTGACCTCCCAAGCTATGGCCCGGGACATGGATGAGTTCGATTCCGTTGAATAATGCATGATCACCTTTCACCAATTCAAAATCAAGCCCCTCAAAGAGTTCCTTTCGATAGAGACCTTGGAAAGGGCCGGTTGAATAGGCAAATTTTAGTTCATCCTCCTGAACGATCACCTTTGCATTAACGCATTTGCGGGTATTGTAGCAATGATCAAAGTGGAGATGGGTTTGGATCACCACGTCGACCTTCTCCGGGGTTAAACCAACGGATCCCAGCGCCTCCTCGAAGCTCATGATCTGATCCATGGAGAGGTTGTTGAAATCGGGATGGTAATTCTTGTAGTCTTTCATTTCGATTGCAGTATCGACAATGATATTTTTCCCAGCCCCTTCGATATACCACATGACAAAAGGTCGAACGATGGGCTTACCATAGTCAGTAAGGAATGTCATGAGGCCCTTTTCACCTTCATATTTTAATAAAACGAGAGGTATGATCCGGTAGTTCATCCCATAGCTCCTTCCTCCAAAGATTGTGAATTCTGTATCGATGGAACTCGTTTTTACCGCTTCTCATAATTCTTTTCGAACACGGGAGTCTTTCTTGTCGATTTTTCCAAACTCCCCGGCCGAACCCACTCGATCTGCGGCCGAATCTTGCACCGGTCATGGAGCGCTCGGCTGATTTCATTCGCCAGACCTTCAAGATCAGGCTCCCGAGTTTCGACTCCAAATTCAAGCTTCAGTTTGAGAGGAGGAAGGACCCGAGGCGGGGGCTGATCGAGAACAATCCTTATCTCTCCGGTGACCTTTGGTACAAAAGAAGAGACAACCTGTTTGATGGCAGACGGATAGATGTTCACCCCTTTTACGACCAGCATATCGTCGGAGCGACCGATGATCTTGATCCGCTTTCCAGGGAAACCGCAATTTGGACAGGGTTTAGTGTAAACTTGGGCAATATCTCCGTAGGTATATTTGATCAAAGGTGCGGCTTCCCGTTTGAGAGAAGTGATCACCATCTCGCCAATGGCACCGTCCTCCATGGGAACAGCTTTCTGGGTATCCGGATCAATCAGGTCATCAAAACTCGCACAAAGATCTGGAGATAAGCCGTGCATTCCATGATAAGCATCCGAGTCACATGTAATGGCAATGGCGTGACCGGCAGGTGCCCAGTAATCATAGGCTCGACAACCATAGGTTTCCTCAAGTTTCTTTTTCACCTCCCGGATGCTGACCCCGATCTCTCCTGTCAGAAGGAGGCCTTTCAGTTTCAAATCCTTGACCTCCTTGCCAATGGTGGAAGGGGCCTTCTGTACGAGATATTCGGCGAAGGAGGGTGTGGTGGCCATATAGGTTGGCTTGGTCAAATCTGCAATGCGCAGTATCAATTCTGAGCCTGCACGGGCATCGATGTCAATGGGAAGAGCCCCAAGGCCACGAATTCCCCATAGGGTCATTGTGGTTGCATAGATGCCCAGAGAAAAGATGAACAGAATTCGATCTCCCTTTTCTACACCGTTATAGGCGAACCGGTGACTCAACGCTTTCCCGATCAATTCAATATCATTCTTTGTGAATGTATATGTAAATGTAGGAACTCCGGTCGTCCCAGATGTTGTACCTGTCAAATAGATCTCATCCACTGGAGCACAAAGATGGCTTCCAAAAGGATGGTTATTTTTTTCGAGCGACTCTAAGGCACATTCTCTTTCCACCTCTTTGGTCATAAAAACAGGTAAGGACCTCAGATCATCTAATGTAAGAATATCTTCGGGTTTAGCCCCTATCTCATCAAATTTTTTACGATAGAAAGAAGAATGATCGTAGCAGTAGCGGAGCTGTGGATAGAGACGCTTTTCCTGAATCACTCGAATCTGTTCTTCCACCTGATCAGGAGAGAACGAATTCAGCTCCGGATTTGAAAAATAAGCTTTGGAATTCATTTTCTGAACCTCCTGGAAGGACAGAGAAATTACAATGCTCCTCAATGATGCATGGGGTTAAATCGAAACCTCTTTGAATTCTTGTATGAAATCACAAATATAATCCACCCACCCTTTGACAATGATCTCCCCTTTTTCTCGAGTTGCATGGCTTGGATCCCCCATGACTCCTGAATTCGTCACTTCCTTCGATAGGCAATAAAAATTGATATGTCGATTCTTGAACAGAATTTTTAAGCTTCCCTCCTGTTTTGTCCCTTCCATAGGAGTTCTCTCAAACTCTTTAATCGCCCTCTCCATATTGACGAGATCAGGGCGGAGGGCAAGCATCACGGAAGTCATCATCTCTCCTGCGTGTGCAAACTTCTTCTCCACCAACCCCCCAACGTCCTTAGCCATCTCATTCGCAATCGCCCAAAGATGGAACATGGCAACTCTTGCTAACGATTTCATTCTCAGCTCGACCGCCACCTCCATGATGGGAGTCTCGTTGCCCACGTGGGGATTGATGAAGACAATTCGGTTCAATCCCTGCTCCACCAAATCCTCACAGATCTCCCTGAGCATCTGGGTCAAGGTAGAGATACTGAGGCTCAGGGTCCCAGGAAAACCCTTGTGCCATTCAGAATATCCGATGGACACCGCCGGCAGGATGATGACAGGTAATTGAAGCGCCACCTTCTTCGCCACTTCTACTGCCACAATGGTGTCAACGCCGAGGGGCAAATGGGGACCTTCTTCCTCCACGGAGCCGATAGGGATTAAGGCTGCTACAATTTCCTTCCTGGCTCTGTCAAATTGCTCCCAGCTCATCTCTTCCAACATCTTCGTTCCCATGATCGTTCTCCTCCCCCCCATGAATTCATGGGTTAAGTCCTCATCCTAATCGAGTAACTCACTGGTTGTAATGATGTCCGATCCAGTGTTCAAAATATTCCTTACAATAACGTCTCCTACCATCAGGGGAGGCTCCACTTTTATTCTTGCCAGATGTTGCATGCAGTCAAAAAGTTTCTCTCTAAGTATAACCCGATTCGTTCTCACGGGCACCAGCGCATGCCTGCTCTTTCCAACAATGACGGTCGTCGTGAGGACGCGCATGGGTGCCCTGTATTCGGCCACCGCGTACTCCTTCCCTTCCTTGCACTGAAAGTTCGCCACTTCGATGAGACGCCCCTCATCGTCCACAGCCACAGAAATGCAGCATGCCAGAGGACAGATGATACAGGTAATTTCGTTCAAGTTTTTCACCATCTTAACCTTTCTTTTGGCAGCTCACGACAAGTTGAGTGGTTCCTTTTTTCATCCTATTCAAATGTGTTTCAGAAAGGATCAGATTCAACATCTCGCTTGGTTTGACTACTTTCAACGTCTTTGTCATGATATCCCCAACTTTTAAGATCACACCCTTTTCTGGCTCCTTCACTCGCAGCCGAATTGTAACCTCCCTTTCACCCGTAATCATCTGAGGAATGACATACCTCACATTCTCACCTGCCTCCAGTCTTATCCCCATCTTCGGCGCAGCTTTTCCTGAGGCGTGTTCAGCAGCATTCTGGCCAGCCTTTTCACCTTCCAATGTAACATTATCCACGAGATCGTTGACATGGACGCAGTTGCCTGCAGCAAATATGCCGGGACGATTCGTCTCCATTCTCTCGTTCACAAGCGGTCCTCCTGTGATCGGACCGAGATTCACTCCTGCCATGAAGGACAATTCGTTTTCAGGAATCAGACCAACCGATAAGAGAAGGGTATCACAATCTATGGACTTCTCCGTCCCTGAAATAGGATTCCTATTCTGATCCACTCTGGCTACCGTCACTCCCTGGACTCGCTGGATTCCAAGGACATTGATCACGGTATGTTCTAACAAGACAGGTATCTTAAAGTCGTAAAGACACTGAACTTCATTTCTGATTAACCCCCCTATATAGGGCAAAATTTCAACCACTGCCTTGACCCTGGCCCCTTCTAAAGTTAATCGACGGGCCATGATCATCCCTACATCCCCCGAACCGAGGATCACGATCTCATTTCCGGGAAGATAGCCTTCGATGTTTACCCATCTCTGGGCTGTGCCAGCAGTGAAAATGCCGGCAGGCCGATATCCTGGGATCACAATCGATTCTCTTGTCCTCTCCCGGCATCCCATCGCCAAAACAATCGATTTAGGACTGAGCGTCTTGACTCCATTCCTGTTGCACAGGGTCACCTTCCGATCGGCGGTTAATCTTAGCACCATGGTCTCCAAAAGAACTTCGATTTTTGAATCCATCACTTTTTCAACAAATCTCTGACCGTATTCGGGTCCAGTCATATCTTCATTGAAATAGATCAAACCGAAGCCGTTATGAATGCATTGGGAGAGCAAACCGCCCAGCTCTTCAGCCCTTTCCACAAGAAACACATGATCTGAACCGGACTCTTTCGCTTGAATGGCAGCAGCCATTCCAGCCGGACCAGAGCCGATGACTAATACATCAATATTATCTGAGATCATGCAATGCCTTTCTCATTTCTTAACAGCAATTCCTTACTCTGACAAAGAAGAAGAGGCGAATCTAAACTTCTCTTCTTCACTTCTGTAACAGGAATTTTTAATTCCCTTGCCAGTATCTTGACCACTCTGGGGCCGCAGAACCCTCCTTTACAACGGCCCATCCCCGCCCTCGTCCTCATTCGAACTCCTTCTTCTGTGCTGGCTCCTCTTTTGATCGCTTCAACGATCTGTCCTTCGGTAACGGTTTCACATCGACAGACCACATGACCGTATCGAGGGTCATTCCTTATCAGTCTATTTCGCACTTCATCACTGAGGTCTCTAAATCTTGGAATGGTCTTCCGATAAGAATGGAAATCATCTTTTTTAACTAATTTGCATCCTGCATTTTGAAGCATTCCTACGACATGTCCAGCCATCGGAAGGGCACCGATGATTCCCGGTAATCGGATCATAACGTTGAGAAATTTCTTATTCAAAGAATGGAATTCGACGATATGATCTTCCACATCCCGGGTATTGAAGACCCTCACCCCAGTAAAGGTATTGATGATGTCCTTCTCTGAGATGCGGGGGATGAGGGTTTTGGCTACAGCCATGCTCTTGATCACATCCTCCCGAATCGTATATGTGTCGTCCGGACGATCGGTCGGATCGTAGGTTCCGCACTCAATCAATATATTATCTTCCCGGCGTTGAACGAGATCCAATCTTCCAGGAACATTCGGCCACCTGACCATACCATTGACCAACCCTTTGCATCGAGTGTCCAATATGATCATGACCGTTTTTCTATACTGGAGGCCCCAATCACGTCCTCCACCCGCCATATCACATACCTTATCGCCCCATCCACAAGCCGCATTCACAATAAAATTTGTCTTAATTGACTCTCTGCGGGTTTGAACAATTTGATAGGGACCATTTTGCGAAATGCTGATGACCTCCGCATCGAGCAAAATTTTGCAACCATTTTCTACTGCGTTCTCGGCCAGGGCGATTGCTACCTCAGGAGGAAAAATATCGATGACCTGTCTTTCAGAATGTAAGGCGGTCACAACTTCGGGATTGACATTCGGCTCCCTAGCAAAGATCTCTTCTCTATCGATCTGTTCAAAATCAGCATACATACCTCCCAGCTGCCTTCCCAGGTCGCGGATTTTTTCCAAATTTTTTATTTGATCTTCATCCTTAGCGATTATGGTCAACGGAACATACCTATGTTTTATATCCAATTCATTTAAAACTGGTTCCCATTCTCTAAAACCTTCCTCACACCATTTGGTGTGAAGAGTGTGGGGATGATATAATTCAGTTAAAGGGGTGCCGGGGGGCAGTAAAACGCTCTTCAAAATCATGGATCCGACCAGATTCAAACCGGTATAAATATTTCCAAGGCTCCCTTTCGTCTGTCCAGCACATAATTCTCCCCCCTTTTCCACTAATACCGTTCCCAATTGATACCGTGACAACTCTCTGGCGATTGCTGCTCCTGTTACTCCACCACCAATGATGACTACGTCGGCTTCCAGAATTTGTTGCTTCATAATATTTTTCTTCTATATCGTCCCGAGGAAAGGGAGAGGCATCCTAATCCCTGCAATGAATTATCTACATTTCCACTGAGGCTTGCGCTTCTCTTGAAAAGCCCTTTTACCCTCAGCCGCATCTTCAGAATTCATCACAGGTGTAAAAATCTGTTCAAGGAGGGTCAACTTGCTAGTAGAGTCCATCTCCCGACTGCGGTGAAGGACTTCTTTCATTGCCCTTAAGGAGAGGGGACCATTCTGACATAGCCTCTCTGCCATTGACTCAGCAGAACTCATAAGGACATCCCGAGAAACGACTCGATTAACCAATCCCATTTCATAAGCCCGCTTGGCGTTGATACGATCACCAGTCAAGAGAAGCTCCATGGCATGACAGGGCGAAAGGTAATTGCGCAAAAATGGTGTAAACAGAGTGGGTATATTGACCATAGGTTCAGGGAGTCCAAATTCAGCATCTTCAGAAGCAATTAACAGATCGCATTCAAGAACGAGGTAGAACCCTGCGCCAAGTACGTGGCCGTGGACAGCAGCAATAATAGGCTTCCACACATTATAATTATTAGGCCCCATTTTTTTATCGCCATAAATAAGTGACTTGGCCATGTTCCATTTTCCACCCAAATCCATTTTACTCACATCAGCCCCAGCGCAGAAAGATCTCCCTTCCCCGCTCAAAATGGCTACCCAAAGCTGATCATCATCCCTGAAATTGATCCATATCTTTATCAATTCTTCGGTGGTTTCTAAATCAATCGCATTTAACCTTTCTGGCCGATTCAAAGTGATAAAGGCTATTTTTTCTTCCTTCTCATACTTCACTGCTGGCATAGATGTCTCCTCCACAATCGCCAATACGAAGGAACAATTCAGAGGCTCCCTCAATCTTCAAAAGAGGAAGGGGGTTCTCATTATTAAAACTGCAAAAAAACGAAGTCTGCGTTAGATTCTCTCCCAGTAAAAGAAAATTATTCAAAAAATTATCTAAATATCCCTAAAGGTAATGTCAATATCCCCTTTTGGAATAGGAATGACTAAAACGTGTTCATTGATTCGCTGTAATACCTTCTCTCCAACACCTCCCGTTTATGTTTTTGATAAGCATCCATTTACATTACATCCCTTTCCTCGATTACAACCCTTCTGAAATCGGTAATCCTTTTCATAAATTCATCTTCGGGACCTGTGAGCAGCTTATTCAATGCCCGTTTGGCATCCTCCACGCCATCAAAGTATAATTGGGCGGCTCCGAAGAATTCTTCGCCTTTCCCAGGTGTGTGAAGTACCCTTCCAACAATGTACTCTTTCAACTCAGGAGACATCGTCTTCTTTACATAAGGAACATGTTTGTTAATCCAAAGTTGATAGCTTTCATCTGGATCAAATCCCGTTTTCAACCGAAAGGTGGTAATAAGTTTTACCATTGCTTTTCTCCCTGACCACTTCCTTTGTCTCTCCATCTCTAGTAATAGAAACCTACTGCTTCATTAAACCTAAAAGTCCCCAAAGTGATTTTCTTGGACATCTTTTTAAACCAAGAACCCCCCATCCATAACTGAGTCTTGGAAATGGTGCTCCAAATCTTAAATACAGGACGTCATCTACATGATGTCTTTTTCATCGATGATGATCCTTCGGATATCTGTGATACGTTTTGTGAATTCATCAGGCGGGTTGGCGAGGAGCCGACTCCATGCCCTTTTTGCATCATCTAAGGTGTTATAAGATAACTGAACAGCTCCATAGAATTCACCGCCTGTCAAACTGTGAACCACTCTTCCGACGACATATCCTTTCAATTCTGGATGCATTGTCTTTTTCACATAAGGAATATGTTCTTTGATCCAGAGTTGATACGTCTCCTCTGGATCAAATCCGGGCTTTAGACCAAAGGTGCTGATGAGCTTTATCATCCTCCGCCTCCTTTTTTAAAAATCATCAAACTTCAAAGTAAATGATTTAAGCCTTCGGTCCGAATACAAGAACCCTGTTCAGTTCCTGCACATCTTCGACATTGAGCTTCTCGAGATGAGCGATTGCATCCGCGGCCCATCCAATTTTTTCTTCCGACATGACCCCTTTCGTGAACTTAATGAAGAGCGCTCTGAATTGCTCCATCGGGAGCGGTTCTTGCGGTGACCCGATGGCGGTTTTCCTTTCTCTGGAAAACTCCCTTCCATCCTTCAGTCGAACCTCAATTCGGGCCGGTGTTTCCATCGCATACTTCGGAAGCCAATCTGAATGTTTGATAATCTCCACCTTGGAACGGGCTTCTTTGAACTTCGGATCATGAATTTTATCGTCGGCAATGTGGCTGAAGTTAACATCTCCGTCCAACAGGATGGCTGCCAATGCATTTTGAAAACTGAATTGAAGGTCCCCGAGCGTCTTTGGCTCCGGTCGATTGCATATCTCTTCGAGATGGGAGATATGCACCTTAATGCTCTCCACCTGTTCGTAGGAGATCTTCTTTTCTCTTATAAGTTCGAGGAACCCGTCGATGTGTCGATGCATGTGAAAGCAGCAGGGATACTTTTTCACCCAGATATCATGGACTCGCCACTCCTTACCTAAATCGGCGATAAACTTCTCAGGGATGACCTTTTCCTTCCCGATGAAGTTGGACATAAAGGTAACGATGTCCGGATTGCCCACCAGCCCGTTTTTCGCCAGTTCCGCTCCAATCAAAGCCTGCAAACTGTGGAGTGCCGTCTCAAAGTAATGAGCGTCCGTACCGAAACTGACATATGCGACTGGTACTCCTGACAAGGTGAGGCCCATGGCCGCCATCGTCTCTTCCTCGCTCAGCTTCAAGGCTTTGGCAACTCCTGCGGATGGCCCCATCGCTCCAGGAATGACGGTAAGCCCCAAATAACCCTGAGGGAAAAAGAGGGTGGTGCGGGAGTGAACTTCAAGGCCGACGGCACAGATCTCCGTTAACTCCCTACCGGAGAGTTTGAGCTTTTCCGAAAGGGGAAAGTAGATGGGGAAGCTCGTGATATCCCACGACGTCCCCCTCAGAAAACTATCATCTTCTAATTCAGCCGCATGGGCAAAGATTCCATTGTTTAATACAGCGTTCCAGAGGGAAGTCTTGAAACCGCAGCCGATGACACCTACTTCAGGCAGATGCCCCCGCTCCTGCGTCGATTGACTTACCTTTTTCCCTACCGGCATAGCGGACCCAACGAGCATTCCAGCAACCGTTTTCAGAGCAAGCCCTTTTGTGAACTCTATGGTCTGAGGTGGGATATCGGAAAACTTAGTCTTAACTGCAAATTCAGCTAATTTTTTTGCAATTTCTGTACTCATGATCAACCTCCATATTAAAACGATTTTTAATTTTAGGGCTTTAAAATGTATAAGAAAATTTGAAAAATCATTGCTTCTTGCCGCCTTCCGGATGATTTCCAAGGAAGAGCATCATTCTTCAACTTCAAACGAGGGGCTATCTTCATATCTGCCTACCAATACGAGCTCCCTCATACATGGCTTCTTTTGCCGTCCGGGCATTTAATGAATCACCGATTAAAAAGAAATTCGGAAAAGTTTCCTTCAGGGCTCTTGCAAGACCTCTATTCGGAGAAGCCCCCACTGCCAAGACAACCGTATCGCACTCTATGAACCACTCCTTTCCATACGTAGCCAAAATCACTTGATCATCTTTTATCTGTACAAGCTTGGCATTCGTCAACATTTTCACCCCATAATTCCCAAGCCGTTGCAGAAGATACCTTCTATCATTAGGTTCAATTGCTATGCCAATCGTGTCCAACATCTCTACAATTGTCACCTCATGTCCTTTCTCGACTAAAAACTCCGCTGTCTCACAGCCGACCTCTCCTCCACCTGCAACAACTACTTTTCCCCCTATTTTACCCGTCTTCCCCAATAAAACATCCCATGCATTGACCACATTTCCAAGATCAACTCCTTGAATCTTAGGGATTAGCGGCGATGCTCCCATAGCCACAATCACTTCATCAGGCTTTTCTCGATCGATTAAGGCAGCGTTCCCTTCCTTTGTGCAGTGAATTTCAACTCCTACCTTCGCAACCTGAGTTGTTAAGTAGTTTATTAAGCCTTTCACTTCCTCTCGGTTAGGGGGTATGATAGCTAAATTTAGCTGCCCACCTAATTTGTCATTTTTCTCGTACAAAACAACCTTATGTCCTCTTATCGCAGCCACCCTCGCGGCTTCCATCCCCGCTGGGCCACCCCCAATAATTACAACTTTTTTGGGAACCTTTGCTTTTTTTATGACAAACTCTTTTTCTCTTCCTGCGCTAGGATTTACAAGACATTCCACCGGTACTCTTTTAAAGAGCGAATGCACGCAATTCATGCAGGCGATACATGGCCTTATATCCTCCAATAACCCCGCCGCCACTTTACGGGGCAACTCTGGGTCCGCAATAAGTGCCCGCCCCATACCAATCAGGTCAGCTTTTCCCTGTTTTAGTACTTCATTTCCCAACGCAGGGTCATTAATCCTACCCACAGCAATTACAGGTATCTTGACTGATTTTTTAATCTCCTCTGCTAAAGGTAGAAAAACACCCCGAGGAAAGACCATCGGAGGAAAGGGAGGGTACTTAGGAATCGGATTCGTTACCGCTGTTCCCGAAGACACATCGATAGCATCTGCACCCTCTTTTTCAAATATTTGACAAATACGCTTTGATTCCTCAATGTTAAGTCCATTTTCAAGACCCTCATCAGCGCTTATTCTATAAATAACGGGGAAATCCTTCCCCACCTGGGCACGAACGGACCTCAAAACCTCAACCGGAAACCTTATTCTTCCCTCCAAATTCCCACCATAACCATCCGTACGATTGTTTACGAGAGGCGATAAAAATTCGTGGATGATAAGGCCGTGAGCCCCATGAATCTCAACTGCATCACACCCTGCTTCCTTAACTCTTCTCGCTGCAGCGCCAAATTTTTCAACCATCTTATGAATCTCATCCGTTGTTATCTTGCGAACCTCATCATTACTGCCAGATGAAATCCATGCAGTTGAACCCGCCAGACCAGAGGCCGATTGCCCCAGTTGATGTGTGGCCGCAATCGACACAAATCTCCCCCCGTGACATATCTGAATGGCTATCTTTGCTCCATAGGCGTGGACAGCCTTAGCCAACTTTTTTAATCCGGAAATCCGTTCATCACTATCCACCATGAGCGAAACGTATTTTGAGCTCCCTGGATTGTCTACGGGCGCCATCTCAGAGATGATTAAACCAACCCCGCCCTTCGCACGCTCTTTAATAAAGTGTGTTAATTTATCCGTCACGTTGCCCATTTCGTTGCAGTAATTTGTCGCCATGGCAGTCATTACAATACGATTCTTTAACTTCATACTTCCGATCGAAAACGGCTCCAGCAATCTCTCTAACTTATTTTCCATCCATAACTCCTTTCATAAACATGTAAATAATTTTTGAACGGCTCCGAGGTGATTTTCAAATTTCTCTTTTATGGAATTCTTTTGTCCGATGAAAGATACCTTTTTCAGATAGAAATTCAAGAATCCGCTCAGCAAGCATAATTGGTTCCCCTCGAGCCAAATTATCATTCTCTTTCTTGCCACTGGTTCCGGAGATCATCTGCCACACCAGATCTTCCCCTGACACCTGCCGGGAAGCGATAACGGTACGCTTGGTGCGTGGTTTTGGCTGACGTACCTTTTTTACCTTTATGGGAGATTTATGACTAATAACTTCGTGAGACTGCAACCCGAGTTGAGTTAGGCTATAGGTCTGAATAGGTTTTCTCTCTGCGGCCCGAAGCCGCCGTGCTGAAACGTATTGGTGGCCTGACAGAGCGGGATACAAGGCGAGCACAGATGGAAGGCAACAAGAGATTTCAAGCCGACTTCCCCTTTCCCCTCTCTGTAATACAGTAACTCCAGTAAAATTCTCTACTAATTTAATATTTACAACCCGGTTAACCCACGGCCAACCTAGTTTTTCGGCGATCAATGCCGGGACTATGGCTGACTGTGAATCTTCACTCGCCATGCCGCATAGGAGTACGGAGCAATGAGATATTTTAGCAGCCTCAGCAATGATCTCGGCTATAATATATGGATCACCGAGAGCAATGCTTTCGTCCCAAATACGCCAAGCAATATCCACACCTCGAGCCAGGCAATACCGCAGTGCTCTATCTGCAAAAGCCGGCCCTATGCTTACAGCTAGGACCTCAGCTCTAATACTCCCTTTTAGGCCCATAGCCGTTTCAATGGCACAGATATCAGCTTTATTAATCACCGGGGATGTCCCTGGCGCAGTGACAATACTGGTTCTTCTGTCCACTATCAAGGGCGCCCGTACGTCAATCACTTGCTTCACGCATACCATAATCCGCATAAAGTCTAAATTGCCTGCTCTCTCAACTTCTGTAACAATGCCAGCATGACCTCCTTTGCATCTCCAATTATTCCAAGGTGAGCCAGTCGGAAAATCTCTGCTCTTGGATCCTTGTTGATAGCTACAACAACCTTAGAGGTATCCATACCGACCACATGTTCTCTGGCCCCGGAGATACCAACAGCCATATAAAATTGGGGACAAACCGTCTTTCCGGTTAAGCCCACACGGCGTTCTATGTTGATCCAGCCTTTATCGTTAGCCCTGCGGGTCCCTGCCACAGCAGCGCCCAACCTATCGGCTAATTCCTGCAAAATAAGAAAGTCATCTTGGGTGCCTACTCCATGTCCACAAGCTACAATGAAGTCCGCTTCGGTAATATCAATTTTTCTGGGGTCGCCCGGAAGTAATCCTTCTACCTTTTGCTCAAACTTATGAGAAGTCAAATCCATCTGATAACTATACTCTTTCGCCTTACGGTCTTCGGTTGGCACACCAATACCGGCTGACCCAGGCCTGAAGGAAATCACGGCGGGTCCTTTTGAAAAGGCGACGATGGTTTCCAACTGCTCACCATGGGTGATCCGTGTAGCCTCCACATTCCCTTTTAAATCAATCGAGAAGCTGACACAATCGTTGGCATAACCGGTATGCCATTTCATCGCCAGGCGGGCTGCGATTTCCTGACCTTCAATGGAATTGGCTATGATCATCAGGTAGGGTTTTTCATATTGTCTACTTAACTCTTCCAAGATGAAGGAGCATGCTTCAGCGGTCAGGTACGGAAATCCTGCCACACTGACTCTAAGTAAATAATCTGCTCCAAAAGCACCAATCTGCTTATCCCACGGCTCTTCGGCAGGGTCGCCACCATTGATCAAAATGGCCCACACCTGGACTCCCAATGGACGAGCAGCTTCATTTGCATCTTGAAGCATTTCTCTGGTAACAAAAGTGATCTGACCCCTTGAGTGGTCAACGAGTACCCAGATAGGGCCTAACCTCATTTGTTCTTCCAATTTGTTATATCTTCCTTCCAATCATGTGACCATCCCAGATAGCATATTGAGTTCGACGCGGAGCGACGCAATCACCGATACGATAGAGCTCCGGGACAGTCCCCTTAAGTTCTCTATAAAGGGCATCGTTGGGATTTTTGCCCATGGCCAAAACAAATATGTCAATATTTTCCAAAGTTCTTTCCTGGGTTGGAGCATAAACATTATAAATGGTGGCCTTATTCCCTTTGATCTCTTTGACAAGATGAGTAGGAATGAAGGTCACACCCTTCTCGAACAGTCTACGATAGTACAGGATAATATCGTGAACCGGCGCCAAATCCATGCCAGGATGATAGAGGCGAGTGACGATCTGCACTTTGCCTTGTCCCTCGGCGATATAATCAGCCGTGGCGTAGGCCTCATGAGCTGCATCATTATCGATAATCAGAACATTTTTCCCCTTCACATCCACTTTGTCTTCTAAGATATCCCAGACTGAAAAGACATTTTCTTGCTCTACCCCTGGCATTTCTGCTCTCAATGGTAAGGCCTCTGTGAAGCCTGTGCGTTGTGGTGTGGATCCGGTGGCCACGATCACGACATCTGGATTGAGAGCTTTTATAGCATCAGCCTCTATGTGCGTTTTGAGGTGAATTTTTACACCCAATTTTTCAATCTGATTTCCCTGCCAACGAGTTAAATCAGCAAACTCTGCACGGATGGGAACCTTGGCCAGAAGATTCACCTGTCCTCCAAGCTGGTCTTTCTCCTCAAAAAGCTGGACATTGTGTTTGCGCATGGCTGCTACCCGGGCTGCCTCCATGCCGGCTGGTCCACCACCAATGATGACCACATTTTTCCGTTTATCAGCCGGCTTTATGGTGCCAATTCCCAGCCATTCTTCTCTCCCTGCGGCAGGGTTTCCAAGGCAGGTGACGGCCCGTTGATTATAAAGACGGGAAATACACCCTTGATTGCAGCCCAAACAGGGCCTGATATCATCAAGGCGGCCCTCTTTTGCCTTGTTGGCCAGTTCGGGATCGGCTATTTGCGCCCTGGTCATCCCCACCATATCCGCCTGCCCGTCAGCAAGGATCTTTTCCGCCAGCAGAGGATCCTTAATTCTTCCAACCGTAAATACGGGTACATCGACGACCCTCTTTATTTCTGCGGCCAAATACGCTCTAAATCCATGGGGTAATAGCATTGGTGGCGTAAAAATGTATGGAGTATAGTAAGTGCCACTACTCACGTTGAAATAATCAACATGCCCTGTCTCCTCTAACTTTTTTGCTATGACTTTATAATCATTAATAGTATTCCCTCCGGGTATGAGTTCATCGGCGCTAATTCGAAGACCTACCACAAAATCAGGTCCCACGGATTTCCGCACAGCATCCAGCACCTCTATAGCGAATACCATCCTCTTTTCTAGGCTGCCCCCATATTTGTCTGTCCGTTTGTTAAATAACGGTGAAAAAAATTGATTGATCAGGTAACCATGAGCTCCATGGAGTTCAATGCCATCGAAGCCGCCTTCTTTTGAATGGACGGCTGATTTTGCAAACCCATCGATCAGCTCCTGGATATCTTCAGTTTCCATTTCTTTGCACGCTTCCCTTATACTCACATCTGGGATGCCAGAAACACCCCAAACAGGCCGCCATTGGTCATCATAGACTCCCCCATCACCGTGGCATCCGGAGTGCACCAACTGAGCAAAAATCTTTGCTCCGTGCTCGTGAACTGCGTCTGTCACCATTTTTAGGCCAGGAATCACCTTGCGGTCGTAGGCAAAACAAGCCTTAGAGAAATTGCTGCTGCTGGTATGGTGAATATGCAACATATCACATACAATGAGGCCCGTCCCTCCTTTTGCTCGTTCGCCATAATAGAAAGCATGTCGACGGCCCATCATGTTGTTGTCAGCATACTGCTTGGAATGAGCTGAAATAAAAATCCGATTTCGAACTGTGACGTTTCCGATCTCCAGCGGGGTGAATAGATACTTAAAATCCATATTTAAAATCCTCCTTTCTCTAAGGAACGTTCATTATTATTTGCCAAAATAAATTTAGGGTATTGTCTTTACATTCAAAAAAGAAGGATCATGACAAGGGATCAATATGTCTGCTAATCCTTTAATAAAAAGGGCATTTTCGAAACCATCCACAGCGTTCAAATGGATTCCTGGTGCTATCACGGGCATTATCTCCCGCACTTCCTCAGGGGGTTCAAAGTTCTCTTTGACACAACAAAATCCCGTGATGATCGCTCTGCCTTTAGCTGTATTCACAGACACAGATTGACACCCGGGAGTGTGGCCGGGTGTTGGAATAAGCTCAATTCCAGGAATAATCTCGCAGCGGCCCCTTACGACCACAAAATGGAGATTTTTTAAAAGGCTTCTCTTATAGGTGGGAGCTAAAATGGGGTGAGGAGCCAAAGCAAATCTTAACTCTTCCTCTTGAACAATCACCCTCGCATTTCTGCACTTAAAGGTGTTAGCACAATGATCCCATTGAAGATGAGTTTGGATGACGATATCAATATCATCAGGTTTCAAACCTAAACCGGCTAAGGCATCTTCAAAAGAAGCGACGTCTTCAGCAGGAATTCCCCTAAACTCTTTTGCAAATATAGCGTCAGTGGCGGTATCCACCAAAATATGTTTGTCCGCCCCCTCGATGTACCAACAGTAACAGGGTAAGAATTTCTTCTTCCCATAATTAAATCGATAGGTCATAGCCGACATATCCAGTTCGATATTGGCCAAAGGTAATGGTCTAATTTGATATTTCATATCTGCATCCTCTCAAACACAGCGGCAATTCCTAACCCTCCGCCGCCACATATACATTCCAATCCAAAATGGGCATTACGCCTGCGCATCTCATAAAGTAGGGTAACTGAAACTCTTGTGCCCGTACAAGCGACAGGATGACCTAAAGAGATACCTGACCCATTCACATTAATCTTATGGTAGTCTTTGTTTGTGATTCCCATTTCTTTCAAATCAGCCAATACTTGTGCGGCAAATGCCTCTTGAATCTCAATCAGATCCATTTGATCAACAGTTAGGTTCGCCTTTTTAAGGGCTCGGCTCACGGCTTTAGGTACAGTTTTATATGTTCTTCGTGGATCATCTCCAATCACAGCGAAGGATTTCAACTTGGCAAAAGGTTCAATACCGAGTTCTTTGGCTTTTTCCTCGGAGGTCACTATCACGACAGCCGCCCCATCATTTTCTGATGATGAATTCCCTGCAGTGCAGACCCCTCCCAATACAGGTTTAAGCTGAGAGAGTTTTTCCAGGCTTGTATCTGCTCGAGGACCTTCATCCTCATTCACTATCATGGAATCACCTTTGCCTCGGGAAATTTTAACCGGCACCATCTCTTCCTTGAATTTACCAGCCTCAATCGCTGCACAGGCCTTTTGATGGCTTGCCAGAGACCATAGATCACACTCCTCCCGTGAAATCCCCTCTTCTTTTGCAGCCGTCTCAGCCCATGACATCATGGCAGGCAAAATTCCATATCGCTCCTCTGGTTGAGACATTACCCTGGCCCTCTGAATACGATCATAGAAAGGGATTCCCCAGAGAGAGAGATCACCATGCCCTCTGGGCATACCCCTTTTGCCTCCAATTCCCCACTTGATTTCGCCAGGGAGATAAAACTCTGCATTACTCATGCTCTCAACACCTCCGGCCACAACGATGTCTGCATTTCCAGATTGAATCTTCATGGCGGCAAAGCAGACAACATCTAAACCGGTGCAGCAGCGGCGGTCCAGGGTGATCCCAGGAATGGATTCAGGCCAGCCGGCTTTGAGCAAAACCATTCGTGCGATATTGACGTACTCACCGTTCTGATAGGCCTGACCCAAAATCACTTCATCGACCGATGATGGATCGACTTTTGCCCTTTTTATTGCCTCATTTAAAACGATGACTCCCAGATCATAGGGTTGAACATCTTTCAGAATACCCATGTATCTCCCTATCGGGGTTCGGACTGCACTGATAATGACTGCGTCTCTCAATTTCGCTCTCCTTATTGGCATTTATATTGGGGTTTTCTTTTCTCAATAAAGGCCCGGGCACCTTCTTTCATATCCTCAGTGACTGTAAGATTGGCCCATAAATCGGATTCCAGTTCGAGTCCATGATTCAGAGGAATGTCTCTCGTTCGGTTCATCACCTTTTTTGCTGCAACAACTCCCAGTAGCCCTTTTTCCATAATCTTAGCTACAAGCTCCAGTGCACCCTCCATCACTTTTCCCGTGGGAACGACCTTCTCAATCAATCCAAGCCGGAACGCCTCTGCTGCATCAATCATCTCCCCGCTATACACCAACTCTTTCAATTTACCTATCGATAAATGATACATCGCACGCCGCATGCCTCCATTTCCCGGAAAAACGGATAGATTGACCTCGGGAAAACCAAACTTGGCGGTTTCTTCCGCATACCGAATGTCGCAACAGAGGGCCAACTCCAATCCCCCGCCAAGACAAAAACCGTGAATGGCAGCAATGACCGGCCACTCAAAATTCTCCACCATTCCATAGATCTGGTGACTTCGAGCAAGGCGCCTCTTAGCAACGTCAGGTGTTAATTCTAAAAATGCCTTGATGTCAGCCCCTGCAGCAAAGGCTTTCTCTCCAGCTCCATGCAATATGACCGCCCTGATTTCCTGTCTGCGGGCATCGAGCTCCGCAAATACTTCACCAATGGCTTCCTTAGTGGCTACGTCCAAGGCATTCATGGGAGGATGATCAATGGTCACGATAGCAATCTGATTCTTTATTTCGTAATGCGCAAGTTTCTGCCCCATTTAATTCCCTCCCTTCCGATTAACCTCTTCTTTATACTCATACCAACCTCTGCCGGTTTTGCGCCCCAGATGACCGGCCTTCACTTTGCGCCTTAATAACTGTGGAGGATAATAACGAATATCCTTGCTTTCCTCATAGATCGCCATCAGACCGTTACAGCTCACATCCAGACCCACCAGATCTCCAGTCTCGAAGGGACCCATCCTGCGACCAAATCCCAGCTTCATTCCCTTATCGATCTCTTCCACCGTACCTATACCCTGTTCGACCAGACGAATGGCTTCAACGTAACTGATCAGATTAACCCTATTGAGCAAAAATCCAGGTATATCCATTTCTACTCGAATAGACTCTTTCCCTATCTGCTTGACAAAATCCAACCCTGCTTGAAAGGTCTCTTTAGAGGTATTGACCCCCTTAATCACTTCAACAACGTCCATCATCGTTGCCGGGTTGAAGAAATGAAGGCCCAGAACCTTTTCCGGCCTCCTTGTCACACTGGCAAGCTCCGTGATTGGAATGGTTGACGTATTACTGGCAATGAATGCTTGAGGCTTACAGGATTCATCTAACTTTTTGAATATTTCTTTCTTAAGATTGAGATTTTCGAAAACAGCTTCCAGGGCCAAATCAGTTTCCCCAGCCCTGGAAAAATCGACCGCTGCTTCAATACGCCCCAATATCGCCTCCTTGCTTTCGGATAATTTCCCTTTTTCAATAAATTTTCCAACAGACCATGAAATATTCTTTAGGCCTTTCTCTATCAATTCTTGAGAAATATCATTCAGTGCCACCCCCATGCCTGATTGCGCACAAACTTGTGCGATCCCGCTTCCCATTGTTCCAGCCCCAACAACGAATACCTTTTTTATGCTCATCTTTTTCTCCTTTTAATGATGTTTGCTAAGTCTTTCCAATCCATTCAGATGTTATAATATTTCGTTAAATTTTCTAAAAACTTCGAATCGATGTTTTCTTGCAGTTTCCAAATGATTGGACATTAATTTTTCAGCCCGCCCTCCATTTCCGTCAAAAATGGCCTCAAGTATTTTATTATGCTGGCTGTTATAAAGATTGATGATGTCGGGGGACGTCTCTACCGCTCGAAACCGATAAATGCGCAACCGAGTGTGATCAATGAGGTTTGAAACAATGTTACTTCCGCAATTTTTATAAATCTGTCCATGGAATTGATCGTTCAATTGAAGCCAGACCGTATACTGGGATTTAACTTCTTTCGTCTGCATCCTTTTCTCCAGGCTCTCCAATTTTTTAATACCAGCATGATCTCCCCGGTTAGTAAAAAGAGCTGTAGCGTATGATTCACAACGAACTAGGATATTGTAAATAATATCAATATCTTCGAGCGATAGCTTGGTGACAGCAGCTCCTCGATTGGGCTCAATGGTCAAATATCCTTGAGTGGCAAGTTGTCTAATAATTTCCCGTATCGAAGCTCTGCTCACCCCATACTCTTGGGCAAGAAATTTCTCCGACAGGTGTTCCCCAGGTTTGAATTTCCCAAAAGTAATATCATTCCTTAACTTGACATAGATTTCCTGCATGTCGTGTTCTCAAAGAGTAAGGGGTCTCTTCTTTTCAAACATATCGGTTGTCCGGCAATAGAGCTCTTCTCCGAGTCGACCAACCGCCTTTAATCGATCTGCTTTTATCTTATTATCGATCCATAAATCGTCTTTGACATGAACCCGAAGTACCTCGCCGATCACAAAATTGTTGATTCGAGGTGCCTCACCAAACTCCAAGATCTTCACTAATCGACACTCCATATTGACCGGAGACTCGGCCATCATTGGCGATCTAACCAGATCACCTTTAACCGGGGTGAGGCCGACTTCTTTAAATTCATCTACATCACTGGGATAGTCTTTCGATGCCTGATTCATGGCGTCAACCAGCTCCTCTGTAACAACATTAATAACGAAATCATTTGAGAACTCAATATTCACAAGGGTATCTTTCTTCCGCCCTTCTCTGTACCGACTTATGCTGAAACCGACATAGGCTGGTTTAACCGATATCGATGTGAAGAAACTAAAAGGGGCAACATTATTTACTCCATCCTCGCCAATCGTCGAAACAAAAGCGATGGGCCTCGGCAATACTGCTCCCACCAGCAATTCATGGGCATCCTTCCAATCTAACTGAGATGGGTCAATTTTCATTTCATCCCCCAAATTCACTAACCTTTCATCTACCTTTGCAACCTCTTTTCCAGAGGCCATGTATTTCTCTCACGGGAGGGGAGGATGATTGTCGAATGACCAGGCATGACATCTTCCCCTCTCTGATTCTCAGCCGAAGTCTCTATATCCACGCAAGACTCTCCGTCCTCATCAATATACTTCTTCGTCACCTTCCCTTTCAACCAGATGACGTCTGATAGATATACAAAACGCCGGTATTCTGCATAGCATGTCTTTAACCAACCTTCGTCTCCCATCCAGTTGGTCATATGCTGGATCAACCACTGTTGCCGCTGCGTACCCACATCATACATATAGGGAACTCCAGCACTTTTTGCAGCATCCACATGATAATGCACAGCAAAGGTGGGTTCAAAGGCACCTGTATTGAGATCCCGAAAAGCCCAACCTGGATGCCTTTTATAATCCCTGAGAGCAGCTCCCAGAGCTTTCAAAGGCACCGGACATGAACCAATACAATAGGCAATCATATCGGTAATCCCTAAGGGCCCTATAACCAGAGGATGTAACGCTTCCCCCTCTTTAACGTCCTCCCAATAGCGGATCTCTTTTCCCCTGATCTCCTCCGCTAAAACCTGCTTTTCAATCTCCTCAAGTTCCTTCTCTGTCCAGGGATGGGGGAGCTTCAGATCGGAATATTTACCTTTTTCCCGTGCGGCCTGTCTCTCAGCTCTTACACTCCAGGCTTTGACATTTGCCACCACCTCCCCTCGCTGATTGAAATAGTTGTCATCATAGTGAACGATAATGATCCTTTCAGCAAATTTGCTCTTTTTCTCATCAAAATGGGTGAAGGTAAGCTCTGGAGTGATGGTATCACCCTCAAAGATGGGTTTGTAAAAGGTCCAGTCATTGCCTGAATGGAAGGCATGCACGCCTTTTAGACCTTGAGGAATCCATGTGGGGAATACGCTATATGGCCAGGAAGGAGGAGCAATGATTTTCCCATATCTTGTATTTTTCGCATACTCTTCATCCCTGAAAAGGGGATTTACATCACCCACCCCGTCCACAAAATGCCGAATGGCATCCTTTGAGGCAATGGTATTAAAAGGACTGATCCTTAATTTCTTCCCGACACGACTTCTTAACTCTTCTAAAGCCTCTTCTGTAATCTTTCCTTCTGTCAAATGTGTTTTCTCTTTCTCTGCTCTTGCCTCTAACATCTTGCCCTCCTTTTATTGAATTTCCTGCACAAGTTTAACTAGGTGCCAGAAGTCACCAGCAACCTTTGCACCAGCTCTCTTGAGAACCTCGATTTTGTGGACGGCTGAACCTGACCCCTGGGATATGATCGCCCCGGCATGTCCCATCCGTTTCCCCGGTGGCGCCGTTCTTCCCACAATCATGCTGATAACCGGTTTGTTCATCCTTTGAATATATTCTGACGCTGCTTCTTCCATATTCCCTCCGATCTCTCCCAATAGGACAACCACACGGGTCTGTTCGTCCTTCTCAAAGAGCTTTAGATAATCAATGTGGCTTTTCCCGCTGACCAGATCGCCCCCGATACCACAGCAGGTCGCAATTCCAATACTATTTTCTGAGAGAAAGCGGAGGGTCTCAATGGCCAGAGTCCCACTTCGAGAAACAATACCAATTCCCCCTGGCTGAACCGTTGCGGCAGGTAAAAATCCAACAAGAGCCTTTCCTGGGCTCACAATCCCAGGAGTGTTCGGCCCGATGACCCAAGCATCTAATTGTGTAGCAAGGTCTATAATTTTCATGGTATCATGAAGAGGAACATATTCGGTAATGATGACCACGAGCTTGATTCCACTTTCAATCGCCTCAAAGGCTGCTTCCTTGACAGCAGGAGCGGGGATATAAAGGATAGAAGCATTGGCTTGATGATATCTCACTGCCTCCGTCACCGTGTCATAAACAGGGATGCCCAACACCTCCGTCCCTCCCCGACCCGGGGATACTCCGGCCACAATACATGTCCGGTTCTCAAGCATATTAAGCGTCTGCCTCTGTCCCCAATTTCCTGTGATACCCTGAACGATTAGCCTCGTTTCTTTTCCGACTAAAATGCTCATCGCTTTAACGCTCCTTTGCAAGGTCCACCGCTGCCTTCACTGCATCGCGGAGAGAAGAATACTGACGAATTCCCAATTCCTTTAATTGACGTTCAGCCTCTTCCATGGTCATATTTCTAATTGCATTTCCAGTGGCCCGGAGACAAGAGACCATAGGTACAGGAGATTGCTGCCCCCTCATTGCATCTTTGATCGCCCCCATCATTTGATCCAATGGAGTATAAGACATGGTTTTCAACATCAAAATGGAACGAATCTGAGGGTCCTCTTTTGCCCTCTTGATGGTAAACTCAACGGCTTTTTGCATTCTCTCCCTCGAATCAACGATCGAGTCCATGAAATTGGCTGGTTCTCCCCCAAAAGAACGGATTAAATCGAGCACCATCATGGTATATCCTGCTCCTGAGCTGATCAAAGCTACATTCCCTGGCTGAAGATCCACATAGGTCAGACCCATGGATTTTGCCTCTTTCTCCAGGGGATTTAAACTCCGATACCTCTCTCCGATATCCGGATGTCGGTAAAGGGCATCATCATTGATAATCATTTTTGAATCCAACGCGTATACCCGGTTATCTGAAGTAATCATCAGGGGATTAATCTCTGTGAGTTCTGCATCGTAGGCTTCAAAAACTCGATATAGTGTTACGAGAATGTCACCGATGGTGGAGATCATCTTCCCTCGAATCCCAATCTTTTTTGCGAGGTCAACAGTCTCATACAGTCTCAATCCCTGTAGGGGTCTGACATGGAGAGAAAAAATCTTTTCGGGTGACTTGGCAGAAACCTCCTCAATATCGATCCCCCCTTCCCCACAAACCACGAGGATCGGTCTTTTCGCCAATCGATCAATAGTCACTCCTAAGTAGACTTCCTGAAGCCCCTCTATCTTCTGTTCCATTAAAATCCTTTCAATCCGATCTTCACCCTGTTCCGATTGGAAAATGGCCTCTATCTTTGATTGGGCTTCGGATAGATCCCCAGCAGTCTGTATTAAACCGGCCTTCCCTCTTCCACCCCTTAATACCTGAGCTTTTAAAACGACCGGGTAACCTATTTTCTCTCCTCCGCCTTGAACTTCGTCAAGAGATTTAATCAGCACGAAATTAGGAACTGGAATGCCTGCCTGGGAAAAAATTCTTTTGCCTTCATATTCATACAGTAACATAATAGATTCTCCTTTTTACAAATACCTCACCTGTAGAACATTTCAGGCTGCAACAATCCTCTTTTTAAGTTCTTCCCTCTTGATTTTGCCGCCTTCGGTTTTGGAAAAGCTTGCTACAAACTCGATTTCTCGGGGGTATTCATGTTTGCTAAGTTTCTCTTTAACAAAATGCTGTATGTCCTCTTTAAGTTCCTGATTGGGTTCTTGCTTTGGTAAAATAAAGGCCTTTACAATCTGTCCCCTGTCCTTATCAGGAACTCCAATCACCGCAACCTCCAGAACAGCAGGGTGCTTCTGAATCGCATCCTCTACTTCTGTTGGACTAATGGTCCATCCTGCAGAAATGATCACATCATCCACTCGACCTTTATGCCAATAATAACCGTCTTCATCAATAACTGCGGCATCTTTTACTCTGAACCATTGCCCTCTCCTCTTCATGGCAATCTCTCCAATGGTGCCCCGAGGAACTTCATTTCCTTCTTTATCGAGAAGGGCAATGTCAATCCCAGGCATAGGTTTTCCCAAGGATCCAGGTTTGACCACCCAATGATTGAAACCTGCGTATTGATAAATGACGGCACCTGCTTCTGTGGAACCATACCCACTATGAGGCGGAACTCCAAAGGTTCTTAATAAAAATTCAAAAGTGTCGATATCCATCGGTTCACCGGTATAATGCATTTTCTTTATTTTGAGTTTATACTTCCCAACCAACCCCGAATTCTTGATCATCCGGTAAACGGTAGGGGCAGCCCCGATATTGTCTATTTCAAATTCCTCCAACCCTTCTAATAAAACTTCAACATCAAACTTACCCGAATAAGCGCCAACCGCTATTCCTAGGGCCAATGGCGATAACGTACCATGCCATAACCCATGCCCCCAGGCTGGGTTCGATGGACAGAAATATCGATCTCCAGGCCGAAATCCCCGTCCGAAGATAGCTGCCGGCATCAGCGTCACGATACTGCGGTGATAATGCTTGATGGCCTCGGGGAATTTTCGAGTGGTCCCACTGGTATATTGATAAACCGCCACATCCTTAGCGGCCGTCTTGGATTCGTATCTATCTTTCTGATTTCTAATAAAATTCTTAAAACTCAACCCCGTCGTAACGATGGTGACGTTTGATAAATCGGCTCCGATTCGTATAGTTTCTTCGGTCGTGATCAAGATCCTCGCTCCTGAGTCTTTCAACCTAAATTCAAGAGCCTCCGGCCCAAATTGGCTGTAACAGGGAACGGCGATGGCCCCTCTCTTCATGGCTCCAAAAAGGCTCACATAGTATTCAATACATGGATCCAGCATGATGGCGACCCTCTCCCCAAATTCGATGCCCATTGCTTCCAAAGCATTTGCGAACTGAGAACTCCATTTTGAAAGCTCATCAAAAGTGTATTCTTCTCGATGGCCATCGTAGAATTTTATTCGTATCGCCGTACCTTTGCCGACATGCCGATCAACACACTCATGACCCATATTGTATTGTTCAGGATTTCCATCAAAAATTTCCCATGTCTGGTCCCAAGTAAATTTTTCTCTGGCTTCTTCATAAGTTTCGTATTCAAGCATCCTCATTTTGGGCCTCCTCATTCTGGAGTAAAAAGATCTCGAAATGTTGTATGACATTAATAATCACAAAATAAAAATATTGTCAAGAAAAAAGTTTATTTATCTATTAATAGATAAATTTATATCTATTTAATTTCAATATGTTATTTAATATTACCATTTTACTTGACAAAAATATTGGTATGTGATAATTGTCAGACAGTTTTTGTTGAAAATAATTTTTAACCTTTTGTTTCACAATCATAAGAAAATTTCTCTTTACTTTCCTCAAATCCCTATAATAGTACGAACACTCTTGATCCCGGGATTTAATGATTTCGAAGAGGATATTAAAAATATTTTATTTTTTCTAAGAGAAATTAAGAATCTAAAAAGGTACGAAATTCTTCCTTATCACAGGTTTGGCTAACCTAAATACCACCAATTAGGGAGGATCTATCCGTTATCGGGTATCAAAACCAAAGCTAATGAACATGCGAGGTTAGTTAGAAAATTTGCAAAAAAGATGATGGGATAGATGGGATAAGTATTTCGAATTGGTTTTATCAGAACGAGTTAGAACAATCATCCTCAGGCCTAAGAGGGAGGAAAGGAATTATGTTGAGAAAAATACAACACATTGGAATTTTGGTTGAAGATCTTGAGCGTGCCATGAGCAAATTTAAGAGGTTTGGACTTTTCTGTACCGAAGTGACTGAGATAGAGAAGGTCGGTGTTAGAATCGCCTTTTTTTCCATAGGGGATACGATGATTGAGTTCCTCCACTACACAGGTCCAGACAAGGGGCATCCTATTGTGCGATCACAGAAGGGGGCGATCAATCACCTGTGTTTTGAGGTCGATGATCTATCAGCCACAATCAAAGACTTTGAGAAAAACGGAGCTAAGCTGGTTGAGGGTTTTCCTAGGAATGGTGCTCATGGCCCTATCGCCTTTTTTTATCCTGAAACGACGGAGGGGATCCTGATAGAAATCTGCCAGCCATAAATGAAGGGATTCAAAAAGAACGTTTGTGACATTTGAGGTTCTATCTGAATTAAGTTTGGTGCGATGAAGAAAGGTTTTTTTCTTTAGGATATTATGCTCCATCTTATTTTATTTGACTAATATTTTCATTATTGATAATTGTCGGGTAATATTAAAAAAAATCTACATTCCGGATTACAATTTAACAATCAAATTTTCCCTAAATATGCTAAGAGCTTAAAAAATGAAAAGAAAGGCACCGGATAATGTTGCAACAATTTTCGCTCAATAATAAAATTGCCATTGTGACAGGAAGTGGTCAAGGAATAGGAAGGGTTATTGCTCGAACGTTCGCCGAAGCTGGTGCAGATTTAGTTATCGCTGATATCCGTATGGATACCGCTGAAGCTACTGCTACCGACATCCGTTCATTGCAAAGAAAAGCATTCACTTTCCAAGTTGATGTCAGAGATAAGAACCAAGTAGATGAGATGGTTACCAAAACAATCGAAAAGTTTGGATGTATTGATATTTTAGTAAATAATGCGGGGTTCGGACATATGACCGTCCCTTTAGTCGAGATGAATGAGGAGGAATGGGATAAGTGTGTAACTCTCAATCTTAAGAGTACCTTCCTCTGTTGTAAAGCAGTAAGCAGAGTGATGATGCGCCAAAAGAGGGGAACGATTATTAACATGGCTTCGATGGCTGCTCTGGGTGCATATCCTATGGGAGCAAACTACTCGGCAGCCAAAGCGGCTATTAAGAACCTTACCGAAACGCTTTCCGTTGAACTTGGTCCCCATAATATAAGAGTGAATGCCCTTGCTCCCGGAGTGATTGAGACCCAATTGACAGCAGATTTATATAAGAAACGTCCGGAGTTAAAAGAACAAAGATTAAAAAATGTTCCATTGAGGAGGTTAGGCACACCAGAGGATGTAGCCAATGTGGCTCTTTTTTTAGCAAGTGATGCTTCAAACTACATCAGTGGAGAAACAATAGCGATCAAGGGCGCAATGGCTACTTTTGTCACACCAGAATTGATTGAGGAACTTTCAAAAAGCATTTAATAACATAGGGATATTAATTTTAAGTTGGGAGGTTTCACATAATGAAAGGATACATGGGTAAGATTTTAAGAGTTGATTTAACGAACAGATCAATTACTACTCAGGAATTGCCTTCAGAGAATATTCTGAGATCGTATGTCGGATGCCTTGGTTTAGGATTGAGGATTTTGTATGACGAGCTTCTCCCAGGTTATAACGCCACGGATCCTGAGACCCCCATGATATTCATGACCGGACCGTTGACTGGATCACGAGTTCCCTGTTCAAATAATACCACCCTGGTTACCAAGCATCCGGATACCAATTTTACATTATGCCGCTCGCATACCCATGGTTTCTTTGGACCCAATCTCAAGTTCGCTGGATGGGATGGCATCATTGTCACTGGGAGGTCTGAGAAGCCGGTTTATCTTTGGATCCATAACGACCAGGTTGAAATTCGAGATGCCGAAAAAATTTGGGGACATGATACTCATGAAACTGAAGATCTTGTGAAGGAGGGGATAGGTCAACCTAAGGCAAGTGTTGCCGCTATTGGCCCGGCGGGCGAAAACCTATGCGCCGGGGCATTGATAGAAAATGACAAGAACCACCTGATGTCTCACGGCGGCAAAATTATGGGGTCTAAGAGGTTAAAGGCTATTGCCGTCCTCGGGACGAAGCCGACCCCGATTCCAATATTTAATGAAGGGAAACATAAATTGGCACACGAACGCTGGTTAGCATTGCTTAAGGAGACCAAGACATCGCTGTTTTACACTGCCAGAAATGGCGCTATTCCAAGGGGCAACTATACTCGCGTCAAGGATATTATTGGAGTTTCCGCTCGTAATTGGAGAACAACCCAATTTCCTGAATTTGGCGTTGGGCTTGCAGATCAAAAAATTACGCCCAGACCATGCTACAACTGCCCCATTGCTTGCTCCTATGATGCTGAAATCGTAAGTGGCAAACACAAAGGTTGTATCGCTACTCTGAGTGGAGGAGGAGAGGCTCAAGAGGGCTCAGCTTCAATCGTTGGCATTTCTGATCCGGGATCCATTCTCTATCTAACCGATCTTTACGACCGTTTAGGCATTGACGGGAGCACAGCGGGTTGCACGATCGGGATGGCCTTTGAAGCTTATGAAAAAGGGTATATCACCAAGGAAGATACCGATGGCCTCGAACTCATCTATGGGAATGAAGAAGCAGTAGAAAAAATGATTCGTAAATATGTTTATCGAGAAGGGTTCGGTGACATACTGGCCCGTGGGCCAAAGGCTGCGGCTGAGTTTATTGGCCACGATGCGCCTGACTTCGCTGTGCATATTAAGGGGACCGGAATGAATCTTCATGATTGGAGGGCTGCATGGGGTGTACTTTTGGGCCAGATTGTCGGGAGTGGAGCAGGGTGGCCGAGTGGTGCTGCCGATTGCTGGCGGGCCGAGCCTGATGCGGGTTATCTTGTCAAGACGAATCCCATGACGCAAAAGGGAAAAGCCGTAGAAGTGGCCCGATGTGCCATTATAAAGAGTATTAACGATAGTTTGGGAACTTGTTGGTACGCAACGTGGGGGCTGCCAGGCATATTGAACATGGAAGCGGAAGCTATTTCTGCACTAACCGGCTGGGATGTCACCGGCGAAGAATTAAGAATTGCGGGAGAGAGGATACTTACGCTTGAGAGGTGTTTTAATGTGAGACATGGCCTGACTCCTCAAGATGACTACGATGTCTCACGTCGTATCATTGAGGAACCACCAGACGGCCCGGGAAAGGGAAATGCGATTGGTTGGTATCTGAAAGGGATGATCAATGAATATTATTCCTTCCTCGGCTGGGATGAGAAGTCTGGAAAACCGTGGCGGAGTACGTTGAAAAAACTGGGTATGGAAGATATCATCGATTCTGTCTGGAGTCGATGAAGAAAAATTTTGTGAATACCAAAAGAGTCCGAAGCGTTAAAGGCTACTGTCGTCAGATCAAAGAGGAGAAGGGAAATGCAGAATCTATTTAAACCAGGTCTTATAGGTAAATTAGAAATAAAGAACAGGATCGTCATGGCTCCCATGGGAACCACCGGTTTAGTTGAACTGGACGGACGTTATTCACAACGAGGGATAGATTACTTTGTTGCCCGGGCGAAAGGCGGGGTAGGCTTAATTGAAACGGGTTTGATGGTAGTAGATGTTGAGATCGAGAAACGAGCCTTGGGTCCCTGGAGTGGCTATCCGAGAGCTGACTCTCCGGTCTATATTGCTAGACTTAATGAATTAGCAGATGCTATCCATGAATATGGCGCAAAAATAGCTGCTCAATTGACCGCTGGCTTAGGCCGAGTAGCAAGAGGGGCAATCGTCAATTCGGGCTGGGCAATCGCTCCATCACCCCAGCCCTGTTTCTGGAACCCTAATATCTCAGCCCGTGGACTCACCACCGAGGAGATTGAAAAATTGGTCAAGGCTTTTAGTGTAGCAGCCACGATCGTTAAAATGGCCGGCTTTGATGCCATTGACCTTCACGGACATGAAGGTTACCTACTCGATCAATTCATGACCTCTAAATGGAACCAAAGAACCGATAAATATGGAGGCAACCTGGAAGGTAGATTAAGGTTCCCTCTGGAGGTGGTCGAGTCAATCCGAAAAGCAGTTGGACCGGATTTTCCTATCATCTATCGAATGGCAGCAAGCCACTACGTCGAAGGAGGTCGAGAGATTGACGAATCGATTGTTATTGCAAAGCGGTTCCAAGAAGCCGGGATAGATTGTCTCCACGTCGACGCTGGTTGCTACGAGTCCTGGAATTGGGCCCACCCACCCCTTTATATGGAACGTGCCCCTGTCATTGAAAGCATTGCTTCAATAAAAAATGCGGTTAGCGTTCCCATAATCGCAGTAGGTCGTTTGGGGTATCCGGATTTAGCTGAGAAGATCCTGGCAGAAGGTAAGGCTGACTTCATCGCATTGGGTCGACAACTGTTAGCAGATCCGGAATGGCCAAACAAGGTCAAAGAGAAGCAATGGGATGACATAAGACCTTGCATTGGCGACCATGATGGCTGCATGGGTCGTATTTTTGAGGGGAAATATATAAGCTGTACTGTCAATCCACAAACAGGAATGGAAAGGGAATTCAATATACAACCTGCTTTGGAAAAAAAATCAGTGCTGGTTATTGGGGGTGGACCTGGAGGCATGGAGGCAGCTAGGGTAGCAGCCTTACGGGGACATAAGGTCACGCTTTGGGAGAAAAGTGGAGAATTGGGGGGAATGTTGATACCAGCCTCTGTCCCAGAGTTTAAGTCTGACATTAAGAATCTGCTTATGTTTCTTTCATCTCAAATAAAGAAACTGGGCGTTCAGATCGTGCTTAATAAGGAGGCCAAACCAGAGTCGATTAAGAATACAAATGCTGACGTGGTAATTATTGCAACTGGTGGAATACCTATCATACCTGAGATTCCGGGATATGGGGGGAAGCAGATTGTTACTGCAATCGATCTACTTCTAAGCAAAAAGGAAGCGGGTCAAAAGGTAGTTGTAATAGGTGGGGGTTTTATCGGTTGTGAGGTCGCCCTCTGGTTGGCCCAAAGAGGGAAAAATGTCACTATTCTTGAGGCTCTTGAAGATGTCATGGTTGATATGTTCTTGGCGAATAAAAAACAAATGCTTCAAATGCTAACAAAGGCAAACGTAACAATAATGACAGGAGTCAAAAACTGGGAAGTTACCGATAGAGGTATTATTGTTGAGAATTTAAAAGGAAAGGAGGTTGTTGAGGCAAATACAATTGCAATAGCGGTGGGATTGAAACCAGAAACTCCCCTCATTGATAGTTTGAAGGGGGCTCTTTTCCCAATCTATGCCATTGGAGATTGTATTGAGCCCCGAAAGATACAGAGTGCAATCTGGGAAGCCTTTAGAGTTGCTCTAAGGATCTAATTAATAGAATAAAATTATTTTAAACCCACAAATTATTAAGAAGTTGGCCATATTGACCAAAAATAGATATGAAAGGGGGTGATGTTACAAAATTGGGTTTTGGTGCAGTGGAGTCTAAATTCATAATTACTTCTCTTTAATAGTACCGAAAGAACTTTTAAAAATGGCACAAAAAGAAAGGAGGAAAAAGATGATTAAGAAATTAGTAACTTTTGGGCTGATTTTTATGGTGCTTTTTGTGTTAGCACCATTAGCTAGTGCTCAGCAAAAAGGCCTAGATTGGGATAATCCCATAAAGATTGGTTACCTTAATCCCTTTACCGGTCCTGCGACATTAACCACTTCTCTCGACCTTCCTGGAGTAAGATTGGCAATCGAAGAAGTGAACGCTGCTGGTGGTGTCCTGGGCCGGCCCTTAGTGGTTGTCCCTCGCGATGACAAGCTAAATCCAGAACATGCCTTAAGAGAGGCGAAAGACTTAGTCGTCAACGAAAAGGTCTTCTGGCTTCACGGCGTTACCTCCAGCGGTGTGGCACGGGCCGTATCTCAATACGCAAAGGACCAGAAAAAGATCTATGCAATCTCTGTTGCCAAATCTGAGAAGCTTACAGGTGAATGGGGGCATCGATATGTTTTTAGGAGTACAAATAACGTTGAAATGGAAAACGTAGGTATTGCGAAGGCCACTAAAGAAATTTTCGGCCCTTTGAAGAAAATATACAACCTTAGTCCAGATTATGAAGGAGGTCATGCTGGATGGCGGACTTTCTTCGATTCTTATAAGAAGCTGGTTCCCGATGCAATACTGGTGGGTGAGGCATGGCCAAAACTTGGCACCCAAGACTATACCCCAAATCTCACGGCAGTCATGAACTCAGGTGCTGAGTTGATGTTCACAAGCTTTTATCAAGCCGACGCCCTCACGATGATAAAGCAAAGCATTGCGTTGGGTCTGGATGGTAAGATTGCAATGACCGGAGTCTGGTGGGGGATGTATGCAATGTGCCAAAAATTTAATAAAGATTTCTATCCGAAGAAAACAATCGGTGGCAGCACATATGCATTCTGGGCAATAGATACAGCAGAGAGCAAAAGGTTTGTAGAGAATATTAAGTCCAAGTTTGGAGTTTACCCCGAGTATGCTGTCAATAGCTATGCCTTTGTCAAGGCCATGGCCAAAGCAATCAATAAAGTGGGTACTCTTGACACCGAGAAGGTAATCACTGCCTTGGAGGGGGCAATTATGGAATCCCCAGTAGGTCCGGTAGAAATACGGGCCTGCGATCACCAAGCCATGTGGCCTTCTTATGTGGGTCTTATCGGTGAAGTTCCTGGCTGGGATTTTTACGCCTCCCGAAAGCCTATTGTAATAGGTCGTGAAGCATATCCGACTTGTGAAGAAATTGCCAAGCTGCGCAAGAAATAAACCCAAAGCTATCTTTCCCGGGGCAAGTGTAATAAAACACTGCCCCGGCTTATTTGTTTAAATAAATCTGAGTGGAGATATGTTTGAACTTGTATTTGGCCAGATTATTAGTGGACTGAGTGTAGGAATGGTCTTCTTCCTGATCGCAGTCGGTCTATCAATGGTATTTGGAACTTTAAGAGTTCTGAATGTCGCTCACGCATCTTTTTATATGTTGGGAGCCTACCTTTGTTATACAATTACTCACTTTTTAGGGCCCTCGTCAGGGATGTTCTGGATTGCACTAATACTGGCTCCAATCGGAGTAGCTATTTTTGGTGGCATATTAGAGCTATTAGTGTTGCGGCCAATATATAAGAGAGAACTTCTTTATCAGCTGATTTTAACCTTCGGTTTTATTTTGATTATCGGTGATATTGTCAAATTAACTTGGGGTGTGCAGTTCTACCAAGTAAATATTCCCTGGCCACTCCTTGGTACGGTTAGTTTCCTTGGCACGAGATTATCCTATTATCATATTTTTATGATTGCGATGGGGCCTATAATTCTGATATTGATCTGGGGGCTTCTCCATAAAACTAGATTGGGTCGTGTTATAAGAGCAGTCACTTATAACCGGGATATGAGTAGTGCCCTTGGAGTCAACGTTTCCTTGGTTTATACAATTGTCTTTATGTTCGCCTCGTGGCTTGCAGGTCTCGGAGGAACGCTAATGGCACCGATGGCCTCAGTCTTTTTAGGTATGGATACAACCGTCACAATTGAATGTTTTATTATCATTGTCATTGGGGGATTTGGTAGTACTGGAGGAGCATTTCTTGGAGCTATTGTTTTTGGATTAGCCAACTCCTTGGGTATATTGGTTCTTCCTAAACAGGCTATAGCTTTTGGTTTTATCGCGATGGCTGCTGTCCTTGTTGTCAGACCATGGGGATTGCTTGGCAAACCGGAATAAATATTTTAATTCATTCTATAGGTTAAAATTTAAAGAATAACTTATGAATATTATTGGAAGAGAGAAATTAGTTCTTTGTGCAATATTTTTGGCTATATTTATCACTCTCCCATTTTTCGTTGGGGGTGGATGGACCAGCCTTATCATAGAAATGTTTATAATGGCAATTGCTGCTACGGCAGCGAATTTGATGACCGGTTACGGGGGCATGGTCTCATTCGGTGTTGCTGGCTTTTATGGGGCTGGGGCCTATATTACGGCACTACTCATCACCAAAGCAGGATTTCCCTTTGGAGTCGCTTTGGTAGCCGGACCAGTAGGAGCAAGTATCATTGCACTGCCGATAGGATGGTTCTGCGTAAGAAGAACAGCAATCTACTTCTCAATGTTAAGTCTCGCTTTTGCCCAACTCATGTATGTAATCGTATATACTTGGTATAGCTTTGCTGGCGGAGATGATGGCATTGTGGGAATACCAATACCCGCTTTTCTGAATTCGGCCCTCTCATATTACTATTTCACTTTGGCTATTATGGTCATCTGTTTAATTGCAATGTGGATCATAGTTAATTCTCCCTTCGGAAAAACTATTCAAGCTTTGCGTGAAAACCAAGAAAGGGCCAATTTTATAGGTATTAATATAAGAAGATATCAGCATGCGATTTTCATTATATCCAGCTTCTTTCTGGCAGTCGCTGGCTCTTTGTACTGTGGTTTTAATCAAAATGTCTTTGCGGATTATATGTTTTGGACTAAAACCTTTGACATCATCATTGTTTATCTTCTGGGGGGCATATATACCTTTATAGGGCCAACCATAGGTGCAATAATATATATCTTGGCCAACAAGATAATCATTCGATACACTGAATACTGGCCAATTATCTTAGGAGCGATGATTGTTTTCATCACATTATTCATGCCCAATGGGATGGCCGGTTTTATCTGGAGTCGAATTTCGACTACCAAGAAGCAATAGAAAGGATTCAAAGTGATATTGGAAGTTAAAAATTTAAAAAAATTTTTTGGTGGGATTTCAGCGGTTCATAATGTAACCTTCAAATTGGAAGCACGTGAAATTAGTTCTATTATTGGGCCCAATGGGGCTGGGAAAACCACCCTATTTAATCTTATTACTGGGAAGTTATCCCCTGATGAGGGAGAGGTCTATTTTAATGGAGAAAATATTTCTCGATTACAACCCTTCCAAATTTGCCATAAGAAATTAGGCCGATCCTTTCAAATTACCAACATTTTCCCAAAACTCAGTGTTTTTGAGAACATCCAGGTGGCAATTCTCTCATCCAGGGGCATTAATAAAAATTTCTTTAATCGTGCGGACCGAATGGTAAAAAAGGAAACTATGGAGGTACTTAAAAATTTAGGACTCGCTGAAAAAAAGGACGTTTGGGGTGGACTTTTGGCTCACGGTGATCAGAAGTTGCTCGATATTGGGATTTCATTAGCCAGTAATCCGGGCCTTATTCTTTTGGATGAACCAACGGCAGGAATGAGTCCTCAAGAAACGGTAAAGACGACTGAGCTTGTCAAGAAATTGGCGAAAGAAAGAGGAATGACTGTCCTGCTTATTGAACACGATATGAACGTTGTTTTTAGTATTTCAGAGACGATAAGAGTAATGCATCAAGGAAAATTAATAGCTGAGGGGAAACCAGACGAAATTAAAAGTAATAATAGGGTGCAACAGATCTACCTGGGGGAGCAAGGATGAACATTCTTGAGGTGGATAAAATAAATACTTATTATGGTCTGAGCCATATCCTCTTTGATCTCACTTTGGATATAAAAAAGGGCGAGACCGTTTGCCTTTTGGGTCGTAATGGGGTGGGCAAATCAACAACCCTCAAAAGCATTATAGGACTTACCCCTCCACGATCTGGATGTATCAAATTTGTTGGACAAGAGATTACCGGCTTAAAAACCCACCGTATTGCACATCTTGGTGTGGGGTATGTTCCTGAAGATAGGATTATATTCCCTGATCTCACCGTTCGGGAGAACCTTGAGATGGGAATCAAGCCTGGTAACAAGGATAGGAATTGGCCAATAGATAGGATTTATCAAATATTCCCTATATTGAAGGAGCGAAAGGGGCAGCTCGGAGGAACTTTATCAGGAGGTGAACAGCAGATGCTCACTATCGCCAGGACATTAATGGGCAATCCCATCCTGCTCCTGCTTGATGAGCCTTCAGAAGGGCTTGCACCTCTTATTATCCGTGAGGTTTATAAACAGGTCAACCTTCTAAAAGAAAGTGGCATCACCATTCTTCTCTGTGAACAGAAGTGTGATTTCGGAATGACGATGGCCAACTCTGCTTATATTCTCGAGAAAGGCAACATTTGCTGGAACGGGTCCTGCGGAGAACTTCAGAACCAACCCGATATCATCAAACAGTTTTTGGGTGTTTAAGAATCAACCCGCTCCTACCCATCATGGATAATGGTAAAGGAGAGATTCAAATGATGAAAGGCCTGTTTCACACTAGCATCACGGTCAGTAATCTTGAGAGATCCATTGCTTTTTATCGAGACATCCTCGGATTGGAGCTTCTATACACTCGGGAATCAAGCGGTGAAGGACTTTCAAAAGGCGTTGGCGTAGAAAATGCTCATCTGAAGATCGCTATGTTCAGGGTCGGAGATGACTTTTTGGAGTTGATTGAGTACGTAGCACCAAAGTGTGTACCAAAAGGGTTACGGCCTTGTGATATTGGAAGTATGCATGTTGCTTTTCATGTTATCGACATCGGCGAAATGGAGCAACGGTTAACAAGACATGGGTATCACTTCAATACCCCTCCGCGAAGAATCACAGAAGGGCCCATGAAGGGCTGGATATGGGCTTATTTTAAGGACCCTGATGGAGCTCAGTTGGAATTAGTAGAAACCCGTGACTAAATCACCTAAATTTGTTGATAATAACTTATACTCTTTAGGCCTATAGGTTTAGTCTCTTCTACTAATCTTCATTTTCCACAGTAGTGGAATAACCATAAGGGTGAAAACCCCACTGACAATGAATATCCCGTCAACTCCCCAGAAGCTTCCCACCCAACCTCCCACAATAGGACCAGTGAAAATCCCAAAAGAATAAATCGACTGGAATATTCCCATGGCTGTAGCTCTTTCATCTGAAGAGACTAGTCGAAGAACAGACCCCATCAGTATGGAGTATGCAATACCCCTTCCTGTGCCATGGATGATTTGATTCAAAAAGAGCACAGGTAAGTTGCCAACCAATGGAAGTGCTAGGGAGGTCATAGCAATGAACAGAAAGGCCAATATAACTACGAAACGTTCTGTAACCAATTTCAACGACTTTGTCCCTATAAAAAAGGACGCCAGAGAATATGCAGCCAAGTTAAGGGCAGTAAGAACCCCAAGTTGAGTCTTGTTTGAACCTAAATTGACAGCTAAAATCGGCACAAATCCATAAGTTGTTGCAAAAGAATTGAAATACAGCCCTGCCCCTGCGAGGGAAATGGCAATCAACTCTGGGGAGGCAGTAATCTGTCGTAATTTCTTTAAGGTCATCCTGGAAGTTTCGACCTCAACTTTTTTTTCTTTGATCCATATGAAAGACACCAAACTTATCAAAGCGCCGATCGCTCCAATCCAAAAAGGGGATCTATAGCCATAATGCTCTGCAAGCCATCCTCCAAAAATGGTAGAGACCACCATCGCTCCTGACATACAAAAGACCAATTGCCCCATGGCTTTGGAACTTTCTCCATGAGAAAAGAAAGAAGCGAAAAAGACTGTGAAGATCACCCAAAAAGCTGCACCAACCCCGGAGAGGGTCCTTGCCCACAGATAAACCCATGGGGAAGGAAAGAGTGCAAACACCAGGCAGCTCAGTCCACAACATCCTATTCCAGCCAATATGAAGGGCTTAAAAACTTTTTTTCGATCTGACCAGAAGCCGAGGGGGATTCGAAGGAAAAATTGGCTGACTCCATAAGAACCGAGAATAATCCCAATCATAGAGAGAGGGCATCCTAGTTCTTTTAAATACGTAGGAAGGATTGGAACATATATATACTGCGAGAACCAGAAAAAAAATGTGGCAGTGAAATATTGGAAAAATGATCTTCTCATTTAATATTCAAAGATATCGAACGTTTTTCGGTAAAAGGAAGTGGGGTCCACTCCAGAAGATGCCCTAATTCCTCAAGGGTAAAAAGATTGAAAATTTCCTTTCTCTTTTCCTTTAAGACCTAATAGAGGGTTTTCCGATAAAATTTATAATTGTTTGAAATTATACAAAAACCAAGCAAAAATTTCGTTACTTAAATAATCACCTTTTTTATCCGGTAAAATTATTATATCCTGCCTTCGTGATGGTATTGTACGAAGCAATATAAGTCCTGGATAACTAAAAATTCGTTGGAAATTCAAATTTTGATTTTTTATCGGAAAACCCTCTATAATGGTTTAATATAATCCTTGAATTTGGTATAGCTTATAACATTTCTTAAATAATTTTAGTATCTAATCTTTAGTCTTTGATACCCTTATCGTAATAAATCATTTTTTTAAATCGGAGTCAATAGATATCCATTACCAAAACCTGAAAAAAAGATTGGCGACCCATATTAAAAAAAATTACGAAATTGATCTAGTTTTACATACTATCTTAATGGGGGACTTTATTCCGATTCATTCTAATCTACTTTATATCGCAAAAGCCATTTTCGAGGAAATTAATAGCATGTTGGCATGATTACTGTAGAACTGGTATCCGGAATGATACGGAAGAATTACCAATCTATTTTACCAAACTTCTAATTCTCTGGCACCCATGAAGGTAGGCGATAGAATGATTGCTGTTGAAACGAGATTATTTACCCATCATTCAAAATATATGATAGGAGGAGAAATGTAATGAGGCTTAATAACAAAGTGGCTATTATAACAGGGGGGGCGGGTGGAATAGGACATGCCATATCAACAAGGTTTGCTAAGGAAGGAGCTGTAGTGGTTGTAAATGGAAGGCGCTTAGAGAATATTACAAAGATAGCTAGTGAAATCATGGAAAAAGGGGGACGCGCTTTAGCATTGAAGGCGGACGTCACCAATCTCTTAGAGGTTAAGGGTATGGTGGAAAAAATACTGAAGGAACTTGGAAGAATAGATATTTTGGTAAATAATGCAGGAATTATGGTTAATGCGCCAATAGAAAATTTAAAAGTGGAGGATTGGAATAAGGTAATGAATATAAACTTAACAGGTGTCTTTTTATGTTGCCAAGTGGTAGGAAATGAAATGATTAAAGTCAGTAACGGGAACATCATCAATATAGCTTCCATCGTAGCACACCAGCCTTATCCATTAGGAGGTGCCTACTCCGCTAGCAAATCAGGCGTTGTTATATTAACAAAACAACTCGCAATCGAATGGGCGAAATACAATATAAGAGTAAATGCCATCAGTCCAGGTGTGATTAGAACACCCATAAATGAATTTCATCATTCACATGCTGAAACATATGAAAAAAGAAAAGCCTTAATTCCCTTGCAAAGGATTGGAATGCCAGAAGATGTGGCTAATGCCGCTGTTTTTTTCGCATCGGATGAATCGAATTATATTACGGGCCAGGTTCTTTTGGTCGATGGTGGACTGTCGGAGACAGTATGTCAACAAATTCCTAAAAGACCTCTAAGGGTATGAGATTATAAAATAGGCTCGGTACGATGATCTATGGTGAATGAGAAAAATGTATCGCAGTGTTGGATCAAACGGTAATAAGAGGTGAAGTGGTGAAAAAGAACGCGGAACATTGAGGAAACGGCCATTCGGAAATTCTTGAGACATAAAAACGGTTCTTTAAAAGAACCACTATTTAAGGTCAAGTTCATTCACTTCATAGGTTATTATAATAATATTTTGAAATTTTGAGATCAAAACTCATTGACTTCCCTCTATCTCTGATTGTAATATAGCCAAAAAGCCCATTCCCATAAAAACAAGATCCTATGAACAGGAGGGTAATCCGGTATGCCCTCGAATTCAAACCAGAGAGTTAAATCATCCGCTCTCTCACACATCACTCCATATGAAGGGAAATCACCACAATTTGACGAGACGGTATTCATCGATCCAACTGCAAGGTTGATTGGAGATATCATTCTTGGCCCTAGCGTGAGCGTTTGGCCCTTCGCCCTCCTCAGAGCGGATAGTAACCGGATCATAGTGGGAGAGTACTCCGTTCTTCTGGATAAGGTATTGGTTGAAGCTCCCAAAGATCATAAAGTGGTTATTGAAAGGAAAGTACTGATCAGTCATGGCGCGATCCTTCATGGATGTATCGTTAAAGAAGGAGCGGTCGTTGGAATTGGCGCTATCGTTTTGGACGGTGCAGAGGTGGGGAGGAATTCCATCGTAGCAAGTGGAAGCCTTGTCCCTCCCGGAATGAAGATCCCTGACCACTCACTGGTCATAGGAATCCCTGCCAAAGTAATAAGGATGCTCAATGATAAAGATCGTAGAAGATCGGAAGAGCAGGCGATGAAAGCCTATAAAAAGTCAAGGAAATATTTAAAAATCTTTGGGAGTCAATCGGCAACAGAGGCCAAGTGATTATGTTCTTTGAACTCAATGAAGAGCGATCCAACACCGCTTTTTTCCAACAGCAGTACCATTGCAGTATGACGAGTACACTTCGGGTGTAAAAAACTGGTAGAAAATTGATGGGCAATGCCTGAAAAAATAACATTAAATTCTTGCAGTAGTATTGCAGTAACTTTAAAGAAAAGATGGGGTATTTTTAGGTAAAAAACGGTAATAAAAAGTAAGCAAGGAAATTTCTTAACTTATTGTTTAATAAAGAATTTTCTTTTGATATACCCATCTTGCCGGTTCCCTGGGTTCAAACTCATATCCGCAGTGTCCGGGGTTTAAATCTCTCTTAGACAAGGCCCTAATCCTTCGAATCCCTCAAGATTGTCTCTAATCTCTCCCAATTTTTCCTTGTCGGCTTAGTCCTCCCCTTCTCCCAATTAACAATGGTCATTTCACTCACCCCTATCCTCCTGGCCAGTTCCACCTGAAGCAACCCTCGCTCCAATCTCGATTTTCTGATATGTTCGCCTAAACTCCGGTCAGGGTAAAGGGAAAGTCGCAGGCTAATTACCAGCGGACAGGAGTTTTTGTAGTTTGGAGCTGCACGGTTGAGGATGCAGCTTTAAACCAAAACAAAAACAGATCTTCTTCATACCCCCCATTCAAAAAATGAGCGCTTCGTTATGTCCAATCGCTGGACACTACTTGCAGCAACAAAAACCTTACAGTAATATTGATGCAAAAAAATTGTTATCCGGATCCAAAAAAGTCATGTGATTTATTGTTAAAAGGCTTAACATTCTTTTTTATGTTATTTCAACGATTTGTCGAATTGATCCAACTTAGAATGGACAATTTTTATCCACATTTTGTAATCTTGTTCAATGAGTTTTTGTTAAGAGTAGGAAAAAACCTTGAAATCTGAAGATAAAAATTTATTCGTCTCGTGGCACATAAAATGCATCAGAACCCTTTGTAATGGTTAATGAAAGGGGAAATCCAGGAAGCAAAAATGGTCATTTGCCCGCAATGTAATAT
>Ga0209777_10000440_pt1 | contig 69454 bp, 77 predicted proteins | sample FrelakmetHBP12HB_FD_187147 | JGI IMG/M metagenome (GOLD analysis project Ga0209777, IMG submission 187147) | Freshwater lake sediment microbial communities from the University of Notre Dame, USA, for methane emissions studies -HBP12 HB (SPAdes)... | ecosystem: Environmental > Aquatic >...
CCTTCGTCAATCAGCTCGACGTCAGAGTCTTCCTGAGCACCGAAGCTGGAGGCGTCGGCTTAAACCTGCAAGTCGCAAGCACCATCATCAACTACGACCTGCCCTGGAACCCAGCCAAGCTGCAGCAACGCGTCGGACGCTTGCACAGGATCGGACAGAAGAACACAGTTACCTGCATCAACCTTCTCGCCAAAAACACAATCGAAGAGCACGTGGTTGCCGTCCTGAACGAGAAAACCGCTCTCTTCACCAAAGTCATAGACGGCAACTTCGACGGCTACACCGAGCAGACTCTTCTGTGGGACATCTTGCGGCACGAGTTTCCTGAGAACCAACGCATGGAGAAATGCTTCTAATGACCCTGTACACTCGTGGCGCAAAATTTGAACGCAGAGTCCGCGACCACTATATCGAGCAAGGCTACCTCGTGGTCCGCCCAGCTCAAAGCAAAGGACCCTTCGACCTGGTTGCCCTGAAGAAAGGCGAAGTTCTCGTCATCCAATGCAAGATCGGCGGCGCCATCAGCAAAGCTGAGATGAAACGCCGAGCAGACCTTGCGGAGTCTGTTGGCGCCAAAGCAGTTTTCGCTTCGAGAGGTCCAGCGCCAAGCTACCTTCTGAAGCTTCAAAGTCATGGGAGGACAGAAGAGTGAACAAAATTGAACAAGTTTTAGAGGAAATGAGGCCGTTCTGTGACAAGGTCAGCAAGACCTCAGAAGAGATCCTGCTGAAGCCAAAAAGAGACATTGCGCCTGCAAGGCTCATTGGGTTGAACAAGCTTGTTGAAAGCGTAGGCGGCACTTTTTCGCCAACTGCGTTTATCTTCAACATCCCACTGCCAAAGCAGCCCCACCAAATTGTACACGAAGATGAACTCGCTGATCTACCGTTAGATGCCTTGGTCCCAGGACCAAACCCACGGCTAAGCTATGACAGCCTGAGCTTCGACGAACTGCACGCAGACATCAAAGAAAATGGCATGAAACAGCGGATAATCGTTCGCCCTTCGGCGACGCTCAAGGGCAAATACGAAATCCTCGACGGCAACCGACGCAAAAAAGTCGTAGAAAGGCTGGGCTGGGCCACCGTCAAAGTCGTTATCAAGTACATCGGCGACATCGAAGCGCACGAGTACGCTTTTGCATCCAACAACAACCGCTCAGAACTCACAGACTTCGAGAAGGGCAGATGGTTCAAGAAAATGCTTGCAGAGTTTCCAGACCAGTACCCGAACCAGGGCGTCATCGCCAAACGGTTCGGCACAAGCCAGGGAATGGTTTCGCGGCTAATCACTTACTACGAAGAACAAAACAAGGAGCTGAAGGTCCCAGAAAACAGCGAAGTTATGCCCCGGGGCATAGCACTGAAGGGCTTACCATCAGAGCATGTTGTCCGAGAGATCAGGTCCGCGTCGCCAGAACTCCAGCCTGCCCTGAGAGCTGCAGCCGTAGAACGCAACCTCGGACGCGAAGAAGTCCACAGGCTCAAAGTCGTGCTGGAAACATCCAACAAGCCAATCGAAGAAGCGCTCAAGGAGCAGCAAGAAGAATACGCAAGCCAGGAAAGAACTGAAGAGTCGAAGAAGCGATCTCTCGTTAACGCGCTCAAGGAATACTACCCAGAAAATGTTCTCCTCCTGGTGCTCGAACGCTTCGGAAGACAAAGTCAGGAAAAAACCATCAAGGCAACGTTGGTTTTCGTCGACAAAATGGCACAGAAGGTCGCTGAACTTGGACTCACAGAAATGCTGCTAACCGAAACTGAGAAGGAGCTGAACTAGATGCCTGAGAATTCTGACGTTCAACTAGCCTTCGAGAACATAATGCACACCATCGAAGCAAGCGTGCCAGAGAGCATCGCCGAGCAGCTGCAGTTTGCAATCAGCGTCGACCAGAAGTACGTCACCGTGAAGCTGAAGAAGCGCCTGGAGCAAGCCGACTTCGTCAAGGTAAACGCTGCCGTCCGCGCTAACATGGGCGAGTACATCAGCGCCGGGACAGACAGCCACTTCCGAGTGCCACTAAACCCAAACGACCCGACGCAAGCTCCACCGCCATCCGCAGTGCCCGCAGCTGTGCCTCAAACTAGCGCGCCATCGCAGAAGCCAAGACCTTCGCCTGTCCAACAATTTTTTGAAGGGTGCACTGGCTGCGAAGCCAAAGCAAACCCCTGCACGCCCCAGACCGAAATGGGTCAACGCTACATGAAGTTGTGCATCGAGGTCCTGAAGCTCAACGCGATCCGCGCCCTCAAGACCTCGCAGCCTCCTGCAGCAGCGCCTAAGCCTGCTGCAACTAAGCCACCAGCGCCTGCAGCGCCTCGACCTGCGCCAGCTGCACAAACGCCTCCTGCAGCGGCTAAACCTGACTACGAGGAAGACGGCATCGTCTGGAGTCCTGCCGTAACAAACGGCGGCAAGCCCTGCGAAAAAGCATGGTACTCCAAGCAGACAACCAACAACTGGGACTGCCTCCTCCAGGAATTGCAGCAGAAGAAAACCAAGGGAGAACAGCTTGTCATCAACAGCAGGTTCCACTGGTTCGTGGACCAAGCAGAGGCGCCTTACATTGGAAGAATGCTACAGGAGAAGAAGAAACAATGAAGCCCACGAGAAACAGGGCGGACGAAAAAGTAGCCAAAGTCCGCGCCAAAGTCTGCGAAGCCCTCGATAAACTCTACCAAATGGAACTAGAGGAAAGGTGAATGAAGGAACCGGAAGCTTACGAAAAAGAACCGTGTTTCCAACGCGAATCGCAAAGCTCTGGACGGAGGAGGACAAGAATGAAGTTTGAAGTCTGCTGCACCACATGCGAAGCCGATGAAGACGCCTTGCAGGCCAGGAGAGTTAGCTGGGGGAGGGCAGTTGATGTACACTAAAAGACAGAAGAAACGCCTCGGCGTCAGCTGGCGCCAGATACTGGAGCAGCAGAAAAAGAAACAGGAGAACCACCAATGACTAAACCAAAGCCAAATTGCCCCAACTGCGGCAGCGACAAAGTTTATTCCAACGGCAAAAGACAAAGAAGATACGGTCCAGCCCAGACGTACCTCTGCAAACAATGTGGTGGAAGATTTTCAGAAAATTATTTAAAGTTACCACAACAACACTCAGCTGCCCAAATAAGCGCAATAGAGTGTGCGAAAAATTTGGACAACCCGACACAAGAGAAACCGAGAAAAATCCCTGTATCGGGTGATGTAGAAACAAACCTCAAGAACCTCGCCCTAGACATCAACGGAAAAAAAGCCGAGTACCTAGCCCACTTGGAACTGCAAGGATACGCAACGTCAACTCAGAAGCTGAACGCAACATGCCTAAAAGTGCTTATAGATCGCGGCGCAAACCTGGCGAACCCAGAAAGCATAAAACGCATATTGCTTTCCCAGTCAAACAAGGAAACTGCCTTTGACAAAAAGCCTTGGAGCACAGCCCGAAAGCGCAACATGATAAACGCCTATACCCAGTTTCTGGCATACTGCGGCTATAATTGGGAGCCACCAAAGAACGTTGTTACTCGCAAACTGCCCTTCATCCCGACGATCCAAGAAGTGATGGAACTGGCATCAACATGCTCCGCGCCAATAGCCACGTTCTTGCTGCTGATGTTCTACACAGCTATGCGAGCTGGAGAAGCCATACAAGTCGAGTGGAAAGACGTCGACTTTGAGAGGCGTATCATCTACTGCAACCATCCCGAAAAAGGAAGCAACCCACGCATATTCGCCAACGTAAACAGAGAGCTGCTGAAAATGCTCGACGCTATGCCGAGAATAAACGATCGAGTCTTCGGCACAGCCAATAACGAAGGTCTCAAGGCAAGCTTTTGCAGATACAGACGTAAACTCGCCGAGATGATTGGAAACCCCAGGCTCAAGCAAATACACTTTCACACAATGCGCCACTTCCGCGCCACCCTGGAGTATCACCGCACCAAAGACATCATGCACGTCATGGAGTTCCTAGGACACAAAGAAATCAGGAATACAGTGCTTTACATCACACTTGAGAAGCAACTATTTCGGACGGTACAAGACAACTACGTGTCGCGGATCGCACTTAGCGCCGCAGACGCGTGCAAGCTGGTTGACGTTGGCTTCGAGTACGTCACAGGAGAATACAACGATGGCGGCAAAATCTTTCGTAGAATGAAGACCGAAGAGGAAATGGCGACTGCGACGCAGGACTACGCAACGGCTGCTGGAAAGATAGAGGTGCAGGAATGGAAACAAGACAACGACGCCAAAAGCAAATAAAGGACAGCGCAACTGATTTACGAGCCGACAACGCGGCAGCAAAAAAAGCGTACGGAGCCACCGAAAACCCGAATTAGTGAGGGAAAAGTGGCCGGGGTGAGGTAGCTTGGTAGCCTAGAGGCCTGTGGAGCCTTTTGCCTGGGTTCAAATCCCAGCCCCGGCCCTCCAAATTATGAAAGATTCGTAGCTTATCTCAGAGAAATCATTTAGTCCCTGTTCACACAGCAATGCTTAACTGGGCAGCCTTATCTAGTTTGTTATCCCACCGGTTACATCCATGACGACGGACCCCGCGGAAGAGCAAGCACCACAAATCTTGCGTTACTCGTGATGTGTGGGTTTTACCCAATCATGGGACACGGTGGGCGCGGGCATAAAATCCCACGCTGAGAGAGCTTGGCTTAGAGGAGCGCACCGCTCCGCTGTGAAGCTATAGTGTTAGGTTACGTGGGAGACAATCCAGCCCGTAAACAAGACGGTCGTGAAAACTTGCCAAAGTCAGAGAAATCCTCTGTTTCTTTTGAACCCAAAAATGCATCGGAACTTGCCACGTTCTTCCAGGCCAACAAGGGCGAATTCCGTGAAATCTGGGTTATCTTGACAAAAATGAAATACGCAAATCCTCAACCCGTCTCTTTCACACAGGCCGTAGCCGAAGCGATTTCGCAGGGACTCGTCGACAGCCAAACCAAGACCTTGGACGAGCGAAAATATGCGATAAGGTTTACGAAACGAAGAGCCGCGAAACCACCTACATCCAAGAGCTAAATTCTTAAGGGAAGCCTCTGCATTAAAGGTAACAAAACGCAGGCTGAACAACTTGGACATAGAGAAACGAATCGAGCTTATCTGCAGATCACCCACAGAAGAAGTCATCACACCAGAGGACCTCAGGAAACTGCTCGAAACCGAAGACCACCCAATTGCCTACAACGGGTTCGAGCCGTCGGGCCTGGTGCACCTCGGAACAGGCGTTATATGCGCTTACAAAATGAAGGACTTCGTCGAAGCAGGCATACATTTCAAAGCTTACCTGTCCACGTGGCACGCTTGGCTAAACAACAAACTCGGCGGGGACTTAGCCCTAATCAGAAAAGCCGCTGACCTGTTCCGTCACAGTTGGATTTCTCTGGGAGTGCCAGCCGACAAGGTAGAGTTCGTCTACTCCGACCTGCTCTACGATGACATTGATTATTGGAGCAAAACGGTTAAAATCGCCAAGACCCTCACCATCGCCCGAACCACGCGTACACTTGAAATCGCCGGTAGGCAAGAAACTGAAGCACACTACGTCAGCGACTACCTCTACACGCCCATGCAAGTTGCAGACATCTTCCATCTCCAAGTCAAAATCTGTCAATTGGGCATGGACCAACGCAAAGCCAACGTCGTAGCTAGAGAAGTAGGCGAGCGTCTTGGCTACTGGAAACCGGTCTGCGTCCACCACCACCTCCTCCAAGGCTTAGAAAAACCAAAAATCTGGCCTATCCCCGAAGGGATGGAGAAAGACGCTGTGGCCAGCGCCAAAATGAGCAAAAGCAAACCTGAAACCTGCATATTCATCTACGACTCACCCGCAGAGATAAAACAGAAAATGGCAAAAGCCTTCTGCCCGGAGAAAACCATCGCATTCAACCCAATCATCGACCTGTGCAAGTACATCATATTCCGCGAAAACCCGGTCTTCACCGTCGAGCGCCCAGCCAAGTTCGGTGGAACCGTCCAGTTCGGCAGCTTTAGCGAGCTTTGCACAGCGTACAGCGAAGGCAAGCTGCATCCGATGGATCTAAAGAACGGTGTGGCTGAAGAACTCGGCAAGATATTGGAGCCCGTTAGACGCTACTTCGGCAACAATAAGGAAGCCCAAGACTGTTTGGAAGCCATCCGCGAAGCCAAAGTGACAAGGTAATCTGAGTGTCTACTCGCCTCAAGGAAAGAGAAGAAAAAATCCAGCAGACTATAGCTCAACTGGCAGAGGAATCCGCTAGGGGAGCTCTCATTGTGGTCGAAGGCCAGAAGGACCTTGATGCCTTGGGAAGTTTGGGCGTTTCAGGAAAAGTGCTTCTAGCCAAAGCCGGCGGTAAATCTCTTACCATGGTTCTACACGAAATCGAACAAGCACCGCCAGAACGGGTGATTTTGCTTTTGGATTTTGACAGGCGAGGAAGGGAAACCACGGCAAAACTCAAGCAAGGGTTGGAGCGTGCAAGAATTAAACCCGACCTGACTTTTTGGCGTTCACTTCATGCTTTAGTCGGTCGGGAGGTTCAGTGCATCGAAAGCCTGACTTCTTACCTAAAGACGCTAGAGCAGAAGACAGCGAAGGTGTAACTGACAAGGCACAGTCACATTATTTTAAATTCATTCTGAAGCGTAAAGAAGAGCGTGCATCCGAATGCTTGGGAGAACGAAGGCGAATATCATCAAATTCAATCCGTGTGGCTCCGCACTAATAGCCACAGAATCAGCGTCCTATTCGGCAGATGGATGCATGAAAATTTTATGGGTTGGACGAAGAGGCTTAGGGAACAAAAACACGCTTTTTGCCTCTCATGCCTTCTATGCTAGCTGACGCCTCTGACTCCGACCTCGGGTTGAGCAAAAATTGCGAGGTAAGAAGAGTGCCCATAGCTTACGTCTTATTGAACACGGAAATCGGCGCAGAACGTGAAGTGCTGACAGCCATCAGAAAAACCGAGGGCGTGCAAGAAGCGTTCAACCTTATGGGCATTTACGACATAATCGCTAGAGTGAAGGCAGACAGCATGGACGGGCTTAAGAAAATCATAAGTGAGAAGCTCCAAGGCAGCAAAGTGCACTCCAAGCTAACTGTCGTCATCACGGACCAGACAACCTGAGCGACATGCCGCCCAAAGGGGACTGAAGGTTTAATAACACGTAGTCGCCGAACGATTTAATAGGTGATTTTGTGAACGTTCAAGGCAAAGTTGCTGTCGTAACGGGCGCCTCTTCGGGAATAGGCTTAGCCACAGCAAAACTCTTATCGAGCAAAGGCGCCAAACTCGCGCTGGTATCCCGCTCAAGAGCTAAACTTGAACAACTTTCAAAGGAATTGCCCGACGCGATTGCCATCTCAGCGGACCTTTCTAAAATTGAAGCCGTTCAAGATATGGTTAAGAGGTCGTTTGAGCATTTTGGGCGGATAGACATATTGGTTAACGTGGCGGGACGTGGATATGATGTTCCTGTTGCGAATACAGACATCGGTGTTTTCCGCTACATTTTTGATCTAGATGTGGTTGCTCCGTTGGTTGCCATGATAGAAGTTGTCCCGATCATGAAAAAGCAGGGCGGCGGAACAATCGTTAATGTGAGTTCGGGAACGGCCTTGATGTACCTACCCAATAACGGTCCGTACTCGGCGCTAAAGAAAGCGCTAGCCCACATCAGCATAACTGCCCGGGAAGAACTCAAAGGAGATAACATAGTCGTCAGCGTCGTTTACCCTTACATTACACTCACCAATTTTGAAGAGAACACCATCAAGGATGCTTCGCTTCAGGGGCTTGAAGAATCGCCCGATGCCAAGGAAGCCTTCAAAAGAGCTGACTCAGCCGAATACGCAGCGCAGAAAATATTGGAAGGCATAGAATCAGGGGAAGCAGAAATCTTCGCCCACGACTGGATGAAGCCCTCTGGAAAAGAGCACTAAATGGTTCAGCTAAACAACGTATTTAGCGCTCCAGACCGATTTCTCAATGCGGGAAAAACGTTGGCGCAGACAAGCAAGCGGCAAATGCACATCGGCTTTGACGACACAGACTCCACTCGCCAAGGCTGTACTACACACGTTGCCGCCCTCCTTGTCGAAAAGCTGGAGAAGATGGGCGCAACATTCGTGGATTACCCGAGTTTGATTCGGCTTAATCCGAATGTTCCTTGGAAAACCCGTGGAAACGGCGCTCTCTGCCTCAGAATCGAATGCGACGAGGCTTTGGAGCCTGAAATCAAGGAGAAGACCGTCAGCCTCATCGAGACGCACAGTGACTTAAATTGGAAGGGCACGGACCCCGGGATCGTATTTCTCTCAGATCAGCAAGTTCCCGTGGAGCTGACCGCTTTTGCCAAAGCAGCTGAAACGGGCATTGTCACGCTCAAACATGCGCTGCAGCTCATCCGAAAATTCCAAGCGGAAGCCTTAGGCTACAACACTCGACGCGGCATCATCGGCGCGCTTGCAGCCATCGGCGAAACCCTAAACGAAGACTACACATTCGAGCTCATCTCCTACCGCAAACCCGAAAACTTCGGCACTAAACGTCGAGTCGACACGGCATCCATCTTCGAGATGGACCAAAAACTACAGGCTTTCACTTTTAACAACGTGGACACGGAGAAACGCCGAGTAATCATTACGCCAAGGGGACCCGACCCCGTCCTCTTTGGCATCCGAGGCGAAACGCCGCAAGCCGTGAAGCAAGCCTTCGGCATGGTGAAGCCGTTGGAACCCGTGGACCGGTGGGTGATTTTCCGGAGCAACCAAGGTACCGACGCGCACCTCAAACGAATAAGCGCCTTAAGCGAAGCGAAGCCATACAGCAGCGTCATCGCCAAAGGCACGGTCTCGCGAAACCCCCAGCTCATCCCAGTGCGCCACATTGTCTTCGCCATCAAAGACGCAACCGCGGAAGTCGACTGCGCTGCATACGAGCCCACGGGAGTCCTCCGCAAAATCGCCCACAAACTTGCCGTCGGCGACGAAATCGAGGTTTACGGGGCAGTCCGCAAACCCGCGCATGGCAAGCCCCTGACTGTAAATCTGGAGAAAATCAACGTGCTGCACCTCGCCCTCAAAATGAAGGCGCAGAACCCCAGGTGCCCAAACTGCGGCAAACGGCTCAAATCTATGGGCAAAAACCAAGGTCTCAGGTGCGAGAATTGCAAAACCAAATTCCCCAGTGCACAAAAAAACGAAATTCTTCAAGAGCGCGCCTTGCAGGTGGGTTTGTATGTGACTTCCACGCGGTCTCAGAGGCATTTGACTAAGCCTCTTAGACGGTATGGGCTGGAGAAGCACGGAGAAGCCACGCCCGAGCTTAATATGGAGTGGCACTCCAAGTCTTAGATTCGACTCCTTCAGCCTAATGCTTTCTTCTGAGCAAAAGCGTAGCAACGACAGCTACGGCCAAAGCAGCAACCGCTACGGCGTAAAGGGCTTCCTAAGATAATGATGTAAGATACTACCCAAGAACACCGAGAGAACAACCAATCAAAATTAAAACCAAGTTCAATGAATTGATACTAGGGCTAAGTTGCGAAATTACCATCTAATACAACACGAAATTGCTTTTCAATGTCACTGATTAGCGCGCCACACTTAAAGTGTGCGTGCTATCGAATGTTTGCCTCACATTTCGGACAAGAACCAAATGGAGGAACTCTTGCCGACATGACTATTTTGGAGCGTTGGGAGCGTTAGAATATCCAGTTGAAAAGGGTGATTGGAATTTGCCAATATTCTCTCTGATGACTCCGTACCCCTTTTCTGCAAGGTCGTTTGGCAACTTATCCAACTCCAGATGTTCTTCTGGATTCTTTCCCTGATTTCCTTCTTTGGGTTTAAGCGTAAGTTTGATGGTTGAACGCATTATTCCTTTATCTAAAGTTACGTTCGTGATGTCTCTATAACTGTAATCGGTGTAATCCTTCTTCAAACCAAGCGCATGAGGATGCCGAAGAATTATCCGCTCATTCGTAATGATCACGGATTCAATGTTGAACCGAGGATGATAGATTTTTTCCGGAATATACAACTCAAGCTTTTCGTTTGAGCCAAGTATGTTCTTTATATCATCAGGAGCAGCCATTATTATCAACCAACTTGCAAGAGCATTCTTACTTGTGTTAGTATTGTCAGTTTGGATAAATAGTTATGTGACTGTTATGCCACATCGACAAGAGGTAGTTGATTCTTGTTTCTTTTTAATTTTTTAGAGCAAATATCGCTCTTAAGAATGAGGGCAAGATGGTCATTTTTCATCTCTTTTATGTTTTAGCGCGCGTCGATACCATTTACTTTTTAGTTAGAAGTGATTCATGATAAAATCCCTAACTTTTCTATGGCCAGCCATGATTTCAACGATCTTTTTTGTACCCTGGGTTAATTGCACATCAAACAGTCTTGTAATAGCCAACGAAAGCGCAAAAACAAATATGCCAAAGATAATTCCCGTAGTAGCGTTTATTGTGCCTACCGACCATATGAAAAGGAATGTAACGACCGCTCCTATCAGCCCCATAATTGAGGATCTTATGATGAAATAAAGCCTCTGCAGCCAAGTAGAAAACAGTAGAACCTTTATCACTGCTCTTTTCTCAATCTCGCTTTCAGATCCACTGCTATGCTTTGTTGCTATTTGTTGCAGTACCCTTTTTGCGTAATGAATGTCGGCTAAATGCAATATCTTTTTTGCGTAACGAACATCTGAAAAATCCGTACAACTTGCGCTTTCAAGCTCTAACAAAATCCTTTGTGCAATTTCATCTATTACCGCATCTATTCGGTCTACTTTTGCAACTTTAGTTACCATTATCCCACCCGAATACTCTAGTATCTTAGTTACCAAGTCATCTAATATGATCTTTGCCTGCTCAGCGGTAAAACCGAGTCTTTGTGTTTATTCTGTAGTGTAACTTGCCAGTCTTTGCAGTTCTCCTGGGAAAAGGGCTGTTAGTTCAAAGGATCACTCAGGACCTCTTGAAGCCTGAAATCTCAAACTCGGCTTCACTCAATTAGACGCCTCCAAAAAAGAGAAAGGGGAACGGGTTGCGCGGGTGGCTTCACCAATTTTTAGGACACGATTTAAATCCGTGAATTCCATAAACCCAACAGCAACTACAGGTGCAGCACATGTCAAAACGTTTCACGGCCGAAGACTACGCTATGCCCTTCTTCAAAGAAGCAGGCTTCTACAGAAAACTCTGCCCCAAATGCGGCGAGTACTTCTGGACACAGGATGCATCGATGGAAACTTGCGGCGAGGCCGGAAGCGACGAATGTGGATACTACACGTTCATAGGCAACCGCGCCACCAAGAAGCCTTACAGTCTGCCCGAGATGCGTGAAGCCTTCCTGAGCTTCTTTGAGAAGAACGGACACACGCGGATTAAGCCCTATCCTGTGGTCGCACGCTGGAGAAGCGACATCTACCTCACCCACGCAAGCATCATAGACTTCCAGCCCTACGTGACGGAGGGCATTGCGCCTCCGCCGGCGAACCCACTGGTCATCTCGCAGCCTAGCATCAGGCTCACGGACATTCCGAACACTGGACCCACGTTTGGCAGGCACCTGACCATATTTGAGATGGGCGGAGCACACGCCTTCAACTATCCCGACAAGGAAATCTACTGGAAAGACCAGACGGTGCGGTACTTCCACGAGTTCGCCACCACAACCCTCGGCATCCCATCTGAAGAGGTGGTCTACAAAGAGGACGTTTGGATTGGCGGCGGAAACGCAGGACCCGATGTCGAATGCATCGTGCGCGGCTTGGAAATCGGCACCCTCGTTTTCATGCAGTACAAAGTTGTAGGCGAAGAATTCGTTAAGCTGCCCATCCGCACCGTGGACACGGGCTACGGCATCGACCGCTTCGCGTGGATTAGCCAAGGCACCCCGAGCTTGTTCCAAGCGATTTACGGCGATATGCTGGACAAAGTCTACGATTACGCAGGCATCTCAAACGTGGACAACGATTTCCTGGTACGAGTCGCAAAATACTCGGGCTTAGTGAACGTGGACAAGACCGCGAATCGCATGGTTCTGCGCAAACGCGTATCTCAGCTCACCGGCATCGACATGCCAACGCTCGAGAAAGAACTCATACCCATCGAGAACGCCTGGGCGCTCACTGACCACACAAAGACGTTGTGCTTCATGCTTTCCGAAGGCGTTGTTCCAAGCAACATCCAAGAAGGCTACCTCGCCAGACTACTCTTCCGCAGAGCCTACCGCCTCATGCGCGGCTTAAACATGAACCCCGAACACTTCTACGACATAATAGACCTGCAAGTCAAGAAGTGGGGCGGAGACTTCTCGCAAATCAAGGAAATGCGGGGCGAAATCATCGAGATGCTCAAGGTCGAACAAGAAAAATTCGAAGACACGCTAAAACGCGGCGAAAGCATGGTGAAACGCATCGCAGCCGACCTCAAAGCGAAACACGCAAACACAATCTCCAACGAAACACTCTCCGAACTCTACGATTCGCACGGACTGCCCCCTGAAATAGTCAAGCAAGCCGCCGAAGCCGAAGGCGTCAAAGTCGAAGTTCCTGAAAACTTTTACTCGCTCGTTGCCAAACGGCACATGACAGCCAACAAACCCGCCGAAGAAGAAACTGCCGCAGAACACGCCTTGGAAGTTGTCGTGCAGAATCTGCCTCCGACGGAGATGCTGTATTATCCCGAGCCTTACACGCGCGAGTGGAACGCGAAGGTTCTCAAAGTTTTGAACGACGAGTACGTTGTTTTGGACAGGACATGCTTCTATCCTGAAGGCGGCGGCCAACCCGCTGACCATGGCTACTTCGCGTACGAAGGCGGCGTCCAAGCCGAAGTTGTGGATGTGCAAAAAGTGGGCAAAGTCATCGTTCACAAAGTCAAAACCGAGAACAAGCTGCCTAAAGAAGGCTCCGCCATTCGCGGCATCCTCGACTGGGAGCGTCGTTACGCGCTGATGAAAGCGCACACAGGCACACACCTGATTAATGGTGCAGCAAGGCGCGCTTTAGGGAATCACGTTTGGCAGAGCGGCACGCAGAAAGGCGTCGAAAGCACACGGCTAGACATAACGCACTACCGCAGGCTCACACCCGATGAAGTCCACAGAATTGAAACTCTTGCCAACGAGGCAGTTCTAGCGAACATGAACGTTGAAACCACGTGGTTGCCCCGCAACGAGGCCGAAGCACGCTACGGCTTCCGACTCTACCAAGGCGGAGCAGTTCCCGGAAAAGAAATCCGCGTCGTCAAGACAGGCAACTGGGACGTCGAAGCCTGCGCGGGAACCCACCTGAAGAACACCGGCGAAATCGGCTACGTCAAAATCCTCTACACTGAACGCGTCCAAGACGGCGTCGAACGCATTGTCTACGCCGTCGGCATTCAAGCAGTCAAAGCAGTCCAAAAGCAGGAGACGCTACTTCAAAAAGTCGCCGAGACGTTGAATGCGCCGCTGGAGAAACTGGACAAAACTGCCGAACGTTTAGTCAGGGAACTCAAGGAAGCCAACACGGAGAAGAAGAAGTTGCTTAAAGAGATCTCAGCCAAAGAAAGCAGCGCCCTAAGCGAAACCTGCGACGAAGCCGAAGATATCAACGGCGTCAAGATCATCAAACGCGATTTTGGAGCTGAAACCGACGTCAATCGAATGCTGCAAACCGCCTCAGAAATCATCAAACGCAACGAAGCCACAGTCACACTGTTCTACGCGTCAGACGCCAAATCCGCAAGGCTCCTCGTAATGGCAGGCACCACAGCAATCGCCAAAGGCGTCAACGCAGGCAACATCGTCAAAGAAGCCGCGCCGATCATGGGCGGCGGAGGCGGCGGAAAATCCAACTTCGCGCAAGGCGGAGGAACAAAACCCGACAAAATCCAACATGCTGTCAAAACCGCAGAAGAGGCCATCAAGAAACAACTAAAGAAATAGGTTCCCTTTTCTTTAATCTCCAACAGTCATAGCGTGCACAGCAGACGACTTTTAAGCAATGAACGCCTAAACGAACGGAGAAACAGGACCGCGCACACATGAGCCTCAGCGACTTCGAACTTGAACTCAGGGGCGTGAAATTGCCCGAAAAAGAAGCCTACCTTGGCGACCTCACAGCGCACCAGATAGTCGAGAAAATCAGCCAGTTTCACGAACGGCTCAAACACGAAAGCCACCTGCAGGTTGCGCCGTTTGCTGAAAGCTACTTCCTTAACCTCATCGCCCTCTACCCAGTGAGCATGTGCAGCAAAACCATGTCCGATCCGCTCAAACTTGTCGCCGCGCTTTTCTACGTCGGCAGCCAACCCCCTAATGAAGAATCAGCCGGGGCGGCGGAAGATGACCAGCGACTCAAAGAGTTCTTTCCCAGAAACAAGCCCAGCTCCATCCACCGAGGCTACGCCTTCGAAGACTTAGCCTTGATTTTCGACCGATCCAAAGCTGCGATAGCTGAAGCGGTAAAGCAGAAACGGGAAGAAGCCCAAGTTATGCTGGAGGAAGCCGCGCTGCGATGCCGGAAAGAGCAAAATGCGTTGGAAACACTTACGGAAGAAGAAAAGCACGCGCTCGTCCAAGGCAAACCAGCGGCTGAAGAGAAGAAACGCGCAAGCTTGCCTTGCTGAGCAGTTTATTCTCTTATGTGACCTCTCCCAAGAACGAAGTATTTGGTCGTCGTCAAATGTTGCGCACCCATAGGTCCGCGCACGTGCAGCTTCTGCGTACTGATACCGATTTCAGCACCTAGTCCGAACTGGTTGCCGTCCGTGAATCTTGTGCTCGAGTTCCAGTAAACCGCTGCTGAATCCACCCGTTTGATGAACTTGAGTGCCTTGTCGAAGCTAGCTGTGAGGATGCTGTCGCTGTGATGGCTGCTGAACTTGTTTATATGGGCGATGGCTTCGTCCAAGCCGGCGACGACTTTGACGCCGATGATGAGGTCCAGGTACTCTGTGTACCAGTCAATCTCCGTGGCAGGCTTCACGTCCGAAACAATTTTCACGGTGGCTTCGTCACCCCGCACCTCCACACCTTCTTTGCGCAATGCGGCGATGACCTTGGGTAGAAACGCCTTGGCAATGCTGTCGTCTACTAGAAGCTTCTCGGCTGCGTTGCACGTGCCGGGGCGTTGACACTTTGCATTGATGACTATTGGAATCGCACGTTCTAAATCCCCGTCCTCACAAACGTAAATGTGGCAGTTGCCAGTGCCCGTCTCGATAACCGGTATCCGCGACTTCTCCACAACCGTCTTAATCAAGTCCGCGCCGCCTCGGGGAATGAGCACGTCGATGTACTCTCGCATGCCCATTAATTCCTCTGCCGCTGCACGGTCAGGGTTAGCTACAACCTGAATAGCGTCCGCAGGCACGCCCGTGCCAGTCAATGCCTCGCGAAGAACTTCGCCGATGGCGACGTTGCTGTTAATTGCGTCTGAGCCGCCTCGAAGAATTACCGCATTGCCTGCCTTGATGCAGATGCTTGCTGCATCCGAAGTCACGTTGGGTCGCGACTCGTAAATCACGCATACCACACCCATAGGCACCCGTAACTGACCTATGATTAATCCGTTGGGACGAGTCCAGGTGCGCTCTATGCCACCGACGGGATCAGCCAACGAAGAAACCTCGCGGAGTTCCTTGGCCATGTTGGCAACTTTCTTTTGGTCCAACGCCAAGCGGTCAAGCATCGCCGCCTTCATGCCTTTAATTTTCGCGGCTTCCACGTCCAGCTGGTTTGCCGCCAAAATCTTCTCACCATTCGCTTCCAAAGCGTTAGCCATCCTGCACAGCGCTATATTCTTGGCTTCGCCTGAAAGCTTCGCTAATTCAAAGGATGCTGCGCGGGCTCTCTTGCAGATTTCCAGTATACTTAGGCTCATTTTTTTCCCTCTATGAGGCTGATGTTGCGGTGCTCGATGACTTCCTTGGGGCGGTCAGAACCGAGCTTCTTTCGGACATCAGTAACCTGTAACCCTTTAATTAGGTTTAACTCGCCACTCGCGAAGTTCGGGTTTCCCTTCGCAAACTCCACTCCCTCTTCGTCGACAAGGCTGACTACGTCGCAGGCTTTGAAGTGCCCAATCACCTTCGTTACGCCTACAGGTAACAGGCTGCCGCCTTCAAGGATAGCTTTCTTGGCGCCTTTGTTCACGTAAACCTGCCCCTTCACCATAGCGCCATAGGCAATCCACCGTTTCATGGCGGGCATCCGCGTCTGAGGCTTAAAGTAAGTGCCCACTTCTTTGCCAGCTAGCACGTCAACTATTACGTTATCCCGTCGGCTGTTAGCGATAACTAACGGAATGCCGCATGTCGTGGCGATTTCTGCTGCACGCACCTTGCTCTGGATGCCCCCAGTTCCAACCTTGCTCTTCCCGTTTAGCGCGTTCTTGAGCTCCGCAGTGACGTTGTCCACTGTGCGGATGACGACGGCTTTGGGATTAGAGGGGTCAGTCGTGTAGAGACCGTCCACGTCGGATAGAATAACGACCAAGTCGGCGCCTATCGCATTAGCCACCAACACAGTCAGGATATCATTGTCACTGAAATTCACGCGGTAGCCTTCGTTAACCGGCATAAGCTCATCCACGCTAGTGACATCGTTCTCGTTGATTATAGGAACCACGCCCTGCTTCAGCAACATGCCCAAAACATCGCAAATATGAACGTAGGACGTCCGATTAGACAAGTCCTCAGCCGTGAGGAGAATCTGCGCCACCTTCAAGCCAAACGGCTTGAAAAGCTCACGGTACTTCGCCATCAAAACGCCTTGCCCAGTTGCGGCGGCAGCCTGCTGAAATACGATATCTTTGGGTTTCCCCGCTGTTCCAAGCTCAGCCTTGCCAGCGGCAACGGCGCCTGAGGTGACGAAGACGATCTTGTCGCCGTCTTTGATAGCCGTTGCTATTTGCTGAGCTAAACGCGCCATTTCCTCTTCGTCGAGCGCGCCATCTCCCGTAGTTATGCTGCTGGTTCCAACCTTAACTACGACTAGTCTTGAAGGCATAATTTTTCACTTTTTAATGCAAATTCATTGTAACAACTGAATTGATGTGTGTCTTCCTTAAAAATCCAATGCCGTGCACTTTGTTTTCCTGAAATTTCTGGGATTTGCCGAAAGTTGTTCCCGAAAGTCATGAAAACGTATATAAATCAATCCGTCCCCTCATACGCAAAAAAGGATGTCTACGATTTGCTGCCCTTGCAATCGGTTTTTGGAATCCAAATTTTCACTTCACCGTCTGTCTTCTGGATTGCGCCTATAGCGGGCGCGCTTGCCATTGTAGTTTCACTCTTACTCATGCGTCGCATCGGCAAAATGAGTCCCGGTGGACCTAAAGTCGTTGAAGTGGGCGACGCCATCCGCGAGGGCGCCTACGCTTTCCTCAAGCGACAATACAAAACCATAGCTGTAATCACGGCCGTTCTCTTTGTCCTCCTAGGTTTTGGCCTCGGCTGGGGAACAGCCGCTGCATTCCTCGTCGGCGCAGTCGCGTCGCTGGCCGCGGGTTACATAGCCATGGACAACGCCACTAAAGCCAACGTGCGAACTGTGGCGGCAGCCAAGAACGGAGCGGAAGCAGCCCTCAAAACCGCCTTCTACGGCGGAGCCACGATGGGTTTCGCGGTAGTGGGTCTTTCGCTGTTAGGCGTGAGTTTTCTCTTCTTAATCTATAACGGCTACGGAGCCCTTTTCGGCAACAATACCGTCGCCAATGCAGCAGAACTCGGAAGAACGGCCGCGACGGGAATCGTGGGCATGGGCTTTGGCGCCTCCCTAATCGCACTTTTCGCTCAGTTGGGCGGCGGAATTTACACGAAAGCCGCGGACATCGGAGCTGACCTTGTGGGCAAGGTTGAAGCCGGCATACCTGAAGATGACCCACGAAACCCTGCTTGCATTGCAGACAATGTGGGCGACAACGTAGGTGACTCCGCAGGGAGAGGCGCAGACCTTTTCGAGTCGGCGACGGGCGAGAACATCGGCGGAATGGTTATAGGCGGATTAATTAGCGCAGCCACGGGCAACCTGATCTTCCTAATCTTCCCGCTAATCGCACGATCACTAGGCATATTCGCGACGCTCATCGGAATGCCGTTTGTCAAGCTCAACGAAAAGGAAGCAAAGCACCCGATGACGGCACTCAGAAAAGGCCTCATGGTCACAACGATAGTCTCAGCTATCCTGTTCCTCTTTGCCACAATCTTCTTGCTGGGCAACCTCTACCTGTACTTCTGCTTGCTCTCGGGACTCATAGCTAGCGTATCAATAGACTACATAACAGACTACTACACCGGAAGAGACCGAGGCCCAGTTATGAAAATCGCAAAAGCCAGCGAAACTGGAGCCGCAACCAACATCATCACAGGCTTTGCCGTGGGACTTGAAACAGTCGCGTTGCCGATAATTTCGCTGGTCTCAGCTCTCATCGTATCCTACTGGCTCGGAACACAATTCGCTATCCAAGCTCATATTGATCCATTCATAGGCGGAATCTACGGAACGACACTCGCCACCATGGGCATGCTCGCGGTGATGGGCATGGTTCTCGCCTTAGATGGCTTCGGCCCCATCGCGGACAATGCCGCAGGTATCGCTGAAATGTCAGGCGAAAAAGGCGCCGAAGAAACCATGGAAGCACTTGATGCTGTCGGGAACACAACCAAAGCGTTAACGAAAGGATTCGCTTTAGGCTCAGCATTACTGGCAGCGCAGCTTCTGTTCCAAACATACACACAAGAAACAATTTCTTACGCAAAAACGGCCGGCTGGAAACTGCCCATCGACGCCACAAACCCATCAATACTCATATTCAACATATCCAACCCCGCGGTACTAATCGCTGGCTTCATAGGCGCCATGATGCCCTTCTTGTTTAGCTCACAAGCCATCAACGCAGTCGGTAAAGCAGCAGCAGAAATGGTCGCAGAAGTCAGACGCCAATTCAAAGAAATGCCAGGCATCCTTGAGGGAACGCAGAAACCAGATTACGGCAGAGCAGTCGACATCAGCACAAAATCTGCCCTCAAAGGCATGGTGCTTCCAGGCTTAGTTGTCCTCGTCATCCCAATAGTCATAGGGGTACTCATGGGTCCAATCGCAGTAGGCGCCCTAGTTATTGGTGCAACCTTGACAGCAGTTCCCCTTGCCCTGCTCATGAATACGGGCGGAGGCGCCTGGGACAACGCCAAAAAGTACATTGAAGCAGGCCATCTTGGAGGCAAAAACTCGCCGGCACACCAAGCTGCAGTTGTAGGCGACACTGTCGGCGACCCTCTGAAGGACACTGCAGGACCGAGCTTGCACGTGTTGATTAAGCTGTTGAGCACGCTTTCCATCGTGTTCATACCGCTGTTCATCAACCTACTACACCTCATTTAGCAATCCATCGAGGGAAGTTTCTTCCTCTTCCCCAGACCCTCTTTTCTCTTTAGCCTAAACAGGCTCCGAAGAAAATATAACAAACCTCAAGCACAATTAATATGGCGAACCTAACGGTTTGCATAAGTGGTTTTGCAAAGGTGAAATAACATGAGTCTTTTCACGAACCGCGTAGAGGCGGGGCAAAAACTGGCCGTCGTCCTCAAAAATGCTGACAAAAATGCCATTGTCCTAGCTATTCCACGGGGCGGCGTAGTCGTGGGCTATGAAGTGGCACAGTCGCTGCAGGTTCCGCTGGACGTTATCATAACGAGGAAGATAGGCGCGCCAGGCAACCCAGAACTTGCGATAGGCGCCGTAGCCGAAGATGGAACCTACATTCTGGACAATAGCCTAGTTGAAATGCTGGGGGTTCCCCAAGAATACATCGAAGCTGAAGTGGAACTACAAAAAACCGAAATTAGACGCCGTCTCCAAAAATACCGCGGCAACGCGCCCACTCCCCGACTGGCTGGACGCGAAGTTATCGTCGTCGACGACGGCGTCGCCACAGGTTCTACGCTGAAAGCAGCTTTGCTCTCGCTGACTAAGGTCGGTGCAAAAAGCGTGACGGTTGCCATCCCAGTCGGTCCTTCCGATACCGTCAAAGAGTTGAAACGGCACGCTGACCACGTCGTTTGCTTGCACACACCCGAACCATTCTACGCGATAGGAGAATTCTACGCGGACTTTGACCAAACGACCGACGAAGAAGTCACTGAACTGCTTGCCAAGAACAGGCAAAACTTGCGAGGCAAGGAGGATACCCAGTGAAATCCATGAACAACCAGAAAGGCGAAGTATCAATCCCAACTGGCAAAGAAACAATAAAAGGCAACCTCGAAGTCCCGCAAGGCGCCCGGGTAATTGTATTGTTTGCACACGGAAGCGGAAGCAGCAGGTTCAGCCCAAGAAACACTTACGTCTCCAGGCTGATGAACAAGCAGGGCATGGCTACGTTGCTGATGGACCTACTGACCGCGGACGAAGAAGCTATAGACGAACAAACAGCGCAATACCGCTTTGACATAGACTTGCTCGCCAAACGACTCATCGATGCCACGGCCTGGCTTCAGCAAAACCCCGCCACGGCGAGCTTAGCCATCGGCTATTTTGGCGCAAGCACAGGAGCCGCCGCAGCTCTGATCGCAGCTGCAAAACTGCCAAACGATGTGAAAGCCGTGGTTTCCCGTGGAGGTCGACCTGATCTAGCATATAAGCACTTGGCAAAGGTGAACGCGCCAACTTTGCTCATAGTTGGAGGCGATGACGCTGAGGTGTTGGAAATGAACAAAAACGCTTTAAAACTGATTCGTGCGGAGAAGAAGCTAGAAGTTGTGCCTGGAGCCACGCACCTTTTCGAGGAACCAGGCAAGCTTCAAGAAGCCGCCCAGCTCGCAATTAACTGGTTTGCCAAACACCTAGGTTAAGCCCATCGAAAACTTCCATATCATTTCAGGAAAAGAACAAGTTGCTATTTGAACGGGGCGAGAACTCCGCGTTCTACAGGTTCGTTGGGATAAGATTTTTTTGTGTCATCAATGGTTTTTGGCATTGATGAACAACTGAAAATTCGCGTTCTCGGTTTGAGGTGAGCTGGTTTTGTTGAACTGCTTGTCTTCGCAGTTGATCAGGCCGATGATGCCATTGATGAAAAAATCACTCCCAGAGGGGTGCTGAGAACGTGAGTCCAATTTCGCGTTTCTTCCAAGTTTTAGCTTTGTCGGAGCTTGCTTCGTGGGAAAACTCAATAATCTTTTGGCGAGAACGAAAGGCGAGAAAACGAAAAAGGGCGGATTAACGCTCAGTTTATTCCGAAAGGTAAGTTGAGGGACTGAGGAGTTTCTCGTAATCCTCGCTCATTAAACCTTCTGCTTTGATTTCCTCGGCGAATTTCTTTCCTAGGTCGGTTAAGGCGTAAATTTTGTAGGTGTTGCGTCCGTTCCTCGAAACTCTTGTGTCCTCTCTGAAGAGCAGTGCGTCTCGGAGGAGTTCACAGTTTTTCAGGTCTGAGGAGGGGATCAACATGCCTTCGCTTGCTTCAAGGTACAATATGGTTTCGTCTTTGTTGGTTAACGCTGCGATGAGGTATTTTTTGAAGACGCCCACTCGGCCTCTGATGTATTCGGAAAGGTAGTCCCCGAGTTTCTGTGACATAGCAATCACGTGAAATTGGGTTTGGGGCAAATTAAAGGTTTAGGAACAACAGCTGGCATGTCTAAGGATTTTCACTTTGTTCATTTTAACAGCCCCCTCTCTACAGCGCCACACAGTCTTTTCGACAACAGCTTAAAAGCAGCAAACAGACCACACGGTTTCCTCGACAAGTGGAGCGCAAAAACCGTGTCTCAAAATCTGCTAGTCAAACCAACAACTGTACCAACAACAGTACTGAAGCAGGAACTGTTTTCGCTCAACATGCGAAACATAACTGACCTGTTCCCAGGCTTCGCCCCAGGTGACTTCGCCGTTATCTACGGTTCCCCATCCGTATCTTCCCTTACCTCGCTACTTTGCGTCCGAGCCCAACTGCCTGCTCAGCTCGGCGGCTTAAGCAGCACTGTCGTATTCATTGACGGCGGAAACACCTTTAGACTATACCATATTTCTCGCCTTGCACAGGTCCATCATCTTGATCCCAAGCAGACGCTCGACCGAATTTTTTTAGCCCGCGCCTTCACGGCATACCAGATGACCGCCATACTCATGGAACGCCTAAACGACGCGGTCGAAAAATACCATGCCAAAGTCATCATAGTCTCCGACATCGCAGGTCTATTCCTGGACAAAGACATCCCCGACGAGGAAGCCCGTCGCGTCTTCAGTCAAGTCGTCGCCAGTCTGCAGAGCTTCGTCTGCGAAAAACAACTCATCCTCATTGCAACGTGCCCGCCGCGTCAAAACAACAGCCGCAACGCCTACTTCCAAACGGTTGCCAGCCAAAGGGCTAACGTTGTCATAGCGCTCAAGCAAACCATGTATGATCGTGAGTTCGCGTTGGAAAAGCATCCACGGTTCATGCTGGGCACCGCCGAGTTCCCCTCAGAAAACCTTACTCTCCCCGACTTCTTTCCCAGATAAACTACTTGGATCAAAACGCTATATCTGCTTCAGCAACTGGCATGCCATGCATAATTCGCCAGCCGCGGGTTCTCCGCATTTCTTGCACTCTTTAAATTCGCCTTTTTCAGCTAAGGTTGCTATGGCGGGGCGCAGCTTCTCGATGCTCTTAAAGACGGTGAATTTGGTTCCTGCGTGGCGTTCCTCTATGCGGTTGACGAGGTTGCGGATGTCGTTTCGCATGGCTTCTGCCGCATAGGGGCATGGGGTACTCTGGAACGAAACGTCTTTCACGTATGCGTAGAGTGCACTTTCGCGCTCAGGGACCTCGCAAAACGGCTTGACCTTCTGGACTAGCCGGGGGTGAACTTGGTCGGTGACGGGCTTCTCCACCGCGAGTTTGTGGATGTCACCGTGGAAGATGTTAAGTAGCGACGTTTGCACTTCGTCGTCGAGCGTATGTCCTGTGGCGATTTTGTTGGCTCTCACGTCTATAGCGGCGATGTTGAGCGCTTTTCGGCGCAGCACTCCGCAAAAGGCGCAGGGCGTCAACTGGTTTGCTTTTTCGCGGATGCGTTCCACAATCTCGTCCAGCGTGTAGCCGTAGAGCTGCTTGAAGCTTACCGAATGATGTTTGATGTTCAGTTTCTTGCAGTTCGCCTGGGCAATCTCCATTGCCTCGTCGCGGTAGCCTTTTATGCCTTCGTCAACGGTAACCGCTATTAGGGTAGCTCGTGGGTATTTGCGTTCCATCTTCGCCAGAACCTGCAGCAGGCTGATGCTGTCTTTTCCGCCTGACACGGCGACGGCAACATGGTCGTCATAGTCGAGCATTTTGTACTTTGCAACGGTGGCGCGTACCTTCTCCTCGATGGATTCGGCAAAGCAGCGTTTGCAGAGACGCTCACCGCTGTAAACTCGATGAAAGAAGGGCTCTCTGCGTTTGCACGCCGAGCACCTGGTTGCTGCGCTGCTCAACGAATGATTCACGTGGTAGCATTTTGGTTGGCGAATCCTAATAAGTATGTCCAGTCAAATGCAAAGTTTCTAATGTTAATTGAACCTCTATTGAAGTCCACCGATTGCCGCTCTTCACCTGGAAAAAATAATAGATGGTTTCACACACAATCTTACAAGAGCGAATGCGTTTGGCCGCCAAACCGGAGAAACGACAAGACACCATGGAAGTGACGTACAGCAGCGAACGCTGGGCTCTTCTGCAAGAAACTAGAGAGAAAGCCAAAGAACTCCTCGAGGCGCTGCAAGCAGGCAACGTAGAGGCGGTCATCCATGGCAGTGTAGCCCGGGGCGATGTCCGCAGAGGCAGCGACGTTGACGCGTTCGTTTTGAACCCGCCTAGCAGCTTCCAAATAGAGACCGCTCTTGAAAAAGCAAATATCCCCGTCGTCGCTCGCATGGTAATTCAGGCAACTCCACTTTACGCAATGAAGGCGTACATCGAAATCGATGCTGCAAGTACCGTGTCGTTTCCATTGATGAACCTGCGAAGGGTAGAGCGTGAGTTCTACAAGTTCAGTGGCGAAATCACATTTGCCCAGATTAAGGCGAACCTGCGCGTCGCGGGCATTGACAAACGGCTGATGTTCATCGAGCCCAGGGAGAAAGGTCACGTGGAAAGCAGTATCTTGGACAAGGAAGAATACGTCGCGAAACGCCTCGGGATCGCCGCAGAAACAGTGATGGACAGGGTTCGTGCTTTAACAAAAAGGGATGCGGTCGGCAGAACGGGCGTCTTTGTTAAGCAGGAACTTGATGCCGACGAGACGTTCGAGATGGCGTTGAGTCGGCTGGCAGCAGAAAATCCTGCTGTGAGACGGCGACTGAAAAACTCAGCTTAGAAGAAACGAAAGGTTGAGAGAGCCGCTTAAGGTTTCGCGGCTGTTGACTCGTCTCCTGGGTAGAAGATGAGGTCCTTTTCTTCCAGCAGTTTCTGGATTTTGTCGACTGCCTCGAAGACTTGCTCTTCTTTCTTGGCGCCTACACAGACCAGCTTGCCTGCGCTGAAGATTAGGAAGACAACTTTTGGTTCGGCCATGCGGAAGACTGCGCCTGGGAATTGCTCTGGCTCGTACATGACTCTTTCGAGTTTGTAGACGAGGCTTTCAAGGTCGATTTCTCCGCCCAGCTCCGCGGAAGCGACGATGTTTTGGATGATGACGACTGGTTTCTCGGTGATCTGTATGCCTTGTCCCCTTAGTTCCTTGACGACTTTTTCAACTGCAGCGCGTGATTCCTTTTCGGATTTTGCGCCCGTGCAAACCATCTTGCCGGTGCCAAAAATCAACGTCGCCGTTTTTGGCTTCTTTAGGCGGAAAACTAAACCCGGAAAGACGCTTGGATTATATTCGGTTTGAGGGAATTTCTCCACGATTTTTTGGAGGTCAATTTTCTGGTTTAATGAAACTGACGCTACAATATTCTGGATAGAAATTTTGGGTATTCGTTTACTCATTTCTGATTCCCGTATCCGCCTGAGTTATATATAAAGGGGTATATAAGGGCTATATAAAGACATGCGGTTATGAACTGCCTAGGACATCTGTCTGAGCCATTTTTAAGGCGTTTTATCACAGAATTCTAACCGCGATACATCGGAAACCTAAGAAGCGCCGCAATTCCCCCCAGCGCCAAAAGCTTCGACCCCGCCTCATGCTCAGTGCTGACGACAGTGACACCGCCGTTTCGGTGTTCAACGTCGCGCATGAGTTTCTCATATCGCAGCCTCAGTTCATCCTCCGAATCCCTTAACAGAGTGTCAGCCAAGATTAGTTTTTCGATGGCGCCCATGTTAGCTGCGTTTTCAACGTCTTCGAGGCCATAGGCTATGGTGTTTTCTCCTTTGCCCAGCCGTTTCATGGCTTCCTCCATGACTTCTGTTTCCTCTAATACTCGTATTTCATGCGCCGCCTTAAGCAGAACTCCGGAGCGGAGGGCTTCGTATATGCCTGCGATGCCGCCGTTGTTAACGCTTTTGACGTCGACGACCGCTTTTGCCATTTCGCCTGCGTTATCCTTGAGGTACGTTGCAAAGTCGTTTTTTATGAAACCTACCCCGACGATGACTATGCTATTGTGTGTCTGCGCCCACAGTTGGTTGAGGCTGCTTACGGCACGTTTGTAGTATTCGGTGGTGGCTCCTTGGCGTTTTTCAGCTTCACGCTTGCCTGGCAGTCGGGTACGCTCCTCGACTTTGACCTCTATGCCGTACTGCTTGGTTTCAGCTATCGCGTAGCCTTCATCGTCGATTGCAACTATGAGCAGCGGCTTCTCGGCTTCACTGGCTCTCTGCAAACGGTCAAGAGCATGTTTTGGCCACGTCGGCTTCACGATGGTGACGGGCTGGTTGAGGCTCACAGAAATGGTGTGGTGAGCCCCCGTAGGAATAATATCTGGCGCGTGGATGATTATACCGTGCACTCGGAGCTTCCCCAGAAACCTGTCCCACGCCACGGACTCCACCTTGACGCCCATGAAGGCTGAGACGCGTTCCCCACTTTTTGGCCTAGAGGCTTCGCTGTCCGTTTTGATGGCGCGGCTCGTGTAAGCGTAAACCTCGTCATCCTTGTATATGACGTTGTAGAGATGCCAAAGGTCATCTTGCGTGTCGGGAACGACTTTAACGAAGCCTTGGCGGAGGTTCTTCTCTTGAATTCTCACGTGGTGCACTCGGCTTTGCGTATCAGAGAGGCTTTTGGGGTACAAATAGGCTGTGGGCAATTTCCGCCTTTTGAAGCCGCCCTGCTTAGGATATTATGGGCTAAGCCAGATAATCACTTTTGCAGTGCCCTCAGTAGTATTGCACTGGCTCAAAATTGTGTTAACCACAGTTGGACGAGCCAAGGAATTGCCGTTTACTGTTTTTGCCCGCATTCAGGACAGAAGCGTGCGTGCTCGGGGATTCTAGCGTTGCATCGAGGGCAGATTTTGAGCACAATTTGGAGGTGTAGGCGGGTTCCACAGAAGCTGCAGTAGTTGAATGTGGAGGGTAGCTGCGCGCCGCAATTTGGGCAGGTAACTGTTGGGGTGTAAGTTGGAATTGGAACCATTATGAAACCTGTTGGGTGGGTCAAGGTGTTTCCCTGAGAATATCCGGCGGCGGTGCTTTTTCTGGGTTTTGCCTATACCTTAGCTGAGCATGTAGCTTAATAATGGGTGCGAGAGTTGATAAATTATGAATGCCGAAATCAAAGTTATCAAACAAATTGCGCCGAACGAGCTGGTGTTGATTTGTGGGTTACCAGGTGCGGCTTACATCGGGAAACTGTCCATAGATTATCTCATTCAACAGTTGAAGGCCGAGCTTGTCGGCGAGGTTTACTCGCGGTTTTTCCCGCCCTTTGTCATCATTAAAGAGGATGGGTTGGTTGAGCTTATGCGTAACGAACTGCAACATGTCCGCGACGAGACAGGCAGGGATATAGTGTTCCTTTCGGGCAACGCGCAAGCTTTCTCACCTGAAGGGCAATATGAAATAACGGACAAAGTCTTGGACTGGGCAATCGAAAAAGGCGTAAAAAGGGTCTACTCCGTAGCCGCCTTAGTCACAGACAGAGAGTTCGAGGCACCCAACGTTTACGCCACTGCGACTTCAGCTCTTATGCTGGAAGAAGCCAAATCCAAGGGAGCACAGGTCTTGGACCATGGAGTAATCGGCGGCGAAAACGGTTTGATCCTGGGTCTCGCCCGGAAGAAAGGCCTGGATGGCATCTGCCTGCTGGCTGAAACGCACGGTTACCAAACCCCCACGGGTGAGTACGTCATCGATCCGCGCGCTTCGAAGGCGGCTTTGAACGTGCTAACCCAGTTCTTAGGCATCAAAGTGGACATGGAGCCGATGGATAAACAAGTAGCGCAGATGGATGAAGCTATCGCGAAGATGGCGGAGATTGAGCGCCGCGTTCGCGAAGAGATGATGCAGTCGGGTAAGCGTCCTAGTTACGTGACCTAGTTAGAGGGCAAGCAGATGCAAGACGAGGAAGTCTGGATAAAACGCAATGAAACCCCGCCATTGAAGAACCCTGTGGTTGTGGTGGGCTCGCCAGGGCTGCGGTCGATCGGCAAACTCGCCGTGGATAGCCTCGTTGATCAGACCAAAGCGACGCTGATTGCGGAGTTGTATTCGACACATTTCCCCTCAGTTTACGAAACCTCGCCGTCCTACGCTGCGCATCCCTCTATGCCTGGTGAGGCAGGAGCAGTCGTGGAGTTAGGCAGGGCTGACCTGCCTAAAGTCCAGTTTTACGCCAGCGCCAACTTGCAATTGGTCTTGGTGCGAGGTTATCACCCAAACTTCTACGGCCAATACGTGGTAGCGCAAAAAGTTGTGGATTTTCTGGGCGACTTAGGCGTCGAGCGGATGGTTGTCGTAGCAGGTTTCGGCTCCAAGGACAAGAAAATCGTGTGCGCCGCCAACAGCCAAAAAGCTCTCGAAGACTTGAAAACGCGGTTCGACGTAGGCGTCGGCTACAAAGGCCCGTTCATGGGTTTCTCAGGGTTGGTCTTCGGCTTTGCAAAGCTCAGAGGCATCGAAGCAGTTTGCCTTTTTGCGGGAACTGAGCCTAACGAGGAAAATTTGGAACTTCCTGACCCTGAAGCCTCGGGCAGAGTAGTTGAGCTGCTGAATCGGATGCTTAGCTTGAAAAAATAGAAATCCCTTATTTCTTTGGCGGGTTCACTGGTGGCGGTTGCTGCCTTTGCCTTTTGCGGTACGTGTCCATGAACTTGCTGTAGTAATCGCACGGTTGGAAAACGGGCGCGTAAGTCAACTTCTCCTCTAACCCGCAGACGCATGCCGCATAAACCAATCTTTTGTTGGTTTCGGCGAGAATCTGAAGTCGTTCCCTTCGACAACTGGGGCACCAGTAGGGGCCGTTCACCATTTTTGTGGCGTCTTTCACGAGAATTTTGATACGGTTGTGCGGCGTTCGGTAAGACTTGTTAAGAGGACACATGTTCTTCGCCTCGCTCCTTCAATGAACCTTTGTGGAAAGAGGTATCTCTAACATATATGGTTCTCCTACGAAAAAACCTTGTTTTGCCAAGCGAACGCTCTGTGCCATCCCAGACATGGCAAGCTTTTTGTACGCAGGATACAAACGTAAATACGTGGGTAGTGTGTCGGCGCCAAAATACCACATTTACCTTGAATACGACGGAGACATCGAGAAATCAGGGATACGGTTCAACCTTTCAGCCGAAGAGCTAGACAGAACATTTTTAACACCCTTCAAAGCGAATAAACCCTTCTGGTTCCTGGGCAAGCTTCTTAAACCTGCAGAGGTTCAGAAAGCAATCATATTCTGGAGCTTCGAAGACGGTGGCACGCTGGTTTTGCCCAACCGAGAAATGGTAGCAGGACACAAAGACAAAAAATTCGTCATGGAGAAAATCTGCGCTGGCAAAGTCAAAGGTGTCACGGTCTGCACAGAAAAATTTCTTTCTCCCGCTGAAAGCAGAAAACAGCTTCCATAACCAAGCTCGCACAAAGCAAATTGATAACTTGTTTATTGATGACTTATTTGAACGGCTTATAGTATTAATGGATCAGTAGTAAAGACAACATTTTTTATTCGGAATTGCTATGGGAGTTGTTAGGGATTTTTCTGAACCGAAATGAAGCAATAACAATTCTAAAAGAACTTCTTGATAACTGCACAGGTTTTGACGGACACTATTTCGAATTAGTGCCGCCTAATGATCCCACGTTGAAGATGAGCGGATACCAAATTCTAATTAGAACAACTCTTGACCAAGAAACAAGAAACTGCATGCAAGATATACTAAACAAATGTCAACTTACCTACCAAATTGGAAGTATGTGGAAAACAAAGCGATCCAAAACAGAACCAGACACAATCATAATTTACAGACCTCATAAGAGGCGACAATAACTAACGGCATTCCTAAAATCTCCAAAACTTGTTCTTTCTAAGGGGACTTTTCAAGCAAAGTTGACCACTCCAAGCGGCCAAAACTTTGAAAGAATGAGAATAAAATAAAATTGGAAGTATGTAATCGAGAGCAATCACCAACAGAAAGGGAACAATTATGGACCAAGACACCATCAGGGTAAGGTAGAATATGGGAAAAGCAAGTTCTATTATCATCAACAATCGCCAAGCACATAAAGTCCAAAATTCCTTCTTTAAGTGCTGGGAAAACTTTAATTAAAGTAGGGCATAATGGATGTGCTGGGACTGGTCAAGTGGGTGTTCAAGCAGAACATGAACACTAAACAGGACTAGAGACAGGCTTAGAGCAGAAAAATGAGCTATTGCGGGATTCCCCAAGCCTGGTATGGGGCAGGCCTGCTAAGTCTGTGGTCGAAAGGCCGCGTGGGTTCAAGTCCCACATCCCGCGCCATTTTCGTTTTCGGGTTATTTCTGCGGTCATTTTTGGTATTCTTCCTCAAGGCGCTTGCTCAAACACGTCTCTTATGAAAGGGAAAAGCTGAAAGGCAAACTGCCCGCAATATTGTTGCGGAATTTGCAAAGAAGCGCTAGATTAGTTCTTTTAGGTCAAAGCAACATAACTCTAATCATGCCCAATTATTCCAAGCAACCATTCCTAACGGCAATCGATGAAGAATACACGATGCTTATTGAGGTCTGTGAGGAATTTGAGAAACAAAAAAACGACAAAACAGCTCGCGAGAAATCTGGAAATCCTACGGAAATAATCATACGCAATCACCTCCTGAGAAGAAACCTTAACTTTTCAACGATTCCAGAAGTAACAATTCAAGGGTCGAAGATCAAAAATGATTTGCTCCTTCTCAAGAGCGGCGTAGACCCAAACCAAGAAATCTTCCCAGTTGACAATGTGAAAATGGTAATAGAGGTAAGAAACAACGGTGTCGGTGGAAAAACTTTGAAAAACGGAAAGCGTGAAGACCCCAACAAAGTGCTTCGCTTTAAATTCAATGAGCTTGAAGGAACAACCAATGTGAAGAATTTTGCTGTTATCGTTCTTTCTGAAACACTACTTCCACCTAGCACTCCTTACAAATGGCGATTCAAAGAAGAAGTGATAGGCAAAGAAAACTGCAAAGTCTTTACCTTAGTAGCACGTCAGCTGTACCCTCCTGGGGGACTCTACATCAAGTCTAACATAGTAGAAATGCTTCAAAATAAGCAGATGAAAAAAACCGGAGAATTTCAACAGTTGACCAATTACCTTCAAAATTTGTAGCCGTAAAAAGAAAGTTTTAAGCTCGTTTGGAATAGCTAAGCTTCAAGAGCCCTTAGGGTCTCGTTTTTGACTATACAAACAACTCAAAGCAGAATAATATTAGAAAACGATTTCATATTTGGCTTGCCGGTGGGCTAGACAAAAATGTAATAGAGTAAGTCAATGCTATTCGGGTCATAGCAATTGAAATCTAAAATTTGTCTCTTCCATCAATTCGTTCTAAGACGCGTTTTCCTTCTTTAACAAGCCATTGTCCGAGTTTTTACGATGTTAAAAATGATAAAACACAACCCTCAGCAAGAAGGAAAGATAGCTTCAAAAATGAGAATGAGTCATTCTTTTGTAGGAAGGAGAACTTAAATGTCGAAGAAAGGAGAAACCGGAGAACAAGATCGAGGAAAACCTCAGCCTCAGAAGAAGAAGGATAGAGATGCTAAACGCAAGGATAAGAAGTCGGCCCGACTTGAAAGACAAAAGTCCAGATAGCGTTTAGACGACCATACAATTACTTTTCTAGTTTTCTGTTTTCTAAACGGATAAACAAATGGAGTAAGAATGGTATTCTAGTTTTTTTTACTTATTTAGAGACGTAAAAGAAGACTAAACCAAATGGCGAGTTACTGCTCTTAATTCTTTGCACTCATTTCCTGATTTGCTGGTCGTCTAGATTACAATTTTGCTAAAATCATAAATTTGCAGGCGAGAGGATTGCATCTTTTCATTTTGCTTGAGGTTGGGAAGCTTCTAATCTTGATCTAAACTTACAAAGACAGCCTCATATTCAGTTTGTTGAGAATTGGCGCTCATCCTTTTCAAGGGATAAGTCTGGTGTCAACTACTCCTGTGATAAATATCATGAAAAGCAATTCTCTCCTCATATTTCTCATATTTCGTGTGTAATTTAAACGTGGGTTTAAATCTAACATCCCGCGCCATTTCTAAAGTCAGCTTATTTTTGTAGATATTTCAAGAAATTATGCTCATATTATTGGCAGAAATTATGTAATACCCGTTGTAAGTTGGCGTTTCTCATTCAACTTTATCTATGTCTGTATCTCAAGAGAGCGGCAAAGCCTCCCAAAGCTGTAAGTTTTGCTTTTTCCTCTGACTCTGGAGATATCACTTCAACGCTTGCGTTTGTCTGTGTGGCCAGATCATCTAAGACATCTATTATGTCCTTCTCTTCCGTCTCGTATTCATCCGCGTTGCACCTCTCACATGGGGTCGATGTCATTTCCTGTACAGTTTGAAACTTCTTCACTCCATTCACTATTTTCGCCTTTGATAACCCGCATTTTTTGCACATTGCAACAATTTCAATAATGTTTGTATTATCTGTGACTAGTGCAACTTCCACCTCACCGGTCTTAAGCGCGTTCAACACTGAATCTAAGCCGTAAGTTGCCAGACCGTCTTGCTTGGATATCTCTTCTAGAAGGCGTTGCACGGTTCTCTTCTGCTCTGGGGCGCACATATTTTTCAGTGCCTCAGTTGATTTGCTAAGCACCTCTTTCACTGCTTCTTTGCTGGCGGATTGCGTATCTATAGTGTTTAGAAGCATGTTCTTTAGCTCATAATGAAGGAATTCCCCCTTTAAGAAATCCTCTTTCGTTGTTCCCGGTCCCCCAACTATCAACACTGTAACTTTATGGTTCTCCAGAAATGCCTTTGTTGCATGCTCCCCTATCCTATGGAAAAAGTATGTGACTTCCATATCACGTCCCCTTTCATACCTTCTTTGGCTCGACCCGCCTTTTCCAGACTTTCCTGGAATCCCAGATGTGATATTTTCGATTAACTCGAGCCGTTCACCATTGAGTATTCCAAAGCTCGCCCCCTTTGAGTCCATAGCGATAAGCCCCACAACTCTTGGTTCTCTTAGCATTTCTCTTAGCGGCTCTAACCGGAAATGGTTGTCAACCTCGAAAAGATAGGAGGTAATTGGCTCGGGTGGGATGAGTTCTTCAACGTTCAAAACTTCGTTTTCTGGACCGTTCGAGACGAATGTTCCCGCAAATATCGCGAGTCCATTTTCTGGGATTTCCTTGTGCATCTTTAGACGCTGGATTACATTCTTTAATGCGTCTTGAACCCGATCCTTAACGCTTTCAGATTTCATGACACAAGAATCAGATTCCTTCTTGAGGATTGCGGCTATCTCATCTATTGATTTCTCCCGAGGTATGTAGAGCGAGATGAACTCCATTCCCCTTCCTGCTTTGTCTGATAGCCCCACTATGAGCTTTCTCAGTTTGTGCTGTTTCACGGAATGAGTGGTTGCCATCTGGCACGCTTGAAAATGAACTACTTTCTCAGATACCATTATAAAAACTTCAACAATCAATTGAATGGGCGTCTAATTAATAGTTTTTTAATAACTGACCCAAATCCATTCACTCTACCAGTAGGAGCGTGCGCTCACCTATTTGGGGGCAGGTCTGGCTCACTTGATGCTGCAAACAGAACTTGCATTTGTTTGAACCGTTTTTTCAGTCGCAATTTTCGCGTGTAATTTAGACGTAGGTGTAAATCCAGCATCCAACTCTATATCTTGCATCTGTTACCAATTGAGTTTAATCACTTCATCAGAGCTAGGGATGTGTTTAAAAATTGAATTTCTTTCCAACACTTCGAGCAGATCCGCAGCAACATCCATTCTAGCCATCTGCAGAACCATACTATTTTACCAAGATTTTTAAATGCGGGGATAATCAGGGTATTGGACGAAATCATGCGATTTAAACTCCTAGTTATCTGTGTCGTCTTCGCCTTTTTTCTAAGTTCTGTTATTAGACCTAATTTTCCTGTAGCAAGTGCCTCAAGTCAGATCGCCTACGGAGCAAACCTTGCCCAAATGCGTCCTCCAATTGACGATTTCGCTTTTGCCTTCAACGCGAGTACTCCCATTCAGAATGGAGTTAATTGGCTCAGAGAAGCCGCATTTGTTGACCCACGCCATGAAGCCAACTTCACCGCCTTGTACAATCAATACGCTCCTTATGGGTACAATTGGCTTCTGAGGCTGGATATTTTAGCGGTTACTGATTTTTACGGTCAGAATTGGACATTGCAGAATTGGGACAGTTACGTAACATTAGTAGTTAATAGTTTTCCAAACGTGCATGTCTGGGAAGTTGGAAATGAAGTCTTAAGCGGGCAAGCCCAATACAATACAGGATACCTTGTAAGCGGCAACCTTCCAAATGCATACTTTAACATTCTCAAAGACGCCTATCAGATCGCTAAAAGCCACAATCCATCGGACACCGTTATCGCTTTCGGAGGCCAAGACATGCCCGACCTAACCAAAATATCACTGTATAACTCAGGACAGTTTCAAAATGACCCATCCTACAAACTCGCCGCCCAAGTATGGGCTGATGGAGCATCACGGTACTGCGACGCCATTTCCATTCACGCTTACGGAGACAACACCGGAGCTTCTTGGCTTCTAAATGAAACCCCAAGCTACAACGGCGTCGTTTCAACCTTGACGCTTCAGCAGATTTGGGGCGGGCTCATAAATGAATATGAAACTCTAACTAACAAGCCGATTTGGTTTACTGAAACCGGAGAACCCATCAACAGCCCCCCAAACGATCCGACCCCGCCAATTACAAGCAATTCATTAGCTAAGCAAGCCGCGTTTCTGAACCAAAGCTTCACATTCCTTTCAAGCTTCCCGTTCACAAAAGCAGTTTTCTGGTTCAAGCTGGTCGGTCCATCAGAATACTACAACAATAATACTTTATTGTATACTCTTGATGACGGCCTATTCAATTAAGACGGAACACTTAGACCCGTAACATATGCATACGAATCATTCTCACCGGGCACATCTTCACCACCTCCAACCCCAACCCCGATACCAACCGCCACCCTCACTCCGACAGTCACAATTTCCCTAACTCAAACTCCCACATCGATACCCACACTATCACCAACTCTTAACCCCACGAACACTCCAACTACCCCAGAGCCCACCGCTTCAACGACGCCAACGGTACCTGAGCTTATGCCTTCAATTCTGCTTGTGGCAGTAGCTTTTGTAACGGCTACAATTGTAATTCTCCAGAGGGGAAAGACCAAACTGAAAAACTAGGTCATTACATTAAGCTTCTACGACTTCACGTTAGTGGCGCCTCAGAAAAAGCTATGCTGCTCAAGACATCTTCGAGGCGAATAAGCTTCCTCGTTTGTCCTTACGTGCAATTGTCATCATAGGCGCCAATCGACATCTGAGAAGGCAAACAAGCAGATCGAGAATTAAAAGTCTGCCTTCCCAAGCTATTAATCAGTGGCTAAATTCTCTGGGTTTATGGCAATTGAATTCTGGGTTCAGATTTAGTTTTCATAAGGCTGTTAAATACCCATAGCATATTTGTGGGCAATAGGATAGGTGGAAATTCCTTGAACGAAAATGTTATGCTTAAGAGCAGGGATGAATTGGAAGAGAAAATGGCAACCGTTTTTGGCGAAGAAATCAAGGAACTCTCGACAGAATTGCAAGAAATATTGATAGATGACCTCGTGACTGCATTCGAAAATAGAGTAAATGTGTTAAATCGAATTCAAGTCGGAAGGCGATTCAGATGATGAATCAGGGAAAAAATCTGAATCTGACATCCATAAACGCTATATATGCAATCGAACGAAACATGGCAGAAGGGAACATATCATGAGACGCAGTAAACTCGAAATGTACGTTGACATACTCAGAGTGCTAGCTCATCGAGGGCCATTAAAGCTGACGCACATCATGTACAAAGCTAACGTCAACTGTAGCGTGCTCAAAGAGTACCTCGACTTTCTCATTAAGCAGGGCCTAGTTGAAGAACGCACCATTGGAAAACGCAGAGTGGTCTTCGCAGTTACTCAACGCGGCATAACCGTGCTTAAGTACTTCCGGGAACTGAAACAGATTCTTCCCATCGTCGAAGAAGCTCGGAATCAGGCTCCAGTGCCTTTCTAAAAGTACCTGCCTTTAACCGGCTAAATGAAACTGGCGCAAATCGCGCCTATCAACTTTTTCCAATTCTCATAGTTAATTTCTCTGTTGCGTTTTTTAGTCATGGAAGCGTAAATAAGTACTCGTGTTTAGTAACACTTAATAAATACTATAGTCTATCTGTCCTACAATAGCACACATCGAGGGAAGATTGTGAGCAAAGAACAAGTCCTCGGGAAAAAGCCCGTAGCCATCCTCGAAAAAATAAGGGAAAATCTCGAGCGGCTAAACGAGAAGATCGAGGTTATGATTGAACTGCAAAAGCACGACCGAAAAGACGTTATGGAGCCGCTTCAAGACACGCCCCTAGACGTGATGACGCTACTTTCAATGCCAGACCACCTTCGAAAGACAGCCATGGCTGTGTGCAGGTCAGGCAGAGCAACGGCTGATGAAATTTCACAGCAAACAACCCGGGCAAGAGCAGTTGAAAGCGCCTACCTAAATCAGTTGGTGCTGATGGGCTACCTGAAGAAGGAGCGCAAAGGCAGGAAAGCCTACTTCTACGCGCACAGGGAAAACGAGGGTGAAGCATAATGGGAAAGATAATCGCTGTTCACTCTTACAAGGGCGGAACCGGAAAGACACTGCTTAGCGTGAACTTGGCGGCGACGTTTGCGAAACTGGGCAAGAAAGTTGCCTTATTCGATTTGGATTTCAGGGCGCCAAGCCTTTTTGCCATCCTCAAGATTGGCTCCGCGGAAAACTGGGTTAACGATTACCTCAACAACGCATGCAACATTGACAAAGTTCTCATAGATATCAGCAGTAGAATTCCTGGTAAAGGCAATCTCTTCGTGGGCCTTGCCAATCCAGCTACTGAGGCCATCCGAGACATGTCCGCGAAGGACCGCAAGTGGGAGATGCGAGCTCTTGGCAGACTTCTGCATCTGCGCAATGCACTCATAACTGATCAAAAGTTTGACTACATCGTTTTTGACACGAGCCCAGGTCTTCAGTACTCATCCATTAACGCTATTGTAGCCGCTGACCTAGTGGCAGTCACGACGACAGGCGACAGGTCCGACGTCGACGGCACAAGCCGCATGCTCAAGGAACTGTACAACCTGTTCGAGAAAAAAACAGGCATAGTCCTAAACAAAGTGCTAGACTACAACTCTAAAAACCGACGCGACGAACTCTACGACAGAGTCAAAAACGTATACCAAGTTCCGCTTCTCGGCATCGTGCCCTGCTTCTGCGACATTCTTCGGGCGGAAGGCAACTTCATCTTCGCACAAGATAAGCCGGACCATCCGTTCTCGACGCTGCTAGCTGAGATGGCGAAGAAAATCGACGCCAACGAAGTCAGGTAAAACCTAAATTTTCTCTTTCTCCTTTTTTGAGTCACGAATTGCGTTTCGTTTTCTGTATGCAAAAGCATTATCAAAACTTCACCAAAAAGGCTTAATGCTACGCAAAAACTTTTGTTAGCCGAGGAAGTCACGTGGATAAGACCGCAATTATTCTCGCTGAAGACCTCAGCCCGTTCGGACAAGACAAAGCAATGTTGATCCTCAACGGCAAACCGCTACTGAGACATGTAGTAGATGCCGTCGGCGTCCTCGTGAATGAAATCATTGTTGTGACAGACACGCAGGAGCGTACCGAGGAATATACGCGGATCGTGGGCGGCGAAGTTAAGTTTGCCGTCAACATCGATGAAACCAAAAGCCCCCTCGTCGGCGCGATGGCGGGGTTTGAGCTTGCCCAGGGAAAACACAGTGCTCTTCTTGCCGCTGACACACCCTTTATCTCCCCCGACGTAATCGACTTATTTTTCGAGCTCTGTCAAGGCAAAACTGCCGTGATCCCTCGGTGGCCAGACGAGCAGATTGAACCCATGCATGCCATCTACCATACCAAGTCAGCTTTAGAGGCAGCTCGCATCGCCCTCAGTGAAGGCAAACTGGACCTGCAGTCCATGGTTGAGAATTTGGGCGGTGTACGATACGTATCTACTTTGGTCGTGCAGGAATTGGACCCGGAATTGAAAACCTTCTTCAACGTCAACACACCCGTGGACCTGAAGATGGCTGAAACTTTAGCTAAGCCTCGAAGAACGAAGCCTACCAGGCGTAGGTAAGCCGCTTTTTTAAGCGAAGTTTTCCGCGTTTAGGTCATTGTGTTTAGGCAATATACAAAAAAAATAACCCAGCCGTTTTTTCCACGAATAGCAAGTGAAATCCTTTGAAACTTTGATGTTAAAATATGCTGAATTCTTCGAAGCGCTGCGAACCTTATATAATCATCAGGAAGAGGGTTCATATTTTGAGGTTTCCAGGACTTACTTACGCCCTTAGAAGAGCTTTGTAGCAACAAAATGGTGTTGGTAGCCTTCTTGGCACTCTTTAGGTGACGTTTGGCCGTTTTCAAATGTGTGGTCCTCATCGTTGTCTAGTCCAAATGGCTGTCAGTTTTCCGAACGTAAGCTCAAATTAACCCAAATGCAGTTTTCTGATCCCCGAACGAATCTCGTATGGTTACGTTTTACAATAAATAGTTAAAAGTGCTCAATGCAGAGCCTTGAATAATGATTAAATAGCTAAAAATCCTATGTAGCATGTGTCTTGATTCTTTCTTAAACAACGAAGTAGCTGTCCGGTAGTTAGGGTTCAGCTAAGAGTTGTTTCTGTCTTGAGGAACGCCACAGCTCGTCTGATGCACATTCTAATTCTCGTCTTGGCGCAAAGAACAGGTTCAGAATTTATCTGACGCTGCCTTGCGTATTGGTTTTTTTCGAACGTGGGCGAATTATAAATAATCATACGTTTTTACTGCCTGTTACGTCTTTCTTAGTGTTTTGGAAAGTGAGATTTCTGGTCAACGTGTTGCGTTTTCGAGATTGTACTGTCTTTTGCCATTCTTTTTTCCAGTGTATGTGGTTTGTCTGTGTCTCTAACGTGTTTTCCGAGCTTCTTGGAATGTTGAATGTACGTTTGTGCTTTTTTGTTGGTCCAGCGCGTGCCGGTCGATGCGGCGAAAAGCAGCCGAACGGTCATGATTTACAACAAATAGTTAAAAACTCGTTTCGTCAGGGCGAGGATTCATATCGTAAGGATAAATTTTCATGTATTCTGTTGCTAAATCCTTTTACGAATTGCGAACTGGCGACGCTAAGTGACTGATTTAGTTTTTTCAGGTTTTGCCCAGGACTTGTATGATTACTGTTCTTTTTCGTGGGTAGACATCTGTTTCGACGAATAGCAAGGATTGCCAGGTTCCGAATTCCACGTGGCCATCGACGACGGGGAGCGTTTTGTCCGGTGGAAGCATCAGAGACCGCAAGTGTGCGTGTGCGTTGGATGGGTGGGCGTAGGGCTTGTGCTTTGGGGCAAGTTTCTCTAGGAGTTCCTCGATGTCACTGAGTAGATCAAGGTCGTTCTCAGTCAGGATAAGGATGCCTGTGGCGTGGGGCGCGAAAACATGTACGATGCCGTTTTGGATTTTTGATTTGGCGACGGCTTCTTGGATTTTTTGGGTCAGGTCTATGAATTCTATCTCGCCTTTGGTTGAGAAAGTGAAGGTTGTGTTGAATACCTCGAATGTAGACATGACGTGCACCGCTTCTGATTCTGGTGAGGCTACTCAAAAGTCTTTCCTGCTGAGATGGAAGGGTGAGGGTTTGGCGCGTTCTCATGGAAGGGGCGGCCTTCAGAAGGAGAATGATGAAGGTTAAGTGGTTCGTGTAGGGGATTTTTGCGTGCGTACAATGGTTTTTGCGTTTGTACTACAATGGGGAAAGCCACGTTTTGGGGGTTGATGCAGGTTGCTTTCCGCTAAAGCAATTGGTTAGCGATTGTACAACCATTGTACGCGATTGTACGGTTGGTAAAGCGGCTGTTGGATATGTTTTGGTTTGGGGCGGTTGGAAACCTAGATTTAGCTGTAACTTGTTTGACTACTGCTATTTTGTGAGGTTAATGGTTCTTGCGTTTGTGGGACAATGGAGAAAAGCGTGTTTTGGGAATGGAGGCTTATCGCTTTTGGTTAAAGCAGCTTTTTGGCGATTGTGCAAAATTTGTGCAATTTGTGCAGGAACTCGTCTTCAAGTGTGAGGCGCGGACAAGGTTGGTGACAGAAAGTGGATTGAGGAAGCATGCAGGGTTCTTGTGGAAGAAGAAAGAGGAGGATTATTTCAGAAGGCGAATGAGGAAAACTCTGGGTAAAATAGGGATTTTTTTGCGCCATCAATGGTTTTTGGCATTGATGAACAATGGGGAAAAGTCATGTTCCGGGGTTGTGGCGGGCTGGTTTTGTTGAACTGCTTGTCTTCGCAGTTGATCAGGCCAACGATGCCATTGATGAAAGCATCAATCCCATTGATGAAAAACTCAGTTTCAGGGATGCTAAGAAGGTTGCTGCCGGAAACTTGGAGATAGAACTTTCACGGGTTCCCGCGGAAAGGGAGCTTCTTGAAAGCCTGTTTGAGAATGGCTAAGGAGGAGTCATTAATAGGATACCTAGAAACTGGATTTTATAGTCATAACTATTGTCAGGAGCTTAGTCATGACTATTGGTTTTTTGGTACATAGTTCCAGCATGCATTCCAGCTAGCAATAGTCATAACTATTGCGTGAGAGGATTTTGCGGTGAGGTTGGCCGGTTTGGATATCTGCAACTTGGTTTTTTGCGGGCTAAGCTCGATATGGCTGTTTCTTTCGCTGTTTGGGCACAAAGTGCATTCTCTTTTGTTTAGTCGTCTTTAGATCTGAGTTTATCTTATGCTCCGAGATGATTATTTCGTAGTCTTCGCGGCTTCCTAGTTTCTTGACATTGCCCTTGAAAAATGGGCTGAACTTTACGCGGCCATCCCCAAATGGTCCCTTTCCTCGGAGGCACTCGACAGAGAGGTGCTTCTCCCACTTGTCTATAGCTGTTAAGAAGACGCCTTGGTCAGTGTCAAGAAATTCCTTGTGAATAAGGATCTTTGCTTTGTCAGTGTCAAGCTTCTCGAAACCAGAATCCAAGCTGGCGGTTCCGAGGAAATGGCTTTCTCGCCCAGGCTCCACGAGGTAAAACAATGCGAAGTCCCCTTTCTCCAGCTGGCTAAGGTCTGCTGCGCCTTTGCTTTTTTCGGAGTCTTCTCTAATGCCCCAGAAACGGTCGTTCATACGGTGGCTGTAAACTTCAAATCCTGATCTGCGGTAAAGTCCGCCTACTTCTTCCTTAACTTTGAAGACCCAGTATTTCGTAGCCAACTTGCTTCCCGAAACAATCAATGAACAGTTGGTCTTATGAGCTTTTCAGTTGCTTCTTGCAGATCTTGCGAAGGTAATCTGGTTTTGTTAGGCTGCATCAAGCCCTTCTCTACCAAGTTCGCTCTGAGGTTCAGATTGCTGGCGAAAAAAGGAAGTTGTGTTGATGCTATCGTATACAGCTCGCTCCTAAGCAAATTCGTGGGTGAGTGCTGGTGACGGTTATTGATATGTGCATTACAGCAACAACCAGACTCACTACTAGCTAAATGCCTATTGAACGGCCTGCAACAATTTAACTCATAAAGCCTTGCTTAGCGACTATCATCACCCGATCTGACGGAAAAACGCCCGAAATGGCGTCTGTTTTTTCGTTGATCTCACCAAGTTTTACTTTGGTGAAGGCAGTTTTATGTTCATTTCATCTGCCCAACAAGTAAGTTGCTGGAAAAAAGCAGCCTGCTGCAGAGTTAAGAAAACAGCAAAGTTCCTAAATCCTGCAGTAAACCTGCTGAAAACCCTATAACGGAACTGGTTGCTAGAACAAATCAGATTAGCCAAGTAGGGGGTGCCCTCAATCCTTGCCTGGCCAAATTGAGTAGCGTTAAGACCTTTACCTCAAGAGTTGAAGTCTGAGCGTGGTCTGTTCAAAAACTTCAGCGACAAGAAAGTTAAGGCCTGGTTAATCATTGTGATCGATCGGATCTATTGCTAAAAACGTTGGAAATAAACTGACTCGCGTAGTGCCTTGATGCGAAAAAAGCTGTAAATTAAGGCGTATTCTTACAATACAACCTTCAAAAGCGTTCGTTTTTTATCGAATTCAAAAGCGCCAAAAAATGCCGAGGATTTTTTCAGCCAAGCATAAAAATAAACTCAAGATTTAAGCCCATAAACCCTAAATAGCCTCAATTTGGGTTGTTTGTCTATCCCCTAGGGGCAAGTGATGGCGATAACCAGCGCCTCATATAAGTACCTACGAAAATCTCCATGCGAAACCAACAGCCCCTCCCTTCGGGTTATCTTCGACTTTCCAAATAGATTTCCTTTTGAGGCGGGAAACTTTGTTGTTTTTCACTGCTTCTGCTATTTGGCCATAACTTGATTGGTTGTAAGTTTGCTGCTTGTACTGAGGTCACTTGGAGGATGCCTTCTGTAGGATTGACAGTCAGCGTTTAGCAGCTGCATTGCCACCCCTGGCAGCGTTTAGTTTCTCGGTATTGCCTTGAAGTATCTGGTGCATCTGTTCTTCTGAGCGGGTCTCCGTTCTTTGAAGTGTACTGCTCTGCCATCTGCCCCTTCCGCGTGTCTGGAGGGATTACGTCCGTGGCGCAATTCGCAAAATTGCTGACTCAGCCTGGTGAGATCAAACTGAAACTCTGCCTCGACTGGTGGCGCCAGCAGATCTGTGACTCGGCGGTGGCTTACACTTGGCTTTCTTTCGTCGAGCTGCATCGCATAGCTGTTTGTTCGGTTCAGCGCGGAGGCAAAGGAGCCTTCTCTTCTATGAGCAGGCGTTTTAGTCGTGCAAGATACTGGCTGGACCTGCAATATCTTCGGAATGTGCATCTCGCAGTTTCCCCGTTCGGTTGCAATAGTTATGCAAGTATTAATCACAAATGTGCCATCACCTAGATTCACCAGACCGCACCATCCGAAATTTCTCTGTATACGAAAGCATCACCCAAACACAGTTTCCATGCTCGTGTGCAATAGTTTTTTATCGCACCCGCCCCAGAAACAGAAGCGTGAAAGAAATCGACAAGATCGCCCTCCGGCGGTGGCGCAAACGAGGCTTCTACAGCGAATCCGTACTCGTCAAACTCCTCCAGAAAAACGGCTACAACGCCGTCCGAGTGCCGGTAAGCAACCCCAGTCTTAACCCTCTTCCCGACGTCATGGCGCGCAAGGGCGACCACATGTACGCGTTTGAAGTCAAGAACGCAACTTACTACGCGTATTTTCCACGCCAGCAGATAGACAAGCTCTTCCGCTTTCTCAACGAACTCGTACCTACAGACAAGGAGCATAAGCACGCCGTCGTTGCGGCTCACTTGGGCAAGAAATGGACTTATCGCGAGATCAACTGGAGCGACTGGGAGAAGAATAAGTTGCCAGACAAGGTCCGTATCCTTAAGCGTGACCGCGGTAACCTGAGCCTGGAAAAAAGTTACTGACCTAACGTAAAGGAATTACCTCAAAACATATTATTGTCGTGCGCCACTCCTCAACTATGCAGCCCGAACCTCAATTTGTCGTTGTTGCCTCAGCCCTTTACAAGGCATACCAGATAGAAGAATCTACGATCGATGTTCTCAAGGACGTAAACTTTACCGTTCAGAAAGGCCAATTCGTCGCCATCTATGGCCCTTCTGGCGCGGGCAAAACTACGCTTTTAAACATGATAAGTGGCATCGACAAGCCTACCACAGGCAAAATCTCAGTTTTCGGCTCGGAACTCACCGAGCAAAACGAAGACTTCCTGGCAAAGTACCGGTGCAACCAGGTAGGTTTCGTGTTCCAAACCTACAACCTCGTTTCTACCTTAACAGTGGCTGAGAACATCGCGTTCCCGCTTGAATGGAAACGCGCAAGTTCAGAGCAGATTCAAGCACGCGTAAAGGAGCTTATCGAAGCCTTTGGCTTGCGTCATCGGGCTAGGCACTTTCCTGCGCAGCTTAGCGGAGGCGAACAGCAACGAGTAGCTTTCGCTCGGGCGCTAGCGAACAATCCGCCGTTGCTCTTGGCTGACGAGCCGACGGGGAATTTGGATACGAAAAACGGACAGAAGATCATCCAGATTCTTCGGTCCTTGAAGGCCGAGGGTAAAACTATCATAGTTGCGACGCATGATGAGGAAATTATGCCTTTGGCGGACTTGAAATTTTGCATAGATGAGGGAAAACTGGCGATTCAGCCATGACTGAAGCTGCCTTCCCCGTTAATGACTTACTTCGCAGGCGCCTCCAAACCGGACTCACCGTTCTCAGCTTGACTACCTGTGTGGCTTCGACGCTTTTCCTGCTTCTTTTCAGCGGGCAGGTTGGGCTTGGAATAGCCGCCGTGACAAAGGGCACGCTCACGAGCGGCACCTCTGTGATTTTTGGGCAGTTCTTGACATTCATCGGCGCGTTAATCTTCGCAGTCGGCGCCGTAATCATCTCATTCATTGTTTTCTTGATGATGGCTCAGCGAACCAAGGATTTCGGGTTGATGAAAGCCACGGGTTGTCCCAACAGTCTGGTTTTCGGCTACTTCGTGACTGAGCTCTTGGGTCTTGTTTCAGTTGGATGCGTCTTTGGCGTTGTGGTGGGGTTCGCAACGGACTATTTTGTCATCAACTTGCCCATGTTTCACGTTTACAACATGGCGCCAAATTTCTGGTTTGCCCCTCTTGTCTTCGCGGTGTACTTTGTTTTTGCTCTTGTTTTTGGCGCCAAGCCTCTGTTTGACATGGCGCGTATGTCGCCGCTTAAGGCTCTTTCATCCGTGCAGTACTTCGGGTTGGGTAAAGGTCCTCGCCTGAAACCGTTGTCTAGGACGGGGCTGACGCTCAGAATTGCTTCCCGCAGCCTTTTCAGACGCAAAAATGCCATTGTGAGGCTCGTGGTTTTCCTTTCCGTAGTTTTTCTGCTGCTAACCGTCTCTATAGCAGGAGGCATAATCGCCAATGACACTTCTACATCGTGGGTTCAAGAGGCAGTCGGCAAGAACGTGGTTCTCATCGCTGACAGCGGCATGGCGGCGCAGTATAAGCAGTTGCTGTTGACGTATTCGGGAGCTAAAGCGAACGGCGATTTTAACTATTCAGACTCTAACTTGGCCATATCAGATGCGGCGTTGCAAGCAATCAGCCAGGTATCTGGCGTCACAGTCGTGGATTCGCGTTTAGTGCTGAATGGAACTGTTAAAGAAGTGGCTAACTTTACGATCGACCCTGAGACGTTGGCTACCATCACTATAGGCGATAAACGCGCGTGTCAATCACTCATAGTGGGTGTTAACGGTGGAAAAACGGTTTCTGAGCCGTTTACAAGGGGCTTTTTCTTGAATTCGACTTCCAGTTTGACCGCGGTTGTCGGGGACTCCATATCCTACGCCATCTACAGCCCCATGAGTATTCAGCAACCTTATGGTCAAACGACCATTCAATCCAACGCGCTATACGAGAGTGCGCAGATAGGCAATGCCTCGTTTGCGATTTCAGGCATTTGCATAGATCCCATCAATAATGGCAACGTAACGTACATTCCGCTTCCGCAGCTTGAACAGATTAGCGGCATTTCAAGCCCAAACATTGTCCTCGCTGGCATAAGCCAATCAGATGACTATGCCACCACAATTCAACAAATACAGACCACATTGCACGCAATAAGCCCAAACTTGACGGTGTTGGACCTGAAGCCGCTGGTCGACCAAGACGCCAGCTTCCTAAGCTCTCTTTGGGGAGTTATAATGTTCCTACCTGCCTTTGCCTTGGCAGCCGCAGCCATGTGCTTAGTGAGCTTTCTTATAATTTCAATCGACGAGCAACATCAAGAATTCGCAATACTGCGGGCCACAGGAGCCAAACCATCCACCGTGCTGCTTATCCTAGCGGCTCAAAGCCTGACAGTCTTACTTAGCAGCTTCGCCGTGGGAGCATCCCTGGGCACAATCGTATGTGTACTGATATTGACGGCTCATCCGGTGCTTACAGGCTTCACTTTTCTGGCAATCGCAGGATGGCTATTGGCAGTCTTGCTGGGCATGTTCTTGGTTAGCTTGTATCCTGCCGTACGGTTTGCGAGGAAGCCGCTGCCCGCGATTATGTCATAGGTGCTCAAATTTCCTCGGAAAACTCTTGACTGCATCCAGATTAAGGGGCAGCTGATGGATGAAATCCTGAAACGCAAGCACAGGAACAACTGGAACCTCATCACAAAACTTGACGCAGACATGAATCAATGACAAGATAACAGGAACGAAAACTGCCGCTCGCCATTTTGTGCACGGCAAATCCAGCGCTTTACTTGGTAGCGACTCAGCAAACGCAGCTACCCGAGTAGATTGCGCGTCAACGATCTTCCTTAGACTTGACAAATGCATTCCGTGGTGCCATTGTTTGCAGTCAACGCAAATTACTAAGGGCTTTTGGCAGCCGACGACATCAATTTCCCAGCGTTTTCCCGCATTTTTGAAGTGAACGTTTTTCGCTGTGACGTAGCCATTATGCTCCAGCGCTATGGAAGCCATGCTTTCAAATTCTTGCCAATGTAGCAAGTCGCTGACCTGTTCGACATCTGACCCAAGCTGCAATGCTCTGACGGCGAGTTTCAGTCTAGAGTCTGCCGGGATTTCCACTAAACCGTCTTTCAGATAAATTAGTCCTTCCAATTGTAACTTTTTTAGTAAAAAAGATGCTGCAGATGAAGGTATCTTGGCGTCAGATTTGATATCTTCTTGATTAATTGCCCCGTTCTTGGTCAGTTTTAACGCCGAAATTAACAGGTTGCGCTCAACTAACAAGGTTGATTCCCCATAGATTTGAGATGGAATAATCAAAAGTCGGCCTTTTGCAGCTTTCGATGACGTCGCACCCATAGGTCGAGACGGTTTCTGTATACAGAAGCATCAACGAAACTTCAGCCATCGGCTGCCTTTCCAAACCCATTATCTTAAGGCGCCCCTCATTTCCCTTTTCGTACCTTAAACTCCTTGTCATTGAATAGTCTTTTGCCTCCAGATGGAACTTTGTTGCGTTCTAAATTGCTGAAGAAAAAATTTTGCCGTTCGTAAGTCGTACACGTCATTGGTAGCTGGGTCACCATGGAATGTGCTTATTTCAGTATAAATGGCTCAGATCATGCTTCGTATTTTAGCGTTTTAATTTAAAAAATGTCCATTCGAAGACTTTTCGAATATGCTCGAGAAGTGACTAGGATGGTTCAGGGGTCTTCGGCTTAGGCATTTCTGGGTTTTCTGCGAATAAATACAGCTGCAAGCCATTCTTACCCACAATTCGTGGGGAAAAGAATGCAAATTGCCAAACATAGAGCCCTCATTCACCTCCCTGGGAGTGGAAAATCGGGCTTATTCCCTTTCTCTGTGGCATTAGGCTTTAAATTTTTTCATGATTATATATAGTTCGCTCGATTTCGATGTTTTGCGCGGATTTTTAAATTATCTAGTTAAAAATAATGGGGCGAAAAGGCTGTTTGAAGGTGTTTTGGTGATGCTTTTGTATACGGGCAGAAAACAGGCTCTTCTGCCTTTTTTGGCTTGAAAACCCTGGCTTGTCTGTGCTTGGCTAATCTATGAAGGTTTTCTGCAGCTTGCCTGAGTAGTCTATGTACACAGTCTTGAGTTCTGTGAATTCTTTTGTGCCGTCCGGTCCGTCTTCGCGTGTGTTGCCTGAGTGCTTCACGCCTCCAAAGGGCAGGTGGTTCTCTGCGCCGATGGTTGGGCTGTTTACGTACGTCAGGCCTGCTTCGATTTTGCGGATAGCTGTGAAGGCGTTCTTGATGCTGTTTGTGTATATTGCGGAGCTCAGCCCGTACTCCACGGAGTTAGCAATCTCTATTGCTTCTCGCAGGTTTTTGGCGGAGAGCAGCGAAACCACGGGTCCAAAGATCTCTTCTTTGGAAACGCGCATGTCTCGTGTGCAGTCTGTGAAGATTGTTGGCTCGAAGAAATAGCCTTTCAAGTTGCTGGGCACGTTACCTCCGATGAGTAGTTTGGCGCCTTCGGCTTTGCCGATTTCAATGTACTTGCGCACTTTGTCTTGCGCAGCCTTGTTGATTAGTGGTCCGACGTCGGTGTTCGGGTCTAAGCCGTCGCCTATTCGAAGCCTTCGAACTTGTTCGAGCAATATCCTTTCAAACGCGGGCTTGACTTTCTCGTGAATGATTACTCTTGATGAGGCTGTGCACCGTTGGCCCGTTGTCTCGTAGCCTCCCCACAGTACGCCATTGACGGCGAGGTCCAGGTCCGCGTCATCCATAACTATGATGGGATTTTTCCCGCCGAGTTCCAAGTTAACGCGTTTGATGCCTGCCTCCCGCAGGATAGTTGCACCTGTGTCTTTGTGCCCAGTGAAGCTAATTACGCGAACACGTTCGTCTCGAACCAAGGTCATACCGACGCTTTCCCCTGGTCCCGTAACCATGTTTAAGACGCCTTTGGGCAAGCCTGCCTTCTCAAACGCTTGGACTAGCAAAATCGCGCAGAGCGGTGTGTCCGATGCGGGTTTCAGGACTGCGGTGTTTCCGCACACGAGTGAGTAGAAGATTTTGCGCGCTGGAATCGCAACGGGGAAATTCCACGGAGAAATTAAGCCCGCGACGCCGATGGGCAGCTTGAGGGTCATGCAGAACTTGTCTGCCTTTTCCGAAGGCATCGTGTTGCCGAGGAGTCTTCGGCCTTCAGCGGTGGCGTAGTATCCGACTTCGATGGCTTCTTGGACGTCTGCGCCAGAGTCGAGGAGGGTTTTGCCCATCTCGCGTGTCATTGTCCGCGCAAGTTCGCCTTTCTGCTCAATTAGCAACTGAACGGCTCTCAGCAGGAGTTCGGCTCGTTTGGGTGCAGGCGTCTCGGACCATGATTCAAATGCAGCTTGGGCGGCGTCGATTGCTCTTTTTGTGTCGTCTGCGTTGCCTTTCTGGAATTCGCCCAGGACCTCGTCTGGGTCTGCTGGGTTCACTCGTGTGTAGGTTTCGCCTGATTCGGAGTTAACCCACTCTCCGTTGATGAACAGTCTGAACTTCGCGATCAAAGCAGTCACCTAAGATAAGGCCTTAGCCGCGTTCGCTGCGGACTCTGTCATAGGGGCCTTTGGCTTTCATCCGAGCCTTCTTCTTGATATCGTTCTTCCCCAATGGCGTGTCACCTTCAACATCTTCAGGGCTTTCCACGCCTTTGAGAGGTTCAGGTTCCGGGAAATCTTCCAAAGTAACAAGCTTAGCTCCACGGAGCGTCATCGTTTCGAAGGCTTTGTCGACATCGCCTGGCTTCACATTCAACCCTTTCGTGGCGTCGGCTAACACGTAGGTTTCAATGCCCATTTTGCGAGCATCTAGAACAGAATTCAGAACGCAATAGTCTGCCGCGAGCCCGCCGATTAGGATTCGTTGGATTCCTTCTTCCTTGAGCCGTTCGGCCAATTCTGTGCCGTCAAAGATTGAGTACGCTTCTTTCTTTGGGTCAGTCGCCTTCGACACTACAAGGACAATTTTTGGAAGTTTCAGGTCAGGGCTAAACTCGGCGCCTTCCCTGTTCTGGACACAATGGGGTAGCCATTGACCTCCCTGGGTCACGAATGACATGTGGTTTGGAGGGTGCCAATCTCGGGAAGCGATTATCTTTGCGTTTGCCTCCGTAAACATCTTAATGTAATCGTTGAGGACAGGGATTACCATGTCGCCGTCAGGCACGGGCAAGGCACCTCCCGGGAGAAAATCCTTTTGTATGTCAGTAACGATGAGGGCATCCTTGCTGGTTATATCTAAACTTACTTTTCTTTTCAAGCAAAATTCACCTTCACAATAATGCCCGAGCCAAACGAGGCTGCAGGCTAAAGATACTGTAGGGCTAGTTGTGGATAAAGTTTTTTCCGCTTACCGGCGCGGATGGAAAGGTAATTAAGCCGTCAGTCCATTAACACTAGCGACGAGAGAGTATGTCAGCAGTCTTAGCTTATGTAATGTTTAAGGTAAGTTCAGGAACCGAACGCGAGGTTGCTCAGAAACTCATCGAATTCGACGAAGTCATGCAGGCAGACGTGATTTTCGGAGAATACGATGTAGTCGCAAAGATACTGGCAAAAGACATAGACGCTTTGGAAGACTTCGTTTCTGACCACGTCAGAAGCATATCAAACGTGCTCGTAACTTCTACGATGATTATTTCGCATGAGTACAAAGCGAAGAGTCAGCGTCCAAAGACCAAATAACAACGTCTCTGCGCAGTAGGCTCCAGACGGACGGCGGCTCAAATCAGCCTTTTTCTTGTCTTCAACTTCCCTAGCCGCCGCCATGAGGATACGCTTATTTCTTAAAGCGATGCATAAAGTTATTGGCGATTTAACTTGCAGCCTGAAACCATATCTAGTCGGCAAATGCGCGCCTTAGAAATCAACGCGGAATATTTTGGTATTTCCCTGTTGCAATTGATGGAAAATGCTGGGCGAAACGTGGCCCTAGAAGTAGCTTCCCGCTTCAAGAAAGACCAGCGCGTCGTGATTTTCTGCGGGCTGGGCGGAAACGGCGGCGACGGCTTCGTAGCGGCAAGGCACCTGCTATCTATGGGTTTCAGCAAAGTGGCGGTTATTTTTGCTGGAAGAAGTGGAGACATCAGCCACGAGGCCGCAAGGCAAAACTGGGCAGCTCTTCAGCCTTTCGCTGACAACATCGTTGTTCATGAGGTTGTTGACGCGGCTGAAGTCGCGGATGTTGAGGCCGATGTTGTTGTGGATGCTCTTTTGGGTACGGGAACGAAGGGAATGCTGAGACCTCCTATTTCCAAGTTCGCTGCGCTCATCAACTCTATGAAGGCGTTCAAGGTTGCGGTTGATGTCCCTACAGGCATTGACTCAGATACTGGTGATGTTCTTGGTGAGGCGGTGAAGGCAGATCTTACTGTCACGTTTCATAGGGCAAAATCTGGGTTTAATGCGGCGAAAGCTTACACGGGAAAGCTCGTTGTTGCAGGGATAGGCTTGCCGCCGGAGCTGGACGAATTAGCTGGTCCAGGCGATGTCCAATTGGTCACGAAGGCGCGCCCCGCTTTTGCTCATAAGGGCGATTCTGGGCGAATTCTGCTTGTCGGGGGAAGCGACGTATATTCGGGCGCTCCCGTGCTAATGTCCATGGCTGCTTTGCGTACGGGTGTGGACCTTGCCCACACTGCATCGCCGGAGAAGACAGCACATGACATTGCTTCGCTGTCTCCTGATTTAATTGCTGTGAAGCTTGAGGGAAGCTACCTTAACCCTGGCAACGTTGCTGCTTTGAAGGAGTATTTGCGTGTTGTAGACGCGGTTGTGATGGGTCCGGGCATTGGCTTGCATGAGGAGACTAAGCAGTTCGTCGAGGGCTTCGTTAAGGCGGTTGAGGAGGCGGGTAAACCCTTGCTTTTGGATGCTGACGGGTTGAAGGCGTTTGGCGAGTTCAAGAGACGGCTGAAAGTGCCGCTGGTCTTGACTCCGCATGCGGGCGAGTATGCAATCTTAACTGGTAAGCAGCTGCCGGACGATGTGCCGGGACGCGTTCGCTACGTCAGGCAGACGGCAGCTGAGTTAGGCGCGGTGGTCTTGCTCAAAGGCGCCGTAGACATAATCTCCGACGGGACACGGGTGAAACTGAATTTTACGGGCAACCCTGGCATGACCGTGGGCGGGACTGGCGATGTCCTTTCAGGCATCGTTGGCGCTTTTCTGGCGCAAAAAGTTGATGCGTTTGAGGCTGCAGTAGCTGGTGCCTTCGTTAACGGCGCCGCGGGCGATTTTGTGGCTGCTAACGTTGGCTTCCATATGGTGGCGACGGACCTGTTAGAGTATATTCCCAACGTGTTGAATGACCCGATGAGTCATCTAAAGGTGCGAAACGGTGGAAAGAGCACTTAGCATCAACATATCCATCTACCACGCGAACCAGTGCGACCCCAAACGATGCACGGGCTTGAAGCTCAAGCGTCATGGGTTGGCCCGCATAGTTAAGCAAACGCGTTTCTTGCCCAAACGAGCCATTGTGCTTAACCCTTTTTCTGAGATTGCGTTTTCGCCCGCAGATCGGGAACGTGTTGCAGAGGCGGGGCTGGTGGCGTTGGACTGCAGCTGGGAACACGCTGAGAAGGTGCTTTCGCATCACGTGCGAGGAACCGCGCGTTGTTTGCCCGTGTTGCTCGCTGGAAACCCAACCAACTACGCCAAGGCAACCAAGCTGAGCACTGCGGAGGCGTTAGCCGGTGCCTTGTACATCGCGGGTTTCAAGGATGAAGCTCGCCAGGTGTTGTCGATTTTCTCGTGGGGGCACACCTTCTTCGAGTTAAACAATATGCTGCTTGACGCGTACGCGGCTACCAAGGACAGCTCTGAAGTTGTTGCGGTGATGCGGGAGAAGCTTGGCGGAAAATAGGGTTCCGCTGGATAACATTTTTGAGTTGGGGGCGCCGCTGCTCCTATACATTGGTGATTGCTGATGGCGTTCATAACTGACTTCTACGTGTTCTTGGCGTCAGTTGCCTTCATCAGCCTCTCAGGCGTGCTTCTGCCTGGTCCGCTTTTCGCAGTCACTATCGAGAAAGCCTCTAAACGCAAGACGGCAGGTGTCCTCATCGCGCTGGGGCATGCCGTGGTGGAATTTCCTCTTATGTTTCTGATTTTCTTTTTGCTAAGCGAGTTCGCGGTTCCATTGTATGTTCAGGCGGGTATAGGAGTCGTGGGCGGCTTGCTCATGATTCTGCTGGGCGTGCAGACATTCAGGAACCGCAACAAGGCCGACCCAAAGTACACTGGATCAAGGCAAGAGTCCTTCTTCGCCGGAATACGCACGACTGCGGCTAACCCAGCGTTCATCCTATGGTGGCTAACGATAGGCACCGCACTCATCCTCAACGCCAAGATATTCGGCTTCATAGGTTTCTCAGTCTTTGCGGGACTACACTGGAGCTGCGATTTCATCTGGTACACGGCAGTAGCGTTTGTCATATTCAAATCTCACCGGTTTTGGAAGCCGCTTGTGCACAAAGCCATCATGTTTTTCTGCGTCGCCGTCCTCATAGGCTTCGGAGCATGGTTCTTCGGCTCAGCCCTCTGGCAGATAATAACTGCCATAGCATAAGGACGGGATAAGCCAATGGTAGACACATTTCAAGTGGGCAAAGCCTTTGTTCGCCTCGTCAAAGGCGACATAACAGACATGACGACTGACGCAATAGTGAACGCTGCAAACCACACGCTTATGGGCGGCGGAGGCGTCGATGGAGCCATTCACCACCGAGGTGGACCCGCTATTCTTGAAGAATGCAAACGAATTCGCGCCACACAGTACCCCAAGGGGCTTCCCACGGGGCAGGCAGTCATAACGGGTGCGGGGAACCTGAAGGCTAAACGGGTTATACATACGGTTGGGCCAGTCTATTCTGGTGGAAATAATGACGAACCTGAGCTGCTGAGGCAAGCGTATGTGAACTCGCTACGTTTGGCTGTTCAAGCGGGGCTGCGAACGGTTGCGTTTCCATCCATAAGTACGGGGGCCTATGGTTACCCCGTTGAAGAGGCGAGCCGTGTGGCTTTGAAAGCCGTTAAGGAGTTCTTGCAGAGCGAGGATGGGCTTGACGAGGTTGTCTTCGTGCTGTTCGCCGAACAGGACTTGGCGGTGTACAGGTTGGCGGCTGGTGAAGTCTTCAAGTGGCTTCGTGGTTTTTGTGGTTGATTGAGGACTATCACAGAATTTTATAAGCGAATCTGCAAATTTAGTTACAGGAGTTGTTTTAATGCCGACCTTTATAGTTAATACAGCCATTTTGCGTCCCCTCCAAGACCCCAGAGCTTGCGCCGTGGGCGCACCGAAAATGCTCCTGAACTCAGGAGTAAAAAACCTACAAGTTCGATCTTGCTATTGCTGCTCCGAGTACGGAAGCGCCGTCTTCGTCATAGACGCCGATAGCCGCGACGACGTTCTAAGAGCCTTCAGCAGCGTCAACGTGCCAGTAGCTTCAATCTTGGAAGCCGAGGAAATTAAGCAAATTGCCTCAGCCCCGTGACGGAATAACCTGCCAAAACTGGCCATTCAGGCGTTTTTGGTCTGCTTTGAAAATCAAATTATTGAAAAATATTTCGTTCACGAGCGCGCGCAAACTAAACTAATCGTGAATTAAGACTACTTCTCCTGGGGCAAGCCAGATTTCTCGGTAAAACTTAAAGATTCGCCAACCGAAAAGTCCCCAGAGTTCTATAAAACCCATTTTTCTAAAACCTTGTCTGCTAAAAACTGTATGAGACGCGATATTTCTTCTCTGCACTGAAGCGAAAACAACTCTAGCTTCAGCATGTTTCAGGCACTCAACGCCAGCATTCACAAGCGCCGTTGCAATTCCTTTATGGCGAAATTGTGGGTGAACTGCAATCCATAGTATGCAACCGAACGTGGCGCCGCGTATTTGAAACTTAATGAGTTTGCTAAACCCAACCGCGACTGCGTCTTGTGTCTCGGTTACAAACACTTGTCCGTCGTCTCTTAGGCTGTGGAGGGCGAAAAAGCGAAGGAATGGTGAAAAAGACAAGTCTATAATTTCCTTAAGCCTGCTTTCGTCACTTGGGATCATTGGCCTTATGGCAAACTCCGTATTACAGTATCCTCCTCGTAAGCTTACGGTCAAGGTCGTTTAAGTTGGCTTGGAAACGGCTATCGCGACGGGGGTATTTATGGTCAAAGCATGAAGTATGCTGTGCTTTTTAGTCTATGGGAAAATCTTTTATGCTCAACCATACATACACGTTGCGCAGGGTGGGAAAAACATGGCAAAATGTCCTGATTGTGGAAAAGACGTTAAGACTGCGAAAAAATCCTGGAAGATGGCGGGAAAGCCTGACAAGGCAGGTAAAAGAACAGAACTTACGATAGGCTTGTTTGAGTGTTGTGGAAAGACTTTCCGGCAAGTTTTAGAGAAAAAGAAAATCTAAAAACAAATCCCTAACCCTTTTTTCTTATTTCTTTAACGAATGGGCATGCTGTTCCTTACACATTACTCTGCGCCACTATATTCTATATAGATTATGAAGAACACCCATAAATTTAAGAAATGTAATATAGGTTTGAAAGTAAAACGTGAGGTGAATAAGAAATGCTATCCCGAGATTGCGACGGCTGCCTCACTCTCAGAGCCTGCAGCAAACGCTACAGGTCAGTGAGCAAGGGCGAAAAAGTCTACTGCTCAGACGGCACAGCTCATCTAGTTGACTGCGACTCTGTCTGCCAGAACGTTGACTTATACGTGCAGCACATTGAATGCTTCCACTAGTCCCAAGATTTTTGTGATCATTTAATGATTTGTTTTTGTCGCAGTGTTTTGTGGACTGTTCCCTGATCGCTTTAGGGCTTGTACCCTACCATGAGGGCGAGTTCAAGCCATTTCCAGTAGCAATCAACATCTACAAAGCCAATTTCTCTTAGCCAACCCAGCTGCGTTTCAACATCCAGCAGTTTATTTGAAGGGTCTTCCCGTTCAGGGGTCATGCCAATTTGGTTCAGAAAGCGTAGGTGCAGATTTTGCGTGGGCGAGGAGACGTGGTCGAAGTTGCAGAAGATGCCTCCCGGGTTTAGCAGTTGAAGGACTTCGAGGTAGAGCTGCTTCTTGCGTGCATCCACTAGATGATGAATGGCTAAGCTCGAGACTACGGTGTCAAAGCAGCCGAGTTCTGAAGAGGGAAGTGGCAGGTTAAAGTCGTGCTTAATTGTTGTGACGCGCTGGTCGCCGCCAAATCGTTTTTTGGCTTGTTCAAGCATGACTTCCGAGAAGTCCAGGGCTACGCCTTCCGCGTTAGGGAAAGCCACTTTGACTAGGGCTAGTGTTCTGCCGTCGCCCGTGCCCAGGTCGAGGATGCGTTTAGCTTTTGGGGGGATTTGGTCGAGTAGTATGCGTTCGGCTTCGGTTCTGTGGGGAAGTTTGTCGGCTCTGGATAGATAGGCAAAGGCGTGTTCTACGGTTTGCCATTCGCTGTGGTCTGGAGAGGTTTTTGGCATGGTTTTTCACTGGTGGTTCATTTCTTGAACGACGGATGTATTTTAACGTAGCCACGGCGGAGTTGATATTGGGGATGTAGGTTGCTTTTGTCGTGTTTTGAGGGGCATCCTTATATTTTATGTGCTATTTTCTATGGGTTTACAAATTCGAAGCTGGAGTTTTGTTATGGAGTTTTGTCCCAATTGCGGCTCCCGTCTCGTGCCAAAGAGGTCTGAAGGCGGCGTGTGCTTTACTTGCCTCAAGTGCGGTTACGTGAAGCCTAACGCTGAGAAGGAAACTGAAACTAAGGCAAGTGGCAAAGTCATAAAGCATACTCTGCAGCAGCAGGTCACCGTTATAGGCATAGAAGACAACGTGGATACTATGCCCACGATGAGGATGGAGTGTCCCAAATGCGGGAACATGCTCGTTTTTGTGTGGCAGGTGCAGACCCGGGGCGGAGATGAGGCTTCGACGCAGTTTTTCCGCTGTACCAAATGTAACCACACTTTCAGAGAGTACACTTGAAAAGCTCGATGTCAAATCGGGCTCGTTAGAATTTCGCCTTTTTTGGAGGGTTTCGAAGTTTTTCTAAACTTCGAAGTACAAAAACCCAGCCGAAAACCCATTTATCTTCAAAATGCAGGTTGATGTCAGGGAACTAACTCCCGAATAATGCAACATGTATGCCCGCGCTTTGACTGGGTCACCCTTCGACGAGACGCGGAGGCTCCTTAGCCCAACCCGCAACGCCGCGCTCGCGTCTCTGCGAAATCGTGCTGTGGCCCGCCAAAGCGTTTTTCCCTATTCAGGTTTGGAGCTCCCAAGAACTTTTTAGATTTGTTTTTCGTCATGCTTAAATAAAGTATTTTTTCTATCTACTGTTGCTTTGAAATTCGAAAACGTGGTTTTTCCCGATTCGGTGGGTTTTAGATGCCAAAACTGCGGCGGGTGTTGCCGTGTTCAGCCGCCCGATGTTGACATCTCAGAGCGAAAGCTAATCGAAGCTAAAGGTTTTACGGGTTTCTTGGATCGGCGTGATGGGACAGGCGTTATGTGGATCCGGCGCAGGAAGGATGGGAGCTGCTTCTTTCTTAAGGAGAGTAACAAGTGTGCGATTTACGATGTGCGACCGGCAATTTGTAGGCTAGAACCTTTCACCGTCGTGGACTACGATTTTGAGCAAAACCGGATAGAGTTGGATCTGAACTTTCCCGCTGCATGTGGCTGTGAAGGCGTCTTTGAAGGCCAAACCTTGCCGGTAGAAGTCATTGGACGAGCTGCTCAAGCGATTGTGCGAAAAATTTTCGCTTTGGCGACTAAAGACCTTGGCTTATCGATATCAGATAAGCGAGTTGTTTCGGAGACTCGGGCAAGAATATTGCGCAGGGCTGTAGAGTTGGCCGACCTGCGATTATAAGCCGACTGGGCTTTATTCTTCAAGGAGCAGTTGCTGCTTGTCGAAGAATTTAGCTGTGCACTCCTCAGAACAACACTGTACTTTGCGGTTTTTGGCTGTGTGCTTTTCCGATGCAATCAATAATTCTGAAAGGTCTGTGTGAATGCCGTTTAGTGATTTCTTGCATGTTGGACAAACCATTTTGCCGTTCTTATCGAATTGTTCATTTTCTATTGACTTTTTGCTGGGAGTTCTTGAGTTCATTCGAAAATTCTTCCGCAACTTCTAAATCTCTGTTCCATATGAACATCCGCCTATTTAATGACATGCGCACAGCTTTGTCCGATTCATATGAATTAATTTCACAGTTGCAGATTTGCGCTGCAGAATAGTCGCAGCTACTGGTTTGCTGGGATAAGATTTTTTTGTGCGATCAATGATTTTTAGCATTGTGAAGTTGGTATGCAGGGCGGTGCCGGGGCATGATGTTGTGTGGTTCATTGCGGTGCCGCAGCAACATCCTACGTTTGAACATTTTGAACAAACCGGTGCCGCAGTGCATCCAGCATTGTGCTCCGCCATAATGGAGCTTGTTTTATGGACGAGCATAGTTCACATATGTGAGGCACTGTGCAAGTGGTTGGGAAGGGGATTAGGCTGTTAAAAATTTAAAATTGGAAGTTCGAGTATTTTCAAAAGCTTTCATTGTGATTATGGCTTGAAGTTTTATTCAATCATCCGTTTTTGGTTCTTGGTTCTTTGAAGGTAAAGCAATGATATTGACACAATGATTGTAATGATCGATGCAGCGATAATCGCGTAAGCGTACCCGGTGGGGAGGATTGTGCTTGAGAAGTTTGGTTGCTGTGTTGTTGGAGGTGGAGGAGTGGGTTGTGGGAATGTTGTTGAGATTGTGGGGGTTGGTGTTGGGGTGCTGGCTTGTGTGGAGCTTGGGCTAAATGTAGAAGTAGGCGATGGGGATGGCGAGGGTGATGAGCTTAGAGATGGAGTAGGGTATGGAACAGGATGGAATAGGTCGGTTTGGGACAGTTTGTCTGATGTGATCAGGGTGTTGTAGAGAAAGCCGTTTCCATAGCTGCTTAACTGTTGTGTAGCTACTGCGCTTTCATTTGATGCGTCTTTGTACATGGAAACTGAACCGTTGGTAATTGTTGCATAGCCAATTCTGTAAATAGCGACTGATATTGCGTTTGGTGTTCCGGCGCCCCATAATCCTGCCCCAGTGGGACCGCCTGAGTAGCAGCCTATGGATCCTATTGATTGGGGAAAGACGATGGATGTGTTTTGGGTCCAGTTGAACTGGAAGTCGCCTCTTGTGTCGCTGGAGTCACTTAAAACAATAAAGCCGTAAGGACCGCCTATGTCTGCCGTGAGTGAGGTTAGGTCGGAGCTTTGGAGCGAAGGCTTGTTGTTTGACCCCACGAAGTAACCGTGGTTTTCTACTTCTCCTGTGTCTGCGGCTATTTGGACTTTGTAGAATTCTATTTCAGCGTCACATGATGCAAGTTGGGCGCTTGGGACCCGTGTAATGTTGAGTATGACTGCCGATAGATACTGGCTCACAGGAGACATTTGATAACCGTTATTTGCTGTGTATGAAGCGTTAGACGGGCCCTGTCCAACGTAGGCATAGGCTATATTCAATTTGAACTGTGTTTCGGACCCCGCTGTCCTCATGGTTGGTTGGGTGATCAGAGTTGGAGTAAGGGACGGAGTTGTTGAAGGCTGATTAACTGTGAAAAGTACTGTTTGGGTGGCATTTGTATAATATGTGTCTGTGAGATGCCAGTTTGTGCTTTGGTGCGAGTCGTAGATGCTGTATGTATCCACGATTATGCGCAACGTGTGTTGACCTTGGGTCAAGTTTTCCAGCGCAGCCGAGAAATTTGAAGTTGGAGGCAATATGGGTGGCGGGTTGTCTGGGCTTAGCCGCCACAAAACGTTTGCTTTATCGTCAATCTCATAGCTAACATTCATGACGTATCCTACTGTTAGGTTATTTTGGTGCCATGAACTGGGCTGAGTTAGTGTGATGTTTAGTGGAATGCTGGCTATGTTGTAGCTAGTGTTGGTTGGTGATTGCATTGTTATCGAGATGGGGTCTGTGTTTGGTGTTGGAGGGTAAAATGGAGGAGGCTCGTAAGGATTAGCTTTGGACACTTTAACAGCTTGCATTCCAACTGCTAAAGAAAACAAGAAACCCAAGATGATTATAGTCGCTACGGATGTTTTCTTACTCATGGCTGTCCCTTTCTCTTCTTGAAATAAGAATAAGACAATACAGCTATTGCAACAGTTAACGCTAGTATAGCCAAAAGTGCCATCAGCGTTGGTGCAAAATCCACCGTTGGAGCTGCTACATAAAACGCAGGGAGTGCTGGAGTTGGTGTTGGTTGCTGTGTTGGAGATCCCGAGGTAGTTACTATTGGGCTTACAGTTATGGTTGGTGAAGGTGTAAGTGAGGGAATAGGAGAAGGACTTGCAGACTGTCTAGGCGTTAATGTTGGTGTCGATGATGGCTCTGCTGTGATTGTTGCTGATGAGTTTTGCTGCGCTATGTAATCGCTGAGATGTTGGGCTGATGGAGAAAGGGTTGTATGTGAATCTGTTGTTGAGCTTGGCAACGCAAAAGATAGTTGTACGTTGGATTCTGCATCTATTGTAAAGGGTATTGTTTGTGTTAATGTGGAATAGTAGCGGCTTGGGTCTAGCCAGTTGCTTGGAAGTGGCGGGGGATTGTACAGACTAACTGAAGATACGTTAATTTGAAGAACATGTTGCCCAACAGTTACACCAGTAAGATTTGCGGTTAACTTTGTTACCTTTGAGAGTTGACCAAACACAATTAATGACTGATTGTCAAGTTGACAAGTAATTCCGGTTACGTAGTCAAACGTTTGCCATGAATCAGGATAGATAACGGTGAAGTTCAGGTAAATTTCAACAGAATCATTCATGGTGTTATTGAGCGTTTCCAGAGTTATGGTGGGTGGGTCTTTGTTGGGTGAGGAAGGGAGGTCTCCATAAGGATTGGCTTTAACCACTTCACCAATTTGCACTCCAGCAACTATAGAAATTAAGAAAGCTGTGATGATTATTGTTGCCATGAATGTTTTCTTACTCATAGCAATCATGCAACTATAGGTTTAATCTGCCTAAAGAGTTGTTTTGTAAAGATTTCTTGACACAAAAAAAGTTTCCATACTTAAACTGTGGTGAGGCTTATCAACTTTAGGAAAAGGTCTTGCTTTGTTCAAGTGGCTGTTTTTATTCAAAACTACGGAACGTTAGTCCAGACTGGTGTTACAGTCCAATTAGTGACAGTGCCTTCGTGGTAAATATTTATTCCAATATATGCAGTCCCTCCACCGCCTAAAGATACGAGTTGAAAAGGTGGTTCATTGTCGCCGTTAGAACTGTAAGCTACATCATTCGTTGCTGCATCAGTTCCGTATGTTACTACATTATTATTGTTTAAAGGAACGGTAATGTCTACTTCGAGTGTGCCATTTGCAGTATAAGCGACAACATGCAATCCCGAGTTAAACGCTGTGCCTTCTCCCTTGTTGATTACTGTACCAGAAATCCACAGGCGATTAAACTGAAGATATGCTGGAAGATTTCCCACTATTTCAGTTTTCCCTAATGCAGTGACAAGATACGGCGATGTCAGATTTGCTATCTGAGCTCCAGGATTTGTTATTTGAGCTGTAAGATTTGAAATTTGACCGTTTAAGTTTGCTATTAGGTCGTTCAACGAAGGTATCTCAGAATCTGCTTTCGTTAGATTTGTCACCTGGCCAGTAAGGTTTGCCACTTGGGCAGTGAGGTTTGAGTTTTGGCGGGTTAAGTTCGCTATTTGATCGTCTAAAGAAGTTGTGTTCGCCACTTGGTTCTTAAGGTTTGAATCTTCGTTGGTTAGGTTTGTAATTTGATTGTTTGAGTTGGCGATTTTGCCATTATAATATAATACCGTTCCAGCAATGGCAATAACAAAAACTAAAGCAATTATCAAAGCTTTCATGGCTTTGTTTACATTGCCCATGCTTCAACGCCAATCTACAATGTATTACGTGAACCTAAAAGCGTGTCTGTAAAGATTTGTTGTCTCAAAGTTTCTTGACTAAATCCTGTCTAGCAGAAACAAGACGCTTTAAAATTAGTCCATTCTTCTCTCGGATAAGTTGGTCAGCAATCAAAGTTTCTATTAGAAATAAAAGCAGTATTGGATTGTTTACCAAAATTTCTCTTTTCACGTCATGAATAACTATTCGTGCGTCGGGGTGAGCGGTGTTTTTGTTTTAGCATTTGGTTTTGTTTTGAATAATTTGGATTCTTTTACCCAAAAATCGGGGTCCATGACCTGTATGACTTGGACGTCGATAACGTTTACGGGGTCCGTTAGCGCTGCGCGAAATTTAGGTGGCAAATCCGATTTTCCGAGAAACTCCATGCGCGACGTTTCCAAGTTGTCTGCTATGCGTTCGCTTTTTCTGTTGGCGTACCCACCGTACTTTACGCTCTTTCCTTCTGCAATTGCCTTGTCGAAATCTTCTTTGCTGCACTGCCGCAGTTTGGGGCCGTCTCGGATGAACCAGTAAGCAGAAGCCTTTGACATAAACCCAGGCTAGCCTTGTCGTTGCATTTAAAGGATTTTTTGAGAAAAAGGCTGTTTTATGAAGCGATTGGCAGGGTTGTTGAAGTTGGGTGGATGGGCTCAAATGATTTAAGGTATTAACATTTTTGCAGAAGTGTTTAGTTGTCGGTACGAAGAATAGCGAAAAGAGGTTCTTTTCTACAGAAACCTATTGAGTGAATAATAATAGATGCGTGGGCATTCGAATTGTTATCTATCATTCATTGTTTGGATTCATAATTATTATTAGCGCCTTTTCTCTGATAGTCCTTGAAGGTTTACGTCACAGCATTACGTTGGGGTTCAGTAGATGGAAGAATCCATTGATAGGACAGTTATAGATTATGTGACTTTAGCGAACGAGCATGCGCTCTCGGTTTGCACGGATAAAATAGTCCCAAGGAAGACCGTGGTCTACGAGACGTTGGTCGATCCTACGGTCATAAAGGTGACTGGAGAGAGGCTAAAACGGCAGTTGTACACGAAGTTTTGGGTCCTAAGGCCTAAGCCCGCGCTTGTCCAGTTAGTTTCCATGACGAAGTACTATGAACCCTACATTGTGATTACCGGTAGATATTTTCTTGATTATTACCGTATGTGCGATTACTTGGTTTCAGTCGACCCTGACGTGCGTGAGGTCATCTTGCTAAACCAGAAATTCTATCCAAAGAAGAATCAGAATTCAACTGCGAGTATTAGGCTTGAGGGTGAGGAACGGCTTGTGGTTGAGAACAAGGCTTTCTTCATGTTGTCTAAGGATGGGCAAGAAGCGAACTTGGATACTTTGCCTTCCGCGCCTTCGGAGAAGAACCCTGAAGAGACAATCGAGAAGCATGGAATCGCTGAAATCGATTCTGAGGCGGATGTCGATTTTGTTCGAAAAAGGCTTGTTGAGAGACCGGAAAACCTAAGTCGCATAGTCGATGAGGTTTTTGAAATCGGGGAAAGAGTGGTGATTTATGCTCCAAGGTTTAAGCTTCAGTATATTCACTCTCAAACTGGTCAAGAAAAATCTATGGAGTTTGATGGAGTAACGGCAAAAAGGATCCATGTGGAAAGTATCCGTTCTCGACTAGTTCGAGCCATCAAGTCCGTCAAGTCTATCAAGTCCACTTTAAACGTGATAATCACGAAGCATTATAAAATTCCCTGATTTTCTGTGCCGTGAAATGCTTTCCCACCATCATGTGCCTTTAGGGAAGATTAGGATGAATGAAGCTTGGCTCTATGTTCGTTGTGTCTTGCGAGGTTATAGCCTTGTATATTTCGTTAGCGATTAGTTTTGCGCCTGCGATATTGGGGTGGATGCCGTCAGGAAAATCTTTTGCGTAGCTGGCTAAAGCTGAATTTACATCGATTATTGGCAGATTAGTCTCGTTTGCCGCTTGTTCAATGTGAGGAACTACGTTTTGCTCGAGGTATTCTGGGCTTGTTTTGTTATTTTGGCTATTGAAAATGGGCGGTGGCAGCGCGATCCATATTTTTGGTTTGCTTGCAAGCGTTTGGAACGCATTGATCAGCGTTTTGTAGTCGTCTACAAAGCTTGCGTTGTATTGATGAACGCCTGGTTGAGCGTCGTTGGTTCCTAGCATAATGATTACTATGTTAGGCTGGAACTCCAGGGCTTGTTTGAACGTGGTCGTGTTCATGTACGGTGTCTCAGATTTTAGAGTCACCATGGTCCCGCCAACGCCAAAGTTGCCAACCGCATAGCGTGCGTTACCATTAGGGGCAAAGTTGTTTAAAATAGGATATAGAGTGTAGTTGCCAATGGTAAACGGCGCTCTGCTGCCAAGCATCTCCCAAAGGTCATACGGGTACGCCGATCCCTGCGTGATGCTATCGCCGACGCATGCAACACGAATTACCTCTGACGCAGGGTTCTGGTTTCTGGGTGCCAAAACGGAGTACGCTGCTATTGCTGATGCGGCGAGGAGGATAACTACTACAATTGTAAGCAGTTTTAGATTCTTTCTGCTCTTCAACAGCCCATCGCACCGATTAGCTTCTTTAAGTATGGTACTCTTTTGAGTATAAGGATTATCGCCAGAGAAGCAAACAAGACAATCACTGTTAGTAGCGGAACCTCGATGATGGGGTTGAGAGTGTCACGGTTAATGGCGAAGCCGAAATAGCCCTTCTCGATTGACTCGATTATCATGACGTGAATGAAGAATATGCCTAAAGTGTTTTGGCTGATTACTTTGATTAGTCTATTGACTGCAGAGGGGCTGGTCGCGGTCTCTGTCTGAGTCAAAGGCGGCTTAATCGAAAGCAACAGCAAAAACACCATGACTGAGCCTAAGATAACGGTTGGGCTAAAATATTGTTGAAAGAAGTACATTTCCGTCCCTCCAACAGTAGCAGCCAGCGCGTAAGTGCCAAATGCCGTGAAAAGTATTCCAAGAACAATAAGAATTGAAAGAGTTGAACGGCGCACTTGTACGGTAGAAAGGTATGTGCCCAAGACGAAGAAGCCCACATATCCCGTGAGCGCGAAGACATTGCTATTCAACTGGTAAGTGGTGAACAAGCCGAAAAATGGTAGAATGGCTACACCCAAAACCCACAGGATCACAAAGTACTTTAGAATTGTCGGATCTGCGTGAGCTATAAACACACGCAAGATTGGAGTTAAGAGGTAAAGGCCAATGAGTACGTAGAGGTACCACATCTGAGTGTAAGGGCCATTCAGTATGCCTTGGATGACGGCAGCTGAGGAAAAGGGTATTTTTTGGACTAGAAAGTCCCAGGCAAAATATGCGGCGCCCCAAAACAACGACGGCAAACCTATTCGAGCCCATCGTTTCCTAAAAAAGACGCCGAGGGTATCCTTCTTTTCAGGTTGAAGAAGAAGCGCGCCAGTTAACATTAGAAATAATGGAACCCCGAGGGGTATCGCCACACTTTGATAAAAATCAACAACTCCCCAACGGGCAACTTCTAACTGATTCATTTGACTCATCGCTTGACTGGTTATTGAGAATCGACCTGAAGCATGAAGCAGGATAACTCCCACCATAGCCACCGCCCGAATTAGGTCCACGTTAACTGGACGACCTCTCAGTCGATCCATCTTTTCCTAAACCGCCTCCTGCATGCTTAGTCTCAAACCCTTTTTGGAAGAGAATTCAACTTCAGATGAGAACAATGCGCAAAGGTCTAAGGAGGCAGTTGTGGGTATGTCACAAGATGAATCGATGAGCTTAGATGTAAATTCCGGAGCAGACGAGCTGGTTTGAACCATGCTCTGCCTTATATTGTTAACAGAAACCAACACGCACATTGCCGTGGTTGTTAGATGTGTTGTTGGAAACTGTTCCTTCATTCTTCAGCCCCAACAAATGAGCAGCCAGTTCACCTAAAAGTGCGTATTTGTAAAGATTTCTTGACACAAAATTGTTATGGCTGTTAGGAGTATTGTTGGATAGTGGTTTTTTGTTCCTGAGCCCCAATAAATTAGGCAAGCAGTCGGCCGCAGAGCGGACTTTTGTAAAGATTTCTTGACACAACATTTCTGCAAGAAAAAAGTAAAGCTCTCGTAGGCAGGCGCAGTAAATTCAGTGTTTGCCTTAATTGTTGAAAGGAACAAAATGGCGTGCCCACCGATATGCCCGTTTTGGAATTAATCAATTTACTGAAATAACTGACTTATTAAGAAACAATATTCGTCAAGGATAGGAAAGTGTAAATGGAAATACAAAAAATCGTCTGGCTTGATCTTTCGGATTCTCAAAAAGCCGAAGTGCTAAAGCGAGCCAGAACTTACTTGAAAGAACAAAAAGCAGAAGCAAAAATTACTAAATAGGGTCGCGTTTTATTGGTTAAGCAATTTGACAAACAGCGTAAGTTATCTTCTCAAAAAGAGTTATCAGAAAAAACTGCCACTAAGATGACAGCGAAAAGTAAGGAGGAAAAGAATTGACATTTCCGGAAAACAAATCCATAGGACAAGACACCCCCTGTCCGAAATGCGGAAAAACAACCAGGACAACCGAATTTGACCCGAACACCGGGCAGATTCTTATTGTTTGTTCAAATAAATTGTGCCATTCTCTGCTAGCTAAATCCTGGTTCTGACGAGGGGCTTCGAGCATTCTTGCTAAACGATGGCTCAATAGATCCTTATTGGCCTAACGTTTCTTGCCCTTGGCGGGAAGTTGCTGTAACTGCTGTTTCTTTTTTGCTTCTTTCTCTCGTTCCATCTCTTTTCGTTGTGCGTTTTGAGTATTCTTTTGTTTACGTCTCGCTACACTCGGCATAAGTCTCAACTACAAATTATCGATAGACATCCAAGCTAAAACATGTTTCCTTCGCATAAATTGAGGAAGCCAATGATACAGAACTAACGCGTCTCTCTTTCATTTCACTAAAGAAACCAATGGTGAGGTCAAAAGAGAAAAAGAGTTTTGCAAAGCTCCACCTTGGGCTTAAGAAGTCTGTGTTTTGCTTTGCTTTGATTTTTTTGCCTTTCGTTTCTCGTCTCGTTCTTTCTTAGTTAACGGTTTTTCTTTTTTCGGCATATTTGTTCCCAGAAGTATGATATGCACAACAGTGCTTTAATAATTTTCGAGGAACCTCAAATTCTCAGTGTGAACTTCCAAAAAGTATCAACTGGATTCGAATGAACGTTGGATTGTTCATGTTCGATGTTTTTCAGGCGGACTAAATTTTGAGGATTTGTTTTATGAAGTGGTTGATAAAGCTGACTACGGTTGGATTGGTAATCATTTTGAGGATAGCGATTTTGAAGATTTTGTCCGTGTTCCGTAATCCTTTCCTTGCTTTTTTTTCCTGTAGCTTCATGGTTAAGGTTGCTGAGATTGGGAGTGTTCTTGGTTTTCCATTCTTGGCTGTTGATGGCTTTACCGTATGTGTTCTGTGTCTAAATCTTTGACTCTTAACTCTTGTAGTTCTAAAAACCAATCTATCAAAAGGAATAGACACAGTAGACAGTGTACCTGAAAGTAATTGTCTGTGAGAGTAGCGCGATAAGTTTTTTTCTGATTAAAATTTAATCCACCACCATCGTTTGGAGGAAAAGAAGGCTACTGCGTACCCGAAGACATTTTCGCTGCTGCTTTGGCTTCATGCATCAACACGCTGTTTCTTTTGATTGCCAAGAATAGCAAGTTAGGGCTTAAAAATTTGGAAACCATTGCAAATGTTAAAATGAACGTGGAAGGCATGGAGAAACTGATTTTCACAAACGTGCACTTCAACATGAACGTTGGCTTGGAGAATGACAACGAGCGAGAACGCAAGAAGGCTAACACGGTGTATATGATGGCGCAAAAGATTTGCCCAATTCGGCAGTCATGGGGCGAAGCTGTTCCGATAAGCTTTGAACTCAATTTCAAGTAAGACCTATTGGTTTAGCCTCAACATTTTCTTTTCTTTCATTTCTGGTGCAATAATTGACTGAAAATTTCATGCCGTAGCTTGTACTACTTTGCAGTACTTGTTTATTAAAAAAAGGGGTTTTTTCCTTCAAGGTGTTTAACTGCTTATGGAGTATGCTGGAACAGCGAGTTATCAAGAGTAGGATTTATGGCTACGTTGTAGATTGTGATAGTGACTCCCTTTGCTGAATCAGTGTAGGTGCAGTTTCCAGTGCCATTCCAAGCGGTCGTGAGAGCATTCAAGTCGTTTGTCCACCTCTGGCCCGTTCCCACCCAAGTGTTCCACTGATTTGTGAAATCACTAGAAACGTTGGTCCAGGTGCCGTTAACTGCTATCCAAGCCGTCTTGTCTCCGCTGTTTAGGATGTAGGTGTAATTGCCCTGTTCGCCGTGCAAAATGTCGAAGTGCAATGCCATGTTCGTAGCGCCTATATTCTTCGCAGCCCAATTGAAATGTGTTACGTCGCCTTGATATGTCACGTCAGCGTTGTACTGCAAAGTTGTCGCGTCGGCTACTGTTACAGTTTTTCCGCCGCTGCCGTTATTCATTAGTGCGTAAGCGCCAGCAGCTGCCACTACAACAATGATTGCAACTATAGCAACTAAAGCATACAATGTTTTCTTATTCATCATTTTCTTAGTCGTCATTTTTTCACCAATTGTATTGTTTTTTGTTTTGGTTTCTTCAAGGTTTTTGCTAGGGTTTTGAGGATGGTTTTGGACTTCAATTCCACGGCGAAAAACCGTTCTTTGTTAGCTTTGGTCCCTTTCTGTTGCCTCTTGAATTTACTCAGAGGTTCACAAAACCAATTAGTTCTATTTGAAGACCGAGTATATCATTTCTTAATGCTTTATATACCTTGTCACCGACCGCGGCAGTGGCAACCGCAAATTCAAGCTCTAAAACTCATTTAAAGGTGGTTTTGGTTGGTATTTTTTTAGATTAAAATTTTGTCCCAAACCCAAGCGTTGATATTTTAGGGACAAACCCGCGTGCATAAGTGTTCATTAATTGTTTTTAGGCTGATTTCTTCTAATGAAGCTTGTTATTGGTTCAGTTAAGTTTTTAGAGGTGAGAATGTCAATGGATAGCTGAAACAAGCCTTAATGGAGGTGATAAACCGTTTTAGACGGTTATCAACGCCTACCCGTTGACACCCTCAAACTGTTATTCTCCGAGATGGACATAAGCGTAACTGTGAGGCAAGTCGAGGACAAATACGCTAACTTTGGGAAAGGTAGACCCCGTTATCCTGTGCGTTCCATGCTTCTAGCTTTGTTATTCATGCGTTTTGAAGCCATACCATCATTGAGAAAGCTGTGCAGGAGACTATAGAAGAGGCGTTACGCCAGGGAAATCTGCGAGTTCACAGATGGTAGGTCTCCAAAGCACAACACCTTCAGCCTATTCATCAGCCGCGCCGGCCCAGGTACGATAGAAGGTCTGTTCAGCGAGCTCAGGGGCCAAGCACTCAAAATGGGCATAGTGGGATCCTGAAGCTTCTGTTAAGGTCAGCGTGGACAGCACTTTCATGAAGGCGTATTCGAGGCGTGGGAGGAAGGGAGGCATAGGCGACAGGGGCGCAAGAGTCGGCAAGACTGACCGCAGAAACTATGCGCTGGGCTGGAGAGTCCACACGGTCGCTTCCATGTCAGCTCTTCCAATAACCTATGTCGTTAGGGCTGCAAACGTCAACGACAAAGACGTAGTTGACCCATTGTTGAAGCAGGCTCCACGGCTGGTTAAGCGTTACGGGAAGCGCATTAGTCACGTAATAGCGGATAGGCAGTATTATTCAGCCGACGTGTTCGCGACGGTGAGAAAGCTGGGGGCTGAACCCGTTATTCCTTATCCGTCTAACGTGAAGGATCCGTTGATAGACTTGTGGTTGACGAAGCGTTTCAAGGTTAGGGGCGATCCGAGGCTGGTGGGCTTGTATAGGCTGAGGATGTCTGTTGAGAGGAGTTTTCGGGCTGGAAAGCTGGAGCTTATGATGGAGAACCTGCGCTGGAGAGGTGTGGCTAAGGTGCGGATGCATGTGGCCATATGCTTCGCGTGCATGTATGCGGTGGCAATCTTGGCTCACAGGATAGGCAGGCCAGAACTGGCCAACAGCATAGCAGCCTTCACTTACTAAACGCCTAAAAAAGACTCCCCTTGCGAAATCAAGCTAAAAAAGAATTAATGACCACTTACGCGCGCCTAAGCCTTGCTCCTACTCGACAAGTTCATGTTATAGAGTTAAGACGTGACTGGAATAGCATAGTCCTATATAATAGTATAGGGGTGTGCAGAATTTAAGCTGCCTCCCGAATACGTTATAGTATGGAAGCCTGTGAGGTTGTCAGGCTTTTCGTCAACAAAACTGTTGTTTCTGTTGAGCCTAAGCGACGTGGAAATCCGGGCTA
>Ga0209777_10000441_pt1 | contig 69405 bp, 78 predicted proteins | sample FrelakmetHBP12HB_FD_187147 | JGI IMG/M metagenome (GOLD analysis project Ga0209777, IMG submission 187147) | Freshwater lake sediment microbial communities from the University of Notre Dame, USA, for methane emissions studies -HBP12 HB (SPAdes)... | ecosystem: Environmental > Aquatic >...
AGAATATCGCCGACAAAGATCAACGTTGGAACTTCCAATAAAATTATTAGGTATTTTTTCCTTCAAAATTTTCACTACATTCTCATGCCAGCTCTGGGAATAAGATCTTCTAGTTCCAAAATCTGCAAAAATAAAAGGATTCTCTAATTTATTATAAAAATCAATTTTTTCGTATAACTTTTCACTTCCTATTTTAAAAGCTTCTTCTTTAGATATTTGAGTTTGACAATACAATTCAGAAACCATAGCTAAAATAGGAATTTCAAAAAAAATTGTCTGACACCATTGTCCTTTAATGCTAATCTGTAATTTATTATTTTCTTCATATACTTTTACAAATCTACGTTTAAAAGTAAAATCTTCTAAAAAATCCAAAAAATCATTTTTTAAAAAACGAATTGTTCTTAAATAATTTAAATCCTCTTTAGTTATTTTAGTTTCACATAAAAAATCAATTTTTTCTTCAATTTTATCTTTTAAAGGTAAAAGATTTACATTTTCATTTCTGCAGACAAATTTATATTCAACTTCAGTATTTGAAAAATGATGAAGAATAGTTTGACACATAGTAAATTTATAAAAATCTTGATTTAAAAAACTAAACATATTTATCCTAAATAAAATTTTACATATTCTCTTTCGTTAACTTTTGCTGATTCTTCAGTTTCAAATGGACCCTCTAACTGCTCAGCTTCATTTACAAAGTACCATCCCTTTTTATAGACTATCTCTCCATCTGAAATATCTTCTTCTATGTAATGTAACATTTAATTCTCTATTTTAATTTTCTTAATTTCATATCCCACAAATCCCAAATCACACCTAATACTTTTACTAGTTTTAACCCACCTAATTAATTTATTTAATTTACTATGCTCAAATTCATTTTTTACATATTTTTTAGCAAATTTTTCTTCAGAAAATAATTTTACCGAAACAATAATTTCTCTTCCCATCTGAGAACCTAAATTAGATAAATCTAATTCTGTTAAGAGATAAAATTCATTCTTCATCTTCCAACCACTCTGGTAATTTTTTAAATGTAGTCATATAAGCTTTAATAGCTACATCTTTAGGCACTTTTAATTTTTTAGTATAATCATCGTAAAAAGTTCTTTCTAAGATACTATGTAGTTTTCCCCAATCATGAAGTATTTTAGTCTCCTTCTTTAAAACATAAGTTTTTACCCAATCTTTAAAAGTATTCTTACAATAATAATCAATTTTTAAAATTTCTTTGGGTAATTCTTTTAGCATCTGCTCTACTAATTCATAGAAGGGATATTCCTTTGCTTCTAAAACTCTCATATAATACATAATTTTTCTTAGAAAAAAGAAAAGCTTATTTTTATTATATATTTCTACACTAAATTTTTTATTACTTTTACTAAAAGAACCATATACAGTATCAGCGGGAAATCCTTCGAAATAACAACTACTATTATCTACATCTTCAAATATATCCTCGAAATCTATCTCTAAAGGAATTTCAGAATCTATACTGACCTTCCAATCATGAAAATTATTTCTTAAAATAAATTTTATTTCATGCCATTCAAAATAATATACTGGTAAAAGAACAGATTTAGATGTATGTGTAGATATTACATAGATGCGAAGATCGGGATAACATCTTTTTTCGCTATCAAAACCAAAACCTCTCTCATTACTTAAAAATATATTCTTAATGTTACTAACTATAAATAGTATTTGTTCTAAAGCAGCTTCTTTGTAAATAAGACTACCTTCTATTTCATTTTCTTTAACCCATTCTGAAATTTCTAACATTTAATACCTCTTATCTTCTTCAGTCTCAAAAACTACTTCTTCTTTGATTGATTTATCGGACCATTTTAAATCGTAGATATATTTAACAGCATCTTCATAGATGATAAATTGATCAAAATATGGATATTTGTAATCTCTCCAAAACCATAACCATTTATATTTAATTTTAAAATACAATAAAATATTTTCTCTAGTAACTTTTATTATTCTATATTTTTTGTTCACTTTTATCTTCTTTTTTATCTATTTCTGGACCTAAATCTTCTCCATGTCTCTTCTTCCATCCTTCTCTTAAATTGATCTCCCCTTTTTTAGAATCTAAAACCAAATCTAATTCAAACCAATTTCCTAATTCATCTTTAAGTATAGTTAATACTTTTCTGTATTCTTCTACAGTTAAAGGTTTGTCATTTAAAATAAAATTTAAATGATAGACGAGAAGTTCTCGCATTTTTCTTTGATAATATTCTTGACAATATTCAAAAGCAGCTTTCGCAGAATCAACTTGATCTTTATAATTATACCAACATCCATCTCTTATGAAATCTTTAAATTTAAATTCGCTCATGAATTTCCTTATTACCTAATAAAAACAACAACGTGTTTAAAACACCAAATTACAATTTCTATTAATTTTCATGATCCTAAAATAAGAAATGTACTAAAAATAACAGTTTCAAAAAAATTAGGATATTCAGGAAACATTAATTAATCCTTTTTCCAGGTATATCTATCTTCTAACTCCTGTACTATACCCCATATTTGTTCAGGAACATAATCTTTCCACCTCTTATCCTGATACACACACATCTGCCTAATCATAGAGGAAGATACAGGTGGAAATTTTATATCAGTTCTATCTACTATTCTAATATCTAATCCTGAATTTTCAAATAAATAACCATCATAATAAGATCCACAATAATAATTATCAGGAATCGGGAATATAATTTCTTCTTCTGCTATTTTAAATCGAATAGTATTTAAAACATATTTTGCCCAACCATTAGGATTAAAAATATCTGGTAATCCAATTATTTGTATTTTTTCCCATTTTTCAGGAGCATCAAAAAAAATTCTCTTAAACATTTTTTTTCTATCTGAGAAATTAAAAGGATTCTTTTCTGTACCTACTTCTTGAATAGATCCTATAACGATTATTAAATTCTCACATTCTTCTAAGGCAGTATCTATCACTCTAATATGACCCCAAGATACGGGTTGGAATCGTCCTATATATAATCCTTTTTTCTTTTTTTCTTTCATCACAACATAATTATTTGAAGCATATCCTGAAAGATTCATCTTTTTTCCTTATATTTCTGATCTAAGCTAACAATAAAAATAAAAAAATTGCACCTAAAGTTATTTTCCAATTCATATAAAAACAAAAACAAATTAAAATAAAAATAAAAATAAGAAAAGATATTTTATTCATTTTTTTAAATATATTCCTTCATTTTTAAATAATCGTCTAATGTAATTTGTAAATCTTTTTGCCCTATTTCACTGGAAATATAATTATTATAAGACACTATTGATAAATGTAATTCAGCTTCTATATCTTCTCTAGTCATTTCAGGGTTATCTTTTATTAATTGTAAAGTCCTTTCTAAAGCTGACATTTCTCCGTGTACTCCAGCTAAAGTCACTTCCTTAATAAATAATTTTTCATTTGCTTTAAATGTAACTTTCTTCAACAAAGGATGTACTAATTTTTTTAAATCATTAACTCTATTAATCGCCCAATTCCGAGCTGTCTTTAGTACATATACTAAACGAATTTCGTTAAGCATAAAAATTTTCTTCCTATAATTTTTTTAAACTGTTGTGCTATTTCTTTGTTTTGTTTCCTTCTCATTAATAAGCTCCACTTTAGTGGGATGACTTAATTTATAATCAAGCTCTATTGTTTTGTCCATATCTTCTCTATATCCATTATATCCTTTGTAATATTCTTTTACTCGTGCTTCAAAGCGAACAATATCTCCTTCTTTTAAATCTAATTTTTCAAAACTTTTAGTCAAATTAAACCATAAATGATCTGTTATTAATTTTCCCTGATTATCTTTAATTGTTTGCAATAAAATCGTTTTCACTAAACCCTGCCATCCTGATTTAGTTCCAAATCTAACAAAAATTCCAGTAAAAGAAGATCTAACGTCTTTTAATTTTTTAAAATTTTCTCTCATGACTTATATAAAAATTTCTACTCCATAAAATTTTTGTAATCTCTTTAAAGAGAATTCTGCCATCTCTGGATCGAAATCGTCTACTAAATTTCTAATAATTTTTATTTTTGGAATTTGATTATAAGTATTTTTAGTTTCATTAATTATCCCTATAATAATATCATGCACACAAATTGAAGTGCATACTCCTACTACATAGATATCCGCATTTGAATCTAATTTAACCTGACCTACAGTTCTTATTTTCCCATATAATGAGCGAGCTACTGCACTAGATATATTATGAGAGTTATAAGCATTTTTTGAAAAAAAATCATCAATAATTTCCTGATTTATTTCAGATATTATTTTACACCCTTCTGAATCTTTTAAGCAGTGTTCTGGAAATAATTCAAATTCAACAGCTTTTTTGTTATGATTATCTACAGTAACAATTTTATACCCTGGAAATTTACTTACAAATTCTCCTAATCTCTTTCTATATTCAGTAGTATCATGCCCTATAAATAATTTGCCTGTGGGTAAAAGAAAATCATTTTGAGCATCTACTACAATTAGTAAATCTTTAAATTCCATTTTAATTGTCCTTTTTAAATAATTTTATATTATTTATTATTCTTTCCTCTAACAGCTAAGAGTTTTTTCTAATTATTTCTACATGAACTCTATGTCCGAATTCTTCCATTAATAACCAATTTCCAAATTCTCTATCTTCTACTTTAATATCACAATCTCTGTAATTTTTAAATTCTAACAAAAATGTATATAAAGCGAGTGAAGAAGCTAAATTTGCTTCTCTAGTCCATTCCTTATTACATCTGTAAGATGGAGATTGTTCACCAAAACGATAAGCATAAAGTTCAGCAACATTACCTCCATAACTATTTTCTCCATAATAAGCTTTCTCTAACTCTGACCATAAATGCAGAGCTTCTCTCATTCCTATATTTAACATAATCTAATCCATTCTTTCGGTATGCTGAAAATTTTTTGTTTTTTCTTGCCATCAAAAAGTCGCTTGATATATCCCCAGCTATACAAACCTCCTCCAAAAAGTTTTGTAGTGGTAATTATTTCTACTATTCTATTCTTTTGAGGAATATAATAAAAGCTAGTTCCTATTCCTAACATAATTTAATTCTTTTAGGATTTAGTCAATTCGTGGTAAGTAAATATTAGAATTTTCGAAATGACTAGTTCCGCTATAGTACTTTCGTCTATAAGTCCTAAGACGACCAAGCAAGTTATATGATATTTCGATAATATAACCATATAATTAGATTAACAAGAAAAATTTGATGTTTTTAGGTAAGAAAAATATACTAAAAGGAGAAATTAGTTATGAAAAAGTTATTGATCTTATTTTGCTTCCTTTTTTCTTTCACCCTTAACGCAGCATGGGTCTCAGACCCCAATTTCGTTCGACATCCTACAGGTTTAATTCTTCCGCCTACTATTAATAAAAATATATCCGTTGATTCTCTGAAAGATGTTGACATTCAATTACCCTCAAAATTTGATTGGAGAGATAAAGGACTTACTCCAGTTCATAATCAACAATGTGGAGACTGTTGGGCCCAAGCTACTGTCGGAGTTTTTGAAAATGTTTTAAAATTAACAGGAATTAATGATTTACTTGCGCCTCAATATTTAATTTCTTGTAATAAATTAAATTACAGTTGTGATGGAGGATTCGCAGCATTTGATATGTATCTAGCTCCAGCTGGAGCTGTCGCTGAATCAGCTTTCCCTTATGCTGGTGCTGACGAAGCGTGTCAAGATGGATTGACTTTCGGAGAAAATGTTTCTAGTTGGGCATTTATTACCGATGGAAATTCTTTACCTTCTGTCGATTCAATCAAGAAAGCTATTTACATGTACGGACCAGTATGGGCCGGAGTAGCTGCTGATGATACTTTCATGTCTTATCAAAATGGAGTTTATGATTCCAACACTTCTTCTGAACTAAATCATGCAATCGTGTTAACTGGATGGAATGATAAAACTGGAAGTTGGACACTTAGAAATAGCTGGGGTCCATGGGGAGAGACCGGATATATGAGAATAAAATACGGGACAGACTTAGTGGGAACAGCTGCTGCATATATTAAATTCCGTATGTCTCCAAATCCTAAAGTTCCTTTTATGATTTACAATATACGATAAAACAAAAAAGGACTAGGGATTTAACCTCTTCTAAAATCTTTATCGTTGCACGAAGAGCGAGGTCCTATTTGTCTCTCTAAAGCAACTATTCGTTTTTTTAATACATCAATTTGATTATGCATATCAATATTGAAATCACAAAATTCTTCCCAGTCATCTTCTAACATCTCTTTACCTATTGAAGTATAAACAAATCTACTTTGATTAAACCATTCTTTTTTAACACAATCAAAATAAATAAAAGCTTGTTTTCCCCACCAATTTCTTCTTAAACATTTATTTTCAAATTTTGGAATTTCAAAAAGTCTCAATTTAAATTCCCCTTTTAGTAATTTAAAATATCCGATAAAATAAAATCGGTTTTTTTCCCTTTAAATGTAATTGCATTTTTCTGTTCTGGAGTGGGCCATTTGCCAGGAGTTAACAAAGAAGCATAACCTAATATTTCTTGATCCCATCCTATGTGATATCCCAAAATTTTTGGAAGTATATAACTTCTAGCAGAAGACAATAAATCTTCATCACATGGGGAATAATCTTTTCTGTTATAAGCACAAGTTTTATAAAATTCAGTACTCACAGCTAAAGCTTGTGCTCCTAAAGGTAATTTTTCCTCAAAGGAAGTAATCCACATATTTTTATAACTAGAAGAATCAGGATAATGATAATTAAATTTAAGAATTGTATCTCCATTTCTTATGGGGATATAATTTTCAATAGGGCGATTGTTTATACCTACTCCCCATCCCACCAAATCAAAGTTCTCTAATTTTCTAGCAAATTGTCTAGTCCAATTAGGATACAAAGGTCTTACAGTCGTAGGAAGTATAAAATCATCCTCACAAATAACAAAATTCTTATATTTTATTCCAAGAGATTTGTAATATTGTAATACTAAATTTATGGAAGAATTTCCTGCATTAGAATCGGGCAAAAGTATCTCTACATTTGGATTCTCATTAGAAATATTATCCGCAACTTTTTTCGTATTTGAATTGTTGTCATTAAGTAATATAGCTACTTTGTGATTTTTAAAATCTTCCCCTAAAGAGAATTTTAAAGACTTAAAAGTAATTTCAAATAAATCGTATCTTTGTTTGGTGAACAAAATTAATAGAGGAGTCTCAAAATCATCCAATATAGTTGTAGAGACTACATTGGTTAGAAAAAAATAACTATTTTTTACCCCTACAATGTAATTTTGATTTAAATCTATTAAATCCCAATTAACAGAAATACACTCTCCTTTCATACAAACTAAATAAGAAACCTGACTCTTTGTAGCATGATATTGATAAACTGCTACAGGATCGGGAATTCTAATTTGAGGCGTCCTATAGTAAAGGGTTATATTATGCTTCCAAGATAAAAGATTAATCTCAGAAAGATTGTGGATAGTTTTTACTTGGAATCCTAATATTAAAAGATCCTTTATTAATTCTTTTGCTCCAAAATCATTGAATGCATCTATATGTATTATTGCTTTCATTTACAACTCAAATACTAACCACGTTATATTTTTATCTGATTCATTTCCTACAGTAAGAATAGCTTCTTCTGTTTCTTCCCAAGGCACTTTAAATAATCCAGCATTAATTTTGGGAGAATGTATAATTATATCTTTTTCTTTAATCCCTTTAAATAAATTTTTTAAAGCTTTACTAGTAGATTTGACTATTAGTGGGGGAGGATCAGCGTAGTTACCATAACCACTACTAGTAATCAAACATCCTATTTTATAACCATTATCCTCCAAAATATATCCAGATCCAAGTTTATTTGAATTATTATGATATTCGAAAAAAGCTGAAAAAAATTTCTCTTTAAAAGTTTTAGCGATGCCTGATCCCCAGACTCCTAAAGAATTACAAGAATGTAGGAGTATTATTCCTTTTTTATTTTCTAAATCTTCAAAAAGATCACCTTTTTTATATGTCAAATTAATCATTCCCAAATATCTCCTATTGGAATAAAAGCATAAGTTTGACCATCTATTTCTTTTATAAATTCATTATCTACTGCCCACATGACGTCATTTTCATTAAGAACTATTTTATAATAATCATATTCTGCTATTATTTTCACAGGTAAATTACTATACGCAAATGTTTTTGCTAAATGTTCCTTTCTATTAGAAAAATCTTTTAAAGAAAAATTAAAAATTTTTTGAAATATAATATATAATAATATAGACATTGAACATAAAATTAAAATTAAAAATATATCTGTCATTTTATCTGTTTAGATTTCGTCTTTGTATATGTATGCGTGAATGATTTCTATTAATTCTGTACTCCAACAATCACTCGGATTTTCGCAGCAACAATTAACATGATGAAAATTAAGACGATTTAATCCTTCTAATAAATTTTTTTCTTTGAATAAAGAAACAAAATCCCCGTTTTTTTCAGTCATTCTATCCCCATCTAATATCTTAGCGATCTTTCTTGAGAATATCTTCTCTTACTTTAGTAAGAATTTCTCCTAACCAGTTAGTACCTTGCCAAGTACTTCTATTTTTAGCTTCAGGATCATTCGCACTTAATCCTATCCCCCAAATCTTATCATAAGGACTCGCTTCTACCAAAACAGATCCCGCAGTCAGTATTAAATTTTCTTTTAGGTAATCATTTTGGGTAAATTTTGCATAATTTGCTTTATAGACTATATCCTTAGCATAAGTATTCCAAATATCCACATCAAAATTTTTAACTTTACGTCCATATTTTTTTTGAGAACTGGGATTTAATGAAAACATAATTTTTTTATGAGAAACTTCATCTTTAAATAATAAAGCTTTCTGTGCCATCATATATTGTTCGCTGCAATTATATTGTATTCCTTCTATTAAGAAGGGGCATATATGCCATTGACTAAATGGACCTCCCCAAAAAAATGTAAAATTTTCATCAGATATATTCTTTTCTTCTTGAGGAGAAACTTTCATATCTCCTTCTTTTATTAAATCACTTTCTTTCCCGTTATGAATTGATAAAAAATGATGTGCTAATTTTAATAAAGCATTATCTATATTATCTGCATCGAAAATTATATTTGCTTCAAATTTGAATTTCATTTAAAAATGTCTCACTTAACAATTCGAAGAAGTTTCTATTTTTTCTTATGAATAATTTAAATTATATAAAAAAATAGTTATTTTGGCTATAGAAATTTTAAGAAATTTTTAATTGAAAAAGCTGTCTCACCTGTGATTTTAAAGGACATAGCTCGTGTACGTCGAGGTTAGGATAGGCTGACAGCGAACTCTTCAAAGCGTTACCTACTTTTCCAAGTCTTTCTCATCCTCCCTTTCTCAGAGCAGTTATCAACCTTTGGTAACGGTCTTAGTGATGGATTGGGTATGCAGCTAACTAAAAGAGGTTGTGATTAATCTATTATAACTAAATTGTAATGTTAGCGCAAGCAGCAGTTGCTAAAATACCAGCAACATTGTCTAATGTAGTCAATTTACATCCCCAAGTAGCTGGCACAGTATTTCCTATTAAATTAGGAACGATACTAGAAATAGCTGTTTGACATAAATTTTGTACAATTCCTTTTTCTGTTGTAGTGGTAGGAGTAGCTTGATTGATGCTAAACCACTTATTCACCGCAGTAGTAATATCTGTTTGCATAATAGAAGCATTAGTACAAGGTCCAAGTGCTGTATTTGCTGCAGTAGTCAAAGCACTAGCTAAAACATCTGCTGTAATTACTTTCGCTGTATTGCTACTATTAGAACAACTACATGCAAAACACATTGAAATTAAACATACTAAAAATAAGTTTTTCATAAATCCCTCCATAAAAATTAAATTAGTCTAAAATTCTCCGTTAAAATTATTTGTTATTTTTAGACCTATATTAATATAATAAATACTTATACTTTCTTTATTTTTAATAGCTGCTTTCATTTTTACTAAAAGATCAGCTAATGCTTTCACACTTTCTGTTATTTCATTTACTCCCTCCCCATATCCTACTAGTAGGCAGGCCTCAGTTTCTTTTGGAAAATTTCCTGTGTGTATACGCACTTCATCAAATCCAGGGACTGTTAAAACGTGAGGTAAATCCCTTTGAAAATGAGGACTATAATCTATAATCACTTTATAATCCCCCACAGGGATTGCAGTTTTACCTGGGATTTTCCATTCCTCAACAGGTTCTCCCTTAATTTCTCGCATTGTTGGTTCTAAAGTATGACAAAAATATCCCCCGTTAATTAATAAATCCCCAATAGTGGATTGATCTGTAAAAGTATGTCTTTTTACTATTAAGTTCATAAAAACCTCTAACAACAAGATAATACTAAAATAAGAGAAAATAAAATTGTTACAGATTCCATTAGGAATCGATATACATCTCCACTCATGTGTTTTACCCCTTTTTTAAAATTTCAAACAATAGCTTTTAAAAATACTAGAAAATTATAGGTAATCTCTTGTTGGTCCTTCTTTTAAGAATTTAATAGTTTTTTGTATTCCCACATCATAAGAAGTTCTATCTTTCCATTTCAAAACTCTTTCTGCTTTTTCTATTAAAGGGTATTTACCTATTATATAAGGTTTTTCATTTAAACTATACTGTATTTCACTTTTACTATTAGAATATTGTAAAGCTTTAAATATAAAGTCCCCTAAAGAGATTTTCTGATTAGTGCCTACATTAATAGGTCCCTTTTCAAATTTTTTAATATCTACTGCGCAGCTAATAGCAGCTAAAACATCATCAATATAACAAGATCTAATTAATTGATTTTGATGTTCTTCTAAAAGAATATTTTCATCAGATACTATTTTTTTAAATAAATTACCTAAGAAATTATTTTCCGACATTTTGGGTCCGTAAAAATCAAATAATCTTAAAATTCTTATGTCTAATTTTTTATAATTATTTAATATAGATTCAGCAATTTGAAATCCTGCTGCTCTATCATTTTCTGGTTGATGTAATCCTACAGAATTTTCTTCTATTGGGATATCTTCACTTCTATTATTTCCATACCATTCAAAGCTACTAACATATACTAACCTAGCACAATTTCTCCTTGCTATCCCAGCTACATTGAAAGTACCTTGAGTACAAGTCTTTAAAAAATGTAAGTGATCTCTCATATCAGGTACCGCACAATGTACTATCGCATCTACATAGGCAGAGGTAAAAGGTTCGGTGATATCATGTAGGATAAATGAAAATTTTGGATTGAACATAAATTCCATTATGTTCTGCTTATGTCCAGAACTCAAATTATCTAAACAAATTACCTCATGCCCCTTATTAAGGAGACGAACACAAATATTACTTCCTAAGAATCCCGCTCCGCCACTAACTAATATTTTCATCTAATTCTCCTTAGTGGATTTTAGCAAGCTGGGAACTGAATTGTCAATTTATTTGATGTCGCTTTTTCAGCTTTTTGGAAAAAATTTGATTAAAAATTATTATGAAAAATTAAAAAGTGCGGTAGAATATAGACTTTTAAAATTTATGTCGATTTTTCAGCTTTTTGAAAAAAATTTGATTAAAAATTAATGGGGAAATTTAAAAAATACGATGAAATATAGACTTTTAAAATTTATGTCGATTTTTCAGCTTTTTAGAAATTTTTAATCGAAATTGGATAATTAGGAAATCCCCAATTTTTTACAATTAGTTTCCAAGCGCGAAACATATTGGGAGATATATATTCCATAAATCCTCTTTTTTTAATTTCTCCTAATAACTTAATTTTTTCTTGTCTATTTAATTTATTTTTATCTTGAAATTTTTGCACATGCATAATTACTTTTCTAGGATCTTTATATATAAGTTTAAGATCTTTGAAAAAATCTTCCTTTTTAACAGCTTCTATTTCAGCTAATTCTATTAATACTTTTGCAATAAATATCTTTTTGTTCATAATAATTTTCCTTTATAAATATATTTAATTTAAATTAATGCAAAATTAGAAAAGTGTTGTAAAGAGTGGTTTTTTGTGCTATAATTATTGTATGAAAATAGATTTAGATTTAGCATATCAAGAAGCTTTAGAAAAATGGGACAAATCTGAAATTTATCTCCCAGCAACAGTTATTCACTTTTTAAGTATAATAACTGTAGAATTTAAAATTGGTGAAAAATATTATGACGCTTATATTGAAGATCCAGAAGGAAATGATGCTTTTATTTATATATTAAACAAAGGTTATTTAGGTATTGTGGATAAATTAATTGAATTTCCTGAAATAAATAAAGATTATTTGCTGCGACTTAATAACGTAAACAAACTTATGTGTGCTTCATTTAAACTAAGTGACAAATGTCGTCTAAATTTACTTGATTTTGAATCCAGAGCACAAGCTAAAAAATGTTTGAATATGATGTACAAAGAAAGTGCTGCTTTACTAACTACTGAAATTAATATTTGTGGTTTTGCAGATAAATTAAAATCTTTAGAGGGAGATGTACTTACTCAATATATTAAATTTATTTTGGATTTCGAAGAAACTCATGCTGATATAGAATTTCTACCTACTTTTAAAGAAATTTTAAAAGAAATATTATAAATTACTCTTATCTATTAATGCCCTTAATGTATCTACTAATTCTTTGTCCGTCTCTATCAATATATCATTATGAAATATTTCTCCATTCTCCTTTAATTCCAGTTTAGTTTTACCAACTTGTATTATATAAAAATAAACTTGCTGATCTGTACTGACAACATTACTTGAATTCCAATCTAATCCTGCATCATTCACTTTTTTTCCCTTTTCTCTTAGGTTTTTCTTCTTCTGCTAGCAATCTAGACATTAATACTAATTTTTTAGCTTTAAAATCATCTCTTAATTGTTCTTTGAACATCTCATAAACTGATGTTTCTCTAGCAGAAAAATTAAAAAGAGCATCGAATTTTTCCTCATTACCTGTTTTTACTGTTAAAAAAATTCCATTTTCATCTGAGGAAAAACATAATAAATCACTTTCTAAAAAAGGAGTAAGTTCTAACTGTTCCTGAGTTAATCTCACCATCCCCTTAATATAATCATACTTCTTTTCCTTGATGTTTATATTAAAAGTCTCTTTTTGAGGAGATATTTTTAATTGCGTACTCTTAATTTGAATTTCTACGTCCTCTACAGAAACTAATTTCTCTAATTTACTCAAAATAAATTCAGCAGAAAAATCTTTCATATATACTCTATTTACAGCAACAGCAATTTTAGATGCAACTTTAGAAAAATCATTTCCTGTTCTATCCCCAAATTTAATATAAAAATAAGTCAATATATCTTTCTCATTATCTTCATCCCAAATTTCTGGCTTAACAGAAGCAATCTCCGATAAAATCCTTTGCACAGAAGTAATTCTACCCCCCTTTATCTCCTCATTCTTCTTAAACTGAGCAACATAAGAATTAGCTGTGCCAATCGGTATTCCTTCAGTGTCACTTATAATTTCAGAATTATAGTCGATCATAAAATTTCCAAAATATTTAAAGCTTCTGTGACATGTGACACATATTTAATTTCTATTTTTTTAGTCAAAAAATCGGGTATAATTTCAAAATCTTTTTGATTATCTTTAGGAAGAATCACCATAGAAATATTAGATCTAATCGCTGCTAAAACTTTCTCCTTAATTCCGCCCACAGGAAGTACTTTTCCCGTAAGAGTAATTTCGCCAGTCATAGCTATCGAGTCTTTTATTTTTTTATTTTTAAGGCAAGATATCATACTAGACATTAAAGCTACCCCAGCAGATGGTCCCTCTTTGGGTACATCCCCTGTAGGAGCATGAATATGTAATCTTTTATCCTCAAAAGATCCTGGAGGAATATTCCAATCATTCTTGTATCTTTTAATAAGGGATATTGCTATTTTAGCTGATTCTTGCATTACCTCGCCCAATCTACCAGTTAAAATAGTGTCCCCTTTTTCTTCAATAAGAATAGATTCTAGTTTGAGAATTTCTCCCCCGTGTTGAGTCCAAGCTAATCCTGTCGCTACTCCTACATCATTTCTATTGTCTTCTGTAGAGTTAAATTTGGGTGCTCCTAAATAGTTATGGACATTATCTGGAGATAAAGTAGTGGGATCTGTAATAATATTTTCAGCCTTTTTCTTAGCTATCTTTCTACATATTTTAGAAATTTGTCTTTCTAATTCTCTCACCCCAAATTCTTTAGTATAATCCCTAATAATAGATTTAATTACTTCTCTAGAAAAAGACACATCCTTGTGTCCTTTTAATCCCGAATCCTTGGTTTTTCGAGGTACTATGAATTTTTTTGCTATCTCTATTTTCTCTTCTTCACAATATCCCGATATCTTAATTATCTCTAATCTATCTATTAAAGCTGCTGGAATAGTTTCTAAATTATTAGCAGTTGCTATAAACATCACTTTGCTTAAGTCATATTCCAAATTAATATAATGGTCTCTGAAAGTATGATTCTGTTCTGGATCTAAAACTTCTAATAAAGCACTTGAAGGATCTCCCCTAAAATCACTAGACAATTTATCTATTTCATCTAAAATAAATACGGGATTTATCACCCCAGCTTGCTTCATCCCCTGCATTATCTTCCCGGGCATACTCCCCACGTAAGTATTATGGCTTATGAAACCATTTGACCAAAATGAATGCGTATCAGGTAAAACTAAGTCATATACTTTAGTTTCTTTTTCTATTATTTCTTTAGAAATAATTTTGTCTTTTTCAAAAATTTCTTGTGTTGATGGTATACAATTATCAGAATAATCATATGTAATACAACTCAAAATAAAATCATTTACACATAATTCATCTAATCTCTTAAAGGAATGGGTTATATTTTCTAATTCACCAACCCTATAAGCAACAGAAATAGGATGGTCGGGAGTACCTTCTAATTCAAAACCTCTCTCAGTTTTTATTTTAATAGTCTTATCTGTAACCTGTTCATAAAAATCTAAAACATCTTCATACTCATTTTGTCCATTTAATACTTGATCCCCCTTCTCAAAATCTCTAACATAATCTTCAATTTTTATTTTGCTTTTATTTTTAGAAATAATATAAGCATCTTTTATACATCTTCTATGGCCTCTAATTTCTGCTTCATCTTTAATTCCCCCTAAAGAAATTCTTATACATTTTCTTCCTATTGCTTTAGCTAAAGCTTTAGCTACCGAAGTCTTGCCTGATCCTGGAGGACCTAAGAAACAAAGAATAGGACCTTTGGAGGCAGAATTTAATTTTTTTACAGACAAGAATTCTAAAATTCTTTCTTTCACTTCAGTCAAATCATAATGATTTTTATCTAAAGATTTTTTCACTCCTATGATATTTAAAGTATCTTCTGTTTTTTTATACCAAGGTAAATCAAAAACATAATCTAAATAATTTTTTAGAACAGATATTTCTTGAGATTCAATGAAACTATTTTGTATTTTTTTAATACCTTTTTGTAATTCTTTATAATTTTCTTCAGATAAATGTTTTTTAATTTCTTCTAATTTTTTAGAATAAGCGTCTGCTTCTGAATCTTGATCTTCTCCCAATTCTTTTTTTATGACCCTCATTTGTTCTTTTAAAAAATATTCTTTTTGATTTTTGGTCATACTATCACGAGCTTGTTCTATGATTGATTCTCTCCATGAAACTAACTCTTTTTGTTTTAAAACCTCCCTATATGTTTGATTTAAAATATATAAAGTATCTTCTGCTTCTAATATTTTTTGATTTGCATAAGGTTTTTGTAAAATAGATAAAAGTACATAACAAGTAGCTATGGGATTTTCTAATTCTTTTATTGTTACTAAATTTTCGCTAAAAAATCCTTTCTCTATAAGAAAAACTAAATCTTTCAAGAAACTCTCATAAAGAGTTTTATTTTTATCTTGTTTTAGATCTAATTGTATTTTATTGAGAGTTTTTACAGCTCCCATTAAAACGTCATCTTTTTTTTCTAGGTGAAACAATTCTACTCTATCTATCCCTTGTAAGAGAAGTTTGTAGGAAGAGGTTTTTGGAACAGCGTCCATTTTAATTATTTTACAGAGAGCACCTGTAGTATATATATCCGCTATCTCAGAAGGAGATTCCATCTCGGGATCTCTTTGCAGATGTACCAATATATTAGAATTATGTTGGTCTATTGCTGTAAAAATAGCTTTTTTAGAAAACTCCCTGCCTATAGATAAAGGCATGTAAAGATAAGGGAATACTATTACATCTTTTACTGTCAGAACAGGGAGTCGGTTATCCATTTTATTAGACCTTACTAAGTTATAATAAATTGTGAGAAAAAATCTCCTAAAATCCATTCATCAAACAACATCACTCACTACAGCGTTTTTTAATCTTTTACCTGCTCTAAATTTTGGTACTATTCTAGCAGAAATTTCTAATACTTCCCCTGTCTTTGGGTTTCTACCTTTTCTAGCTTCTCTTTTGGAAGTATAGAAAATACCAAATCCAGGAATACGTACTGTATCTCCTTTCTTCAAAATTTCACCAATAGCTTCATGTAATCCATTAACTACAGTAGCTACTGTAGTCTTAGGTAAATTAGCACTGTCAGAAATCATTTTTACTACTTCTAGTTTGTTCATTTAAAAATCCTCCATGTTGATTTTTATAAATCTTCTAATAAATTTTCGAGATCTAAATCATTTTTTTTCTCGATTGTATTTTCTTCTTGATAATACAAGTCATCTTTAAATTTTTCAACCAAACTATCGGAAAAAAGAGGGGTGATATGACTTTTTTCTTCATTTATATTATTTTTTACTTTTTCTATATAATCATAGTCACTACCTATCTTTTTAAGATACTTCATTTCTATCTGTACAGAATCCCACAAAGTCTTTAACTTCGGATAAGTACGATCTAAATCTTTAGCTTTCTTTTTAGATAATTCCAAAAGACTCTCTATATCCTTTAATTCTTGCTCTAAATTTTTAATTTCTTTATATGAATCTTTCAAAAGAACATAATTTATATAATCTTTTCTTTCTTTGCCTGTGCTAAATTTTTTTACATCAGGATTTTCGATCATATATTTAGTAAAATGTAATTCATACTCAAATTCTTTATCTGTTAAAGAATGCTCTAAGCGGGTTTTTTCAATTAAAATCTCCCCTATAGCTCTATTTAATTCTTCAGTATAGATCGCAATTTTGGTAATAGATTTTTGAATATAATCAAAATCTACTTCCTGATTTATGACCACAGAACACTTATCTATGCGATTGTAATAATCTTGAAGTTTTTCAATATCCATTTTTTTCCTAAAATTGATTTAAATATTGTTCTATGTTTGGGAACTGTACTATTACTTGTGAATTATTTATTCCTGCTCTATCTACTTGAGCTTTTAATTTTAATGGTTTTCCTAATCTACTTTGTAATTCCATACAGAATCCATCTAAATAGTTTTGTATTTGATCCATAACTTGAGGAGTTATATACACTCCGATAAATTTTCTGCTTAAATTATCTAAATTATATTTAACTACCAAATCTACTCTATCTCTTAATTCTAAATTAAGATTAGATAAAATATCATAAATTGTTAAATCTTCAGGGATTAAAGAAGTATAGATTCCTGGATTAATAAACATCGATTCCCCCCGGCACAAAACAATTAATGCATCTTGGTTCGTAAAGTTCTAAATCCCCTACTTCTATTTGTTCCCCTCCCGATTTCAATTTTTGACTAAATATCGCAAACTCACATTTGCATTTCATGCAAATGGCCGTCAATTTAGTTATAGAGTCTGATAAATTTATTAATCTAGGAATATTTCCAAAAGGCATTCCATTAAAATCCGCATCTAAAGCTGAAATTAAAACTTTATATTTTTTCTTTAATAATTCCTTTGAAACTTCATAAATGTCAGCAAAAAATTGAGCTTCATCAAATGCTACAATATCTATTCCTACTAATAGATTTTCTTCAACTTGATTGCCTTCTTTTACACTAATGCATTTAGATTCTAAACCATTTCTAGATTTAATATTAATAGAACGAGTATCTATTTGAGGTTTGACTAATAAAACTTCATAACCAGCTATTTTGTAACGATCTACTCTTCTTAATAATTCAGCAGATTTCCCCGAACAAACTGGTCCTACAATCAATTCTAGATTATTACGGTGCAAAATTCCCCCTTCCTCAAAAAAATCTTCCTATTTTAAACTCAATAACGCATTCTTTATTTGTAACTCAGGTAATATTGAGTATTTTAAGTTATCTTTTAAAAGTCTTATATGCTGTAAAACTTTTATATCCGATAATTCTAATGCTACAATACTAAGCATATCTATTAAAATAGAATAATCTGTATCTTTAATAAGATTATACTGTTCTAAAATCTCTGCATAAGATAAATTCTTTATAGATTCTAATAAACATTTTATTTGTTTATATAGATTTGTCAAATCTATATTTTCTAAAATAGATATTTTTCCTATACATCCCTGCGTTAATTTTAATTGTAAATCTGTTAAGTGGGGGAAATATTCCTTTAAATTAGAAATGGGAGCAAAATTAAAAACATTACTTCTCGAAATTACTGTTTTAGGAATTAAATTAATATCCGTAGTAGTCAAAATAAAGTAATCAGAATCATTTCTGTCTTCTAGAATTTTAAGGCAGCGATTAAAAGATTCTTTATTCATTTTATCAATGTCTCTTAAAATGTGAAATTTTTTATTAAGTTCGAAAGGAGTGGTTAAAACAGCCTCTGTGAGCTGCTTAATTAGCTCTATTTTGAAGGTGGAAGTATCAGGGGTATATAAATGTATATCTGGATGATTCAAGAGTCTACAGGTCAAATTTCCATAATACATCTCGTCAATATAATGTAAAGCAGTATAAGTTTTACCTACTTTGGGAGGTCCATTAAATATAATTACTGGTGGAATTTTATCAATTATTTTTTTTAATTCTAATTTAATTGATTCATGACCAATTATTCTATTTAGCATTTTTCAAACAACTTATAAAATTATCCACATCTTCTTCCCAAGTACCTAAAGATTTGCCCATTAAATATTTTAATGCTGAATTATCGAGTACTCCGTATTTGGGTCTTTTCACTAGAGGATCAATATAGTTTTCTAAGGGTTCTATAGGAATATTTATTCCCATTTTTTCTAGAAAATACTTAGCACTTTCGTATCTAGAGCAATAATTATCATGAGTGATGTGAAATATTTTACCTTTTAAGACGGATAAATTTTTTTCACGAATTAAAGAACTTACAATTTCGGATACAAACTTCACACTACTAGGTGATCCTATCTCATCGTTTACTATTTTAAGAGTATTATTTTCTTTAGCTTTTTCTAGGAGTTTCATAAAAAAGGTTTTAGGGTTATCCCAATAAAGCCATTGAAGTCTAAAGATAGTATGGTTCGGATAATATCCTCTTTTTTTCCTTAATGAATTTTCCCCTCTTCTTTTAGAATCTCCGTAAAAATTTATAGGATCTGTTGTATCTGTTTCTACATAGGGCGTATTTTTATTTCCACTAAAGACAAAATCAGTACTGAAATGAATTAAATGAGCTTTTCTTTCTTTAGCTAATCTAGATAAAACTCCTACAGCGAAATGATTTATAAAATTTACTTTCACTTTTTCTGTTTCTAATTCTGCTTTAGGTACATCTGTATAAGCTGCACAATTAATAATTATATCAATTTTGTCTTTTATTTGATTTAAGAACATTTTAGTTATTCTATACTGTACAATATTTATTTCTTTATCTGCTCCAAAAACATTTTCCCCTTGATTTTTTAAATATTCACTTAAATAACTTCCCAATAAGCCTTTATTCCCAAATATTACTATGTTCATTAATTATTTTCCTCTTTGATTCTTTTAAATATTAAAATCAAATATTTAATAGGGTCTTCTAATTTCTGATAAGTGAAATTAGGGATATAATTTTTCCATTCATTCCCCCATACAGACTCTAATTCATCTTGATCTTCTTTTTTAATTTTCTGATTCTCTTGAAATGCATAATAATCCATTAAATGCCATAATACTGTTTCTTCTAAAGAATACATATCCATATCTTTACTCACTAAGTCACATTCTCTTAGTTTAATTAAAAGTTCTTTTAAAAATTCTTTACTGTAGTTAAAAGATTTTCTTTTTAGAGATACTTCTATGTCAATAGAATATTTACTATTTAAATAGCTAATTGTGTTAGCTATCTTCTGATATGCTTCAGTACTCTTAATCTTTTTGTACGGATATTCTCCCATACTATTTTCTCCTTAGCTCTAATTATTATTTTAAGATTATACTGAATAATTAAATTTAAAATCAAGATATTTTTACTACTAAGTTTTATAATACTTCTTATATTATCTCAGTTATCTATTCTGTATAATTTACTTGATCTTATTTTAAGAGTTAATCTATATTATAGTTCTTATTACTTATGCCTTATGCCTTATAACTTTAATATATGACTATAATACTTCTATACACTATTCTTTACTCATTACTCTTAACTCCTTTATCTCCAGCTACTTTTATAAGTAATCCTTTTTTTCAGAGAATTTTTCAATTATGTTTGCGAAGCAAACACTCTATTAAATACTCTCTTATACTTCTATTATTCTTAACTCTAATATAGTTCTATTATTATTCTTAGAGAGGAAAAAAGATGCTGAAAAGTTCAACAATATCAACAACTTAAATACAAATTAAAAAATCAAAAGTAACTGGTATGGTAAAAAAAGTAACTGGTGTGGTGTAAAATGTAATTGGGATTTTTGAAAAGTAACTGACATAGTAAAAAAAGTATTCGGTTGAGACAAAAATGTAACTGACTGAGATAAAAAGTTATTCGTTGAAAAGGAGAATTAACGCTATGTTTATAGAAATTAACAATTTACTATTAGGTAGTATTTTATATAGCTCATCTAAATGGTCAAGTAATGATATCAAATTGATTATTTTAGTAGCTAAAAATAATTTTGTTGCTAGGAATAAAAATGTTGAATTTAAAATAGATGAGTTAGATAATAATCACGTTTATGCTGCTAAATTTTTTAGTGAGCGTTATATTGATGCTATTCCTTTCAAAGATAGGCAAAATTTAATAATAGATAATATATGTAAATATAAAAATTATTTAGATTCTCTTGAGGAAAAACATCATTTTAATGTTTTTAATAAAAACGTAGATGATGTCTATAAACTTCCAGCTATAGTTTGTAGACTAGATGGTAAAATTTTGTACCAGTTTAAAAACAATTTTGACATAGATAGTGAAATTGTAAATTTAAATCTAGATGAATTCACACAAAAGTTTAAAATAGATTTAAAAAAGGTCAATGAGGTAAATTTCAATAATGAACAATGTGATTTATTTGAAAAATACATTCCTTTGAGATTAAACAGAATTGTAAAAGATCATAACATAAAAGACAATTTTCTTTTAAGAAATTTTAAAAATGAGAATAGAAAGTTTATAATTTCTATGCCTTTAACAGATCTTATTTTAAATAAAAAAGATGAAAAAGGTAAAAAGCTTCAAAAAGATTTCACTATGGGGCAATTAATAACAATTTTAGTTATGCTGAATGTCACTCAAAATTATGGGGGAAAAGTCTCTAATATTGATTTTAAAAATGGAAGTTATCATAAAATTGTACCTTTTCTGAAAGAATTGGGTTTTAATACACAGAAGGAAGATTTAATTAAATTAAAAGAAGAAAATAAAATTATACTTCATTATGTAAGAGGAAAATTTATGCTTAATCCTGAATATCTACATAAAATTAAAGAAGATATATATTGGGATAAAAAAATAAAGGATTCTAAAGAATTATTTGAGAGATATGCATTGACTGCTGAAGATTCTAGTTCTATTATAAATGAAAATCTTCTAGAAGAAAAATCTTTTTCCAATTTTATTTTGGAGGACATATAGCATGAGATCAAAATGACAGAATTACAAACAATTTCCGATTCGCTGATATATAAGACTAGAATTATTCCTTGGGATATTGAGGGGGAAAATAATTATAAATTTGTTTTAGAATTTTATTCAGATCAAGAATCCTTTGTTTTTGGAAAATTTAAATTGAAATACATTTTAATACATAGAGAAGAGATAGCTATTTTCTTAGAAAATAATCTTTATATGGATTTAGAAATAAAATATATAAAGTATAATATTAAATTCATTTTAACTAATAAACAATTTATAGCAATATTACAAAATAAAGAAGATGTAATTAACTTTATTAATTCTAAATCTCCAAAAATAAAAAAAGAGGATAAAATAATAGATGAAGCAGAAGAAATAATTCTCTTAAAAAAAGAATTAGAAAGAGTAAAATATATATTTAAAGAATTTCATTGTAAAATGGAATCCCATTTACGCGTTAAAGATTCACTTACTAAAGAATTATATCTTATAACTGAAAAATTTAATAACTTTAAAAAAGAAATTAATACAATTAAACTTTTATTAAATGAAAGTGATAATCAACTCCTTAAAATTTTAGGAGAAAAAGAAAAGAAAATTTTAAATCGAAAAATTTATGAACCAGAGACCAAAATCAAAATTACTCGTCTCCTTCAAGAAATAGAAGAAAAATATTTCAATAATGTAGAAAAAATACAAATCAGCAAAGACCCTCTTCTTGATAATGAAAAACAAATTGAAATTAAAAAAATAGCTGTTAAAATTAACAATAAATTTAAATCTACAGAATATAATTAATGCAAATATCTAACACAATATATTTAATAGGACTCACCGAATATTTAATTGAAGTTTTAGATATCCCTAAATATCTAGCTTTTGAAATTAGCTCCCGAGTAAATTTGTCCAATTTAAACGAAAACTCTATTCAAGAATTTGAACGCTATCTAACCGAAGCAGACTTTCTTAAATTGGTCTCTAAGATCAAGAATTACCCTCTAAAAACGAGTACAATCATCCTAGGCATAGGAATATCCTTTAACTTTCTAGAATCCATTTTAAGGCATTTCGGCAAGTCTGAGAGCTTAGCAGATTTACTTTTAGAAAATCCCTATCTATTATTAGATATAGAAGGTCTTTCCTTTCAAAAAATTGACAAAATTGCTACAGAAATATTCAAAATACCCGAAAATTCACCTTTAAGATATAAATCCTTCGTAGTTCACCATTTAACTACTATCTGCTTTAAAAGCAATCACCTCTTTATGCCCCTAAGAGACTTCTTTCAAACAAAAATAGAAATTCCTGTCGAAGAAGTGAAAACCTATTTAAAAGAATTAATAGAAAGTAAAAAAATAATATTCGAAAATGGTAATCTTTATCCTTTATTATACTATAAAGCAGAGGTAGAGAGTGCTAAGAAATTAGCTGATTTAATTAAATTAAAAAATACTTCTACTTTTTTTGAGGGAATAAATGTCGAAGATTATATAAAAGAATATGAGGATTCCCAGACTCAAAACATTGCTAACGGGAAATGGAAGAAGTTAAAGTGGGCAAACAATAAATTTGAATTATCAAAAGAACAAAAGATAGCTATTAGGAAATTTTTCACAGAACGATTTTTTATTATTACTGGACTACCGGGGACTGGTAAGACAGCAGTAGTAAAAGCATTAGTAGACATTAGTAAAAGTAAAAATCTAAAAATAAATCTTATGACACCCACGGGTGTAGCAAGCAAACGACTTTCAGATCTCTGTGATTTTCCAGCAGCAACTATTCATAAAACATTAAATTGTGATGGTTATTTTTGGAATAAAAATAAAGATAATCCTTTAGATTCAGATATATACATAGTCGATGAATCTTCCATGTTAGATCAAGTCCTCCTATACAGATTATTAGACGCACTACCTGAAAAAAATTTTATTTTAGTTTTTATTGGAGATCCCCAACAAATTCCATCCGTAGGTCCAGGAAATATACTATATGATTTGATATCTAACCCTAAAATCTCACATATAAAGCTTACTAAAATTTTCCGACAAGAAAGTATTTCTGAAATTGTTTTAAACTCACATAAAATCTCTAACGGAGAGACAAATTTATTTGGGAAAAAAGATTTCTTTTTTATCCAAATAGAAGATCAGCATGAAATTTTAGAAGCAATTATTAAAATTGTTAATAAATATAAAAATCATAATATTCAAGTTTTGTCTCCCACATATAAAAATTTATTAGGAGTAACCAATTTAAATAGTATTCTTCGAGATATTTTGAATCCAGATGAAGAAAAAAATACAGAATTTTTTAAATTTCGTATAAATGATAAAATAATGATTTTGCGAAATGATTATCGATTTGAAATCTATAATGGTGAACAAGGCATAATTAAAAAAATAAAATCAAAAAATAAAAAATATATAATACAAATGCTTGACGGAAAAGAAATTGAATATTCTTTCAAAGATATATATTCTTTAATAAGTTTAGATTATGCTAGAACCATACATAAGTCACAGGGACAAGAATATGACATTGTAATTTTGCCTTATATACGTCAATTTAGTATTCAATTACAAAGAAATCTATTATACACAGCTTGCACCAGATCAAAGGAAAAATTATTTTTAATAGGACATCGAGATGCTCTTGTAAAATCTATAAAGAATATGTATATTCAAAAACGAAATACTAATTTCTCCAACAAACTTAATCTTATTTTAAATAATTAAAATTGTAATGAGATGAGTTTTGTTTCGTTATGGTGTGATGAGATCAGTTATGGTCTGATTTGTTTTGCAGGGAGATTTAAAAAATCTCCCTTTTTTCTTTTAAATCCATATAAATTAATATATAAAATAAACAGTCTTAGCTACACTGTGAAAAGTTGTGTGTGTTGCGCTAAGATCTGTTTTGTTTAGATGGGATAGTTTCCTATCCGTTAGGGTTAGTTAAGATATAAAAGGGAGATTTTAAAAAATCTCCCTTTTTATTTTTAAAAATTTATATAAATTTTATACTTGACTTTCAAATCTATAATTGAGATCATAAATTCAATTATTAAATTTATATAAGAAGGAGATTTTTATGCAAAATGTAAATTTTAAAATTCACAGTATTGCTCCAATTTTGTTCCACAATGTGAATTCCATGGATTTAATCAAACCTAAAAAAATGACTCATCCAGAATTTGAAAAATCAGAAGAGGTATTTAAAGCTAGATTATATATAGAAGAAGATCAAATAACTATCCCCTCAAGAATGATTTCTGGTTTATTAAAAAAAGCTGCACAAGCATCAGGTATTAAACAAGATGGCAAACGATCTACTTACGCTTCTTTAATCAGAGCTGTTGTATTTTGTCTTGATCCTATGATATTAGATCAAAAATTAGAAAATGTTATTGAGCATAAGGAATATGTTTCGATTCAAAAAAATAAAATATTAAGAATATTTCCAATGCTTAAAGAATGGTCAGGAAAAATAAAATTAACTTTTGACGAAAAACAAATATCATTAGAAGCATTAGAAGAAATATTTAATTATGGTGGTCTTTATTGCGGTTTTGGAGATTATAGACCTCAATTTGGTCGTTTTACTGTTAGTAATTTAAATTAAAGGAAAAATTTCATGATTTTTAATAAAAATAAAATAAAAGAAATTTTTAAAAAAGAATTTTTAAACTTTGTTATAAATCTTAATTATGGTGATTTTTTTACAGATATTCAACTTAAAGAATTTCTTTTAGAAAAAGAAATAAGTTTATCTTTAATTAAAGCACAAACAATTATCAGAGAATTAGAAAAAGAAATTGGAATTATTCATAAAAAAAGATTAAAACGAATTAGAAATGAAGGATATCTTATTTTAGAACCTAGAATACAAGCTAATTTAGCTTTAAAACAAGGCAAAGAAAAAGTAGAGTTAGCTTTAAAAACCACTTCCAGGAGATTAGATGCTGTAAATGTTAGCAATTGGACCAGAGAACAACAAAATGAGTTATTAAATCGTACAACAGCGATAGATTCTTTGCTTAATATTATGAAAAATTCATCAATAACTAAAAAAATAATGAATAGAAAAGAAGTAGACCTTTTACAACAAACTGCAATTCAAAGCAGAATCATAAAGACATAATAACATAAGTTATGCTGAGCTATGTTAAGATTGGATAAGATGTGCTAAAATCCGATGAGTTCTGTTTGGATATGTTGAGCTTTGTTAAAATGTATAGGGAGATTAAAAATCTCCCTATCTTATTCTAAAGGATTTTTTATGAATAATATTCTTTTAAATCTAGGTTGTGATCAATATAAATTATCTGGATTTACAAATGTTGATATAAATCCAGATGTTTCGCCCGACCTCTGTTTCGATCTAACATTTATAAGAAAATATTTTGAAGAAAATAGTGTAGATTTTATAGTAGCAAATCATGTCCTAGAACATCTAAATCTAAAAGATGCTATAAATTTAGTTTTTGATTGCTATCGACTACTAAAACCCTTCCGATCATTACTTATAACAGTGCCTGATTATTCTAAATGTTTTAATTTACCTATAGATTTATCTGAAAGAATTATTCTTGCAAATTCCACACATAAAATTCTCTGTAATAAAGAAAGATTAGAATTCATATTCTCTAAAGTAGGATTCAAATGTTTCACTGAAATAACTGACCTAAATAAAGTACCTTATTTATTAGTATCTGACGTAACTAATCCAGTACCTGATCCCTGGCAAACCTCTTTTTTAGCTCTTAAAATTTCTTGACGACAATTATATAATCTATATAGAATCTACTTCGGAGGGGATTCTACATGGAAATTAAAGACAGATTCAAAGAATATGGTGAAAATCATTGCTGGCAATATAACATTCGACTTCAAAATTTAGAAGAAGATTTAAAAGAAGCTAATCTCACCAAAGAAGAAATTTCCCAATTGAAAGTCTCCGATTTTACATTTGAGTATGTCGATAAAACCGACAAGCTGAAATGCGCAGAAATAGTCAAATTTATAGAGAGGCATGAATGGTTAGGGAAGATGCCTATGAGACCTACACAGCGCTTTACAGCGCGTTACAGAGGCATTCTAGCAGGAGTAGTGATCTTAGCAACTCCAAATAGTTTTTCTAAACTTCTAGGAGATAAAACTAAAGATATTGAAAAACTCATTAGTAGAGGAGCTTGTATTTCTTGGAGTCCTAAAAATCTAGGATCAGCTCTTATTATGTATAGTTTGAGATGGATGGTAAAAAATACTCCCTTCAGAATATTCACCGCTTATAGTGATTCTGAAGCAAAAGAACTAGGAGTCCTCTACCAAGCTTGTAATTTTATTTATTTAGGAAAATCTTCTGGTACTTCCTATAATTATTTTGATCCACTTAAACCACATTTAGGATGGTTCTCAGACAGAGAATTCAGAAAAGCAGGAAAATATAAATCCTACGCTAAACAATTAAATATTATCTGGCACCCCCATTGGAATACTAAATGGACTATTCACTGGGATAAAATACCTTCAAACGAAGCACAACAAATAAAACAAGAGGCTGTAGATTATCAATCGAGATGTCTAGAAAGAAAAGTCCCCTCTAAACATAAATATGCTTATATTTTAGGAGAAAATAAAAAAGAAACTAAAATTCTTTTAAAAGAATTTAGAGAAAGAAATCCCAAATTATATGATTTACCTTATCCCAAAGAGAGAGGTCAATGATTTACCAATATCAAGCTAAATCTTCTGAAGAGATAGAAAATTTTAATTTACAGCTAAAGAATAAATATAAATGGGCAGAAGTATGTTCTTTAACTACTGATTTTCTTTATAAGAAAAGGGGACAATCTATCTATTTAATAGATACTTGTTTTGATACTAAAATCAATATTACTATCCACCAACATGCTGTCTCTAAATTAGGAGAATGCTTCTGTGAAAATTTTCTTAAAGAGAATAATATAAAAATTATAAAACCTTCCGACCATACAATTTATTGTGGAAGTCAAAACGTATATGACTACGTTTTAAAAGAAAAAACTCAATTTAAAAAATTGTTATCTTTAAGAGTAAAAACTTTTGATGCAGATTTAAAAACAGATAAATTTAATATTCATATAAAAGTACAAGATAAATTAAGCAGAGAAAAACTTAAAGTAGCTTCTTGGTTTTATGACAAAAATAATACATTAACTAGCAACAAAGATCTAACTTTTTTATGCTTCTTAGATACTAAAAATAAACTATTTCAACTAGAATGGATTTTATACACGGAACAAGTAGTAAAACACCTTTTTGAGTTACCAATGTTTTCTCATTATAATAATACCAAGAAAGCAATATATGCAGAATCCCCTTTAGAAAATCTAAGAAAAAACATCACAGATGAAATAAATAAAGGCAATATAATCCCCTTGAGTATAAATGAAATTTCCTAAAAAAAGTATATCTTATAAAGAATCTCTCTCATTTTTAAATGATGCTCAATTGATAATCACACACGGGGATGAAAAATTTTATAGAGAGCAAATAAAAAACAAAATTATATCTAATCATTCTGATAAGAGAGTTGTGAAAATAGATGCTGAAGAAACAGAATTTTCCGATTTTGCAGACCAACTTCTCTTTAGAGATCTCTTCGGAGAAAAAAGAATATTCATAATTGAAAATTTCAATAAAATAGAAAAATTAGATTTTTTTGCAGAAAATAAATTAGAAGATATTTATATTTTAGATGCAAATAAAATTACTAGTGCTAAATTAGATCCCTTAAAAGGAATCGCCTTAATTATTGAAACTAAACGTCCTCCCACATGGGAAGAAGAAAATGATATCATATCTAAAATAAAAGGATCTTTTAAAAATAAAAATTATGAGATAGACGATAATACCGCTAAATATTTGTATAATTTTATTGGATATAATTTATATAAATTATCTAACGAAATAAGTAAAATAATTGTTTATAAAGAAGGTAATACATCTCCGATTACCAAATCAGATGTAGATGCGATAGGAATATCTAACGTAAAATATAATATATTCGATTTAATAAATTTTTTAATAAAAAATGATAAAAAAGAAGCTCTTACTTTATTAGATAAGATTTTTAAATATCAAAATAATCCGAGTATTTTATTAATAAGCAATTGGTATAGTCATTTTGAAAAACTTCTTTATATTAAAACGATAAATAAGAAAGTAACAGAGATATCAGATTATATGGGAATACATACTTTTATTATAGATACGAAATTAAAACCTCAAGCTGCTGCCTTATCTGTAAACAAAATTCTACAAGCTATTAAAAATTTAGCTGATATAGAATTAAAAGTAAAAAAATCAAATATAGATATCAAATTTTTTTTAGAAAAATTTATTTTAAATTTCTAGGAATTTTATGGATTTAGAACTTAAAATGGCGCAAATGCGCTTATATGAGAGCAATCATCTTTTAAATATCTACAATGATAAGAAATATAGAGGATGGTATAAATGTGAAATACAAAATGAAATAAGGGGAGATATATTTAATAATATTTTTATACGTTTCAGACTTCCTCCAGCTATCCCCGTATATAAAGGAATGATCCGAAATTTTTCTGAAGATGAAAGAATAGCGGGTATACATAGAATGCTAATAGGAAAAGATCTAAAAGATGATGTTGAAAAATTATGCGATTATAAATCAATTAATGATTACATGAAATCCTTAACTGATGATGAGGTAAAAGATCTTTTAGAGAGAGCTAAAGACATAATTACTTTTGATTGTAATAAAATACCTTATCTTTTAATTATAGAAAAAGCTACAATCAAAGAAAATTACGACTATTTAATGAAAAATCTTCCAGATAGTCATCCCGACTATTTAGATATTTTCACAAAAGTATTAAATAAAGAAATGTCTATAGAAGAAGCTACTGAAAAATCTAGAGGCATTATTTACAATGAATTTGCAAATTTAAAAAATAATTATTAAAAATCGGGGGACATTTCATATGAGTTTTACATTTTTAAGCGATTTTCAAAGAAAAGTATTAGAGAGCAAATATTGTCATATCAAAGATTCTGGAGAAAAAGAAACTTTTGATGAAGCTATAGAAAGAGTAGCTTATAATGTAAATAAATATGATCCTGATTGTTCTGTTGAAATGATTGATAAAACTATCAAATATATTTCCCAAAAGGATTTCAGCCCTGCTGGGGGAATTTGGAGAGCAGCTGGAGCTAAAAGCAAGAAGATAAGTGCAGTAAATTGTTGCACTCAAACTCCAGTAAAAGATTCCATAGAAGACATTTTTGGAAATTCTTTAATGTATTGGTCACGAATTGCTTCTTATGGACAGGGAAACGGAATGGATATATCGGGATTACGTCCTAGAGGAGCAAAGACTGGAAATTGTGCTCATTCAAGCACTGGAGCGGTAAGTTTCTTACAATGTTTTGATTCTGCTATGCAGGTAATAGGAGCAGAGAATAGGAGAGGTGCCACTAAACCTGATATTTGGATTTATCATCCTGATATTGAGGAATTTATTAAATGTAAAAATGACATTACTAAACTTTCTTCTCAAAATATATCGGTGAAAGTAGATAGTGATTTTATGAGAGCAGTAGAAAGGGATGAAGAAATAGAACTTTCATGGAAAAGAGAAGATAATAAAGTATATGTGGGAAAGAGATTATTTGATGATAATTCAGAGGGTCCTAATATTTCGGTCTCAAGAAAAATTAAAGCTAAAGAATTATTTGAGCAAATATCTTTTTCTGCGTGGTTAACTGGAGAACCAGGAATCGAATTTTGGGATATAAGCGAAAAATATTCTAATTCTAATTATCACCCCGATAAAAAATATCATGTGGTAAGTACTAATGGGTGCTGTTGTACTTACGACACAGAATTATTAACAGACAAAGGGTATTTTAGGATAGGTGAAATAGTAGGACAGAAAGTCAATGCTTGGAATGGTTATGAATGGTCTGAAGTTACTCCTGAAATAATGGGCGAAAATGAACAAATATATAGAATAAGATTAAGTGATGAAGGATTTTTATACTGCACAGGCAAACATATATGGCATATATGTGATTGTAGCACAAAAGTTCTTAAAACTACTTTGGAATTAGATATTGGTGATAAAATTTGGGAATATAATCAACCCGAAAACTATACAGGAATGTGGTTTACAGGTAGTGTCACGTCTATAGAAAAATTAAAAATAGTTGATAAAGTTTATTGTGCTACCGAACCTAAAAATCATACCTTATGCTTTAATGGAATCATAACTGGAAATTCCGAACAGAAGTTAGATCCCCTCTCTACATGTATTCTCTCCTCCATTAATCTCTATAACATGCCCACCCTAGGACTGAATTGGCAGGAATGGTTAGAAGAAAAAACTTCTTTCGGAATCCGCTTCTTAGATAACGTCGTAGAAATGGAATACCAAGAAGAACGCTCACCCCACCCCCTCCAAAGAGAAAAACTCCGTAAAATGACCCGCATAGGACTAGGTTTTACAGGATTAGGAGATTGGTTCTTAAAAAATAAAATACAATACGGATCAGAAGAAAGTATCGAAGTCCTAGATAAAATAATGAAAGTCTTCACAGAAACAGCCTACCGCTCCTCCATAGAATTAGGAAAAGAACGGGGATCATTCGAAGAATTTTCCCCCGATTGGTTCCGTGAAAGTGCTTTTGTTAAACGCCTCTGTAAACTCACTAATCTAAAACTAGAAGATTTTACCCATATGCGCCACGTAGCACTAGTCAGTGTGGCCCCTACAGGTACCTTATCAATGGTCACAGGATCGGATTCGAGCGGTGCTGAGCCTATGTTTGCACCTTATATGTCTCGTCGAGAAAGAGCTACTACTGGCGATTATGTCACACACTATATTTTTGGAAACAGAATTACAGAATATTGTTTTGATAAAAATATTCCTCTCACCAAAGAAAATGTAGATGCTGTTGTAACAGAAAATCCAGAATGGGTATTTGCTGATCAAATCAGTTCTTTAGACAAAATTAAACTCATGAAAGTAATTTATAATTACATAGATAGTGGGGTGTCAATTACATATAATCTTCCCCAGACCGCTACTGTAGAAGATATCCGTAAAATTTATTTTGAAGCTTGGAAAGCAGAATTAAAATCTGTTACGGTATATCGAGATAAAAGTAGAGAGGGTATTTTAACAAAAGAAGCTAAACAAACCAATGGAGTCATTAAACACGATTCTGTTAAAAGACCTAGAGAAGTGCCATGCGACATACATCAACTACAAGTAGATAAAAGACAATGGGTAGTATTAGTAGGTTTTTTAGATAACGATCCTTACGAAGTATTTTGTGGATTACAGGAAAACGTAAAAATTTCAAAGAAAGCTACTAAAGGAAAAATAATTAAAGAACATAGAGGTTCTTATACCCTAGAATTAGAAGATGGATATTGTTTTAATGTGGGAGAAGTATTTAAAAATTTACCTAGCGAATCAGCTTTAGCTAGAATGATTAGTATTTCTCTTAGACATGGCGTAGATATGCAATATATAGTACAACAATTAGAAAAATCTGAAGGAGATATGATGTCCTTCTCTAAAACTATTTGTAGAGTACTCAAAAAATATATAGCTGAAGGAGCTAAAGTAAGCGGAGAAACTTGTCCCAGTTGCGGTAAATCAGAATTAATAAGACAAGCTGGATGTTGTACTTGCAACTCTTGTGGGTGGAGCCGGTGCTGATTTTTTTCAAAAAGGATATTAAATGTCTGACAAAATAGATCTTTTTATGGCAGAAATGGAAAAATTAAATCAAAGAATAAAAAATTGTAAAAATGATGCAGAAGCTATAAGTTTACAACAACTATTAACAAGTCAATTAGTAGAAAAATTCAGTAATCCCCACATACAAGAAGAAATAGCAAAGAAAATTAAAGTGAATGAGCACTAAGTTTTTTCTCTAAAGCTTTAATATAATTAAATATAGATGCTAATTTTTCTTCTGAAGAAGCTCTAGGTTTTGATTCTTGAGCTAAAATTTCTGGAATTCTCATTTCTTTTAATTTATTGTAAAGATGATCATCATTTGTTTTCACATAGACATAATTAGCATACTCGATGAGATGCTTTCTTAATTTGTCGTGGATAAGTTGGGAAACTATTCTTTCATCAGTATGCATTTTTTTAGCTATTTCTTTAATTTGCATATCAGGAAATTTTAAAATTAATTTAAGGATCTTTTTCTCTGCGTCTGTGCCCTTTTCATCTACCCAATTTAATATTTTTTGTTTTAATTGTTTGAAATGTAAATTTTCTTCTAAATCATTTATAGAGTGAAGTTCTTGATAATGTTTTTCTAATAGACGTTGATTTTCGGGAGATAATAGAAAATTATAGTCACGATCTTCTTTTTCTTTTGGAATATTTTTTAATACATGCAAAGGAGAAGTAATATCTTTTTCTTTTTTTGGTCCTTTTTCTTGAGTTTCTTCTCCCTCATCTTTGTCTTTATCTTTTTTCATAGGAGTTTTTAAGAAAATTCTAAAATAATCGGGGATGCCTTTCTTTTGTATACTAAAAGATAAAAAATTTTTAAATTCATCTTTATTGTATTTTCCTTTTTCGACTGCTTGTAAAAATTGATCGGTGATAGGTCTTTCTTCTCTATTTTCAGCTTTAGGATAAAGAAAAGAGTTACCAATCCAATCTGCAGCATCTTTTATTTTAGCATATCCCCAACTTCTACCAAATCTCCCACTTAATTTTTTAAAAATTGTATCTCCAAATTTAAAATCAGTAGGTAATTTGATTCCTTTTTTTTCAGCTTCCATTTGCATTGCTCTATTTAGATGCTCCATGCCCGCTTTAGCAGCAACAAGGTCTAAAAGTGATTCTTTATCAAAACAAGCATTAATAAGCTTAAAGATATTTTGAAGTTCTGAAGTTACTATTTTTTTATCCAACATAAAATTAATCCTTTACTACTTTTACTAAAGGTCTCCCTTTTATTTTAAACATATCAAAACTATTAGTCATATTTCCACTATCAAAGTTAGTAATACGATTAACAGGAGTATTATATAAATAATTAGTTTCTACTTTTAAAGCTAATTCCCCAGGTAAAAAATTCTTAGTGCCATCATTCACAACCATCTCTAATAACGCTCCTACAATTAATTTAGCTATTCCTAATTCTCCAGGTTCTATTGCTGTAGTAGCATAACCTCCCTTATAAGTACCTCTCTTCTGATTTACCCCATTTTTATTCATATAATTAGATTTGCCAGAAGCATAAGGCGCTGGATAACTAGTTTCTAACGTATAACTTCCACCTGAAATTATCTTACTTTTATGAATAGTCCCAGTAAAAAATCCATCATAAGCTACATTCACTATCGGAAGTTTTGGAATTAAAGGCTCATAAGATTTAGCTAAAAATTCCGCTGTGTTTACAGCACCCGTTCCATTAGTCACAATTTGTAAATCATTATTATGATACATTATTTTACTGTTTATCTCAGAAGCAGAAGTAGTTCCAAAATTTAATTTTCCAGTAATACCTTTATATTCTGAATATAAATAATAAATATCAAGTGTTTCTCCTATAGCTAAAGTCTCATTGGTAAGTAAAGCTATTGTGATTTTAGAAGTAGAAGGTATCACGCTTACAAATTGTAATTTAATTAAATTAGTATTTGGCGTAATAGTACAAGTGCAAGGTTGTAAAAAACCCGTATAAGGTGAATGGGTCATATCTGTTACATAACAATAATTTAAAAAATTATCAGAAATATTTAACATTCCTTGTCCACCAATAACAATATTACTTGGATCTCCTTCAGGAGCTAAACAATTTTCTAAAATAATACTATTAGTACCATTCCCCATAATTTCATAAAAAGATACTGTACCCATATCCGCTATAGATAAAGTACGTTCGTCATATTCTAAAATACTTCCTATAAGAGCTAATTCGAATTTTAATGTTTGACCAGAATATACAGTGTAATTTAAAGTTACAGCAAGGTTATAAGTCGTAGGATCTCTTTGTATACTAAGAGGATTAACATACGACATACTAGAAATATCATATATAGAATAAATGTATAATAAATCTGGAGTAACAACAGATAAAATAGATCCAGGTATAATGCAAGTTTGTGTGTTATTCCCATTTACATAGTAAGTAATTACAGTACCTGCTCCATTTTTAGCTCCTAATTGATAGTCGCTCCCCGTATCAGTATATCCATTAGTAATTCTAATAGGAATATTTTTATTTCTATTGTGATATTCAGCATCAGCACTTACCCATCCCCAATTTAGATTCGTTGTGACATCAGTTACTTTTAAAATTTCTGTGACTGGTTTGGTAAGTCGATACCCATTTTGTGGGTAATCTATTTCATAAGAAATATAAATATTTTGAGTAGTAAAACCAGAAATATTTGTACCTAGAGTGAAGGTAGCTTGTGTGGTGCCTAATCCCGACCAACTTCCTATTACATCAGTAATAATTCCATTTAAATTTGTTTTCACTAAAGGAGTCTCTAAATCTATTAAAGTACCAGTAGGACTAAAATTTTTAATAGTTATCTGTATTTGATCCAAAGGAATCCAATGCCCTCCCTGAATTCCTGTATATTTTTGTGATATAGTTCTCTTTTCTGTTACAGTAACAGCTTTCGGAACATCACTGTAATATCTTTGCTGTCCATTTGGAGTTGCTATATTTAAAACTCCAGGACTGCTATTAACACTTAAAGAATTTACATAAATACCTACATTAGTACGAGCTGTAAGAACATCTACATCATTCTCAGTCAAACAGGTAGCTAATTGCCCAGCACAAAGTGCATCAAAATTCTCTTCCAATAATCCTTGATAATCAAATTCCCCAAAACTTACTTCATGTCTCAAATCTTCTATATCCCAAGCATGAATTTGATCATTAAATAATCCATCTGGGCGATCTGAAACTTCAGCACTAATTAAACTATATCCCGCTCCATTTTGATTAGTTAGACTATAAGGACTAGAATTTCTTCTATGAATTCTAACCATAGGGATAGCATAGACATATCCATCTACAGTATTTAAATTACCTTGAGCGCTACTAGATCCATCTCCAGCTACATATAAACCATAATCATCCCAAGTACTTCCTACATTTATAAAATTATAGATTATACTAGGACTAGCTGTTCCTCCTTGAGCAAAAACATTAGCAGAATCATCTATTCCTTCAGGATAATTTATAAAATTTACACCCGATACTACCCTTATTCTATATTGAATTTGTACTCTTTCGGTAGTTTGAAAACCTATACTAGGATTTACAATTTCATCTAATAAATTTATTCCACCGTATTCTGTATTACCATATTTATAAATAGCAGAAGCGGAAGGTTTTCCTTCAGTCGAAGGTACTCCCTCTATAATTTCTTTCCATACTTCTAAAAAAACTAAATCTTCTCTACTTCCCATCCCTGGCGGATTATTTAATTCAATCTCAATAAGACTATCATTATTAGAATTAGTACCTCCAACATTTATTAACCATCCATTCACTACCGCAGTTAAAGGAGTTTCCCTCCTACTGCAAATGTAAAAAGTATTAGAAGTATTTGTAGTGCTTATTCCATATGTCAAACCAGTATTGTCATACCCCAAACTGTAATCAGCATTAAACCATCCACTAGGCACCTTACTTCGAATCATATCTTGCAATTTGGCAGATATAATATCAGTCATTCCATTGAGTTCCGCATCTAAAACTGGTTTTGTAGGTTCGTATATAATATTATCAAAATTTCTATTTTCTATAGATAATGTTGTAGTAGTTCCTGCATAGCTATTATTTTTTGACATCTCGTAAATCCTCTTAAATATAAAAGTAAATTATATCCCTAGGAGTTAGATATTAGTAAAATACCAGCTTTGTAAAAACACAATCAAATAAATTTATGTAATAATATTTAGTTTTTTAGTATGAAAAAATTTAATAGAAAAATAATACTTGCTAAAGTAATTGAAAAATTATTTAAAGCTAAATTAAAAAATAAAAAATCTTATGATAAGTTAATTCTTAAAAAGTTAGAATCTGTAGTTCCTACTATTTTATTATTAGATCCAAAAAATTTTTAAAGAAAACAATTATTTTTATTTATATATTTAACGTAAATTTATATATTGCAATGTATTGTAAAGTGTGGTATAATATTGAATTGTAGGAGATAATTATATGAAGAAAAACGAATTTTGGGAAGCAGTAGAAAAAGGTATAGAAAATTCTTCTTCTTATAACGATAGTGAGAAAAGAAATGCTTTATTTGATATAGCGATAGCTACTTCTGCAATTAAAGATTCCTTAGAATATTTACCTACTTTATTAGCTCAAATTGATGATCCTAGAATATTTATGAAATATGTTTTTTATAGAGGATATATGATATCTTTGAGTTATTATCGAGACAATCCTGACACTCTTAAAGAAAACATCTCTAGAATTCAAAATTTAAAAGCTATTGGTTTTGCTATTCCTAAAATGGAAAAATTATTCGAAAAAGGGATCAAGAAAGATTTTTATGCTGAACAAATAAAAAAAGGGCTGGAAATGTTATTATCAGAATCATCTGCTCTTTTAAAAGAAGAAATAGTTAGGTGGAATCTAATAGAGTATCTAAAAAATGTATGTGATAAAAAAGGATATTTAGAAAACATTTTAGGAATTAAAGGTAAGAAAAGAGTAGGAGATTTACCTCAATTTTTATTAGATTTTTTACAATCCTCCTTCTAATCTATAATGAGAAAGATTCCATCTCTTTAATATTAATCTCCAAGCTTTTTCTAAATTTTTATTTATAGTAAAATCAAATAAATTATTTCTTTTAGCTTCTTTCAAAAAATATAATTTGTCCTTTTGATTAAAATTTTCTCATGCTAAATCCTAAATTGTGGAGTAAACAATTGGGCGATATTTTAAAGGAAATAAATCTACTGCTCCATAAATTTTATTTCCTATGTTTTGAGAAAGATTTGTTCCTGTTAAAGTATTATTTATAATAGTTTCAGATCCTTTTCCCAAAGCATTATCAGCATATATATTTTTTAATTCTAAATATTTGTATTGAGGTCCTTCCGTTACATTATATATAGAAGAAAAAGTAGTAATCACCATAAGAAATAATTCTCCTTTTAAAATTCCCATTCCTTCTACAATCGCAGTCCATTGATTGATATGATTAGTTGGAGTAGTTAAAACAATGTCTGTTTCTAATACATCCGGACTAGCTATCACTACCCCCCTTAACATCTCTGTATCCACTGTACCTAATTCTAAATTTAAAATCACTCCCTCTCTTAAATTAGATACTCCTCTAGCAGCTATTCTTCTTAAAGCTGATATTCCTCCAGAAACTGAAGTATCTATATTATCCCCAAATAAATTATATTCCAACAATCTACTGTCTAAAGGTAAAGCTTCTACTAAATTAGCATATACATCTGCAACATATTGTACTTCTGAGCCAGTACCAGCTGTAGTAATTGCTACTTTATCATCCATTTTAAGTACTTTTACCTGCTGTACAGCTCCCGCTAATAAGCGAGTCTGTATCATTCCTGCGTAAGTCTTATAAGCGTAGATGAAATAGAGGAGATCAGAGGTGCTAGGAGAGTAGTAACCTATTACGGGTAAAGCAATAGATCCAGCACTGGTAGCAGGAGAGGTTAGATTATATTGTAATAAAGCACTCCCTAATCCATTAATAGAATCTAAAAAAACCATAATATTGTTCACATAAGCTATAAATCTATAAGAAATACCATCATAAAATCCAGCAGAAGCAATTCCTGCATCACATAAAACATTTATAGTTTTTAAATTTAAAATTCCTGTTGTAGCTCCACTAGCAATAGAAGCAGAAAAATTATAAGCAGTAACTATATTTTTGATCCCACGAGTATAAGGTACATAATCTATGGAATAATTTCCCAATAAAATAGTATATTCTAAAATATCCCCTACATCTGATTCAATACCTTCGATAACAAAGCTTTTGTCAGACTGTATAATTATAGTAGGGGCAACATAAATTGATTGAGTAATATTTTGAATACTAAAAATACTTAATACATTTCTAGCATAAAGAGTAGAAGGTATGGTATCATTACTACTACCAGTACTGGTTTTATAGTAACTAAGTTCTACAATTCCTGCTTTATATTTGCTCATCGAAGTAGATGCTGGATTAGCAGCAGCTTCAAAACTATGTATTGATCGTGATATTGCACTGTCAGTAAAAGGACCAGTCACTCTAGGAGAAACCAAATCTATTACACTATAATCCTCATTATATAAATTAAAATCTACAATACTATTATCTTTATTATTATGTCCGGAATACATTGTATCTATTTGATGGGTAAATCCCCCTACAGTAGCTCCAATACCTCCTCCTTCTCTTACTACAAAATCAAATTCAAAAACTACTGATTTATTTTGTATTAAAGATATCGTAGTAGGGGTATAAGTAATTTTATTATGATTTACATTTGTTGAAAAATCCCAAGGCGTAGCAATACCCAAGCCCTGCCAAGTACCCCCATACAATTGTGTTATCGTATTAGCAGTTGTATCATAAACTCTTACTCTGGGAACGCTAGAAGCTATATAATATCTTTGGTCATTAAACAATTGATATTCATAAGAATTTTCTTGATGTCCTATAGGCGTAAACCAAACTTTATAACTAGTTGTGTTATTAATAATTACACTAGCGACATTAAAACTTACTACTTGTGTCTCTCGTGCTTCACTAAAAACACGAGCAGTAGAATCGGGTACTCTATTTGTATTATCTACTCCTGTAATTCCTTGAGAAGAAATACCATCTGCTTGTATTAATTTATGTCCAAAAAGATTTTCATCTTGAGGACTATATTTCAATTCACTAGTAAGATTTTTAGACCATAACTGATCTAAACTAGTTTCTAATAAATAACTATAATCCCATCCAGTCAAAGAAATTCGATGTCTCAAATCTTCAACATCATTTACAGAGATTTCATCATAAAATAATCCATCTGGACGATCTGATTTATGTCCAGACAATATAGAATAAGCTGATCCATTCAAATTAGATAAAGAAAAAGCAGATCTATTTCTTCTGTGTACTCTCGCTATAGGAACTGCATAAATATATCCGTCTACAGTACCTAAATTTGTTTGAGATGTTTCAGTTCCGTCCCCAACAGTCCAAAGTCCAGGATCAGTTGAAGATTGTGTATATACATAACTAGTATTATTTACTCCTGAAGGTCCTTGAGCATAACATCCAGGAAATCCCAGACCATTCCTATAGCTAACAAAATCTACTCCATCCACCCATCTTATTCTATATTGAATTTGTATTCTTTTAGTAGTCTCAATTTCAATATTAGGATCAATTAAATCATTTGGAAAATTAGGCAATGCACTTTGTACAAAACCATAATTATAGATAGGATCAGCAGGAGTAATTAATTTTTGCCACACTTCTATAAAAACTAAATCTTCTCTAGCTCCTAAATGAGGGGTAGGATCTCCAATTATAGCTACTTCGTCAGTATTATTAGAGAGAGTTTTCCAAATATTCTGTTGGGTATTAGGCTGTATTTGATTAGTACCTCCCCCTACTTTCACTATCCATCCATTTATTATTAAAATAGGATTGTTTATTATTATTACATTTACCCAAGCAGAATTAATGAGGGTACGATTAGCGGGAGCCCCTTTAATATCTTGTAGAGTTAAAAATCCAGAAGGAGTTGTAGCTTTTAAAATTTCTGAAATTTTTCCTAAATCAATATCTTGAGATAAAATACATTCACTGTCTAAAGGAGGTCTTTTTTGTTGAAAAACTACTCCATTATAATTCCTATCTCTTATATCTAATACTCTGGATACAACATTACCCAAGTTTTTGATCATAAAATCCTCATCAAAAATATTTTTAATTATTGTCGTAATTATTTAAAGATTAATGAATTATATTTTAACTTCTCCAGCAAAAGAAATCCCTACTTTAAGTGAGGAAAAAGGTTCAACCTAAATTGAATAGCTATATATAAATTTTATTTTACTTTATTTCAATAAAATCAATAATTTACCCCCATATCTTGCAATGAGTTGTAAAGTGTGGTATAATTAGAGTATGGAAACAAAAAATGGTTTAGAAATGTTTGTAGAGGAATTGGAAGACTTAATTGTAAGTGAAGAGCAAAATTCATCCCCCAAATCTTCCTGTAGAGGGCGGTTGTGGGAACTGTCTATAATCACTAAAAGTATTCAAGAAAATCTTAAATATTTAAAGGGATTCTTAGCAAGAGAAAAACATGCTAAATTTAAATTTATCTGTGCTTTAGGATATATTTTTAATTTAGATAGAATACATAGCGATGAAACTACTCCTAAAAATTATTTGCTCTGTATAGAAACAATAGCTAATTTGAATAAAAAAATGCATAGAGCGGTAGATTCTTTTGATTATGATTTAAGTTATAAAATAATTGAAGAAGCACTCAATATAAGTATTTCTTTATGGTTAGAAGAAGCTAAAAATTTTGATTTGAAACCTTTAAATATTTTAATTGGAAAAGAGCAAGAAGATTATATGCGTCTTTTAACTGATTTGACTCCAGAACACGATCAATATTTTGATGATTTAATCCCTTATTTTATTAAATTAATTCAAAGTTCTCCAAATAAGTAATGAATTTCCCATTCTTGAGTAACTAATTTTCTCCACATTTCTCTCATCCCTTTAATTTCTTTAAATCTAAATAAATTCTCCTTTTTAATTTCATTCAAAAGTTTTAAACGTGGAGCTTGTTTTTTTTCTGCATTATTAATAAAATCAAATTGAGCAACTAATTTTTTAACCTCTTCTGGACTTTCTAACATTTTAAGTTTTAAAATAAAATCATTTAGCATCTCTTGATCTGAAAAAGCTGCTATTTTTTCTTCTTGTTTTCTTGTTTCTTCTAATTTTTTAAATTCTACATCTAATTCATTTTTCAAATTTTCTTTCATTTCCTCTAATTTCCCAATTACTTTTTTTAAAATTTTTTTTCTGTCCATTAAAAATTCCTTGTGTAATTTTAGAAAACTCGCATCAAATAGAATCCACCCAAATATTTAGGTCTATTTTCAGTGACAGATGAGGGTCCTGAGGTAGTAGTACTGCTAGTTACTGTAGCAAGACTAGTTTGAGTAAGATTCAAGGTATTATCTCCATTTTGTCCAGTAATGTTTCCAACCTTTCCAGAGAGAGCATGGTTATGGGTGTTACTTTCTCCTCCTACAGAAACTCCCGAACTTGAATAGGTATGACCGTGATCTCCAGCAAAGGAAGATATTGCTGCTTGAATTCCCGCTTGAGCAACAGGTAAGTAACCAGGATTATCGGGATCAGAATCATAAAACCCCCCGTTATCTAAAACTTCATAGTGGTGGGTATGTGATCCAGCATAACTAGTATTACCGTTAACTCCTCCAGAACTATGAGAATGAGATTGATTCTCATTTCCCAAAGACATAGACCCGAAACTGTGGTAATGCCCTAATGTGGTAAAAGAGGGTTGAGTAGCTACAGAAGTTTGAGGAGTAACATCATGGGTATGTAAATTAGAATTATTTCCCGCTACTCCCCCTACTGAAGTATATCCTTGTAAAAATCTTGAATCTGAGAGATTAGGTAAATATCTACCAGAATCATTAAATATAGGAGATTGAACTAAATTTAATGCTGATCCATCACATACATACCATCCATAATTATTTGCGTATCCATTCACTCCTAAAACATCGTTACTAGATCCTAAAACATAGTTATAAGTATTATTTGTTCCATCTAGAAAATATCCCCCCAACCAAAATACTATTGTACCTAGAGGAACTAATCCTAAAAATAAAGCTAAGTTAATACTTGTGTTATTTTCAAGCGTAGTATCATTTCCTAATACAAATTGTAAACTTTTATTACCGTTATGATGGAATCTGATGTTATTTTCTGAATTAGAATCAGAACCTATAGAAATACTTTGCACCCCAACAGTAATTCTATTAGAGGAAAAATTTCCTTCAGTAGTATTATCATCTCCCGAAACAACATCTAAAAATTTTGAATTACTTTTTAAAAATCTTATATTTTCATATTCAATAAGAGATTTCCCTAAAATCATTCCTTTATTATTTGGAAATAATACAGTATGTATATCTGAAGGTCCTAATATAATATTTGAATTTAGAGATGGACTATTTATTCGTCTATGAAAAGTCAAATTTTACTCCTTTTCAAAAAACTCTGTAGATGTAAAAAATATCTAAATATTGTGGTCTATTTTCAGTAGCACTTGCGACACTTGACGTGAAAGTAGGATTACTTAATACCAAATTAGTAATTGTCGTAGCAGTTATAGTATTATCCCCATAAAATCCTGTAGAATAATTTCCTACATAACCATTAATATTATGTGTGTGTGAATTAGACATATCTCCAGAATTAGATCCGAAATTAAAACTATGATTATGTATTGCAGAACTTATATCATAAAAATATCCTGTATGATTGCCACATTCAACATTGAAACTAGATACACCATCATTACCACTTTCATTAGTAAAGCTGTAATTATGAGCATGATTTCCAGCATTACCGCTGTTAACAGAAAAACCACCAGCATTGTGTCCATGTGTAGAACTTTCTGTACTTAATATTAAAGTACCGAAACTATGATAATGTCCATCTAAAGAAAAAGAGGGTTGAGAAGTAACAGAAACATTAGGGGTAATTTGATGTGTGTGCGCTGAACTACTTGATCCCCCAGAATCTCCACCAAAAGTATATCCTCCTAAAAATCTTTGATCTGTTAAATTAGGTAAAAATCTTCCAGAAGTGTTAAAAATAGGAGATCCTAATACGTTCACTTGTGAACCATCACAAACCCACCATCCTAATGGATTTAAATAAGCGTTAGCTCCAGACGCTGTATCAGAAGTACTTAAAACATTAGTATAAGTACTATTATTCCCATCAAGAAAATATCCTCCTAACCAAGCTATAATAGTACCAGGTAATAACATTCCTCCTAAAATTAAAGGATTGGGACTATTATTACCCTCAAAAGTAGTGTCATCTCCAGGAACAAATTGTAAACTATCATTTGCATTTCGATGAATTCGTACATTATTATTTTGATTGGCATTTGATCCTATAATAATAGATTTTATACCCAAAGATCCTTTATCTGATGAAAATTCTTCTTCAGAAGCAGGATCATTCCCAGAAGTAATTTCCAAGATATCGTTAGAAAGACGATTAAATCTTACATTATTAGATGATTCTAAAATTCCCTCACTTCCTATTACTAATCCACCACGATTTAAAAAATGAATATTTTTTTCATCTGAAGTACTAATTATAATATCTGAATTTGAATCTGGACTGTATAATCTTCGATCCATTATTTTATCCTAAAAATAAAAAAACAATTTAAATATTGCGGTCTATTTTCTGGTTGGGACGGAGGACCAGATATTACTGTAGGATTATTAATTATAGTATTTTGTGTTATAGCACAAGGAAGAGTATTATCTCCATCAGCTCCACCAGGATAATTTCCCCCATAGCCCGAAACAGAATGATAATGAGAGGTATTTTCAGTACTTAAACTAAATGATCCAGATATAGAGTGAGAGTGATTACTTGATCCAGGATCAGTATCAGAATTCTGTTGTCCTGCATTGTAATAATGATCATTACCAGGTAACGCAGATCCTAATCCAGCTTGAAGAGTATGAGCAGTATAAGTATGTTGTGATGTATGAGCACTCCAATCCAAAGTATCAGAATTACCGTAAACTGTGACACCATGATAATGGTGAGAACTGTCCCCTCCCATAGAAAGATTGGTTATACCGTGATAATGTCCTGGAATGGTAACAGCAGGTTGAGTAACTACAGAAATATCAGGAGTAGCATTATGAGTATGTATCGCTGTATTCGTCCCTCCTACAACTCCCCCTACATTCATTCCTTCTAAAAATCTATTATCAGTCAAGTTAGGTAAATATTTTCCAATCCCATTAAAAATAGGAGAAGATGAATCATTCACAGCTGATCCATCACAAACATACCATCCCAAGGGATTTAAATAAATATTAGCTCCAGATGCAGTATTAGAAATACTTAAAACATTATTATAAGTACTATTATTTCCATCAATAAAATAACCAGGTATCCAAGATAAGATTGATCCTATAGGAGCAAAACCAGGAATAGTTACATTATTAGGAGACATTACCCCATCTAAAGTATTATCTGAGGCAGGTATTAATTGTAAAATACCATCCCCAGCTCTGTGAAATTTTAAATTATAATCTTGATTAGAACTCGTCCCTATCGCTAATTCTTTTACATTTAAAAATGCTCTACTATAAGAAAAAGATCCCTCTAGAGATGCGTCATCTCCTAAACAAATATCTAAAAATCCTATTCCTGCTTTGTGTAATTTTAGATTATTATGATCGTTAGAATCACTTCCTATAATAATTCCCCCCAATCTAGAAAATCGAGTATTTTTAATACTTGAGGGACAAACTACTATATCTGAATTCATTTGAGGACTGGTAAGCTGGCGATCCAAAATTAATTACTCCTAAAATGTATTTACAAAGTTGACATTTCATTGTTAATATTAATAAAAAATTATCGGAGGAAAAATAATGAAATATTTTAAAATTAAAGAAGATCTTTATCTAGTCGAACAAGAAATTACAAAAAAAGAAAATATTCAAACATCAGAATTAACTAACCAAATCTTTATCTACGACAGAAGTGGATCTATGTGGGCAGATCTGCCCCGATTAACAGAGGATTTAATTACTAAAGCAAGAGAAATTCCTTTAGGGGACACTCTCACTCTAGGATGGTTTTCTGGAGAAGGACAATTTAATTTTATTGTTAAAGGTTTTAAAATTACCGAAAGCAGAGATTATAAAATAATTGAAAATGCAGTCAGACAAAATAATCGTACTATAGGATGTACTTGTTTTTCAGAAATTTTAATGGATACAAAAAATGTAATTAAAGATTTATCTATTTTTTCTGATAAATTTTCACTTTTTATGTTTACAGATGGTTGTCCCGTTGTGTCAGATTATACAAAAGAAATCACTAACATACGTAAAGCTATTAAAGACATAGCAGGAAAAGTTTCCGCGAGTTGTATGGTGGGATACGGAAATTACTATAATAGAGAATTAATGGCAGAGATAGCAGAAAATTTAGGAGGATGTCTAATTCATAGCAACAACCTAGATCAATTTAATATAGTTTTAAGTGATTTTATCAAAAATACTGGAAATAGTGACGGAAAAATAGAAGTAGAATTAGAAGCACCATCTCATATGGGTATTACTTTCAGCATCAATGGTAATTCTATCAACATTTATAAAGAAGAAGATGACCATAAAATCCGTTTTGTGCCTACCAAAGAAAAAACAGATAGAGTGTTTACTTTGGTTGATTCAGTCCCTTTCCATGAATCAAGAGTATATTTAGATGAAAATAACATTTTAAGACCCACTATGCGGGAACCAATCATTCAAGCTATTTACGCGACCGCTTTTGTTTTAAATCAAAAAGCTAAGACAGACATTGCTCTAGAAACCTTAGCTTCTATTGGAGAAGTAAATTACATAGATATGCTAAATAATGCTTTTACTAATCAAGAACATGGTGTTGCAGAAGAAGCATTAAGAGAAGCTATTAATAATAAAAAAATTAGATTAGCAAAAGGATACAATACTAAATATCTTCCCTCTCCAAATGCATTTTGCCTCCTAGATGCTTTAGAAATTTTAATGAAAGATGACAAAGCATTTTTTTATCCCCAGCATCCTCTATTCAATTATTCTAGAATTGGGGTAGCGACTAAAACTAAAGGGGAATATCCCAAATTTAGAGCAGATTTATTCAATAAATGTTCTTTTTCTAATTTGACTTGGAATGACTCTAAATTAAATTTATCTGTTTTAGCTAAATTAAATGGCACAATTGATTTTATAGGGGATGCTAATACTGTAGGATTTAGTCAAACTTATCCTACTTTTGTGTTTAGAAATTACTCATTAGTAAAAGACGGGTTTTTAAATATGAACACTCTCCCCGTATCTTTATCAGAAGATAATTTTAAATTTTTTAAAGAAAAAGGGATGATAGATGAGGGGGAATCTTTTAAAGAGGATGGGATATACGAATTAAATTTTAAGATAATTCCTATTATTAACAGGTCAATTTCTGATGGAAATATATCCGCTACAGAATTGAGTAAAAAAGTTTTTGAAGAATTGACTTATAAAGCACAGATTAAAGTTTTAAATGATTTAAAGAAGGAGTTAGTGAAAACTGAGGGGATAGTAGATGATATTTTTAAAGGAATGACAGAAGCACAAATAGAATTTTTGAAAAAAAATGGAATTACTAAAAATGGATTTTCACCTGAAGTAGAAAAAGCAGAGACTACAGATTTTTATTATGCTAAAGAATTTGAAATTAAAGTAAAAGGATATTCTTCTTTACCTAAAGTTGCAGATGTAAAAACTAAAATTGCATCAGGTAAAGCTCTTCGAGCAGTAGATCTATTAGTAAAATCAGGATTAGACCTTGTAGAGAATAGCCCAGTAAAAGGATTGAATAATAATATTAAAGTTGCTTGGTTAGAGGAAGAAATTAAGAAAATTAAAAATAAAATGTTAAAAATCAGGTTTGAAATTCAGAAAACAAAATTCAGCACAATTTTGTGTAAAAAATGGTTTGGAGAATTTACAAATAGAGAAAATTGTGAATTAGTTATAGACGGAAATATCTTTAACTTTGTGTTATCTGAAACTAAGGTAAATATTTAGGAGTTTTTATGAATAAAAATGAGATTCTAAAGAAAGTAATTGCGAAGTTAGAAGAAATGAAAGATGATTTGAAAAATGAATTAGATGAGGAATTGAAGAAATTAGAGAAACCTGAAGAGCAGAAAAAATCAGAAGAAAAAATAGCTGCTATTTTAGATCAAGTTATGCTAAATGATTTTATTTTAAAACTTAAAATGTTAACAAGTCCAGAAAAAGTTAAAAATTTTACAATAGCTTTCGATGATACTCATAATGAAAATCAAGAACAAAAAATTCGTTTAAAAATTTTGAATGAAATTAAAAAAGAAGATCTATTTAGATTTAAAGAAATCAAAGGAATGCGGGAAATGTGGAGAAAATTAGTTACTCAAGAATGGGAGATTCATTATTTATTTGGAGAACTTTGAATTAGTTTAATAAAATAAGGTATCATCTCATCATAATGTCTTTCTTGTTTAAATTCTAAATCAGTTAGAAGACGCATATAATTTTCCTGATCTTTTCCAGTTAAAGTTTTTAAAGGTTTCAAATCATAATTTTGAATTTCTTCCATCCATAAAGAAATACTTATGTTAAGTGCTTCTTCAATTATTTTATAACTTAAATCATAATCAAAAGAGTCTAATGCTTGATGCATTTTTTTATTTAAATTAGCTATTTCTTCTATATGAGGCAAATAGTTTTTAGGAGTAGTTTTATCGCTGTGTACTCTATCTAAATTAAAAATATATCCCAAAGCGCAGATAAATTTAAATTGAGCATCTTCTTCTTTTTCTAAAAATCCTTTTAAATATTTTAAATTTTCTTGAATACTTTTAGTGATTATAGACAGTTCCCACAACCGCCCTCTACAGGAAGGTCTGGGGGATGGATTTCGCTCCTCACTTACAATTAGGTCTTCCAATTCCTCTACAAACATCTCTAAACCATTTTTATTCATATAATTTCCCTCCACAGATTATTATAACACAATACACAACAGATTACAACAGATAAAAATTATCATTTAAAAATAAACATTTTTTCTTGTATAATAAATAAAGGAGTTTTATTATGAACTATAGCTGCAAATATAAATTAAAGAATCAATGGTTTTATAGAAACATAAAAAAAATTAGGGGGGATGGCATTATGAAAGATTCTAATTATCCCACTCGATTTTTTATCTTAGAAAATGAAGAGAGAATAGAAATCCCAATCCCCGACACAATTTTCCATTTTTCACAAGAAAGATTTATGTCTATTAAGAAAACGATGGAAAATGAAGCAGGGCAAGAAATTAAGGTAAAATGAAAATAGAAAATTTGTTACCAGAAAGTAGCCCCTTAAGAAAAATGCTTGAAACTCGATATTTAGATGTTACCTCTACAGGTCGATTTGAAAATTCTTCAGACATAATACATTCTTTAGGAAAGGGAATTGTTAACGTAGCTCCATGCTGCGGTAAATCTGTAATTCCCTGTATATTTCCTTTAACAGGAGAAGGTCCTTCCAAAGAAGAAGCTCTTGAAATGCTAAAAAATAAATATTTTGAAAATATTCGCGCTCTTATAGGAACTATTTCTTTTCCTAAAAATTGTATCCCCGAAAATTATAAACTTCTTCAATTAATACGACAGGATGTAGAATTTTATAATTTAGAGGATATTATTTATGGAGAAGGATTTTATTGCGAAGCTAAATTAGCTTTAATTCTATTAAAAAATAAATAAAAATTAATTAAAAAATAACTCCCTAAAATAATTATTGCGTTGAGTTGTAAGGTGTGGTATAATAATTAAAAGAGGAGATCTTATGGATATTAAAGAAGGTGTCTGGCATTTATTAATGGCTGTTCCAGACATAGATCAAGCTGCTGATTGTTTTAGAGAATATTTAAATTCAGGATCAAAAGAATTCTGGGACCAGTACGTAAACGCTTCTCTTTTTGTTATAAATCTGTGCCAGATTTACGATAACAAATTTTTAAATGAAAAAGACTATAAAATAATAAAATATTGCGTAGATATACATGACGATCTATTCGAATATCACGATTATACGCCTAACAACAGAGAAGGACAGGAAAAAGTTTTAGAAATTTTATGGCAAATAAAAATGATTGTGTATCCGCTGACTATCAGACTTTTAAAAGAAAATAATTTTAAATGTAAGGAAATTGTATCCCATGAATATGATTCTCTTTTGAAAAATTCCAAATAACTGATTTAAATTCAGTATTTTTTTGATGTATCTTATTTTTTTCTAATAATATTTTTTGAATAAAATTCCCAAGCATTTCATTATCTAATTTATAATTTTGTTTTATTCTTAATAATGTTTGAGGAAGTTCTTTTGGACTTTGCTTTAAAATTGTAAAAACATATTTTTCTAATTTTTTCAAAGTTATTTTTTCATCATTTTTAGCTATTAAAAATTTTCGTAATCTCTTCAATTTTTCTTTAGAAGCTAATTTCTGAACTACTTTTTTGACTAACTCTTTCATCACTTCACTCTTAAAATATAAAAACAAGAAAGATATTTTGGTCGATTTTCTACATTTGAAGCAGCTCCCACGACAACTCCCTGAGTACAACTGTAAGTATTAGAAACATCTCCATCATCTCCTCCTGTGTTCCCAACAAATCCAGAAATAGGATGATTATGTACAGTACTATCCACTACGTGATTGTGAAGTATAGAAGTAAGACCCGTATCACCCTCTATAGAGTGCCAGTGTACCCCACCTGTGTTTGTAATCTCATGTCCTATAGGAACATTAGCTTGATTATTTAACCACTGTAACCCTGAATAAGGACCCGTAGGAGTCTGATATCCGGGGACTGTGTGAGAGTGATCTCCGTTGGGGTTAGTATTAAGAGTACTTCCATCATGTAAGTGATTAACATCCTTATTCTCAGTAGTGTGAGTATGTGAAACATTTCCAGTAGATAAATTTACTCCATGATAATGTCCAGAAATAGTAAAAGTAGGTTGAGAGGATATACTATGCGTATGCACCATAGTACTACTTCCAGAAGTACCCCCAATTACCCCTAAATCAGTAATAGAAGTCACCCCAGCTAAAGTAGCTCCAGCAAAAAATCTACTATCTGTCAAATTAGGTAAATATCTTCCCAAACCATTATATAAAGGCGAATCTGAATCACTTAAACTAGTACCATCACAAACATTCCACCCCATCCCATTTAAATACCCATTCGCTCCTATCACATCATTAGTACTTCCAAAAACTCTAGTATATAAATCATTCGTCCCGTCTCCAAAATATCCCGGTATCCAAGAAATAATAGTGCCTACAGGCACCATCCCCGGTAATACTAAAGAATTCAAACTCCTACTACCTTCAGGAGTAATATCATCAGCTGGAACAAATTGTAATATATCATTCCCCGCTCTATGTAACTTAATATTATTAGCAGGATCAGAATCTGATCCAATTATAGCTACTTTAGTTTGTAATAATGGCGTAGATTTCATCTTTTTGACTCCTATGCTACACTAATTTCAGAATTTAAATCAACATCACTAATTTTATTTGTAATACTACCATTAGTAACAAAAGATCTCCCTTCTACTAAAACTACATTTCCTGTAGTCACTTCCACCGCATTTACGAGAGTCTTAGCTGCAGCATTCTGATTTACTATCATATTTTTCACTATCCCATTAGCATTTAATTTTAAAGCACTAGTGATATTTTCTTGAGAAACAATTCTCATAGTCTCTATTTCAAAATTATCCCCACTCAATTTAATTACTGAAGTGACTGGAGTAGCACATATAATATAAGCATTAGGCAACATATCCCAAATTAATCCGGAAATAGTAATTTCTTGCTCCGAAGATACAGTAATACTTTCTTTAATTAAAACCCTAACATTATTTCCATAAGTATTAATTACAGCAGCAAGATTATTATTAGTAGCATCTAAAATAAGATCAAAAGAAATTACAGTAGAAGTAAGTCCGGTGACCGTCACTACTCCAGCTTCAAATTTATCTGCTGCAAATGCTCCAGCGCTTACTTTGCTTACATTCAAATGAATTTTCATTTGTTTAATAACACTTAAAGCTGGTAGAGATGTCCAATCAAAAGTCACAGAAGTACCCGTAATACCTCCAGAAACCTTATTCACATAAGGATCTCCATCTTCTACATAAAAAATACCATTATCAAAAAATTCTAAAGAAATATTTTGTGGTCTATAATATAGTGTGTGATTTATTTTGGTAGGGGGAGTATAACTAAACCAATCTGTAGTAAAATCAGTTTTAGGGGAAGCAAAACCTCCTTGTGGAGGATAAGAATAAAGAAATGCTTCTATTTCAAAATAATCTCCTGGAGCAAATACAATATTGGGATCATTGGTAGGTATAAAATAATATACTGCGGTATCATCTAACCACACTTCTATATCTGCTCTTGAATAGCCTATAAAAACTCCAGCACTCTCATCCCAATACTTATAGACAACGATACTAGGAGTTTTACCGAAATTATGATATAAAGTATAATATCCACTAGCTATTTGAATATCTGAAGCACTTTTTATATTTGGTAATCCATTTATCCAAGTAATCATCTCCCTAATAGAATAACCATTTAAAGATGAAGATACAAATGCTCCGCCCAATACTTGATATTCTCCTAAAACAGCAAGATAGGGATCAAATGTTGTAGAAGATGGATCATTTTGTGTCATTACAACATAAGATGAATCTACATTACCAGAAGGGCTAGAAGTATCTAAACAAATATACCAAGTGCCATTATTACTTAAATCATAATTAATATTTAATTCAGTATTTAAGAAAAAATATATATCATTAAATTTTACTTTACGTCCGTTAGTAGTACGAAGTGCAAATTGAGTGTTATTCACATAACTTGGCACAAAATGCTCTACTCCAATTCCACTACCTCCACTTCCTACATTATAGGGAATAAATCCACTTAAAGGTACATCTCCTATAGAATCAACTAAATATTCCCCTAAAACTACATAATCTGGATTAAAAGATACATCAGAGGGATTATCTTGGGTTTCTGAAACATAAAAAGGAGCTATCACTCCCCCATCTGCTATAGTGGTGTTTACATAAATATACCAAGTTCCACTAGAACTTACATTAAATGTCCCAATAATATCAGTAATTAGGTAAAAATATTTTGAAGTTAATTTTAATTTTCTACCATCACTATTTTGTATTCTATATTGAGTATTACTCAAATAACTAGGAACCAAATCCCCAACAATAGATCTCATTTCTCTAGTAGAATAAGGTATAAGATTATTCTGAATCACTCTCCCAAATACTACAGTATATTGTCCCAAAACTACTAAATGCTGTGGGAAAGCTACTGATTGTGGATCTAAAGTAGTCTCAAAAATATAAGAAGAATCAGCTAATCCTTCCGTTTTAGAAGTATCAAAACAAATATATTTAGTCTGATTTAAAGAAACGTCAAAACTTAAATCTATATCCGAAGTAGTGTAAAAATATCGATTATTCAATCTGATATATCTACCTTGAGTATTTTGAATACTATATTGAGAAAAGGATTTATAAATAGGTACCAAATCAGCAGTTCCACTACTACAACTACTGTCTCCCTTAAAAATTATAATATCATCCGGATCTGGATTATTAAAATTCCAAATTCCCCCCATTCCTTGTAATAATATTAAACAAAGAGCAGTACCAGAACCATAAACAGGAAAAGAAGCATCCAAAATTGTAGCAGCGGGATTTCCCCAATTTAATTGAATACTTCCGTCAGATTTCGCCTCTAATCCTAACCAAATATAAGTCCCAGAAGTTATACTAGGAGGAGCTGAGGAAATAATATCTCCTGTAGCATTTCCATTTAAAAAATTTAAATTAGATTCACTGAAAGTTACATATTGATTTTGAATAAGAGGAGTAGACACTTTAAAACTATCTAAAGTAGATCCCATCCCATCTGATTTCAATGTTTGTATTTCAGAAGAATTCACTGTAAGAATATTATCTGATAGTGATAATCTAAATGGAAAATCTAATTTAGAATCTAAGATGTTATTTAAATTATCTAAAGGTTCACGAGTAGAAGTCTCTAAAACTGTTAGTGGATCTTCATTTGCTACTTGCCATGTCTGAATAGGTATTAATCCCATATCATTTTTTCCTTAAACTTTATTAATTCTAACCGCTGCATTTTTCTTTATTATATAATTAAAAGTAACTGTGTTAGGAGGGATTTTTATATAATCATTAATTTCATAAAATTTAAATCCTCCAATACTCACATCTAAATAGTCACTATTCAAAAAATTAAAACTTGTATTAAAAATAGTTTGTCCCAAAGTAGGGGTTATAAAAATATCCTCATTTTTAACATTTCTATAATGCCAAAATCTACTACCAAAAGAAATAAAGCTATTTCTAGAAATAGCTCCGTCTACAACAGTATATTGTCCCAATGGGATATATTCTCTTAAATCAGTTAAATCCAAACCCTCTATCATAGTTACAAAACTAGAAGAAGTAATTCCCCCAGTAGCACTATTGTAATCCATGTATATATAATAAACATTATCAGTAGATGTATCTCCTACAATGTTTAAATTAGTACTTAATGTTAAATACATTTTTTCAAACATACTAAGATCTGTTGATCCTACTGCATTTGTATTAACCCAAATACTACCTTTTTGAATTATAAAAGTATTAGAATTTTTATAAATAGGCTTAAAAGCTACATTATCTTCATTTCCCATATTTAAAAAATTTCTAAGATCAAGGATATTATCTTCTGCAATAGGTAAAATAGTACCCGCTAGTCCACTACTGTCGTCTTGATATATTACTAAGACTACAGGTAATTCATTATAAGGAATACTAGGATTATCTACTGCTCCAGAACTACTTTGTGCTATACTTTCATATTTCTGTACTTGTAAATCATCTCTTAAAGTAAAAATAGCTTTATTAAACCAATTGGGATTAGTAATAGCAGATGTTTCAAAATTTCCCCCTACTCCCATATTAATAAGAGTATCTGGCAAACTTAAACACTCAGTATCTGTAATATAATAATTGCCCGCTTTTATTGTAAAAGAAGTATCAGCTGGATCATCTACTTCTGAATCTAAAAAGGATAATCTTTCGATATCTATCATCCTATTGTCAGGAGAAGTTTCTAAACCCCCATCATTCATTAATTCTATAGTAGTATCATAAATATTATTTACTTTTATGTAAATTCTATCTGGATTAAAATAAATTAAGGTATCAGTAATTGCTATTCCAATTCTCTGCATATAAGAATTTAAAATAGTAGGGGGAATCTGGGTGATCCCACCCGAAATTATATCTAAATAAAGTAATTCTCCAGGTATCCAATTCCAACTATCATTATTAACATTTCCTAAAACAATAATATTATCTGTAACCCCCATTGAAATATTTTTAGGAGCAATTCCTATACAAGGCAAAGTCCCCAAATTAGCAAAAGATTTTTTAACAGTTCTAGAGCTAGATATATATACTACATCTCCCTTAGATAAATTTTCTCCAGCATTATATTTCTCAATAAATGTAAAATTACCATTGTCTGTATTTTCATATTTATTTCGCCAAGTAATGGGCTTAAACATTCTTTTGTCAGTAATAGAAATAATATCTGTAGCAGAAGTAGAAACTTCTGCTAACATTAAATGATAATCCAAAGGTTCTAATGTACTAACCTCTACATACCCCGAAACTTTCTCTACATAGACATAACTAGTGACACTAGGAGCTAAAGATAAAACAGTATCCTCAGTAACAAATTCATTACCTGCTACAAAATTACTCCCTTCCGAAATAGAAACACTTAAACCTCCTAAATCCTCTACATAACATCCCCTAGATACAAAGGTATATACGATCTTAACTCTTTCATCTTCAATCATATCCGTAGTAATAAACTCATTTCCAGCTAAACGATTTAATTTAGCAATTACAAAATAATTATTACCCGAAGTGGGAGCAGGGAGATCGCTATCTTCTATAACACTAATAGTAAGATTAATTCTATACTGTCTAGTAGTTTCAAATTTTAAAATAGAATCTACGATCGTAGGATCTTGAAGAGCACCAATTTCTTCTATATACCACTCGACAAATACTGTATCTGTTCTATCTGTTATAGGAGTACTTAGATTTGTGATAATAATATCCGAGTATAATTGAATTGGTCTACCCAAATGATAAAATGTGCCTTGTTTGATAATTATTTGATTATCTAATGGGGAAGAAATTACTTTAAAAGAATCCCCATAGTAATTATTATTGATACTAAGTTGGGTAAGGTCGATACCTCTATAATTATAAATATCTTCAAATAAATTAAATTCGCAAGTTAGGGGTAATTTTTTTTCTTGAAAAACTACTTTATCTTGAAATTTCGTGGAATCGTAAATATCTCTAGAAATTTTTGCCATTTTATGAATTACCTTCTAAAAATTTAAATCAAATAAACTCAAAATATTAATAGAAAAATTTGACATCTAAAAATCTCTATTTTAATATTTATTAAATAATAGAATTAAGGAGAATTTAAAAAATGAAGACTACAATAAGTGCTGCTTTAACATTAAGAAAAAGTTTAGTTGAGAGAGCTAATCAATTGAAGGAATTAGAGAAGAAAACTTCTACTAAGAATTTTTGGGAAGAAAAAAATAAGATAGAAGAACCTCTTTACGATGTAAAATTAGTAGATAAAAAATTAGTAAAAATAAATAAAGCTTTATTTAAAATAGATGAAGTTGTAAAAGCATCTAATGCAACTACTGAAATTCATATCGAGTTAGATTATGATGATTTAATGTCTGAAATTCAATAATCTATCCCCTATTTGTGTGGGATAGACGAAGAGGGAAGTTGAAATATTGAATAAAAAAATACTTAATGAGATTATTAAGATCTGAAAATTTTTTGTTATCAGTAAAGATCTTGTCTCACTTATTATTAATTATATTGCTTAATTGCATTGCTTGACCGCTTTGTTGTGATGGTTTAATATTTCACTTCCTTTTTTAATTTATACTGTAATATAAATTTTTACTGAGTGATTAGCGTCTAAAGCTAGTCCTAACCAATTCATAATAATTAAGTTAAGATCAAATGTTGCTACATAACTAAAAACATCTAAATATTCATAAGTACCATTATTATTATATACCATTGTAACAATAGAAGGAATATTATTTAAAGCGTGAGTGAAAGTAGTTACAGCATTGGTATTAATCCAACCACTTTCCCATTTACTTGTAACAGTATTACCAGTAGTGGTGCTGCCAGTTCTATTAATAAGAGAACTTATTCTAAATTTTAAAATAGAATTCATGGGGATAAATAATCCTGAAGCAATTAAATTCTCTAAATACCCTACATTACCTAATTCTACATAATCTCTTTGAAAAACAACAGATTCACTTCCTAAATTTACTGTTAAACCAGTCGCTAAAAGAAACTGCTTAGCTCCAGTAGTGTTTATTACATCGCCATAAATAGGAAAAATATTTCCTGCTCCATCTTCAAAAGTAGATCCTCTTTTTACTAAACTTAAATCTACTGGGACTATTGTTGGACCTGAGGGCGTAATAACAGTTGTAGTATCAGGAACTAATAAAATTCCTGTAACATTATCATAAGATATGGGCTGGAATGTATAAGTCAAAACTATTCTAGCACAATTTAAATTTATACCTCCTAAAAAAACTTCTAAATTTCCAAATCCACTTTTATAACACATAGGAGCAAAATTGTTTCTACTATCTGTAGGTAAAGGAATTTTATCTCCGGGTTCAATGTCTTCAGTAGTTAAATAAGATTCTTCATAATACCAATTTTTTGTAACCTCTATCCCATTTGTTAAAAAAATGGAATCACCTAAACATGATCCTATAATAAAAATATTAGCAGGTATAAAACCAGCAGAATTGGGTTTAATTATTCCACTGTTGTAACTATCTTTTTCTATAATAACATTTGTCTTAATTACCCAAGCACCTTGAATTCTAGTAAAAGCAGAAAGATTAATTACATTTCCTAAACCATCATCTACTATAATTTTATTACTAGCTGGAGTACCATAAACATATCCAGATACTTGAACAGAATTTGCATCTCCAATTATTACCGAATCATCATCAGCAAAATAACTAATATCTGATAATCCAATTGATCCTGAAACTGCTCCATCTGTGATAGAAAATTGAGGAGGATAAATTTGAGTATAAAGAACATCCCCATCTACAACATTTGACATTGATCCAGAAGGAATAATATATCTTCCGTAATATGGTTGTAAAATATACATGGATTCTGTCCATGTAAAAACACCCGAAGCAGATGATCCAAAATCTAAAGAAACAGAAGAAGCTTCTAAAAAATAAGAATTACTGACAGCTCCCCCATTACTAGAGCTACTTCCAGATCCCTTAAAAATTATAATATTTTCTTGTGTTGGGGGATAAAAATTCCAAGTACCCCCAGCACTTCGTAAAAGAACTAAAGAAATAGCTGTTGTTCCAGAACTAAATTCAGGAAAAACTGATCCAGAGATAGTATTTGAGGGTATTCCCCAAACTAAAGATATAAATCCTGTACTAAATGCTTCTATCCCTACCCAAATATATTCCCAAGCAGTTAAAAAGGGAGCTGAAGAAGGGAGAAAATCCCCATTCACATCTCCAGTACTAAAATTTACAGTAGATTCTTCAAATTCTAAATAGACTCCATTAAGGGGAGCTGTTCCTATTTTAAAACTATTTGTAGTATACCCAGAACCATCAGATTCAAGAAGTTGTACTTCAGAGGGATTTACGGTCAATACTGTATCACTGAGAGATATTCTAAAAGGATAATCTAATTTACTATCTAAAATGTTAAATAGATTATCTAAAGGTTCTCGAGTAGAAGTCTCTAATACAGTAAGTGGGCTCTCATTTATTATCTGCCAGGTTTGAGGAAATCTTGGTATTGCCATTTTACACTATCCTTAGACTTTTCGAATTCTAACTTCAGCATTTTTCTTAATCGTATAATTAAATACTATACTTACTGGAGCTGTTTTTATATAATCATATAAAGCACCTTCAAAAACTTCTACTCCATTTGTAGTAATATCTAAATAATCGGAATCTAAAAATGTAAAATCAGTAAGATTAAATATAGATTGTCCACCAGGAGATGGGGTAGTATAAATTTGTTCATTTGTGTATAAAGAATCTCTATAATGCCAAAATTTACTATCGTATGCTGTAAAAGAACTTCTCTGTATAAGTCCAGAAGAAACTATATATTGTCCCAAAGGCATATATCTTCTTCGATCTACCTGCACAAGAGAATCTGTCATTATAACAAAACTAGAGATATCTACCGATCCAGTAGCATTATTATAATCTAAATAAATATAATAAGTTGCATCTGGAGAAACAGTACCAGAAATTGAAAGATTAGTACTTAAAGTAATATACCCATTATTAAACCAAGCAGATCCCTTTTGTACTCCAAATGTGCTTTCATCTCTGTAGAAAGGTTTAAATGCGGTTGCATCTAAATTCCCCATATTTAACCAATCTCGAATGTCTTTAATTGCAGATTGAGCTATAGGAAATATAGTACCAGCAAGTCCTGGTCCATTATCCTGAAAAGAAACAATACAAATAGGTAATTCATTTGAGGGTATAACTGGATCTTCTACAGAAGTTAAAACATTACTTGAAATCCCCTCATACATTTGTACTGTATTATCATCTCTTAATGTAAATGCTGCTTTATTAAACCAAGTTGAATTAATAGCAGTAGTTTGATATGCTTGAGAAGGTCCTAAATTAATTATTCCACCTGGATAATATCCTGTAGTAGTATCATCTATGTAGTAAATGCCTGATAAAATACTAAAAGTTCGGTCATTAGGAATAGTCTCAATAGGAGCTAACCAGCTTAATCTTGTAGGACTAATTCTATCCTGACTTCCAATTATTTCTAAATCTCCATTTTGTCTCATTACTATCAATGGAATTTCTGAAGTCTTATTTTGTATGTAAATTCTATCTGGATTAAAAAATAAGATGTCACTACTTACAGCAACCCCTATTCTTTGTACATAAGTATCAGGAGAAATAGGCGCTGTTTGTGTAAGCATTCCTACATTAACATCTAAAAAAACATCTCCCCCTACAGTCCACGACCAAGCTCTGTTTTTTATTTGTCCAAAAATTACTATATTGTCTATTTGTCCAGAAGTAAAATTCTGTGGAGAGATACCTATACAAGGTAAGTGTCCGCTAGAAAGAGCTGATGCTCTACTTACTGTTCTAGATCCACTAATATAAACAACATCATATTCTAAAAGATTTTCTCCAGCTTTAAATTTTTCAGTTATTGAGGGATATCCAGTATCTCCCCTATCAGCATCACTATACTTATAATTCCAAGCTATGGGTCTAAAAGGACGTTTGTCTGTAATTGAAGTTATGCTAGAAGCATCAGTAACTACCATAGCTAAAAGAACATGAAAATCTAAAGGCTCTGTAGTATTAGCTTGTACATATCCCGAGACTTTTTCTACGTAGACATAACTAGTTGCACTAGGAGCTAAAGAAACTAAGGGGGTAGTACTCTCTATAAAAAATTCTGTATCTCCTACAAAAAGATCTCCTTCTGAGATAGAAGCATTTAATCCTCCTCCATCTCCTACCAAGCATCCCCAAACAACAAAGTTATAAACTACTTTATCTCTATCATCTTCAATCATTGCAGAAGTAATAAGAGCATTACCAGCAATTCTTTTTAATTTAGCTATTGTAAAAAAATTAGATCCTGCAGATGGAGTAGGAATATCACTTCCTTCCGCTATAACTATTGTCACATTAAGACGATCTTGTCTAGCAGTCTCAAAACCTAAAACAGGATCTACTATTGTAGGATCTTGGGTAGCTCCGATTTCTTCTACGTACCACTCTACAAAAACTGTGTCTGTTCGATTTACTAAAGGAGTATTTAATCCCGTATATCGAATATCTTCAGAAAGCTGAATAGGTCTTCCTAAATGATAAAAAGTACCTTGTCTGATCCAAATTTCATTATTTAGATTAGAAGCATATACTTGAAGAGCATCCCCAGTATAATTATTAGATATACTTAATTGGGTAAGATCTATTCCTCTATTTTTTAATATATCCTGAGCTAAATTTAACTCGTAATTTAATAAAGGTTTTTTCTGTTGAAATATAACTTTATCTTGTCTTAAAGTTGGATCATATATATCTCTAACAATGTCAGCCATGAAGAAGTCTCCTCGAATAGATACATTATTTTTTCTACGAGAATGTTAATAAATTAATAGAATAACTCTAAAGTTGTTGTAAAAATTTTACTAATTCTTCTACATCTCTTAAATCTACTTCTTCAGGCACAGGATTATTATAAGCATCTTTATTGTGTTGATTCTTTACTGCTATTGCTAAACTTGCTACTCTAAATCCATGCTTAACAAAAGCAGTTCCTTCTGTCGTTCCGTAATATAAACGATGATTTATATATTTTAATCCCAAATCTTTTATTTTTTTCTCTATCTCTTTTGTAAATTTTAAATCAAAATACGTTTCACTATCTCCCAATCTCACTACAATCCCCGCTCCAATATTTATATTGAAGGTCTGATGTGTAGTATCTAAAACTAAAATACTAGTTCTCTTTTTATCTAATCTATTCTTAGCTAATAATTTAGTGATTCCCGTTAAATTAAATTCTTCCGCCCTAGTAAGTAATATTTTTAAATTGGAATTATAAGTAACTGCTTTCAATAAAGCTGATACAATAATTAAGTCATCAGCAGCAGAAGTATAAAGATGGTGATCTGTAATTTTATAATTTAAAGGCAATTCAGGAAAATACAAACAGCCCGCTTTTGCTAAAAAAGGACTATCTATTAAAATAGAATCATTATTTTCATAAGAAATTACTTTCCCATAACCAATTCTATTTTCATTAAAAATTCTAAAAGTAGTATTTTTTAATTTCGGAGGTTCTCCCCCCAACCATTTCGCTTTATTATTTCTCTCAAATTCCACCCCAGGATGATCTAAATGCGAAACCAATAATAGATCTGTGTCAATAATAGTCTCATCTTTCGATTTATTTACCCAGAGCATCCCCAAATCATCACGATGATATGGAATGTTATTCCTAAAACAATAGTTCATAATCACTTTCTCTATGCGATATTCATGAAATGGCGCAGTAGGTTCAGAGTAAATAAGATCAAAAATATTTTTTAATTCCATATATAAAAATCCTAAAGTTTAAATTTTATTTAATTGATTAATGAATGGATTATTGCTAGAACTAATTCTATGAAATTATTAGAAAACAAGTATTTAAAAATAGTTCGATCTCCGAACTATAATTACAATTTTAATAAAAAAACTGGATATTTTGAAAGATGGGGGAAAACTGAAGACGATGATCCCACTTTTTCTCCTTTTGGGCCTGAGATTTTAGATTTGGAGATATCGACTATATGCAATAAGGGATGCCAATTTTGCTACAAGGGAAATTCTCCTCAAGGGGAGAATATGTCCTATGAAACTTTTAAAAATATTTTTCATAAAATACCATCTACCGTCACGCAAATTGCGTATGGAATTGGCGATGTGGACGCGCACGATCAGATGTTTGATATCTTTGAATATACCCGAAAAAGTGGGATAATTCCAAATGTAACAATTAATGGCAGTAGAATGACTGTAGAGATAGCAAAAAAATTAGCTAAAGTTTGTGGAGCGGTAGCTGTATCTCATTACGATGATGATTCTTGTTTTAATACAATTGAAATGCTCAGTAATGCTGGATTAAAACAAATAAATATACATAAACTTTTATATTCTGACTATGAAAGTTGTTTTGATTTAATTAAAAAAGTAAAAGAAGATCCCCGTACAAAAAATTTAAATGCTATAGTATATTTAGCTTTAAAGAAAAAAGGTCGAGGGATAAATATGATTCCATTAAAAGATTTATCAGTATATAAAAAATTGTTTACATTAGCTTTAGAGAAAGATGTAGGAGTAGGTTTTGATTCTTGTAGCGCACATAATTTTTTGAAAGCTATTAAAGGACATCCTAAAGAAAAAGAATATACAGAATTATGTGAGCCATGCGAAAGCACAAAATTTTCAATTTTTTGTGATGTTAGAGGGAACGCATTGCCTTGTTCATTTTCTTCAGACATAATTGCTCCTATAAATATTCTTCAGGCAGAAAATTTTATTAAAGATGTTTGGAATTCAGATACTTTTATTAATTTTAGAAATAAAATTAATAGCACCTGTACCTCTTGTATTTTATACGATCTAGATATGGAGTAGAAATGTATTTTATTTGCTCTTTAATTCTAATCCTTTTACTTTGTCTAATTGCTGGATTTCTACATTTTAAAAAATCTTTTTGTGGTATAGACTATCTTTTGGGAGTTATTATTTTTATTTTAATAGCGGGAGTAATAGCGCAATTAGTAAAAGATTTTCAAAATCCCCATGAATATGATTGGAAAGTTGAATGTATAAAATCAGGTAAAAAAATTATCATAAAAGAATTTGATTCATCAAAATTATCTCAACCATTCTACAAGGAACTGTGTGAATGAAAAAATTATTTTTATTATTGTTATTGTTATTATCGGGATGTGGATATAGTGCTATAGACAGTGAACTTACTGGACAAGTCAAAAAAATACAACACGAAAATCCTTTAATTTGTCCAATGAATTATAATTCAGCAGACATTTCTTTAGGAGTTATGAGAAATGGAGTAGGATCAATGTCCTCTGAAGATGTATGGATGTATATTCCAAATCAAGAAGATTTCGATAAACTTAAATTAGCTAATAATACTGGAGCTTTAGTTAAAATTACTTATGATGAAGCTAGATTTACTGTTTGTGTACCTGAAAAAATGGTAAAAAAAGTGGAGTTTATAAAATGAAGGTCTTTTACCATTGTAAATAAATAATGTAAAAATTATAGAAATAGATCGCCGTCTAGGTCGCAGTGGTCAATTGTCTATCCATAATAGATTAAAATCGTGAGATTTTACGTAAGAATTGATTAGGGAGCTTAAAAGAAATTTTTATGCAGAAGTTTAAAGAAGAGTTTCAGAACGTACCTACGAATGCTTCACTAGTTTGTAGCTCTACAAATTTGATGTTAAACAGAGAGGACACTCTCAGTGCATCAAATCGCCTCGAAAGAAGCACACTGACTTTAAACAATCCCGAAGTGAATCGAGTTCAACAAACAGGACGCTCATTAAAAGTATTTGTGTTTGTACTTAATATGCAAGGCATTCCTTTAATGCCTTGTTCTTATGCTAAATCAAAACGATTAATTAAAAAAGGAGCTGCTAAAGTAATTAAAAGATTTCCTTTTACTATCCAACTCAATTTTGAGTGTGAAAATCACACTCAAAACATAAATTTAGGAATAGATTCTGGTTATGAAAACATCGGTTTTTCTGCTTCTACTGAAAAACAAGAATTAATTTCAGGCACTTTAATTTTAGATGGAAAAACTAAAGAAAGATTAGAAGAAAAAGGAATATACCGAAGAGGAAGAAGATATAAATTATGGTACAGAAAATCTAGATTTAATAATAGAAAAAATAAAAAAATACAATTACCTCCAAGTATAGAAAGAAAATACCAAACTCATTTAAATTTAATTAAAAAATTAAAACAAATTCTTCCTATTTCTGAAATTTACATAGAATTAGGAATTTTTAATGTTCAAAAATTAGAAAATCCACACATTAGGGGAGCACAATATACGCAAGGAAATCTCTATAAATATCAAAATATGCGAAATTATTTATTTGCTAAACAAAATGGAAAATGTCTTTTTTGTAAAAAAGATTTGAAAGGATTTTCTTCTCATATTCACCACATTAAATCAAGAAATAATAACGGAAATAATAGAGCAGAAAATTTAACTTTATCTCATAAAAAATGTCATGTAAAAATACATAAAAAATCTTTAGATAAAAATCTAAAATCAAATTCTAAAGATTATAAACAATCTACTTTTATGAATATAATTAGTAAGAGATTTCAAAAAAATCTTCCAGATATAATAGGGATATTTGGATATGTTACTTCTATGAAAAGAAATGAATTAGGATTAGAAAAAACTCATTTTAATGATGCTTTCGTAATAGCTAGAGGAAATAATCAAATTAGATGTAAGTCTATTGAAATTAAACAAATACATAGAAATAACAGAGTTTTACAATTAAATAGAAAAGGATTTAAGCCTTCTATTAAAAAAAATAAATCTAAAGTAAATCCTGGAGATTTATTTTGGATTGGAAAAAAAGAATATACTTGTAAAGGAATGTTTAACTATAGTAGATATATTCTTTTTGGAAAAATGAATAAAAAAGAATATTTTAAATTTTCAGAAATAACAAAAATTTTTCATTTTGGAAGTTTTGCATGGAATATTTAAATAATAAAGGAAAAAATAATGAAAGTATGGTATCATTGTGATCTCGACGGCGAAGCAGCAGCTCATTGTATTTATAAATATTATTTAAATAAAAATGCATATAGAGATGATTTTCTTTGGACTAATTACAATAAACCATTTCCTCTTGATATTATTAAAAAAGATGAAGAAGTTTGGATTGTAGATTTTTCTATAAACCCAAATGACATGGAAAAATTATTAATGATCACTAAAAATGTAATTTGGATTGATCATCATATAACCGCTATAGAAAAATATGAAAATTTTCCATATGAAATTAAAGGATTAAGATATGATGGAATTGCAGGTTGTGAATTGACCTACGCTTACATAAAAAATCTAAAAATTCCCGAACAAAGATTAGAAATTCCATTTATAATAAGATTAGTAGGAGACCAAGATACTTGGGGATATTTAGATGACCAGGGAGTGCAGCATTTCAGATACGGCACTGAGACTAAAAATTTTAGTATGGGAGCAGCTTGTAATGACACTCATCCATTCTCTCCTTTTTGGGAAATGAAATCAGATAAAATTCTACAACAAGGAAAAATAGCTATTGCTTTTAGAAAACAATTAGCTATTGATTTTATGCATTATGGATTTGAAACTATCTTTGAAGGCTACAAAGCATTTGCAATGAATATGCCCCCCAGAGGATCAGAATATTTTGAATCTATTGACAGGAATCAATATGACTTTGTAATGCCTTTCGCTTGGAACGGTAAAGAATGGGTCGTTTCCATGTATTCTGAAAATAGAAAAGGAATTAATTTAGGAGTTATCGCTAAAAAATATGGAGGCGGAGGACATAAAGGGGCCGCAGGATTTCATTGTAAGGAGTTGCCTTTCAAAAAATTGGAGAATCAAAATGAATTTTCGAGATGAAATTATTTCTATATTGTCTACAGTAAAAAAGGAAGGAATTGAAAACATAATTAAATTTTTAAATGAGAGTACTTTTTTTAGTGATCCTGCGAGTACATTAACACATAATAATTATGAGGGGGGATTAGCTGAGCATAGTTTCAATGTTTATAAAAATTTAAATCAATTTTGTGAAAATGATTTACTTGATTACGAAAAGTATAAAGATAGTGTAAAAATCATAGGTCTTTTACATGATGTGTCTTTAGTGGATACTTTTCAAAAATCCTATAAAAATATGCCATTAAAAGATTCTAATGGTAAAAATAAATTAAACGAACAAGGTAAATTAACTTTTATCGAAAAAGAAATGTATGATTACAATTACAATAATATTCTACCTTATCCCCAAGGACAACTTTCCACTATTATAATTAAAAAATATATTAAATTGACTATATTAGAAGATTTAGCAATACAATATAATCAAAATTTCATAAATGACAATTTTTTATTAAATCGTGCTCAAAAGATGTCCAAAATTATCTTATATACTTTTTTTGCTGAAATGGAGAGCAAGTGCTAGATATCAAAAAAATTTTAAATATACAAAACAATCAAAAAAAGTCTTGGATTCAAACGTGCTGTAATTGTGGGGAAAAAGTATCTATATTTGAATCAGACAGAATAAAATATACTCCTAAAAGTTTTTGTAAATTATGTCCTAAATGTGGAAGTACTCTAGAAGGGGAATGGAAAAAATTAATTAAAGGTTAAAAATTTTTTCTTATTAATTTATGAAACCTGGGCTACTATAATGTTCTAAATAAATTTTATTTCTATGTTAAACATTAAATATTTTACTTGTATAATTATTAAGGAAGTAGATTGAAAAGCAGGGATGCTAGCACTTCCTGCCTTGATCTTAGAAGAAATAGTGTCCTAACACGATGATCAGTATGTGAATGACACAAATAACGATTGTGATGACATCTAAAACAGTCATTTTCAATCTCCTACCAGTTCATCCGTCCCATAATGGGTTCTCTTTTCGATTATCATCACAGGTCTCTGAACGGAAGTGCTTAGTTTTATAACTAAAACTAAGCATTTTGTCTAGAGAGATTTAACAATGATTGAGATCAAGATGGTAATGATTGCACCAAGCGATATAAATATAGAGATGTTTTTGAAGATTTTCCCATTTTTTAGTGATCGCCCATGTCCTACGCCTCATTCTGGATAAATCGGCCCTAATCTTAGCGCAGACATGGTTTAATTTGAAAAGTGGATCTCGCTCCTTCTTATTTTTTGATTTACGACTTAGATATCTAGTATGAATAGCATTTGGTAAATTATTTTTTATCAAAGAAATATATGCTTTTTTAGAGTCACTTGCTATAGTAAGATGATCTTTAGAAACAGATTTTATAGTCTCTAATACTTTTTTACATTTTGCTCCTCTATTATCTACATTCCAGTTATACTTTAACTGACTTATAGATAATAAATTTTTAAGTTTGCCTTTACATTTCATTTTTGCTACTTGAGCATCTATTATAAATCCAGTTTTCGGACGTACTGCTAACGCTATAGAAAGCGGTTTGCATTTTGTCGCTTCACAAGTCTCCATTTCATCAAACTGCACATAGGAAGTCTTTATTTTTGCTAATTCTTCTTTATGTTTTCTCTCTGCTAATTTAGCAGCAAATTGAAATTTTCTCTCTACAGTTTTTTTTGCTACTTTTAAAAGTTTCATTGCTCTTCTAATAGTCACACTAGAAGAAAATAAACCAAATGCTGATTCATTAATATATGGTTTCTTATGATTATAGGTTTCTCTGAAAGTATGAGAAGAAAAATTAGCACCACAAACATTACATTTGTAGCGTGGGACTGGTTGATGATTGTGTTTAGTTTTATAATATCCTTTTTTGATAAAATTTTTTCTGCTACTATTGCTAGTAAGATTAGTTTTACATTTTGGATTAGGACATTTAATTGTACACATAAGAATATTATAGCATAATGCACAAATATTTGCAACAAAATTAATCAAGTAAAGAGATTTCTCTTTGATTTTATAGTGTTAGATTGTCAATAAATTCTATTTGGTACATTTAAGTAGCCCAGATTTTAATTTATGTAACCTTTTTTTTATTAAGATTAGTCTATTACATTCTCCTCCCCCTTTTCTTATTGGCACGTCTTCAAAGGATAATTTTCTTTGAATATTTTCTTCTTCTACTTGCATTATCTTATAATCTGTATCATCCATATGGTATAAACATTTTTCCCAATTTATTTTTTCATATACAGATTTATTTTTTAAATCTTCTGCGATTTTGTCCAAATCTTTTTCTCTTAAACAACTTTTATTTTTATTGAAAATAGAATCATTTGGTTTAAGTTTTGTGTGGGGATATTTTTTGATATATTCCACATAAGATATTTTTTCAGACTTCGTGAATGACCCCTCCCTGAAGGGAGGGGCTTCTTGTTTCTTAGACTCTTGCCTAAGCTACGCTCTTTTCAAAGCATAGCTTAGGACTTAATGAATCTCCACAAGCGTAAATTCCCCTTATCCCAAGGGTACTTAATATTTCTCTCTTTATATTCTTCGCTGCATTTATATCTCTGTCTAAGACTAGTCCGCAATGCGGACACGTCCAGACTCTTACACTTAAATCCATTTTAATATTTTTATAATCACAATTATAACATAATTTACTAGAAGGAAAAAATCTATTTACCTTTAGAAAATAGACTCCATTCCAAGCAGATTTATATTCTAATTGTTTTAAAAATATTCCCCAAGCTACATCCTGTAAGGACTTAGCTAAGTGATGATTTCTAAGCATACCTGAGATATTTAAATCTTCTGCCCCTAAAGCAAAGTAAATCTTGGTTTTCGAAGTACTAAGCTTATGGGTAAAATCAGATC
>Ga0209777_10000442_pt1 | contig 69355 bp, 72 predicted proteins | sample FrelakmetHBP12HB_FD_187147 | JGI IMG/M metagenome (GOLD analysis project Ga0209777, IMG submission 187147) | Freshwater lake sediment microbial communities from the University of Notre Dame, USA, for methane emissions studies -HBP12 HB (SPAdes)... | ecosystem: Environmental > Aquatic >...
CCCGGACGACAATGGCCTTGAGATTTTTGGACCCCATCACGCCGCCAAATCCGCCCTGGCCTGATGCGCTGGAGGTTTCATTAAGAATAATCGCTATTCTGGATTGGTGTTCTCCGGCGGGGCCGATCGTGAAAACCGCAGCTTGAGGATAAACGCTTCTTAATCGCTGTTGGGTTTCGAAAGTATCTAAACCCCAGTAGTCTTTGGCATCCTGGATCGATACCTTTTCATTCTCAACTAGTAAATAAACCGGCTTACTTGCTCTGCCGAGTACGACAATACCATCATAACCGGCATACTTCAGTGACGATGGGAACTTCCCACCGAAACCGGAATAACTGTAATATTCATCGGGAAAGCTCTGCGGAGCAATGCCGCATACCTCTCCCCGATTCACGGAACCATTCAATCCCGTTAACGGACCAACTGCAATCAAGAGCGGATTTTCAGGGGAAAAGGCTTCAACTTTCGGGTTGCCTAAATCCCAAAAAATCTTAGTATTTAGACCAACACCACCCAGGTATTTTTCCGGTTCATAATCAGAAGTGTTTACTTTGGTTATTTTATTTTTAGTCAGATCAACCCAAATAATTTTGCCCGTCCACCCATATGAAACTGCCATTTTCCCCCTCTATCTTTGCTCTGCTGGTATTAGTTGTAGCGCGCCGAAGTTACAATATTGAACGCAGGTAGGTCCTTCGGCTCTGCCCCGGCATAGATTGCAGTTGATGGCCACATTCTTTTCCGGATTCATTTTTCTTCTCGATGGAGTATAAATACAGGCGGCGATACACTTACCGCAGCCAATACATTCATTTTCATTAGTATACCTGGTCCCGGTTGAAGGGTCGATACAGAGGGCGACATCCTTTTTGGGGCAGGCAAAGTAACAAAGAGGCGAAGCGCATTGTTGGCAGGAGTTGAAGGTAAACTGCGGCTCAAACGGGTCGCTTATTAACTCGTTTCGGGCTAGCAGCGGTCCCGGTTCGCCGGCATTATGTGTAGCGCACATTTGAACACAAGTGCCGCAACCAGCGCACTTTACCGGGTCGTGTTTAATAACCCCGGCGCTTTTTACTTCGGTTACCGGAGCCAGGGTAAAAGGAGTAGTCTTATAATCTGGTGTTGGGGTAGTTTTGCCTGTGCCAGACTTTTGTGTACAAGCGGCTACTCCCAGCGCCACTGCGGTTACAACTACCGCCCCGCCCCCGATGAGAAATTGCCTTCTCGTTATAAGTTTAGGTTCTTCTTTTTTTTCTATCATTTTTGGTGTATTGATTAATAATTTTTGAAATGTAACTTCTAGATTTATTTTAGCTCTTAGTGAATTGTCTATTATAGTAAAACATATGTCCAGAAAAGTCAACAATTTTTGCCTCATCCCTTCTAGATTTTTGGGAGAGTTAGCTTTATCGAATACCTGCTCGAAAAAACTTCGTGATCAAGCCAATCTCAGTCATGTACCCTTTTCGGGACTCGCCTTGATCACGGGAGAACAAAGCTTAAATCAACTCCGAATAATATTATTTAATAGTATTGACAAGCCAATTATTTTATGTTACTCTTTGGAACAATCGTTTGTTCCATTTGTATCATAAAAGCTGGGAGAATGCCTCAAAAAGTTCGTACTTATATCGATAACGAGATACTTGTCCAGAAAAAACGAGACCACATTGCAAATTGTGCGACAGAATTGTTTTCAAAAAATGGGTTTAAAGGGACCTCGATGCGGCAGATTGCCACAGCCTGTGGGCAACCTCCCGGGTCGATCTACAACTACATAGGTTCCAAACGCGATATCCTTCACCTTATTTGCGACAATGCATCCCGAAAATGGAAACCTTCTCTTCAAAACTTTGTAGACCAATACGATTATCGGAATGGGAGCATTACAGACCTTCTCAGTAAGTGCATCGCTCTATATATTAATAATTCAGAAGAAGTAAAACACGAGAATGGCTTTTTTGACCGCGAAATACGCAATTTTACATATGAGGATAGGCGGACTTTGCTGGCATCACAAGCCAATATTGTATCTTTCTTTGAAGATTTATTAAAGAAAGGAATCGAAAGTGGTGAATTCAAGATGTTTTCGCCAGTATTAGTTGCTCATAATATCCTGATGGTTGGGAACAACTGGGGGGAAAGGCGCTGGTTCTTGAGTCCCCGGTTTTCAATTGATGAATATATAAACCTTCAGGTTGAAATTACATTAAATGGAATAAAAGCCGATAACGAAAAAAATAAGCTTCCTTGTATTAGATAATTATATTTAGAGAAAATGGGGTTCTGATAAATGAAGTACAAAATTGGACGAACAAATAAAATAAAGATTGGAATTGTTTATGGTTAATTACATTATTCGCAGGATACTTTTTCTTATCCCAACATTTATTATTTTAACCTTTTTGATCTTTGTGTTTGTTCGACTAACACCGGGCAGTGTCATCGATATGATGGTTGCGCAAGCCCCTTATGAAAACGCGGCACATGCTACTCCGGAAATTATCAGGCATAAGCTGGGGCTGGACCAGCCGATATTAACCCAGTATTGGGATTGGTTAAGCCATTTCGTTAGAGGAAACATGGGGCAATCATTATGGACAGAAAAAGACGTTACGCAGGAAGTATTAATTAGAGTCCCGATTACTTTTGAACTGGGGGCAATCGCTTTTATCATCGCCCAATTGATAGCATTTCCTGTCGGTATTCTTTCAGCAGTACGTCAAGATAGTACACTCGATTACCTGACTCGTGGTACTACCCTCGTTTTCGTGGCTATACCGGTTTTCTGGTTAGGGATAATGGTAGTCGTCTTTCCCTCCGTTTGGTGGGGCTGGTCACCTCCAATTCAGTATATACGTTTTACACAGGATCCAGCCGCGAATCTTGGGCAATTTATAATTCCCGCGCTCATCTTAGGAATCAGTATGGCAGTCATCGAGATGCGCATGTTACGTACGACTGTATTGGATGTTTTGAGACAAGACTACGTACGTACTGCCTGGGCAAAAGGACTTAAAGAAAGAAATGTAATAACCGGTCATGTTTTAAGAAACGCTTTTATTCCTGTGATAACTATCATTGCCGGGCAAATACCAGTAATGATCGGCGGTTCCGTTATTATCGAACAAATATTTAGCTTACCCGGTATGGGACGCTTATTTGTTGAGTCTGTTTTCAGGCGGGATTATCCCTACATCACAAGCATGAGTGCCCTTTTTGGACTTATAGGTTTGGTAATCATTTTGTTGACAGACCTTAGTTATGCATGGTTGGACCCAAGAATACGCTATCGATAGAAATCGGTAGGGAAAAGGAAAATTATGGCAGCCTTCGATGTAAATTTACCGCGTACAAAAAGAAGAAGTCTTTTCTGGGATGGTTTATTCCGCTTATTTAAAGAAAAACCCTTGGGCGCTTTTGGGTTGGTCGTTGCACTGCTTTTTCTTCTGGGAGGTATATTTGCTAATTTCATTGCTCCATATTCACCCAATGAGACTCACATCATGGATAAATTAGCACCTCTTTCGTCCAAATATATACTTGGTACCGATAATCTTGGGAGAGACCAGCTTAGCCGGATTATTTATGGTGCCCGGGTATCATATTTTATCGGATTAGGGGCCAGCTTTATAAATGTGATTGTAGCCGGTCTGCTTGGAATAATCTCAGGCTATATGGGAAAGTATTTTGATCTTATCGCCCAGAGATTTGTAGATATCGCCATTAGTTTCCCGGGTTTGATACTGCTCATCCTCGTAGTATCGACCATTGGCTCCGGTCTCTGGCAAATAACGATAACGCTAGGGATAATAGGTGGAATCCTGTGGTCGCGCGTCGTGAGAAGTGCGGTTCTGGTGACGCGGGAGGCAATATACATAAATGCAGCCGTCGCTGCTGGCAGTAGTAGCGGAAGAACTATTCTCCGTCACATCATCCCTAACATTATGCCTGTATTAATAATAATTTTTAGTGTATCCATTGCCGGGAATATCCTAGCAGAAGCCGGATTAAGCTTTCTTGGTTTAGGGATTCAACCACCAACCGCAAGTTGGGGGTACATGCTTTCCTCAAATGGAACAACATATATGCTTCAAGCATGGTGGTTAGCCATTTTCCCCGGACTTGCAATTGTGCTTGTAGTTTTCTCTATCAACATATTCGGAGATGCAGTTAGAGATTTAATTGATCCGAGACTCCGAAGTGGCGTAGGAAGTTATAAAGCTGACAACAAGAAAAAAATAGAAAAAGGGAGGGATTAAAAATAGAAAAATTCCAATCATCAGGACAATTCAACAATGCAGCAAATATTTTTAAGGAGGATTAATCGTGAAAAAATACCTGATTCTAGTGACTGCCATACTAACCATCGCATCACTATTCCTGTCCGCTTGCACATCGAAAACGCCAACCTCCCAAACGACCTTGGTTACGGGAGTAGTATCTACAACAACTACTGGAAGTACCGCTACGACAACTGCGCCCACAACCAGCCAGCCCACCACAACTACGACACCCACTCAAAACTCGAACGAACCGCAATACGGCGGTACGTTAAGATTCGCCTGGGGTTCTACTCTTTATTTCGATCCGTTGATATCGGCTATCGGTGGTGGTACTTCAGATATGGTTTATGAAAAACTAATCACCGCAGACTGGGCCAAAGGACCGGAAGGAACAAACGAATTCAGTTTTGCCGTACCATGGGTTGCCCCCCAATACCGAACGGGGCAGCTTGCCGAGACATGGAACATCGTTGATTTGAACACCGTAACCTACCCTATTCGTCATGGTATTACTTTTCAGAATAAAGCTCCAGCCAATGGAAAAGAACTGACGGCTAACGATGTAGCTTACAGCTATCAGCGCGGCCAAAAAGATACACGGTTTCAATGGTATGGATTTGTAGAATGGACTGATACCGCCGGGTTAGCGACTGCCAGAGACGCTGCCAAGAAACTCGGCAGGACGGACGCTGAAGTTGATAATTGGATTACCTACTTAAAAGGCGTCAATTATCCGTTTTATGCTACCAAGGCTTGTGTTGCGACGGATAAATGGATGGTAACATACAAGGTCTTGCATCCCAGCAACGGCGTTCTTGATGACGCTACCTGGTTCTTTGTTGAAGCATCAGACGATGCCAAATACCAGATGCAAGACTGGCATAATGCCTGTGGCACCGGGCCGTGGATCGTCTCCGATGTGGTCGCTGATTCATCAATTACCTGGGTCAAGAATCCTAATTACTGGATGAATGACCCCATTCACCCGGCGAACAAATTACCTTATTTTGATAAACAGCTCGGAATTATCATATCCGATGCTAAAGTAGCCCAGTCGGCTCTTCGTACGCACAAAATTGATTTTATGACAGTTGATTGGGACATCGCGATTCAAATGAAACAATCCAACCCTGAGTTTCTGAGTAAAAAGATTGCCCCTACGGGAGCATACGCACTGTTCATGAGAACCGATATTGCTCCGTTCAACGATGTTAGAGTCAGGCAGGCTATATCGATGGGTATTGATAGAGATGCCATTGTTGAAAATTACTACAAGGGTAATGCCTACGTAGATGCCTGGCCCGTGCTGCCGGGATTGCCGGGATATACTCCTCGCGACCAAATGCCGGCTGATGTGGCTCAGTTGTACGAATATCATCCCGACAAGGCGAAACAGTTACTGGCTGACGCGGGATACCCCAACGGAATCACGTTCGAATGTAATGTCCCTGCAACCGCCCCGGCTGACATAGAACACCTAACTCTGTTGGCTGAACAATGGAAAACAGCTGGTATTACTGTAAACATGAATGTGATGGAAGCTGGTCTCTGGACGTCACAGGCTTTCAGCTTCACCTACAAAAATTCATTCTATACCTGGTGGGGTAATACCGAACCAACGTCGGCGATGGCCTATGCCAACGGAGGTGGACCACTGATTTATAATTTCTCGCATGCAATTGACCCACTGGCCGTTCAAAACTATGCCAACTATTTGAAGATGAACGATCCGGTCGCTGCGGCTGAGTACCTCCGGACGGAATACCTCCGCGAAGATACGCTCGTCTGGGAAGTCCCTCTGCCAACCCGAACGACGGTTACTCTGTGGCAGCCATACCTCAAAGGGTTTAACGCCGAAGTGAGTATGGGACCTTCCACCCAAATGGGTGGTTCATCAAGAACGAAATTCTTCTGGTTTGATCAAAAGATAAAAGCACTCTACCAATAGGGTCTCATTCTTTCCTCTCCTGCTTTGCGAGGCACCCGCCGGCCTCGCAGAGCAGGACAAATATTTGGATTGATTTTTATTAAATAAGGCATTAGATACCTCGGTGGAATGCCGATAAAAAAGTCATAGTGGCAAAATATACTTGGTTTCTGTGACGATATTTGCCACAGGGAGTTGTTGAGTATTCAAAAAAACTATGAAAAGCAATTCCGCATCGGTGCAGACTGTATTGAAAAACAATAATGCATACAAAAAGGAAACGGTTGATAGCTAAGATGTTTGCCCAAGGTCTCTTTGCGCTGGATTGTGGTTCAATCTACGTCGATAAAGGAAATGTACTGACCTACCGCGTCGATGTCGGGAAAAAGGTTGAAGTACCGATATTTGCTTTCTTAATAAAGTCGGAGAAAGAGAATCTTCTTTTCGACACCGGGGTTGATCTCGATGATCATGACTTCTTAACTCCCCTGGGTAAAGATATAAAAATGAATGAAGAAGACTTTATTTTAAACCGTCTAAGAAACATTGGTTTATCTCCGGAACAGATAAACTATGTATTTATATCTCACCTGCACTTTGACCACTCCGGATTGCTCAGGTATTTTAAAAAAGCCAGGTTATTTATTCAAAGACAAGAATATGGCTACGCTATTAACCCACCTCCATTCGCCGAGCCACTCTATCGCCGTCACTATTACAACTCACCTGCCTTGAGTTGGCAGGTATTAGAGGGTGACGAGAGCTTGATGCCGGGGGTAACGGCCATTTCAACACCAGGGCACACTCCCGGGCACCAATCCCTCATGGTTAACTTACCTGAGGGTGGCACTATAATACTAACCGGAGATTGTGCTTATTTAAGTGAGAATATTGAGAAGGAAATTATCCCGGGTCTTTTCATGGATCCGCTTCAGGCGCTGCATTCATTGAAAAAGCTTAAGAACCTGGCACAAATTACCGGAGGTAAAATGCTTTATAGCCACTCTCCAGAACTGCGAAAGACATTAAAAAAGTCACCCGAATTATATCGTTAGGAGAAACCTATGAAGAAACTTTTTTATATTGTTAGTGTCTTAAGTGTAATCCTTATTACTGTTTCCTTAGCCTCCAGCTGTAGAGCGGTGAAGCCAGTCGAAGCGCCAATACATCGTGATTATTGGCCCACCCAGGACTGGCGGACTGCTACGCCCGAAGCTCAAGGAATGGATTCGACTCAGTTAGAAAAGATGATGACCGTCATTAGTGAAGGAAATCATTCTATCGATTCGGTATTGATAATCCGTCACGGCTACATCGTGTGGGAGAAATATCCAAACAATGTGCTCTATGACCGTGACACGGCTCATATACTATATTCTGTAACTAAGAGTGTTACGTCTTCCCTGGTAGGTATCGCCATCGATAAAGGCTACATTAAGAGTGTAGATCAGAAGGTTGCGGATTTTTTCCCGGACAAAACTATAGATAATCTGGACGAAAGAAAACGGAATATTACACTAGAGAACCTCCTCATGATGACTGCGGGTTTTGACTGGAATGAAATCAGTTATGGATACAGCGACCCGCGCAATAGTCTAGCTCAGGCCTTGGCAAGCGGTAATTATGTGCAATATGTCCTTAACCGCCCGATGTTGTATGAACCCGGTGAAGTATTTACCTATAATACGGGCAATGCGCAACTTCTTTCTGCCATTATTACTAAATCCACTGGCTCTGTTACCGACGAATTCGCCCGCAAGTATTTGTTTGAACCAATCGGGGTAACGTCCGATTATTGGGATAAAGATGCTCAGGGCATTCCGTTAGGTGGCTCAGCACTGGAATTGACAGCCCGCGATGCGGCAAAATTTGGGTACCTCTATCTCAATAATGGCGTCTGGGACGGAAAGCAAATTGTACCCGCTGACTGGGTAACCAAATCGACCAGTAACATCAGAAGCAATTATGGGTACTTGTGGTGGATTAATTCTATGTTTGAATTTTATAGCGCATCCGGATTATATGGCCAGAGAATTTTCGTAGCTCCGAAGTCCGATCTGGTGTGCGTGATTAATACCAGTAAAGAAGAGAGTAGTTTTGTCGATCAAACTTTCATAGATTATATTTTGGGTAGTATATCAAACTAATAAATAAAACGCATTTATTTAAAAGGTGTATACATCTCAATATTTCTGAGAACTTGAAATAAGTGAATTTGATTTAAAGAGAACTAGTACCACAGGTCAACTGTTTGAAAAAGGGGAAACATGATTGATAGTAATTTAGTATTTACTACATCTGGAAAAATCCTGGGATACGAGAATAAGGGAATAAAAATATTCAGGGGCATTCCATATGCTGCCTCCCCCGCAGGTGTGAATCGTTTTTCGCCTCCGAAACCTATCACCCCGTGGTCTGACGTTCTTAATGCCACACAAAATAGCCCGATAGCTCCTCAACTCCTGGGATTGCCGGAATTTACAGTAAATACATGGAAGCAAAGTGAAGCGGAATGTCTCAGTATGAATATCTGGACTCCGGGTTTAGATGACAAGAAACGACCTGTAATGTTTTGGATTCACGGAGGGTCTCTCATGACCGGCAGTAATTCCGATTTTGACGGTCAACTATTAGCCTCCCGGGGAGACGTCGTGGTTGTTAGCATAAACTATCGCCTCGGCCCACTTGGATTTCTATTCGTACCAGGGAAAACCGCTAACGTCGGACTCCTTGATCAAGTGGAGGCACTGGACTGGGTAAACCAGAATATTCAGTCGTTCGGGGGTGACCCATCTAATGTCACCGTATTTGGTGAATCTGCCGGTGCCTTGAGTATATCTTGTTTGATGTCTATGCCCAAGGCAAAGGGGCTTTTTAAACGAGCTATTTTAGAGAGTAATGTATGCAATCCCGATGGCTCGAAACCGGAGTATGGAGAAGCGGTGGGCAAACGGTTGTTTTCTATTTTGGGAATTCGTTATGGCGATATGGAAAACCTGCGCTCAGTAAATATTGAAAAACTACTTCAGGCATACCGACAAGCAACTTTAAGCCGCTTGATTTTTGATACCTATCCTCCGTTTATTGACGGTGATGTACTTCCTATCCATCCGTATGAAGCCATTCAAAAAGGTGACGCTAAAAATATTGAAATGATGGCTGGCATTAATGAGAACGAGGGAGCCTTGTTCAGTCTAATCGACCCGAATGTTAACAGTATTAATGAAGAAGAATTAAGAAAACGAATTCGCTATTACCGTAACAATACGGGTGAAAACGAAGCGGTAGTGGATAATATATACAATGTATTCGCCGGTGATATTGGTCCGGTTCCATTTAACACTCTGAGGTATGCCTGGGAACAGTTTAATACGGATCGTTTCTTCAGAATACCGGTCAAGCTTTATCTTGACGCGCAATCAAAGCACCAGCCCAATGTATTTTCGTATCTTTTCGCCTGGAAAAACCCGGGGTTAGACGAAAAATTGGGAGCGATGCACGGTGCGGAAATAGCCTTTGTTTTTGGGTCTTTTACAGGCATCGAGGGGATCGATACATTTAAGTTTTTCCCCAGAAAAACGGAAGAAACAACCATGTTGAGTTCGGTGATGATGGATGCCTGGATCAATTTTGCCCGTCATGGGAACCCTAATCATCACAATATCCCGAAATGGCCACAATACGACGCGAATAAAAGACCGACGATTGTTTTTGATAAAGAAACAAAAATCAAGACGGATCTGTATGCAACACGGGATGCGTTATGGAGAGAAATCACAATATAATCGGTGAAATTATTATTTAGAGGGCACTCTACCTACGACTCTATTTCCTCGTAAGTCAATGTTAAAGACGTTAGTGATCCCCTAATGGGTAAGACTATTTGAGATTAAAACAGGGGATAGCCTTTACCCCCCTATTTCACGCAATTTCTTTACGGTCGTTTCGTATTGATTTTATGATTAGATCGGACTGGATTTTCGTGTATTCTGCCAACGAGAATCGTGGCTGTAGAAACCACCCTCTTTGCCCCCAATTGATACCCGCCATTAGGATGTTATGAGCAACACTGACTGAAGAATCTATTTTAAATTCCCCCGATTTTATTCCTCTTTGCAGTAGCTCTTCGAAGAAGAAAACAATAGAAGCTTGCGATTGAAGTAGTGTCTCTCTATCTTCTGAAGAGAAATGGCGTATTTCACGATCAAAAAACATATTCTCGTCTTTCACTTCACCGGCGTACCGAAACCATTTGTCGATGCAAATACGCAAAAGATCGGTAGCGCTGCCATCTTTATAATCTGCTATGATATTTTGAAATATTTGCTTCCAATCGTCCGATGCAGATTCACATATGAAGTGGAGGATATCTTCTTTGGTACTGATGTAATTATATATGGAGCCAAGAGGCATTGAACACGCGTTGGAAATTTCACGTAAAGAAGTAGCATCAAATCCCTGCTTGGCAAACAATTTAGCAGCGCAATCAGCAATATGTTTTCTTTTTGCCTGGACTAATTTTTCGTTATTAACATACGTACGAATTACGTCTGTCATATTCCCCCTTCGCTCACTTTCGCACCAGAAGAACAAACTCTCTGAATTTTAGCATTAAACGATTTCTTTTTCAATGTTCACAATGAGGCGTACAGAGCTTCGCTAAGTTTCATGGACCTGGATTTAACAGCAACTCCCGATTCCATTTTATTCATAACGTAGGCATAACTTAATCTGGCGTCCAGATCCATTATCACAACTGATCCCCCGGCTCCACTCCAATAAAAACTCCGGGGATGAGGACTGATGGGGCGTTCCGGACTTTTAAGCCCCCAACCTAGTCCCCACCTGATGGGCTGCATGAGAGATAAATCTATTCCGTAGAACTGCTCCTCGATAGATTTTTCAATAGTGGACATCGAAAGTAGTCGTATGCCATTAACTTCGCCTCCGCATGCCAATACTGAAGCGACTCGTGCCACAGATCGAGCATTGCCATGCCCATTAGAAGCAGGAATTTCAGCCGCACGCCATCTGCGGCTCCTAATTTCTTCTTCAGAGATTACCGGGCTGTTTAAAAATGTCTTTGCGTGGATCGGGAAATTCACTTTTACCCATTCTGGGTTAACATAGTTGACATCTCCGGGTATTGGGGTGGGGTAATCAATCAAATCAGCCACGCGTAAGTCAAATTCCATCGGCAAACCGATATGGAAATCTGCATGCAACGGTTCGGCGACTTCTTCTTGAAAAAAAGTCCCAAGACTTTTACCAGTAATGCGACGTACAACTTCGCCAATCAGATAACCGAAACTGAGAGCATGGTAACCGGCGCATATTCCCGGCTCCCACCAGGGAGATTGTTTAGCCAGTAGCCCACATAAGTAATCCCAATCGTATAGATCTGTTACCGAAATGGGTTGATCCCAACCGGCAAGCCCCGACATGTGACTCAAAAGGTATCTGACCGGTAACTTTTCTTTTCCAGCTTGAGCAAATTCCGGCCAATATTTTGCTACTGGAGCGTCGAGATCAAGTAAACCGCGGTCTACCAACATATGTGCGCACAGAGCTATCATGCCTTTGGTGGTGGACCAAACATTTACAATAGTATTTTTTCGCCAAGGCTGGGTTTGGTTAGCATCGGAGTAACCAGCCCAGATATCTAATACAAATTCCCCATCGATAGTAACTGCACAAGAGGCTCCGATTTCTTTTCCGGCTCGAAAGCTTTTAGCAAAAGCTTCTTTCACGGCAATAAAACGCGGGTTACAGAAACCATGCACCTCGGATATTTTTGAATCCACTTTTTACTCCATTTATGTTCAAGTGAGACATGAAACGAAACCTAAGATGACCTTCACCCTCAATAATAACCGATTTTACTTAAAACCTTAAAATCCCGTTCCTAGACATTAAAACAACGGCAATTATTCTGTCAATACCCAATGAATTATTACATTAATAAATGGTAAGCCCTAAAAACAAACCACCTGCCTTCTTGGTAAAGTGGTGAATCTATAAGCACTTCGACATTCGAAAACCCAGAATGCCTTAAAATATTAAGCATTTCATCTGCTCAGTACCAACGAAGATCAAAATTGCCGATTAGAATACAATGCCGAATGGTGTACCAAACATAGGGACAAGCGATATTTAATTCAATGGAAATACCGCAATAAACAGTGGATAAAAGATTAACGGTAGCGGTACAAATTGAGATTTTTGTGAGATGGTTACTCTCAAGCGAAGATTGAAATAAGCCGATTTATTGCGAGTTATTCACTGACTTTTGCACCGATCATAACTACTGTTGAAGCTAAAATGTATTTTGTCGTAGTATTATTCACCCAAATATCAGCTGGCACCTATCAAAATCTTTTAGTTCTCTTCGTTCCCTTTCCAGCGGGTTTAGGATTCCACTTTGTCCCTGCGTTAGCTTTCGGTGTAGATTCCTTCCTTTTTTTACAATCAGCCTTCACCACAGGTTCTGGCTTTGTCGCAGCTTCAATCTGCAGCGGAGGTTCTTTGCCCTTTCCTAATAAGCCTTTAATATTCATCTTCCTACCTCTTCCAACCTGACATTGTTTTGCTTGGTTACTATAATACATTATTCAGTAGAATATTATTTTTTTATTCGGAGCATAGGTCTTCGACAACCTTTGCTTAAGACCTGGCAGTCCTCTCACGATGAAATTCCGTGCGACCAGGTTCCTTTTCGCTATTAGTTAGCGAGTCGTAATAATCTAAAATTAGAGGGCGGAACCTCACCGCCCTTTATCGGAAGTCTCTTCAGAGATTATAGGAAAATGTTTGAATCAGAGTTTAGAGACTGGTTCTGTTTTAACCTCTGAGAAAATAAGCAGAAATAGGATTACTTTAATTGGTTTTGTATCTGCTAAAAGCTCATTTGAAGTCTTACAATTCCGTTGGCATAGGTATTTCTTTATGATCTAATAAATAATTTACCAGCTAGTATAAGCTTTGATAATAGTCTCCCAACAAAAGTACAACTTGACAATAATGTCTTGAGAGTAGATGATTATGTAAAAAATATGTGTGTATATTGATGGGTTAAAAATACGTAGAGGATCTTATGCCTAGAGCCAAGCTGATTAATTTGCTTGATTTAGATAAGGCTTTCAAGCGTGTTATACGAGAGGAGAGGAAGGGCAGGAAGCTTATTCCAGATGCTTTATGTTTTTGTGACTGCCAAGCTATGCAGAACGATATTGTGAGTGACATCAAGAGATTATTGGATAGTCGCTCGTATAGGAATCAACCTCTCTTAACTATGGATGTACCTAGAGATAATTTTTGCATAAGACCAGCTGCCGTTCCTAAACTCGAAGATTGGGTTATCTATGATGCATTTGCAAATTATATTGGTCGTCAATCTGACGTAAAGTTAGCTCCGACGGTGTTTAGCTATAGATTTGACAAGAACGGTGAATTGCTGCCGGGCGTTGGACAATGGAAGAAATTTGAAAACAGTTTTTCGAATTTGCTTGCACAATCTAAACCTGACTCATACGTAGTTATTACTGACATAGCGTCGTATTTTACAAATATAAATCTAAAAGTTTTACGTAATCACTTACTTACAATTATCGGTGGATCTCCAACTAATGCAAATGTTATTGATAACCTATTTAATGCGCTCTTAATACCTTGGGCTACTGGTCCTTTGAACAAAGACCTTGGTATTCCACAAGGTGTTGACGCATCGTCAATAATTGGTAATTTATTGCTTCATCATATTGATGCCGAGATAGGGAGAATTAGAGACGTAAAATATTTTAGATATATGGATGATATAAGGATAATTACGAAGAATAACGTAACCGCAAAGAAAATGCTTAGAGGTCTAATCAAATCACTTGGTCAAATTGGTCTAAATGTTAATACTCAGAAGACTAAGATCCTCAGCAAAAGCGAAGTTAGGGCATTAGAAGACCCCCGTAGTGAAGATATGACTTTGATTGATAGAGCAACTAAAAGTAGGAGAAGGTCAGAGATAAACCTTGTAATGCCCATTCTACAACGAGTCTTTGATAGGGCATTTGATAAAAATAACAGTTTATATCAGAGGCATTTAAGTTTTGCGATAAATAGGTTCATTCTCCTTCGCAATGAATTGAAAAGAAATAGGGGATTTATGAAAAAAGTACCCCTAAACCTAATTTCAAATCTTGAAAAGCTACCAGGGTGTACCGAGGATTTTTCTCGCTTTTTTAAATACTTTCCGTCTTCTTCATACAAACAATATTTAGTCAATTTTCTGAAAAGTCAAGAAAATATATATGAATGGCAAGAGATGTGGATACTAGACGGCTTGCTTAGATTCCAACGAATAACACAAGATGATGTACGAGTCTTTGAAGAGATTGCAAAAGATCGGAGAAAACATGAATTATGTCGTGCAAAGGCTATTCTGTTAATTGGAAAGTTTGGAGATGCACATACAAGGCATGATCTGACCACCTTATATAGTCCTGAAACTGAAGAGGTCATTAGACGAGCTATCGTATTTGCCTGTCAGGAATTAACTCAAGCCGAGCGGAATACATTTTATGATATGGTTAAAGCAGATGATAGAATGAAACACGCTATCAGTTACATTAAACAACTGCGTAAACCAAAATATTATGAAGATGAAGAGTGGACACCCATAGATATTCCCGACTGGGGTACTTATTAACCTGCGTGCATTGTAGAGGTATAGGGGATAACTTAATCGGTTATCCTTTTTTTGTGCCTGTACTAACAAAACAGATATTGCTAATTAGTAGATAGTGCTATATGATATTCCAACAATGAGCACTGAGCAAAACCAAAAATATGACACTGGTAGTTTACCTGAAATTACCTTATCAACATCCAAGGCATATGCCCGACAAATAATTAAAGAGGGCAAAATTAGTAACTACGATCTATTTTCCAGCGCGTGCATTGAGTTAAAACGACGAACTAACGACCCAGAAGCCCTAGAATTATTAACACAATTACTTAAATTAGAAAACAGATTGCCTAAGGAAAGATACCATTCTGGAATTTTTTTCTTCGGAGCTATTTTCTTATTCGTAATTGGATTAGCAACGATATTTTTACCTTGGACACATTTTGTCTGGGTGGGAGCATTTATTATTTCTATTTCCTTATTATTCACTGGCATTAAGGTTTCGGAACATAATAGGGAATTAGATAGGTTAAGTAAACTTCACAAGCAAAGATTGCAAAGCTTAGATGAAAAGTCGGGAGATGTGGTTAAGGTTGAAAAGATAAATGAATCAGTAAAAACTGAATTGGATATCTTAACAAAAGAATGGATTATACTCAGAGACAAGTTTACACATCACGATGATAATGCCATTTTTCGCATTGTAGAGATAGAGAACCAACTTAAGAATCAATATAATATCGCAAATCCAATAAAATGGCTAACTGCAAAAGAGAGTGAATGGAAAGGATTATCAACAAAGCATTGAACAACAAACCATCATACGATTCAGCAGTAATAACAATTGAGATACGCCCATCTTTTGCTATCGGTATTAAAATCAACGTCGCGATTGATAGTATAGTCTACGAAGGTAATTTGGAAGCGGATAAAGAGTCTCGCAACACACCTGTTACCAAAGGACAAATACCAATATCAGCAATTGATTACTCTGAGCTAACGAGAGATTTAAGTATTTCCACTGTTATACCAAATGAAACTGGGGGACTTGATGGTCAAATTTATACTATTTCAATAGTGAATGGAATGAGGAGCAAAGCTACATTTACATGGTCAACTAGTAGACCAGAAGGTTGAGAAAATCTTTAAATCTTCGTAACAACTCCCATACTCTATCAATGTAGTAGGATGATAAATTACGTAATCGGAGTTCGTTAAGATAAGTTTCAAACAGTGTTTCGTTATCAAGTCTGCGAAGACGTAATTGTTCTTTAGCGTTTGGGGACAAAAGAAGGTCAATAATTTGGTTAAAATCTGGGGTTTCATTTAGCTTCGGACTAGATTCGGAAAATGGTGGGCGATACTGGACTCGAACCAGTGACCTTTGCGATGTCAACGCAAAGAAATAGCTTCAAGGGATTAACAAATCGCTCTCTTCCCCAGCTTTACCAGTCTTATCTTCAGGATAGGATTAACACGAAGGGAATAACCGAAGCATCAATAAAAACCATAGAATGTCACTTCCAGATGCTTGTCAAGTTTTGTCCTGATAGATTCCCTTCTTCCAATGAGATGATTGCCTTCCTGGGCACAAAGAAGCCAGGGATAAGACGCAGGACTTACGAGACCTACAGAGCGTTCGCTAGATGGCTTGAAAGACGCCACATAATGCCAGCACCTTGGTCTGACATTGAGAAGCCATTAGTACCCAAGTCAATACCACCAGCAACCAGTCTCGACCAGGTACAATTCCTTATGGGCTACATTGATAGCCATTTTGACCCAAAGTCTGCTCTCCGTAATAAAACCATTGTATCAGTGTTTGTAGAGTCTGGATTAAGGCTTTCAGAATTAGCTTCTATAACTATCTCAAACATAGATTGGCAACACCGTACAATCAAAGTTTGGGGGAAGGGGAGAAAGGAGGGGAAGGCTCCCTTTGGGAATACATCTGAAGTCTTACTGAAACAATGGCTTTCCGAATGCAAGCCTATTCCTGGAGAGAATGTATGGGGTATCAACAGATATGGGATACAGATAATGCTCAAAAGATTGAAGATTGCAACAGGAATACCTTGTAATGCTCACTGCTTCAGAAGGGCTTTTGCGTGCATTATGAGAAGGTCTGGGGTAGACACAATGACAATCAAAGATCTGGGTAGATGGGAAAGTCTAACGATGGTTCAAAGGTATACCAAATCAGTTCAGTTCGAGGACAGTCTGAAACACTACAGAAGCCCATTGGAGCCATGATTAGTTGATCTTTTTATTTTTTACCAGATGGGGGGTGGGGGTATATACCACCCCACTGGTTTGACGAATGCCAGGCTACCCGAAGTTGGTCTCGTAGAAAAAATCCATTTTTAAGTCAATCTGATTCTATGACAAGCAGTACTGTAAGTTGTATAATACCGTAAACCCGTTTCAGGAGTCAGATTATGGACACCAATGTTCTCTACTATGGGGATAACCTAGAAATCTTACGGAAGTACATCCCTGATGAATCTGTTGACCTCATTTACCTTGACCCTCCATTCAATAGCAACGCAACCTACAATGTGCTTTTCAAAGAACAAACTGGTGAACAATCTCAAGCCCAGATAACTGCTTTTGAGGATACTTGGCATTGGGGAATGGAATCAGAGAAAGCATTGCAGGAAATATTTGCTTCCCCGATTGCTCCATCTGCCGTCAAAAGCTTCATGTCGGTTATGCCAGACTTTCTTGGGAAGAAAACCGATATGGCAGCTTATTTAGCCATGATGTGTGTTAGACTTTTGGAACTCCGAAGGGTTCTTAAAGATACAGGCTCAATCTATCTGCATTGCGACCCTACTGCAAGTCACTATTTGAAGATTGTAATGGATGCGATTTTTGGTGCTTCTAATTTCAGAAACGAGATTATTTGGAAGCGGATGACACCTAGTGGTTTCAAGGGAAAGACCAGCATCGGTAATAGCCATGATGTAATACCGTATTATTCAAAATCTAACGATTTTTTGTACAACCCTATTTATGTACCTTATTCTGATAAGTATCTCAATGAAAGGTTCAACAAAGTTGATGATAATGGAAGACGGTTCAAAGACGAGAAAATCGGAACAGCGACCTCACAAGCAACCATAGATAGATTAAAGAGTGAAGGGAAAATCTATGTAACATCCAACGGGAAGTTAAGAATCAAACATTATTTTGATGAAATTAAAGGAGTCCCATTGGATGATGTATGGAATGACATTCCGCCTATCAATTCCCAGGCAGCCGAAAGACTTGGTTATCCGACTCAAAAACCAGAACCTTTACTTGAGCGAATTATCAAAGCTAGTTCCAATAAAGGGGATATAGTCTTAGACCCATTCTGTGGTTGTGGAACAGCTCTAGTTGCCGCTCAGAAATTAAATCGTAAATGGATAGGGATTGATGTTACTCACTTAGCCATAAGCACAATGAAATGGCGTCTTGATAAGATGTTTCCAAATATCCAATACACGGTAGTTGGGGAACCTAAAGACTTGGAAAGTGCCAAGGATTTAGCAAGTCAGGACAAATATCAGTTCCAGTGGTGGGCAGTTTCGCTGGTTGGTGGACAACCATATGGGGATAAGAAGAAAGGGGCGGATTCTGGGATAGATGGTTATCTCTACTTTATGGATGAAAAGAACAAGGTAAAGAAAGCTATAATCCAAGTCAAAGCAGGTGGTGTTTCGGTCAGCCAAATAAGAGATTTAGTTGGAGTTATTCAAAGAGAAAAAGCTGAAATGGGCGTATACCTGTGCTTAGAATCTGTCACTAAGCCAATGCAGATTGAAGCAGATTCACAAGGTTTCTATCACTCACCTTTAGGCAAGGATTATCCTAAGTTACAGATATTCACCATTGAACAACTGATGGAAGGGAAGAAGCCTGATATTCCACCCTGGATAGCTCCAGTGGACACCCCTCCAACTGCAAAGAAGGATGAAGGGAGAACTATCAAGATGCTTTAAGGATAAGGAACTAATAAATGAAAAATGAACGGTATGAAGAATCTCTGTTAGAAGAGAGGCTAGCCCTAATATCTGCAATGTTGGAACAAGCAAAGAGCTTTGATAGGTGGGTTCTAACTTTGGCTGGAGGAACTTTTGGTCTTTCGTTAGTATTTATCAATCAAATAGCACCAAATCCCAAATCTGGAACTGTGGTTTTACTTATAATTGCCTGGAGTCTATTCGCAATCAGTATCCTCTGCACTCTATTGTCCTTTTTAGTTAGCCAGAATGCTTGCTACAAACAAATAACGGAAATCAATAGACTACTTAAAGATGAACTTGACAGAAGCAAGGAATTACCGCTCAACATATATGGAAGGATAACCAAGAGACTTAATTGGGGCTCTATGGCTGGATTTTTAGTTGGGGTAATTTTTCTCATTACATTTGCGGGACTGAATTTATAAAATGGTAAAGGAGCTTGATATGGGAGATTCTAAAGAGACCAGGGAGCAGAAGACAACAATAATTAAAAAGGGATATGTTCCTCCACCTCCACCCACACAAAAACCGCAACCCAAGAAGAAGTAGACACCAAAATAAAACAGTCGCATCTGGTAAATCTGTAATCTTATGGTAATCAGGATTTTTGTGTTTTCTTACGCCTTTGCTTCAAGAATATCATCAGCCGGCTTTTTGATAGATTCATAGATACTGTTTTATTTATCATTCCCCTCTAACGGCTCTGTATTCTATTCCATTGCTTCTAGCGTCTTTCTTATCTCATCAATTCTTTCTTCAAATATCTTGTCCACCACTTTTGTAAAAACAGGATTATCTTTGTGTCTAGCCTTGAATGCTTCCAATTCCGCAGTAGACTTTGCCCTGATTGGTGTTTGCAATAATGTGGCAATATCTTTAGCCTCTTTTTGTTTTTTAGCTGCACCCAAAAGCATAGCTGCAACTGTCTGGATAGGCATGGGCACTTTACCTGGCGTAAAATAAACCACACCTTTTGTCACGACAGCTTTGGGGTAGTTCAGGATGTGAAGCAGTTCAGCCATCTGAGCGTCATCAGATTCAGTAGAGATAGTCTGGTCTTTGAGTTTGGTAAGCCACTCTTTACCTTTCATTGCTGGTCTCTTTAGACTTCGTGTTTCTTGCTTCAAGAACTTTATCAACACAATTCCTTAGTTCGCCAAGGTCGTAAAGCAAGTGTTTTGCTTCATTATCCCCTAGTTTGTGGGATAATGTCTTTATGATTTCGTCCATTTTATAACTTTTTTCTCTTTCTATCATGTGATCTGGGTTAACATCCTTTTTCAACTGGAAGACTCCGAAGCTGTCTATAAAATCATAAGCAACCCATTTGGCATATTTTAATTCTTCCCTTTGCTTTCTATTCTTTGATATTTCTCTTGGTATTTGAATAACCTCCCAAAGGAAGGCAAGCACAAGAAATAACAACAATAATCCACCAATAATTGTACCAACTATTTGCACAATGGGATTATCCCCTATCATTTTCCCAATCAAGATAAGCACAGTCGCAGCGGCAATCAAAATAACCCAGTAAAGAAGCTTTTTCCTTAGGTCACTCCATTCCGGTTTCATCCTTTCAGCCTCCTGGTAATGTCACTTATATCAGGTTGTGGTTGGAGTGACACTCTAGCACAATTCCATATAAGATGGCAAACCAGAATAAAGCGGACAGAAACAGGAAAGATAAGCAGAACCTAGTTAAACTAGGCAATAATATAAGAAAAATAAGAATCCAACGGGGCTACTCCCAAGAAGAGTTTGCCGAAATAGCTGGTTTTAGTCGCTCTTATTACACCGAGATTGAGACTGGAAAGCGGAACATATCAATATTGAATCTGATAAAAATAGCAGAAGCTCTGAAGGCTAACTGGTCTGATATATTAGGCTAAACCAATCCAGAATACAGATTATTCAGCCCCACCCATCCACCCCCCACCACTTATATTAGCAATCTTAGAGGAAGCGGATTAGCTTCCATAGCGGATTTGGGGACGGATTGCTCCACCCACCATAGCGGATTAGGATGCGGATTAGAGCCTAGTCCTAGCGGATTGGTAGCCAGAATCCTAGCGGATTTTACCCCTTCACGCCTATAACTATATGTATAGTTATATCCGCTTTGGTAGGAATCCGCCTTTGCCTATAGGTGGTCGGTATTAGGCATCCTCTCCAGTCGTTGCTGGTCTTCTTTGCTGGTAGTAATCCCTTATGTATCTCTTGATGGTTGGTTTCTTGCTAGTGGCGAGTTCTCTTAGAATTTCCTCTTCGGTATTACCATCCCTTAACAGTCGCCAAACTTGTTCTTTTACATTTCCTTGGACTCTTCTCATTAACAGGTTCTCCCTATCAAAATAGACCACTATGGGTTCAAAATGACCACCCCTTACCTTGTCTTGGGTAATCACAATGTGGTCTTCACCCATTTTCCCAATGGATACAATAGAAGACACCTTTGCTCTATGCAGGGAACTGCCCATCTGCTCCCCACTTAGGTTTACATGGTGAATTAGAATGATGGCACATTTATGCTCTCTAGCTTTCCTATTCATAGCATCAAAGACCAGTCCAGATTCTGGTCTGGTAATATCTGGGATACCCAAACTGGTGTAGCTATCTATGAAAACTATGTCTGGCTCATAAGCGGTAAGTGTTAGGTCAAAATCTCCATTAAAATCACCACTACTTTTATCCCATATAATATCTTTCTTTGCCACTGGTAATATTCCAGTCTTGCCCATTGTTGCCCACTGGTTTTTCAACAAGCTATGGTCTTCATCCTGGCATATTATTAGAGGCTTACATCTTCTACATTGAATACCTATAAATTCGGTTCCATTCATCAAGGCATCTGCCAGGTATAGATAAAAGGTTGTTTTCCCTACCCCAGCATCCCCAACAATCATGCCACTGTTGTTTCTTACCGCTATTCCAGGAATAATCCAATCTGGCTCGGTGGCTTCTCGAACATCCGTTACATAGTCGGAAGGGATAAGTATGGGGTTATCTGGGTACTTTTGGTTTAGTTCGCGGACTATATCAAGGAACCCGATACTACCGACAGCACAGTCGTCATTGATAGCATCCATGACCAGTTGATATTCGTCTTCTGGTAGCAGTTTAGCTTTATCAATTACCTTGTTGTGAATTTCCAAATCAAGGGGTGATAGCATTCCCCCTTGTGATAGTTCCCTGGCATCCTCCCGTCTGTTGATTGGCATTGCTTTCCTCCTTTATGTTCATTATGGTTCGTCTTCTGATAACCCTACAGTTCTTACACCGCTTCGGTTCTGATAATCCTTTACTCCAGAAAAACTTCTGTTCCCCTTCAGTGAAGATGAACTCTTGTCCACAATCCAGGCATACTAACTTCCTCTCGGTAAATTCCGCTATGTTCATGATGTTCTCCCTATCATTTAGCCTCTATATTGGGATGATGCCCTATTTTTGGCTCGTAGGGCTTGTGGTGTTAGCCTTGTCTTGAGCCTGTTTAGCATCCAGCATCATCCTATCTGTCTGGTCAATAAATGGTCTGCCAGTCCTAGCATCAAAGTTATCCGACTCGCTATTGATGGCATCCCCATCCTTGATACCAGCATCTGCTAACACCTTCCTGGCAATAGACCGCTTGTCCTGTTCTGCATGGCGTAAGTCTGAAATGAAGTACAGTACTGGTTTTTCAATGGGTGGCAGTCCCTGTTGAATCTCTTCATAGGACTGGGGAACTTTAAGAACTTGTCTGATTGTCTTTAACCTCTTATTGGCATTATCCAGAATTTGTGGTTCAGATCGAGCTAATTGATTCAGACTTTGGAGAATTCTTTCACCATTGGCTTCTATACCAGCTATGAGCTTCTTTTCCGCTTCTAGGCTTTGACCAGGATATTCATATTTCTTACCTTCAAAGTACACAGGTTTGGAGATGTCTGTTACACCAGATTTCTTGGCATGGTAGTACCATTCATCTGCCTGGTTTTCCAGGGCTTTCTGTCTGGACTTATCCAAGCCAGCTATTTTATTTAGGTCAAGTAGGTCTTGGTTAGCCTTCTTAAATTCGGGTGGTAGCTTGAAATGTTCAGACCTATTAGTGGGTTCCAAGGTAAGACTCAAGTAGGCTTTGTCCAACCTACCCTCATTGATTAGCTTGACTACATTAGACAATGCCGAGGCTCTAGGCTCGGTTTTCCTTTCCCTCTCCCTTTGTGATTGTGCTAGTGCCTTCTTGGTTTCATCAAGTGGATTGTCCGACATTATCAACCTCCTCCTGTTTATTGGGTGTAACAATCGGTTTGGGGTCTCTATTTGCTCCCCATTTATTCCTTCTAATTCGTTGAATCTCCCTCTGGACAGCAGCTAGCCACTTATTGAAAGTAGCCATAGTTGGCACTGTATCTGCCGTCTCATAATAGGAAATCTGGACTCGACTTATCCCAGACAATTCAGCCATCTTCTCCTGGGATAACCCAAGTGATAATCGAATAGTCCTGAATAGTTTGGGTAATTCTGCTCTAGCAATTACTTCCTTGGTCTCATTGTCCATACCATGACCCCCTCTTTTGCTGGTAATCATAACACAATATACACTTTCTGTATAGTGATTTATGCAGATTTTATCAGTTTATTTGGGCTAAATATCAGGCTAATTGTGCCAGTTTCAGGTTACTAACCATACTCAGATACCCATTTACATTCCAGACTGGAACTTCTATAATTTCAGTGGGGGAGATTGTAAACTGGTTGTTGCCCTCGATGGGAGTTCTAGGCATGAACCAAAGGAATCAATGAATAAACCAGATTTTAGTTTGTAAAACCAGTGCAGAAATGGCTTAACAGAAGTCATAGTGATAATTAGGAAAGTAAAGGAGATCAAAATGCCCAGGAAAGACACAGCAGAATACAGGGTTTATATGCGGGATTACATGAAGGCTAAGAGGCAGGGATTAACATCGGGATTAACAGGGATTAACATTTCAAAGAAAGGATTTGTAGCTAATCCAGTGGTGGGCGATACTGGACTCGAACCAGTGACCTTTGCGATGTCAACGCAATGCTCTAACCAACTGAGCTAACCGCCCTCGTAATGTGGCATAAACAATGCTAACAGATGGCACATTGCCAGTCAAGATAAGTTTACGTTATGTAAAATACAAAACATCGCATTTTGATGTGCCTTCAGGCCACCTTACGCCTACGAGCATAATTTTGTATCGCGCTCACCGCAAATAATAAAACCAAACTGATTCCCAGAGCTCCTAAATCCAGATATTTAATGTTATTGATTTTGGCGATCAATGCTGTGCTACCGCCGCCTGCCACAGCCACAATCGCTCCCCAGGAAGTGACTTTTAGTTTTTCCTTGTAGAATCCCGCAATTAGTACTGGAATCAAGCCCGCGGTATACACCGTGTAAGCGAACATCAACGAATTGACAATACCTTTCAGTAATAATGCTACTCCCAGCGCGATTAACCCCAAAATCACGATTCCTACCCGGGAGATTGTCAACACATCGTTTTCCTGTAAGTTAGGCCTTATCTTTTGCAAGATATTCACCGTCAAGATGGTACTTACTGATAATAAGCAGGTTACCGCGGAAGACATGACCGCTGAAAGAAGTGCTGCCATAACTAGACCCGCCAAAACCGGGGGTAATAATTCTTTCATCACAGTGGGGAAAGCCTGTTCCGCCACGATATTGGGATAGAAAACCAGCGCCGCCATACCGATTAACGTGATTCCCAAAGCTATCGGGATAAGCAGTAAAGCCGTCCAGAAGACGGATTTCTTTGCAACATTCCCGTCTTTGGCGGAGAACAACCGGGAGTACATATCCGGTCCGACCAGGTAGGTCAACCCAACCAGTAATAAAAGTTGCGCAAACTGATAAAAATCGAACTTGGGGCTGAGGGGAAAAGAAAAAAATCCTGATGGCAAACTGTGCGTGAGCGCACTAAAACCACCGACTTTATATAATATATACCCGAGCCCGGTAAAAATACCCACGAAAATGATTATTGTCTGCCACAAATCCGTTTTAAGCACTGCCCGTTGCCCGCCCAAAACTGTATAAAAAACGAACACTCCGGTGGCTATGTACATCCACATCGTCGGTGTGCCAACATCGAGGACGGCCATTATTTTACCCACGGCAATTATTTGCCCGGCGATCACGCCCATCCACGCAACCACAATCAATATAGAACCCGCTAACGCCACCTTGCCGTCATATTGTTTTTCGATCAGCTGTGGTAGAGTAACGAACCCGTAATCCCTAACCTTTCGGGCAAATAAGAAACCAAGAGCTACTAATCCTGCCGCCCCAACCAATATCCACCAGGAGCCTGTCAAGCCCTGTGAAAAACCTAACCCGGCCATACCGATGGTAGCTGATGCCCCGATTATAGTTGCCAGCAACGACCCGGTGATATAAAGGGTAGAGCCTTCCTTACCAGCCACAAAAAAACCGCTGGCATCCCTGGCCTGTCGCCGTGTTGCTAATCCCAGGCCGATCATGGCTAATAGATAAACAATGATAATTACTAGTTGTACCATTGGTTGCTTCCTTTTCAGATTAGATTTAGCATTCGGTTATTATTGCAAATCGTTCAGATGAGTAATCAATTTTTTATATACGGTTACCTGGCAACACATCACCGCTGACGATTCTCTTCACTTCACCATTCTTTGTCCTGAGTAGTAGAAATCCGTCTTCGTTAATATCAAAAGCCGTCCCTTCTATTTCCTCCCCACCATCTCTAATTATTATTTCGCTGCCTATGGTAGTGTTCAGCTTTTTCCAGTCGCGCCTCAAAGAGTGGAATCCATCTACCAGAAATATCGTATATGCGCTTTCGAATTCATTGAGAAAAAACTGCACCAATTTCACCCGAGAAATCGTTTTCCCACATACTCCGGAAAGAGAATTGGCCATCCCGCCCTGGATTTTTACCATAATCGATTTGTCGGTATTAACATTCACACCGATTCCCAACACCACATAATTCACCGCATCGACCTCAGAGCTTATTTCGGTTAAAATACCGGCTACCTTTTTGCCTTCGACGAGAATATCGTTCGGCCACTTTATCTTGGGTCGTACTGCGGTTGCCTTCTGAATTGCCTTACATACAGCTATGCCGGCAATCAGCGGAATTTGTATAATCTGAAACGGTTTTAGATTTGGTCTCAATATAATAGAAATATAAATACCGCCTTCGGTTGGCGATACCCATCCCCTACCCTTCCTGCCTCTACCTTTGGTTTGCGTTTCCGCGATGACTGCGGTTCCCTCCAATGCCCCATTCCTGGCAAACTCGGCGGCGATATCTTGCGTGGAAGTAACCTCCGTGTAATGTAAAATACGCCTTCCCATGATACGGGCCTCTAGTCCGGTCATGATTTCTTCAGGCAGTAGTCGGTCGGTGCTTTCGATAAGAGAGTAGCCTGATTGCGGCGAGGAGCTGATTTTATAACCGTCTTTACGTAATTCGTTGATATGTTTCCAAACGGCGGTTCTGGAGATGTGTAGTCGTTTGCCTAATCGCTCTCCCGAAATGTATTGCTCCTGGCGCAAGGCATTTAAGATTAATTCTCGCATTAGTTTTTATGATAGGGGGTTATCCTCATAAATGTCAACCTTTATTGCGTTCACAGGTTGACGTAAACTAATCACAAGATGTGCTTGAGGGCAAACCACGCGAATCCGGGCATCATTGATACAAAGAAGTAAGATTTACCGTTGATTTATTTGCGGATGGTATTGCCGAGAATAAATATAAAGACAAAATACGCAATGATAATACAGAATAATACTGACGTGATTATATTTATTTGACCGTAGGAAATCGTTTTCCTCTTTCGGAGTCTATGAATATAATGTATACTCTTTAGAATAATGTACTAATGTTATTTATCCAGGTGAAGGAGATAAAACGATGACCGATTCAACTCAGAAAAACAGGGCGCAGGTCTTACAAATCGTTAAAGAAAAGAATGTTAAACAGATTAGCCTGTGGTTCGCGGATATACGCGGTTTTCTAAAAAGCCTGGATATTACGCCACGCGAATTGGATGGAGCTCTAAGGGACGGCTTCGGGTTCGATGGCTCATCAGTGGAAGGATTTGCCCGTATCGATGAGAGTGATATGATAGCCATGCCAGACGCCACCACTTTTCAATTGTTACCCTGGAGCCAGCCCGACTGTCCGGTAGGCCGTATGATGTGCGACATCAAAAAACCGGGCGGCGACCCTTTTGAAGGCGACCCCCGTTACGTATTGAAAAAAAATCTCCAGCGAGCTACAAAACTCGGCTATGTATTTAATGTCGGACCGGAATTGGAGTTTTTCTATTTCAAGAGTCCTAAAAATACTGAGATGCTGGATGAAGGCGGCTACTTCGATTTAACACCACCGGATATCGCCAGCGACCTGCGATTGGAAAGTGTCCTGTCATTGGAACAAATGGGAATAAAGGTACAATCCAGCCATCACGAGGTTGCGACCAGCCAGCATGAAATAGATTTACAGTACACCGACGCTCTAAGTATGGCAGACAATATTATGACAGCGAAGCTGGTGATCAAGGAAATTGCGGAAAAACACGGGCTTTACGCTACTTTTATGCCAAAACCTGTCTTCGGTATTGCCGGCAACGGTATGCACGTGCATCAATCGCTGTTCAAAAACGGCAGAAACGCGTTTTACGATAGAAAAGATCCGTTCTTTCTTTCGAAAACAGCTAGGCATTACACGGCCGGCTTGCTCAAGCACGCACCGGAGCTGACAGCCATTGTCAGCCAGTGGGTAAATTCCTACAAGCGGTTAGTACCCGGTTACGAAGCTCCCGTTTACGTCTCCTGGGCAAGAAGGAACCGCTCTGACATGATTCGTATACCAATGTACCAGCCGGGAAAAGAGAATGCCACCAGGATTGAATTCAGAGTGCCTGACCCGGCCTGCAATCCTTACCTGGCATTCAGTGTTTTACTCGCCGCCGGGTTGGAAGGCATCGAAAAAGAATACCCATTGGGGGCACCTATAGAAGAAAACGTTTATGAAATGAGCCAAAAGGAAAGAGATGAAAGGGGTATTACCAGTTTGCCGGGTAGTCTTTTCGAGGCAGTGCTGGTAACCGAAAAGAGTAAGATCGTACACAAAGCTCTGGGGGAACATGTCTTTAACAGCTTCGTACAGAATAAGAAGATGGAATGGGATGAATACCGAACTCAGATTACCGAGTACGAACTGAAGCGGTATTTGCCAGTTTTGTAGATATTATGATCTCATCTGCCAGAATATCGATGAGGATCGAATTTACCAAACGTGGTTGCGATTTCAAGCGCAATATCAGCGATGACTAAGAGTTTATCGGGTGGGTTTCTCCTGTCCGATAAGGCTGATTTCCACACCTTTACCACAATGTGGACAGGTAATATTCAGAGTGACCGGCCGGCTCATAACACGCTCGGCTACGGCTGTCACCATGGAATCGATATTATCCAACCGCCGATCAAGTGCATCCATGCGGGCTTCCAGACGCAAATTATGGATTTCGCCGGTATTTTTATCAGCATTTTTTTCGGTGTCTTTGGCGGCATTTTTATCTTCAGCTGACTTGTCTGTTCCTCTTCTAAATACCAATGGAAATCACCCTCCAAAAGGATATTGACACAATTATAGTGGAGAATCGATAATCTGTCAAAATGCTGCTAACTGCCACCGGGTTTCACAAGCGGTATTTTAGCCGCGCACAAAGGACACTTATCCGGCTGGTAAGTGACAGCTTCGGTGTGTAAACAGGCGAAGAACGGGGTACCGAAATCGACAGGTTTTTCTGTACGGTCAACCAGCACGGCAACTCCGGCAATAACGCCCCCGCGTTCCTTTACCGAGGCGATTACTTCCCGGATAGAGCCCCCGGTAGTGAGGATATCATCCACTACCAGAATCCGGTCACCGGGTTTTATCAGGGCACCCCGCTTAAACGTAAAAGTCTTACCCTCGGCTTTTTCAGCATATACTGCCCGGATACCCAGCTGACGAGCGGTTTCAAACGCCAATATAATACCGGCAGTCGTCGGTCCGGCAACCAGTTGTAACGATTCTTTACGGTAATTTTTGGCAATCATACCACAGAGCTGCTCCACATATTCAGGGTATTGCATCACCTTGAATTTTTCCCAGTAGACCGGCGAATGTAATCCCGATGTCAGGATAAAATGCCCTTCCAACACCGCCCCCGATTTACGAAACATTTCTTCAGGATTCACTTTCGTACCTCATTATCGTTATTAATTTGCCGATTGTGCCGCTGTGGAATTAGGTAACACATAGTTTCGTGCTATACCCCAATGAGATACAGGCCAAATGTTCAACCAAGCTTTGCCAATCATATTGTCTCTCGAAATGGTCCAACCGGCACGTGAATCAAGGCTGTTAATCCGGTTATCACCCATCACGAAATAGTGACCCTCCGGCACCATAGTTTTCGGAAAATCTGCCACCGCGGGATATTTGATATAGGGTTCCACTAATGTTAATTTCTCACCGGTGACTGTATAAACATATATTATGCCGTCACGAATTTCCACCGACTCTCCCGGTAAGCCGATAACACGTTTTATGTAGCGTTTGTTTACTTCAATCGGCGACCAGACTATAGCGATATCGCCACGTTCGGGTTCTCCGAATTTATATTCTAATTTATTCACGATTACCCATTCGTTTTGGGTGTAGTTGGGTTCCATACTGGGACCGTTGACAACGTAGGTCTGGACGCTGAAACGCATCGCTAAAAAAACGATTATCGCGATAACAACCATAATGATAGTCTCGCGGATTTCTCTATTCATTTTCATAAAAGCTCCTGAGTTAACACAATTATACCATTCTCCCCAATTGGGAAGACAACCGAACCCGGCAATATGCCGGACATAGTTGCAATATCTTTATATCTGGCATATACTAGTCTCAAAAACCGCCGGAAGGAGGGTAATATGCCTGAAGAAGCAATCGGAAAGATCAACGAGTTCTTTGCCAAGCCGGTAGTCGCCGGAATCGAGCTGACCGCGCCTTTAAAAACAGGGGACATGATTCATATAATCGGGCACACGACCGATGTCCTGATGACGGTACAATCCATGCAAATTGACAACGTAGGGGTTACCGAGGCAAAAGCCGGGCAAGCCGTAGGTATTAAAGTTACCGACCGTGTGCGCCGGGGTGATACTGTATACAAGGTTACCGTATAAGTACGAACTCCTACTCAGCCCCGATTTCTCAGAAAGGCAGAGTATATTATCCGATGATCTTCATCAAATTGGCAGTTTCAATGGCATTGGTTGCCGCATCGAAGCCACGATTGCCCTGCTTGGTACCGGCTCTTTCGATTGCCTGCTCCAGCGAATCCGCCGTGACGATACCGTAAGTCACCGGTAAGCCATACTGCAAGCCGACATGAGCAATGCCCTTGGTTACTTCTGTGGCAACATATTCAAAATGAGGTGTCGCTCCCCGAATCACAGCTCCGAGACAAATGACTGCGTCGTATTTTTTAGTCGCCGCCAACTTTTGGGCAGCTAGAGGAATTTCAAACGAACCGGGTACCCAGGCAATATCAACATCCGCCTGGTTTACGCCATGACGTTGCAAAGCATCCTGCGCCCCCTCGAGTAATTTACCGGTGATAAACTCATTAAAACGCGAGGCAACAATCGCGAATTTCAGGCCTTTACCAACCAGCATACCTTCATAAGTCTTTCCCATAATTTCCTCCTTGCCCTCTGAAAACACTATTATACCAAAAACCGGAACATTATGTTATGTTTACTTTTTTAACGGCTTTTTCAGGGGCGATGTGAGGCCCAGATTGTGCCCCATCTTCTTTTCCTTGGTTTCCAGATATTTTATATTATGGGGGTTGGGTTGACAGACAATCGGCACGGTTTCGGTAACTTCGATACCGTAGCTTTGAATACCGATGACTTTCTTGGGGTTATTACTCATCAATCTAACTTTATGTAGACCTAAATCTGCCATAATCTGAGCTCCAATGCCATAATCCCTCAGGTCAGGCGCAAACCCCAACTTCACGTTGGCTTCGACTGTATCCAACCCTTTGTCTTGCAATTCGTAAGCTCGAATCTTATTGTGAAACCCTATACCGCGACCTTCTTGCCGCATATAAATTATGGCACCCCGTCCCTCTTTCGCAATCATCTCCATTGCCATATCGAGTTGTTCTCCGCAATCACACCGCATGCTATGAAAGACATCCCCGGTTAAACACTCGCTGTGAGCGCGCACCAGCACCGGTTTACCGCCGGATAGATCCCCCATCACCAGTGCCAGATGCTGGTCGGTATCGGTATCGCTCTTATAAGCAATGGCTGTAAATTCACCGTATTTGGTCGGCAATACCGCCTCTGCTACTTTGTGCACGAGTTTCTCGTGACGCCTGCGATAGGCAATCAAATCGGCAATAGAAGCAATCTTCACACCCAGTTTTTGCGAAATTTTCAACAGATGGGGTAAACGTGCCATCGAGCCGTCTTCATTCATAATCTCACAGAGTACTCCGGCAGGATACATCCCTGCCATTCGGGCAAGGTCGACGGTTGCCTCAGTGTGCCCGGCTCTTACCAATACTCCACCTTCACGGGCACGTATTGGAAAGATGTGTCCGGGTCTCCCCATGTCCTCAGGTTTTGTTGCCGGGCCGATCATCGCTGCCACAGTAACAGCTCTATCGTAAGCCGAAATGCCGGTAGTAGCTCCTCGAATTTTTGCGTCTACAGAAACGGTAAAGGCAGTACCGTGCCGCGCGGTGTTTTCCTCAACCATCATCGGTATATGCAATTCCTCGAGACGAGAACCAATGATAGGCATACAAATCAAACCGCGGGCGTTTTTGGTCATGAAGTTAATTGATTCCGGAGTCACTTTCTCAGCGGCCATAATCAGGTCGCCCTCGTTTTCACGGTCTTCATCATCCACCAGGATAATAAATTTACCCTCTTTAATATCTTTAACAATTTCGGGGATAGGTGTTAACGCCATAGAGCACTTCCTAATCAGGCTGTTTTACTTATTTTACCAGAAAGCCATGTTCCTGCAGAAAATTAGTATCGATGGTTTTTTCAGGGGATCGGATTAACGCTTCGACATACTTGCCGATAATATCTACTTCTAGATTTACCATGTCACCCACTTTACGTTTCGCAAAAGTCGTGACGCTCTTGGTATGTTTGATTAAAGATATTTCGAAATAGTTCGACTGTTTTTCGGTAACTGTTAAACTCACACCATCAACGGCGACAAATCCTTTAAGAACGACGTAACGCAACATTTCACGTGAAGTTTCAATTCGCACGATATAATCGTCACCCGCTTCGCGGATGCCGATAATTTTACCTGCACCGTCGATATGACCCTGTACTAAATGACCACCCACCCGGCCGGCAAAAGTTAGCGCCCTCTCCAAATTGACTTCATCCCCCACACGCCACTGACCGAAGGTCGTACGTTTCGTTGTCTCCGGCATTACATCCACAGTAAAACTACTGGCATCGCATCGTACCACCGTAAGGCAGATACCGTTAACGGCAATGCTATCGTCGATTTTGGTGCCTTCCAGCACCTTACGGGCGATAACCGTTAACTTATCACGTTGAATGACGCTGATTTTCCCGAGTTCCTCGGTAACACCGGTAAACATTATGACTTTCTCACATAACCGGAGATCATTATATCGCTGTTAAAAACGCGAGTTTTTACATTCTCCAATTTAACGGAGTTCATCACTTTTTCAATACCCTTACCGCCAACGGCCGTTGTGGCTTGTTTACCGCCGATGATAATAGGTGCCACGAAAGTAATCACTTTATCGGTTAAACCACTATCGAAAACAGATCCGAGAACAGTCGACCCACCTTCAACCAGCACGCTGGCAATCTGCCTCGCACCCAAAGATTTAAATAATACTGTTAAATCAACCAGTCCCCGCTTTGCCGGTAACAATATGACATCGGCGCCGGCGTCCAGGTAAGCCTGTTTCTTGGCTGGCTCAATTTTTTCACCTACAGCCATGAGAACGGTACCCGGTTCGTGGAATATTTTGGCCGCCACCGGGGTTTTCCCTTCAGCATCCAGGATAATTCGTAAAGGTTGCCTCTTGACAACACCGCCTCGAGCGCAAAGCCGATAGGTAAGGTGTGGGTCGTCGGCCAGTATGGTATTAACACCGACCAAAATGGCATCGGTTGTGTAGCGTAGATAATGTGCAAATCGGCGTGATTCTTCACTACTAATCCATTTAGAATCCCCGGTGCGCGTGGCAATTTTGCCATCCAGGCTCATAGCAAACTTCACGGTGATAAAAGGTTCACCGGTAGTTATGTATTTGTGATACGCTGCAGTAATTTCCATGGCGATTTCGGCACTCTCTCCGATGGTAACCGGGATCCTTGCTTTTTCAAGTTCAGCTTTACCCTTACCGTTGACGATAGGATTAGGATCCAGCACAGCAACATGAACGTCTTTAATACCGGCTTCGATAATAGCCTTGGTACAAGGTGGGGTCCGGCCATAATGACAGCACGGCTCCAGGGTGACATACATGGTAGCGCCACGGGCTTTTGTGCCCGCTTCATTAAGAGCCACGATTTCAGCGTGCGCCGAGCCTGGCGGTTGAGTGTAACCCTTACCCACCACTACGCCATCATTTACAATGACGCAACCGACAGCCGGATTGGGACTGACGTGTCCCAACGCCAGAACTGCCATCGAGATTGCCTGAGCCATGTAATCCATCTTGAAAGCAATTCTAGCACCCGCTTGTCACAAGGTGCAAATGCGTGTAAATCCCAATTCCAAATATCATAAAATAACTATATTACAGCTATTAATTTTTAGGACTTCAAATTTAGAGATTAATGTTTAGTTGCTAGTATTTCCGCAGCCAATCTTCAGATGTTTGAGTTAATTCCGCTACAGAATTGCCGTATTTTTTAAACCAGGGTCGGCCGTTTTTTCTGACGATTTCGTTCAATCGCTGCATACGGGGCACAACGGTGCTCCGGAAAAACTCGATTCTCTTGGCTGAGTCGATCATGGGCATGACTTCCTGCCAAATTGCCCTGCCACCTAAGAACCCGGAAGCTCCCGCATTACAGGCTATTTCAACCTGTGTGGCGAAGCTTTCGATATCGACTCCTGCACTCAACAACACCCACGGGACGCGGGATATATTATCCAACTCGCGGCACAATCTAGCGAGTGCCGCTTTATCTTTGTTATATTTCATGTCGGCTGGGAATTCAGCTTTGAGCACATCAATGGGGAGCGCCGTCATATGGCTTGCCGTTTCCAGGACTATTGCTTCCTTACGTTTGGCAAAAGCCGTCGGGTCGTTCAGCTCGCTGCCTACCGGATAACTAACGGGCTCCACGAAAAGAGGAATATCAAATTTTTGACATTCGAGGGCAACTCTCTCGACAACTTCCAATTGCCGGCGTGCCAGTTCTTTCAAGTCAGGCCGGTAATAAACGAGTAGTTTTACGGCGGAAGCTCCCAACCGTTTGATCTTCTCTACTCCCCAATCTTTCAACAAACTGGTTACCCGGTTTTCTTTCCCGCCGCCATAACCGCTTTCTTCGATACTGACCAGCAAACCACGATTGCCGGGTAATGCCGCTTGCTGAATGCATTGGGCGGCGCCATAAATGGGGTCCAGTAAAACCGCACTGGCATAGGGTGACAGCGAGGAGCACATCTCGACCTTGCGGGCGACGGTCTCTTCGTAACTCACTGCGTCGGTGGCGGAAGGATTAATCATTTTTTTAAAAGAATCGCGATGGTCCATTGCCAGGACTGTAAAAGTACCGCTTTCATTAGCGACCTGTTGTAAACCACGTATTTTACCAATAGTTAATTTAGCCATAGAGTTCCTCTTTGTGCGTTATCAATGGATAATCCCATTATGGGGCAACAACAGAGTGAAATCAAGACTAATTGACTTCTCCTTCCATATTCCCCATAATTTATCTCAGATTATCGTGAAAGGGACTTAATGAACCGCTTTTTTATTCCCAAGGAATGGATTGAAACCGAAGGTGTCAACATCTATGACGAGCCTGCGAGGCAGATTATCAATGTTCTCAGGATCAAACTTCACGACCGTATTATTATCCTCGATAACAGCGGTATGGAATACGAAATCGACATCGATAGCGTTACCAAAGATACTATTCACGGTCAAATCACACGGCAAGAAGTAAGCCGGAACGAACCGAAAGTTAAAATTACATTGTATCAATCGCTGCTTAAAGCCGATAAGATCGAATACGTTTTACAGAAAGGTGTCGAGTTGGGAGTAACGACTTTTGTGCCTGTGTTGAGCGCGCGCTGTGTGGCAAAAACTGAATCCGAAGAGAAACACCAGCGGTGGGATAAAATCATTAAAGAAGCCGCCGAACAATCGGAGCGGGCTATCATCCCCGAATTACGCTCCACAATACAATTCGCGCAGGCTTGTGAAACGGTCACCCCGTTATCTATTATGCTCTGGGAAGAGGAAGCCTACCGGTCATTAGCCAAAATTCTACGCAAACCGGATTTAAAAGTAATCGAATCCCTAAATCTTTTTATCGGACCGGAAGGGGGTTACACCGAACGTGAAGCAGTTCACGCCCGTGAACATGGTATCATCACCGCTAGCCTGGGCAGGCGCATTTTACGTGCTGACACTGCCGGTATCGTCGCCGTGAGCGCTATAATGTACGACCAGGGTGAATTAGGCTAAACAGCATTAACCCTACTGAACTGATTATTAATCTTAATTGGTTATAAAATTTGAAAAAGGAATAAAATGCCTTTATCTCCTCGAGAAATGGAAGCCGCCGTTATTAAAAACCTGCCCGCCAAAACCGGCAAGTCTCTAGATGAATGGGTTGCGCTGGTACGCGCTCAGGCGCCCGCAGACAAGAGCGTGCGGCTCGATTGGCTAAAGAATACTTATCAACTGGGGCAAATACAGGCCAGTATTATCCTGAGCGTGATGGAAACCGGGAAAAGCACTTATGCCGATGCCTCTTCTTTGATGGAGAACCTGTTCGCCGGGGATAACTCGAATACAGTACCGATTTATCAGGCAATACGGAAAATGGTGGCTACAATCGGCACAGATATTAAAGTCAGCGTTAACCAGACTTATATTTCTTTCACCAGGAAAAGAGTTTTTTTGACTATCAAACCCGTTAAGGGTGTTTTATTATTGGGAATGGCTTTATCCGAAGACATCGAGAATGAAAGATTGACCCGCGCAAGGTTTTTAGGCACACCGCACCGGATCAATCTACAAGTTAGCATTCGTGAAATAAAAGAAGTAGATGGCGATTTGAAATTTCTCATCAAGAAAGCCTACGAGGGCAGCTAAGGTGAACGCCCTTCTTAAAACGACACTTATTACTTTCAGACGATTGACCTTAGATGATCTACCTTTGATACACAAATGGTTAAACACCCCTGAAGTTGCCAAATGGTATCGCGAAAAGGGTGCTTCAAACCCATCTTATGAATTTGTTTCCGAAATCTGGACTAAAATGATAAAGGAGAAAACCCCCGCCGAACCCTTCTTGATACAAAACTGTGGACATCCGATCGGGTACATACAAAGGTACCTAATAAGCACCCCGGAGGATATAGATCATCACCACTTGAGCGCAGACGCCGCGGGCATTGACCTGTTCATCGGTGAAATGGAGTATCTTCATAAAGGGCTTGGCAGCATTATTATCAGACAGTTTTTAACAGAAAATATTTTTGCAGTTTATAAAGTTGAAACCTGCATCATAGACCCTGAACCTGATAACAAAATAGCTATCCGATCATATGAAAAAGCTGGGTTCAAACACTACATGACAACCTGGAATCTTAAGGATGCAGTCGCATCTTATCTTATGAGAATCGAACGTAACGATATTTGCCCTCCCTTTACCCATCAGTTATAATGTGCGCTATAATTCCGCAAGAGGTGACTTTTGGGACGGATATTTTATTTATTCAGTCGGGAGATGGTAAGACTCTATTTCCTAGCTTTTACCCGGTGGAAAGTCATCGGCAGAGACACGATTCCCAGAACCGGACCGCTGATCGTAGTCGCCAACCACATCACCTTTGCTGAGCCGCCGATTATCCGTATCCTTTTACCGCGCGAATCACGTTTTGCCACCAAAGAAGGTTTTTTCAAAAATAAAGCACTTGCCTCTGTGATGAAGGCCTACGGATGCTTCCCCGTGTTCCAGGGAAAAGTAGACCGTGCCAGTATTCATCAGATGGAATCATACCTGGCTCAAGGTTTGGCAGTGGCAATTTTCCCGGAAGGCACACGGAGCCAGACTGCCGAGTTATTACCGGCCCTAAACGGCGCGGCGCTCATGGCACACCGCACCGGTGCTCCGATACTACCGGTAGGGATTTGGGGTACGGAAAAAATGAAAAAACGCTGGTGGATTTTTAAACGTCCCTTGATTACAATAAAGTTCGGCTCTACTTTTACGTTACCGAAAGAACCAAGTAAAACCGGACGCGAAAGCGCCACACGGATAATCATGGAGCACGTGGCTGAATTACTACCACCGGAATTCCGTGGGGCTTACGCCAAAGAGGCGGATAAATGAAAGTAAAGATCGAAAAAGCTGCCGGGACCGGTTTCTGTTTCGGTGTAAAACACGCTATCAACATCCTCGAAAAAACAGCTCGGGAACAAGGCAAGGTAGAAACTCTCGGGGCGGTGGTCCATAACCGGCAGGTCTTGCAAAAACTAGAAAAGCAGGGCATTACGGTAGCTAAAAACCTGGAAACAGTTAAAAGTAAAACCCTGGCTATTGGAGCTCACGGTGTGGGACCGGAAGTCGCCGACCGACTACAGAAAATGAGATTGCCTATTGTAGATACTACATGTCGTTTTGTACACCGCGCACAAAAAGTAGCGCAACAGCTTTCCAGGGACGGATTTTTTGTCGTGGTTTATGGCGACGTCAACCACCCTGAAGTGAAAGGCATCCTCGCCTGGGCTAACGGTAAAGGAATTGCAACCTTAGATGCGAACGATGTTAAAAATTTGGACCCATTGCCAAAGAAAATCGGAGTGCTGGCGCAAACTACTCAGATACCCGCGAATTTCAATAATTTCCTAAAACAATTGGTAGATATAGCGCTGGCGAAAGATTCTGAATTACATATTATAGATACAATTTGCCATGACATCCGGCGGAGGCAGGAATCAGCCCAAAAGTTAGCGGAGAAGGTCGACCTGATGCTTATTGTCGGCGACCATACCAGCGCTAATAGCAACCGGTTGGCTGAATTATGCAGCCGTCAGACCAAGACTTACCTGATCGAGACAGCGGATGATATTAAGACCACCTGGCTTAAGGGGCACAAGCACATCGGCATTACCGGTGGGGCTTCTACCTCAGAGGAAACCATCAACCAGGTACTAGAACGCCTGGAGAAGATGACCGGTTAAACTCGTCTTCCACTCTACCGATTCCCCCGTCAAAGCTGGTAATATCAAAGGGGTTATAGTCCCATCGACCGAGCGACTAGCTCACGATAATAATCGGCATCCCCATAGCTAAGTTGGGAAGCTTTACCGCGGGTGGTATAGAAATGCAGGTCATGGTCGATAGAAACACCAATGGCGCCATGGATCTGGTGCGCTTTAGTGATGATACGTTCATAAGCTTCAGCTGTGAAAGCTTTGGCCACCGCTAATTCTTTCTGATAGGTTAAACCCTCGCTTAACCGCCAGGCTGCTTCGTAAGAAACAAAACGTGTGCCGTCTACGTCCGCCGCCATATCCGCCATGTAATGCTGTATCACTTGGAAACTGCCGATAATTCGATCGAACTGCTTGCGTTCTTTGACGTAATCGAGCGTCATCTCCATGACACGTTGCAGTATACCGACAGTATCACAACACCCGGCAATGGCTACTCGTTCTATAGCCCGTTGTGCAATTTCCCAGCCTCCGCCCACCGTCCCTATAACACTCTCTTTGGACACTCGAACGTTCTCAAAAATGACTTCACATTGTTTATCTCCGGATATTGTTTTTAAAACGGTGACCTTAATACCTTCGGTTTTTGCGGGTATCATGAAAAGGGTCACGCCTTTCTTTTTATCAGCCGAACTGCTGGTGCGGGCAACGCACAAAATATAGTCCGCTACCTGGGCATCCGGTACAAAGAGTTTCAGACCATTTATTACATAGGTATCTTTATCCAGTTTGGCTTTAGTTGCAATCGATTCCGGTTCGTACAGGCCATCTGTTTCTGTCACCGCCAGCGTGACCAGCGTTTTGCCGCTGGTAATCAACGGTAAATACGTTTCCTTTTGCGTCGGTGTGCCGGCATCCAGAATCGTCAAAGCGCCCAAAACCACAGTCGAGAAAAATGGACCGGGCAAACAGGCGCGTCCCATCTCTTCCAGTAAAACCACCAAGTCGATGAATTTCAGGCCGGAACCGCAGTATCTTTCGGGAATTGCCAACCCTTGCCACCCCAGACCAGCCATTTCTTCCCATAATGCCGGCGAGTAACCTTTCTCGTCATTTTCCATTTGTTTGAGATATGATTTGGGACATTTAGCGGTGAGAAAATCACGCGCCGATTTTCTCAGCATTTCCTGGTCTTCAGTCAAAGTGAAATCCATTTTTCGCCCTCGCTTTGGTTACCATATTTTCACTTTTTACAATTCAACGGGATTAGCTGTCTTTGATACCAGCCAGCCGTTTTGCCATCTTCTTTTTCGGTTCTAAGTCCGTATCTCTCAATAGTGTCATCCGGTGAGCTTCCGGCGAGCCGCCGCCGTGAATATTAGAGACAATGTCTCTGGTTTCAAACGTCAATTTTTCGATTAGACGGTACATGGCCATTCTATCTTCAGAAGATATGCCGTCCCTACCTTTTAGGTATTTATCTACCAGGTGCCCGATTTCAGGATTATGCAGGTCTTTTTCCGATGGCAAATCCGCCACAAAACCGCCGGCAATGTCCACCAACAAACGAATCGTCTCGTCATATTCTTTGCCTTCGTATAATTTGGACGTATTGGCCAGAACACTATCTACCATATAGATCCCGGATTCATGTCGGGTGGCCTCAACTGAAGCGGCAATGCAGCAACCGTACATTGTTTGGGTAGTTTTTATCATTTCCGTGATTTTCATCCCGATATGGGTAGCATCCGGCACACCGTTATAATCTGCGATGGTAGCAGCGGCGCCGATAAGTACATCGCCAACGCCGCATTTACAGCCACCGTGAGAATGACGATGGTAGCTGCCAAAAGCCCTGACCATCTGCCCGGCAAATTCCGCTTCACCGTTTAGAAATATATATTCGTTCGGAATAAAAACGTCATCGAAAATTACCATGGGGCTGAACTTACTGAAATTCACGTTGCCCAGGTCGATCCCTTCCAGCGCGCGTTCTTCCAGGGTGCCGCGGCCGTAAACATGGATTACACCTTTGGCATCGACAGGAACGGCAAATGCCACTGCATAATCTTTATCTTTCGGTCGCATTTCCCTTGAAGGTAAAATCAATCCCCAATGGGCGCATAACGAACCGCTCTGGTGCGCCTTGGCGCCGCGCACGACAATTCCATCGGCATGTCTTTCTATGACCCTTAAATACATGTCGGGGTCGGGCTGGTCCGCAGGCCGCAGAGACCTATCGCCTTTTACATCGGTGACACCGCTCCAAACCACAGAGTCGTTTTCCTGGATTTTTTTCAGCCATATTTTGAATTTCCGGTGATAATCGGTGCCGTATTTCTTATCGATATCGAATGTGGTTACCCCGGTGGCATTGATCGCGTCCATACCGGTACACCTCATGTAACAGGTACCGGTCCGCTGAGATAGAAATTTAAGCATTTTGATTTTGGTGATCAGGTCCTCGACGCTTTCATACAATTTTACAAAACGGCTGACTTTATCGTGTATCAAACTAGATTCGGCGACTAAAAGTTTCGCGCCTTCTGCGTCATGCGCCAGGGCAAAGGTCTGAGCCACTCCGGCTATCTGTCCTTTAATGAGTGGATGCGAGTATATATCCTTTACCTTTTCTCCCAGCACGTAAGCAGTAGGCTTCATCTTGGACAGGCTGGCGTAATATTGTTCGGCGGTGTTTACAGCCATATTATTACGTCCTTTTTTTTGTGCCACTAATACGTTCTTTCATGGCAGTGTGAAATTCATCGGCGGTTTTACCCTGAGACAGTTTTTCCATCGGGCACATATTTTCACCGGAATTATCTTTAATACAATCCACCGTTTCATCGAAATGAGACTCGATCCCGGCATTTTTCAAGGTGACTACCGCCATCGCGCTCCCAAGGGGGCTATACACTTCTTTACAGGGGATTTTGGTTAGTAATAATGCGGCAGCATTGCCGATAACCCGGTCGAAAACTATCAAATCCGATGAGTTGGGATTCCGTTTTTCAATAAATTCCATTAATGGAACCAAGCGATCTTTTTGCGAAGAAAATATTAGCGTCGCGCCTTCAAAAATACGTAGGCTATCTTTGCTCTTTAAAAATTGTTTGTACCGTGTCTCAGCTTTAAATACCATCTCAACTCGTAAAATACTGGATTTCGGAATTTGGATAAATACCGACTTTCGCCGCGGATGGGTAATCTTTTTCCAGCAGTGTCAAAACGTCTGTCCACTTGTTGACAAAAACCACTTTTTCCGATGCAGCGTACCATCCCCTGCCAGCCAGGTCAAGGTACTCGTTTAAAACTATCAGCCGTTTGACGTGTTCCGGTACGCGGGAGAACTGGTGTTCGGGTCCGAATTGTTTCTCCCCGAAAGGACCAAGCAGGTAATGGATTACCTGCCCTTCCGGCGCATTTGCAATCATTACCACGTCACCACCCTGCCGGTTCACCGCAGAGTTGGCAATATTCACCCCGATAAAGGCTTCGTTAGCTTTGATAAAAGCATTGGCTATAACAATATCTTTGTCTTGAATTTTTGGCGTCAGATAGTGAATCTTAGCGGCTTTCACCGCTTCGGCGTAAGCTGGTTTCAGGGCACCGGTAAATATACCCACCGTTTCGCCTATGTAATTCACCAGCACATTGACCATGAAATCCAGCCCGGCAAGGGTTGCCGCCTCTTCGATGTCCATACGCATCGGGTTTTCGTCGAAACGTCCGGTGCCCAATTTGCCGCGCAGAGCAGCCATATCATGGTGTGTCTTCCGATGGTTGTATTGCGTGGTCTCAAAGGAGGTAACGCCGGGAAGAATGATTTTCCCGCCGCCACCGAAACCGCTCATGGGATGTGGCACGATCATGCCCAGCGATATTTTTAGATCGCAGGACATGACCTCGGCATTCACCGAGACTTCGGTGGCGTAAGTTTCTGTCTTACCAACGGGAACACAATTACCGAAGGGGTTGTGATTATATACCGGAAATCTCGTTAGAATATCTTCACCAAGCTTCTTGACGAAATCAATTCTAGTAAGAGAGCCATGGCAACCCAGTGCACAGACAAACCTGATTTGTTTATCTTCGATGCCGGCAGCCGCCAATTCTTTGAGAACCGCCTGTGCCAGTTCCGCGGTCCGTGTGACGCGGGACATATCGTCAAAAATGATGACGATATCTTTTTTCCCTCTGGCTAATTCTTTGAGAGGTTTGGTACCGATGGGATTCTGCAACGCCCTGGTGATCTCAGCAGCTTTAATCGCCGGTTTATTGCATCCTGCCATGTTTAGTGTTTCTACCTGCCAGCGGTCAGGTAACGAAAATTCCGTTTCTTTAGTTCCATACCAGTTTAGCTGGGGTAATTTGATAACCGCCATTGAATTCTCCTATGTGGTTGAGGGCAAACCCAGACCACGGGTGGCAACGATGTTCTTTAATACCTCAGTGGTTCCGGCTTGCAAACTGTAACCCTTCGAGCCAAGGAAAGAATGCGGTGCAAGTCCGGAAATCGGGGCCCATTTGGATTCTTTCCACAACTGTCCGTAAAGCCCCAAAATATCGGTGGCAATACTAGCCAGATGCTGTTCGAAGGTGGTGCAAATGAATTTCGCCATTGCTGCCTCGACATTGGGTGAAACGCCTTTTTCCATCACCTGGACAACGCGGTATGTCAACAACCGCCCGACTTCGAACTCGACTCCGAGTTGGGCTAAACGGCTGCGGATTCCCGGTTCTTCACAAATAGGCCTGCCGCGGCGTTTCGTGTCTTTGGTAAACTCGATAATCGCTGTATATAGGGCATAATTACCCATTAATCGCTCGAGACCGGCACGCTCGAAATCCAGTTGGTTCAATATCTGGTAAAAACCCCGGTTTTTCTCGCCGATGAGGTATTTTTTATGGACGCGCACATTATCATAAAAGACCTCACCCCAAGCTTCGCTGTTGGTGATATCGATGGTCGGGCGGACGGTTATACCCGGTGTTTTGGCATCTATCACGAATTCACTGATACCACGGTTCTTCGGAGCCTCAGGATCGGTACGGGCAACCAGATAAACATGTGTCATAAATCGGGCGCAACTCGTCCACATTTTCTGACCGTTTATTACGTAATAGTCTCCATCCGGGGTGGCTCTGGTTTTTAACGAGGCAAGATCGGATCCGGCTTCCGGTTCGCTCATTCCCAAGCCTACATAAGCCTCACCGTTTCTAATCTTGGGAAGCAGTTCCTGTTTTTGTTCTTCAGTGCCGTAAACCAGAATAGCCCGGCCAATTTGTCTATCCGCAAACCAATGGCAAGCGGCGGGTGCTCCATAGCGCAACATTTCTTCGGTGAGGATCAAACGGTCCGTATGATTTCTGCCCTGCCCGCCGTACTGCTTAGGCCAGGTTAGTCCGATCCAACCTTTGGCGGCTACTTTTTTCGTGAATTCAGGGGAATACCCCTGTATCCAGCCGTCGCACATCGGTTTGAAAGTACCTTTGGCGATTTCTGATTCTAGAAAATTACGGACTTCTTTACGCCAGGCTTCCTGTTCCAGAGTAAACTCAAAATCCATATTTATTTACTCCCATGTTTATTGGGGTGAAAGGTTGAGTTTGCGGGGTAACTAAACAACCAGGCAGGTAACGGTGCGGCTGATACCGGCAATCGGATGGATGTGAGCGGTGACAATATCTCCGATTTCATTTAAAGTATCGCCTTCGATGATGACGATAATATCATAAGGACCGGTGACTGTTTCCACGGATTTGATACCTTTCAAGTGGCTTAATGCGGTCACAACCTCACGGGTTCTACCGACCGTAGTTTCCATCAAAATGAACGCCTTTGCCATCTTTCATGTCCCTCCGATGTCGATTGCGCGGAACAGTTCCACACGCTGTAGCTATTATACGATAAAATGCTGTTTATTTCACTAAAACACTATTTCCCCCCAGAACTGTTAACCTCATCTTCAAATGACAAAGCCAGCATCGTCTACTGGACATATCTGCCCGCATATAATAAACTATTCCTTAATGGATATCAGTATTTATACCTAGTCGCATATATAAAGGGCATATAACCGATGCAATCCCCCTTTTCTGTCCCCCTATAAATTGCTTAGTGAACTCTGGAGGCTTGATTTTGGACTATTTCTTAACCGAACAACAGAAAATGCTAAAACAACTAACACGACGCCTGGCTGAAGAGAGAATTTTGCCAGTGCGGGCTGAGTTGGATGAAAAAGAAGAATACCCCCGGGCAATTATCAAAGACATAGCGGATAGTGATCTTTTCCGTGTTTTCATTCCCGAAAAGTATGACGGTTTAGGTGGAGGGACCCTGGAACTCTGCCTGGTCGTCGAAGAATTGAGCCGCATCTGCGGTTCGGTAGCCGTGAGCTACGCTGTCACCGCGCTGGGTGCCTATGCTTTATTGCTTTACGGTAACGAGGAACAAAAACAAAAATACCTGCCGTTAATTGCGTCAGGGAAAAAACTCTGTGCCTTTGGACTTACCGAATCCACTGCAGGGAGCGATGCTGGGAATATAAAAACCACCGCTGAAAAGACCGCCGGGGGTTATGTGCTCAACGGAACCAAGCAATTTATCACCAACGGAGGTGAAGCCGATATTTATACCATTATTGCGCTGACCGATAAATTAAAAGGCGCACGTGGCGCCAGCGCTTTCATTGTAGAGAAAGACACCCCTGGTTTCACTTTCGGCAAGAAAGAAAAGAAAATGGGTATCCGGTCATCCACCACTCGCGAACTGGTATTCCGTAACTGCCTGATACCAGCCGAAAACTTGATCGGGAAAGAAGGACAGGGTTTCATCATTACACTGAAGGTACTCGATCATTCCCGTCCTGGTATCGGTGCTCAAGCCCTGGGAATAGCCCAGGGAGCCATGGAATCCGCAATCGATTACACCCAGCAACGCATACAGTTCGGGCATCCGTTGATTTCTCTGGGGGTGGTCCAGCACATGTTAGCCAATATGGCAATTAAAATTGAGGCATCGAGAGCTCTCATCTACAGCGTAGCGAGATACATTGATAATGGCGCCAAAAGCTTCACCGAAGAAGCTGCGGAAGCTAAGGTATTTGCCTCCGATACGGCCATGGAAGTTACCACCAACGCCGTTCAAGTATGCGGCGGAGCCGGGTACATGCGTGACTACCCCATGGAAAAAATGATGCGTGACGCTAAGATTACCCAGATATACGAAGGCAGTAATGAAGTTCTGCGTAACGCCATCGCCGCAGCCTTACGTAAGCGCAAGGGCCGCAACGAATGAACATCGTTGTCTGCTTGAAACAGGTACCCGGAACTACCGAAGTAAAGATCGATCCCTTAAAAAACACCCTTATCCGGCAGGGCATCAAGAGTATCGTTAACCCGTTTGACGCTTATGCCCTGGAAGAAGGTGTCAGGCTCAAGGAACGCTACACCGGTAAGGTAACCACCATCAGCATGGGACCTCCCCAGGCGTTGGATATGTTGCGTGACGCTATCAGTACCGGGGCTGATGAATCAGTGTTATTGAGCGATATGGCTTTTGCCGGCGCCGATACCTGGGCAACGGCTTACACCCTTGGTAAAGCAGTGAGAAAAATCAACAATTTCGACCTGGTTATCTGCGGTAGGCAAACTCTCGATGGAGATACCGGCCAGGTCGGGCCTGAACTGGCTGAAATGCTCGGGATACCCTTTATAGCCTATGTCAGCAAGGTTGAAGAAATCAAAGACGGTAAAATCCGTGTGCAACGTATGGCTGAGGATGGTTACGAAACAATCGAAACCACCCTACCGGCAGTGATTACCGTCGTGAAAGAAATCAATACCCCACGTCTACCGTCATTCCGGGGCATGACCAAAGCAAAAACGGCTCAAATCCCCACCTGGAAAGCCGAGGATATCGGAGCGGAAAAAGAGAACGTGGGTTTGACCGGATCTGCCACCCAGGTGGTAAAAATCTTTTTCCCGCAAAGAGTGCAAAAGGCGGAAATGCTCAAGGGAGACGCCGAAACTCAGGCTAATGCTTTGGTGGCAAAATTAAGAGAGGCCAAGCTAATCTAATGGGAATTAGTATTGATAAGGAAAAATGCACCGGCTGTGGCAGTTGCCGGGAAGTCTGCCCTTTCGGATTGATTGATATTATCGATGATAAAGTAAATATAAAAATCGAAGGTTGTACGCTATGCGGAGCCTGTAGTGATAGTTGTTCTTTCGAGGCAATTAGAATCGAAAAAGAGATCGAAAAAGCCCTGAGCGGAGATGACCACCATGGAGTGTGGGTTTTTGCGGAACAATCCCGAGGAGAAATCCGCAGCGTCGCCTACGAACTGCTGGCTAAGGGTAAAGAACTGGCAACCACGCTCAATGCCAGCCTCAGCGCTGTGTGCCTGGGACACAACGTTACGAATATTACGCAGTTGGCAGCTTTCGGTGCAGATAAAATTTATGTGGTAGACGATGCCGTTTTTGCCGATGGCAGTGAAGACCCTTATGTCACCGAGCTTGTAAGACTCGTGAAACAGTATAAACCGGAAATCGTGCTGGCGGGAGCAACTCCTTTCGGCAGATCTTTCTTCCCAAGGGTGGCAGCACAACTCAGTACCGGTTTAACGGCTGATTGCACCGGTCTTGACATAGATATTGCAAAGAGACTATTAAGACAGACCCGTCCCACGTTTGGCGGGAATATCATGGCAACCATTATCTGCCCGGTAAAACGACCCCAAATGGCGACCGTCCGCCCGCGCGTTTTCAAAAAGAATAGACCGGATGCAAGCCACAATTTCGAGCTCATCCGGATCGATTTTAATAAAGAATCGGTCACTTTAAAAACCAGGTTACTGAATTTTATTGCCGACCTGACGGAACGTGTCAAACTGGAAGATGCGGATATCGTGGTAGCAGGCGGGCGCGGGTTAGGTAAACCAGAGAATTTCCAGTTGATTCGCGACCTGGCGGCCGCCCTTAATGGGGCGGTTGCTTCATCCCGCCCACCGGTAGATGAAGGCTGGATTCCCTATTCACATCAGGTAGGACAAACAGGTAAGACTATATGTCCCAAACTATATATTGCGGTAGGTATTTCCGGCGCAGTACAGCACCTGGCGGGCATGCAAACTTCAGACTGTATCATCGCAATTAACGATGATCCCAATGCCCCGATTTTCCAGGTAGCGACTTATGGTATCGTCGGGGATTTGTTTAAGGTCGTCCCGTTACTGACCGAGAAACTAAAGAACGCTTAGTCAGGTTAGCCTGAAAGCCAGCCTTGCGCAAATTGCATCCCGATGTATAAACCAATCGCTGCCACGAAGGTAACCACCCAGATTTTTTTGCTCCAGGCGAATACTTTAAATCCGTCGAAGTTACCGAAGGGCAGCAAATTAAAAACTGCCAACCAGGCATCGATTTCGATACCAATGATGAAAACTCCCCAAAAAAGGTTGATAGCCGGCAACCAGTGAGTATAGGTTGCTGCATCCGGAATAGAATCCGCAAAATATACTATCCCCATAGCCAATGCAAAAAAAACGAGGGAAAGGAAAACGTTCACCAGCGGTCCCATCAACGAAATTAGACCGATTTTTTTCTGTGCATCCTGAGTAGTCCCGCTGAATTCAAGATGGACACCTCCAGGCGCCGCGAAAATAAACCCCAGCATTGCCGCGATGATTGAAATGAAAAGACCGGGCATCCACATATGATAAACCGCATGCAAACCATAACGCCGTGCCACAATTCGGTGCGCCATTTCATGGAAAACAAAGGCAAAAAAGACCACGATAATTGATTGAATTACGGCTGTTTTAATATCGGATCCATTGAAGAAGGCTTCATAGCCACCTGCGATGGCGATACCGAAGGCTCCCCCCAGCCAAACGATGCTGATGGCAAATTCCAGTATTTCCTGTAAATGAGCAGATATGCTTTTCATGACAATCCTTAAAAATTACGTACAATAATTCATTAAAAATCATTGGTGATACGGTTGTCAAACCTAAAAGTGAATCCCGATAAAACTATGTGTTAATATTATCCATTATGACCACTTATAACGATTACGACCCATTTGCCTGGATTTACAACAGGCACTGGGGAGATTCTTTTCTGCCGGTTATTATGCCCGTGCTGGATAATATGGTTTTACGCCGTCTGCCCCGCGGGGCTCGTGTGCTGGACTTGTGCTGCGGTACCGGGCAATTAGCCGGAAAACTGGCATCAATGGGGTACAAGGTTACCGGTTTGGACGGCTCACCGCAAATGCTTCTTTATGCCCGGGAAAATGCCCCGGAGGTTAATTTTGTGCAGGCAGACGCACGCTCGTTTAAATTGCCGGTCAAATATAATGCCGTCATTTCTGCCTTCGATAGTCTGAACCATGTTATGAAACTCAGTGAACTGGAAAAGGTTTTCGCGCGGGTCTATGACACCTTAAAACCCGGCGGGATTTTCCTTTTCGATCTAAATGCCGACGAGGGTTTCCGTCAGGAATGGCAAGGTGAATTTAACGGTATCGAAGACGATCATGTTTTTATTGTTCACAATGAATATAATGAGACAACACGAATCGCTTTATTCGATATTACGATCTTCCGCCTATTGGATGGCAGCTGGTATCGCACTGATCTGAAATTATTCCAGAAAAACCATGCTCCGAACCGGGTCAAAGCCGCGTTAAAAAAAGCCGGGTTTGTAGATGTTCAGGAAAGTGGATTCGATTGGCAGGCAGGTTTGAAACCACTAACCACTGATGCGCGCCGAATATTTTACATGTGCCAGAAACCCAAGTAATCCCGTTGTCATTCTGAGTCCGCCTGAGGTGGACGAAGAATCTAGTTTTACCAGTCGGCTAAACTTTGACATCTTTTTTAAAAATACTTGAGCTTATCCAGCCGAGAGAAATTGTGATAAGCATCTATCCAACGTAACGTCCCAGATTGGCATCGCATGGCTATCGATTGGGTATATGCTCCCCCGCTAAAATAACGTACCCCCTGTAACAGCTCCCCGGTGCTGACACCGGTCGCCGCAAAGAATACATCATCGCTATCGATGAGATCCCGTGTTTTATACACCTTATTGTCGCCGGCGGATTTGGTTTTATCTTGAGACCAGCCTTTACATTGAATCATGCCGCCGACGCAATGAACGGCGGCGGCCGTGAGTACGGCTTCAGGGGTGCCGCCGATACCCATCGCAACATCAACTTCTTTGTTCGGTAAAATCGCATCGATACCGGCAGCGATATCGCCATCTGAGATTAACTTAACACGCGCGCCGGCATTCCTGATATCGATTAGTAATTGCTCATTACGCGGCCGGTCTAATACCACAACCGTCAATTCACCCAGAGTTTTCTTTTTCGCCCGGGCAATATTCTTCAGGTTCTCATTAACCGGAGCATCGATATCAATGCAATCTTTTGCTTCAACTCCGGTGACAATTTTGTCCATATAGTGGAAATCTTTAGGATAGTGCATCGCGCCTCGCGCAGAAAGCGCGACAGTAGATAAAGCACCGGGTAGGCCTCTGGCTACCAGGGTTGTCCCGTCTACTGGGTCGACGGCAATATCGACTTTTAACGGCGAACCGTCACCGATCCGTTCGCCGATAAAGAGCATCGGGGCTTTATCTTTTTCACCCTCGCCGATGACCACGATACCATCCATTTCAATCTGACCGAGGTTATAACGCATAGCATCCACTGCCGCCTTGTCTACCAGCGTTTTGTCCCCCTTGCCGAGGTACCGCGCGGCAGCCATTGCCGCTGCTTCGGTGACACGTACTAATTCTAAGGCAATATTACGTTCAATCGGTCGGCGTATTTGAGTCAATTTGTTAGTTTCCTTAATTTATTTGTTATCAACGATTTAATCGTAATTCAATTTAGGATTCGCGTCAATGACTACATTATTTGCATTTCGTTGATTACTATATATAACCAAGGTATTAACTGACACTTTACCCTAACCCCTAGCCCTCTCCCAGATTGAGAGAGGGAGGATAAATCGCTTGACTTTATTTTACTCTTACCATAACCTGTAATTTATGACGACCTCGCACCGACCGCTGATCGAAGCTATTTCTACCACTCTATCACCGGTTGACCTCTTTGAATATTTCCGCATTGATTCTTTTAGCTTTTTTCTGGATAGCGGCATGGATCCCGAAAAACTGGGGCGCTATTCGTTCATGGGCAGCCAGCCATTCCTCACCTTAAGCAGCCGGAAGAATCGAATAACCGTCACCGAGAACGATGCGAAAACAGTGGTTTATGGCAATCCGTTCGATATATTGGGCAGGTATTTGATGGAATATCGGTTGGATAACACGGAAGACGCAGTGCCATTTACCGGCGGCGCGGTGGGATATTTGAGTTACGATTTGGGTCACCACATCGAAAAACTACCGCACAAAGCCGTGGACGATATTAAACTACCCGAAATGCTTTTCGGTTTCTACGACTTAGTGCTGGCTTACGATCATAAACTAAATACAACCTACCTTATTTCCAGCGGATTTCCGGAAAAAAACGAAACCGGTCGCCTGGCTCGGGCGAAGTCCAGACTAAATGAAATAAAAAACAAACTGGAACAAACATTACCGATACGAGAACCGATAAAAAATATGACTCGTAAAAATTACGTTATTCAGGGTAATTTTACCAGGAATAATTATATCAACGTGGTAAAAAAGGCACGCTTATATATCATCGACGGCGATATTTTTGAGGTTAACCTCTCGCAGCGTTTCACCACTAATATTACTATCCCGACTTATGAACTTTACCGGTGTTTACGGCGGATTAATCCCGCCCCGTTTGCCGCTTATCTCGGTTTTGATTCTGTGAAAATCGTCAGTGCATCACCCGAGAGGTTTTTAAAAGTCAGCGGCAACAAAGTAGAAACTCGACCCATTAAAGGCACCATCAAACGCGGTAAATCCCCGGCAGAAGATCTTAAACAGGCACAGAAACTATTGAATAGTGCCAAGGACCGCGCCGAAAATATGATGATCGTGGACCTCGAGCGGAACGATTTGGGACGTGTTTGTGTCTATGGCAGTATCAGGGTCACCGAGTTGGCAGTTCTGGAAACTTTCCCTACAGTCTTCCACCTTACCTCCACTGTAACCGGGCAATTACGTGAAGACAAGGATAATATCGACCTGTTAAAAGCCACCTTTCCAGGCGGCAGCATCACCGGCGCACCTAAAATCCGCGCGATGGAAATCATCGACGAATTGGAACCAACGCGCAGAAGCGTTTATACCGGTAGCCTAGGGTACATGGGTTTTGACGGGAATATCGACCTTAATATCGTTATCCGGACATTCATCGTTAAAGGTAAAAAGGTTTATTTTCAAGTCGGAGGAGCAGTGGTCTACGATTCCGAACCGCGCGGTGAGTACGAAGAGACATTATTAAAGGCGAAAGCATTGGTCAATGCCCTCGCCACGGGTAGCCCCCGATGATATTGATCATCGATAATTACGATTCCTTCGTCTATAACCTGGCGCAATATATCGGTGAGCTGGGAAAAAAGTCGATAGTATACCGGAATGATGCCCTCGCCTTGAAACAAATAATTGAGATGAATCCTTCGCACATCATCATCTCACCAGGCCCCTGTACCCCGCTTGAGGCCGGCATTTCCAATGAAGTCATACGGCATTTCGGGGGTAAAATTCCGATTCTAGGCGTATGCCTGGGGCACCAGTGTATCGGGCATGTTTTTGGTGCTAAAGTAATCAAAGCTCCGATACCGGTGCATGGCAAAAGCTCGAAGGTTTATCACGACGAAAAAACAATATACAAAGGATTACCGAATCCAATCGAGGCCGGGCGTTATCATTCCCTGGTTGTGAATCTGGAAAATCGACCGGAAATACTAGAACAAACTGCCGTAACGGAAGACGGCGTAAACATGGGAATTCGACATCGGAAATTTGTCGTCGAAGGCGTGCAGTTTCATCCGGAATCCATTATGACAAGCACAGGACATTTGCTTCTGGCTAATTTTTTACAGTATACTAAACCAATCTGGTAGGCACACGATCGGAAACCACAATGGGGGTTCACTCTCGCCCCAAAGTAGAAGCGGAGTAAATACCGAACAAAATGAATGAAATTTATTATTTAAATGGCAAGTTAGTGCCAAGAGAACAGGCTAAAATCTCTTTACTTGACTACGGTTTCCTCTATGGCTACGGTTTGTACGAAACACTCCGAGCGTACAACGGGAAAGCTTTCAGACTCGATAACCACCTGGCCAGGCTAAAATTTTCCGGTGAGCGGCTGGGTATATTAGTGCACGTAGGCTTAATCCGAGAGGCGGTGCACGATGTTATTAAAGCAAACGGTTTTGCCCAAACACGTTTACGAATATCGGTTTCACCGGGTGAAGGAAGTATGTCTCCTAACCTCGCTTCCTGTGAACTCCCCACGGTTGCCGTGTTAGCGATGGAATACACTCCACCAACTCCGAGCAAATACGAGCAAGGCTATCACGCGGTTACGTCTGATATCAGGCGGAACAACCGATCGCCGGTAGTTTATCACAAGACGGCAAATACTATGGAAAGTATGCTGGCCAGGCAAGAATCCCGACGCGCCGGCGCGGACGAAGCTATTTTTATGAACGAAAAGGGTTACATTACCGAAGCTGCCGGAAGTAATGTCTTTATCGTAAGCAGCGGCGTACTTTTAACTCCCAAATTTGAAGCCGGGATATTACCCGGAGTCACCAGGGTGATAGCGTTTGAACTGGCAACGCAATTAGGTATCAAGTTCAAAGAAATCAATCTGAAATCTGAGGCATTATTAACTGCTGATGAGGCATTCGTCACCAACTCCATGGTAGAAATTATGCCGCTGACGCGGATCGATGGTAAACCTATCGCTGAAGGGAAACCGGGACCAATCACCGGTACACTCATAAAAGCCTACCGCCGGCTGGTGAAAAAAGAGACGAAATAGCCTCCGCCATTTTCAACAATAACCCGGGGGCTGACCTGCGGTTTCCCTTAGTTGACATCACCGACTATTTTCCATATCATATGGGGCAAAAGTAACGTGAGGTGATTTATGTCCGATTTTAATGTTGTTCTACTGACTATCGAGGGAAATATTGCCACGATTACGTTGAACCGTCCGGAAGCGATGAATGCTTTTAACAAAGATGTTTACGCCGGTTTGCAACAAACCGCCCGGACGATTCGAGAAAACCCGGCCGTACGTGTTGTCATCATTACGGGCGCCGGTGAGCGGGCTTTCAGCGCCGGCATGGATTTGAAAATGATCGCCGGCAGTGGATTTGGTTCTACGTTAATGGCCGAAGAACGGGAGGGATACGAACGGCTTTTCGCCTTGAAATCTCTCTTCACGGCCTTCGAAGAATTGCCCGTCCCGGTCATCGCAGCCATTAACGGTTACTGCATGGGCGCGGCTCTGGAACTAAGTCTGTGCTGCGATATCCGTATCGCCACTGAAAATGCCATTTTTGCCCTCCCGGAAATGAGCTTCGGTGTCATACCTGATCTGGGCAGCACTCAAAGATTACCCCGCATTGTAGGTATCGGTATGGCTAAAGAAATGCTTTATTCAGGCAGGCGGATAAATGCGCAGGACGCTCTAAGATTGGGGCTCATCAACCACATCTACACCCGCGACCAGTTGATACCGGAGGCGAAGAAACTGGCGGAAGAAATTGCCCGGGCGAACCCGCGTCTGATGGAAGGCGCCAAGCGGGCGGCTAATATGTCTCTTTCCACGCCACTCGATTGGGGTTTGAGGCTGGAAACGGATATTTGTCTGGGAGCTGGCAGCGCTCAGTCTTTCGGGGCGGAAGCCAAGAAATTTATACAAAAATAGCATTCTGTTGATATTGATCTAACGGCCTTTTCTCTTAAAGGGAGCGGATAGAGGTAAATGTAATTATGGTTATAAACTACGAAAAACAGGGACGTATCGTTATTATTACCCTTAACCGTCCTGAAGCGATGAACGCTCAAAATACCCGGTTCCACAAGGAACTGGGTGATGTATTTACGCAATTTCGCGATGACCCTGAAGCCTGGGTAGCAATTCTTCACGGCGCCGGCGATAAAGCTTTTTCCGCAGGCGCGGATATCAAAGAGTTTGGTTCTAATTCCGGCACCGGTAATATTTACTCCCGTCTCCGTGCTGAACAAATCTGGAAACCTTTTATTGCCGCTATTCACGGCTACTGCCTCGGGGGCGGATTGCAACTAGCCATGGAGTGCGACTTACGTATCGCTGCTGTTAATGCACAGTTCGGATATCCTGAAGTCAAACGCGGCCTTTTCCCTGGCTCCAGTTGTACTTTAAGATTACCGAGAAACATCGCCCGCAGCCATGTTATGGAATTGATGCTTATCGGAGACCACATCGATGCACGGGAAGCCTATCGAATGGGGTTGGTCAACAAAGTTGTGCCCTTGAACCAGTTGATGTCCACCGCAGTTAATTGGGCGGAGAAAATCTGCCAAAATGGACCGCTGGGAGTCAGAGCGACCAAGGAAGCTATTATCCGTGGATACGGCTTGAACTAGGATGAGGGCCGGAAACTGGAAGCGGAAATTATGTCTCGTATCGTGGCCAGTGAGGATTTTAAAGAAGGTGCGAAAGCGTTCGCGGAAAAGCGTAAGCCTGATTTCAAGGGACGCTAAACTAGATTGTAATCAAGCTTAACCAGGCAAGACCGCCTAATACCATCATCATCGCGATCACCTTGAGGCGTATAGTTTGTACCGTCACACGCTCTTCGATGATATCCGGCAGAAATCGGCTGGCCAATATCGCCAGGATGAAGACAAAAGCCGGTCGGGTGTTAAGGATCGCCGATGCCAGGGAAACTGGGCCATGGGCAATCGCCACATAGGATAAAATCGCGGCACCGACCGCAATAATTTCGTTTATACCGATCAACACCAGGTTTTTGTTGCGCTGGGTTAAAGTCCTGATTTCTTTGAGGGTATTCCCGCGTAAAGAGAATAGGAAAAATGTCGCCCCGTAGCACAACGAAATAATGACATACAGGTTCCAGTAAGATAATTCTTTGAGAACTGACTTAACGGCAATATTGCTGACAGCGAACAGCAAGCTGCAAATAAGCAATAAGAAAAATGAACCGCTTAAGCTTGCCTTTTTGTCACCGGCTTTTTTCTGAATGGAAATTAATACCGCCCCACCCACCGTCAGTAAGATTGCCAGCCAATCGTTGAAAGTCAGTTTTTCCTGTAATAACGGCATCGCCAGCAGAGCGACGAATATGGGAGAGGTGTTTACCACCGGTATAACACGGGATACTTCGTCCTTGCGCATGATATTGAGCATCAACATTACGGAGATAGAACTGGAAAAGCCGGCACCGAGTGTTATCAGCCAGGTTTGCATGGAGATATTAGCCGGGAAGGGATTTAGAAAATAAACCACCAACCCGATTATCAGTTGTGCCGCGCCGACCGGCAGCAGGTAGCTGCGCAGCGACGGCATTTTTTTTGATAAGAAATGGCTATCGATAATTGCAACCAGAGCCGCCAAAGCGGCGCTGGCAATGGCAGCGCTAACCCAGTACAATATCGTCTCCGAAAATTACTCTCCTCTCCCTAGAGGGGAGAGGGCACGGAGTGAGGGTGAACACATTAGGCACACCCCCTCACCAGTATCCTCTCCCACAAGGAGAGACGGATTGAAAAACTATAACCCTTTGCTTTCGTAAAGGTATAGCGGACTGTCGTCTGTTATCAAACGGGCACCGCGGTTTAAGGCTTTTCTAATGTGTTTGGGCTGACAGAACATGGCCTGGTGGGTTATGCCGTCATAAAACTTCAGGTTGGTCAAACCGCGTTCTTTGATCCGTTTGTCTACTTCAGCAGCGCTCAATTTGCTTGGATCGATTTTCATCGAACCGATGCAGAAACCCCAGGCTCCTCCAAAGGAAGGGATATCAGCCTGGTAAACATTGACGATAGGAAACATGCTTTCCAGAGTTTTCTTAACGGATTTCAGATTCAGCAACTCCAAATAGGAGGCGCAGCCGGCCTGCACGGAAATCAAACCGTTAACCGTGAGTTTATCCCGCACAATTTTATAAAATTCTTTGGTATAAAGAAGATAAGCCGGACCTTCTTCTACCGGTTCAGTCAGGTCGATAGCAATGACATCATATTTTTCTTTGGAATTTTCCAGAAATTTCCGGGCATCGGTGTAATGCAATTTAGCGCGGGGGTCGTCGAAGGCGCCGGCATGGTATTCCGGCAGGTGTTCTTTGCTGATATCGATAACCGCTTTATCGATATCTACCATGACGGCTTTTTTCACTGTTTTGTAAGCCAGTAATTCACGTAAAGTAGCGCCCTCGCCACCGCCGGCAATAAATACCTTCTCCGGTTTGGGGTGGGCGATCATCGGAGGATGAACCAGGGCTTCGTGATATACGAATTCATCTACTTGACTGGATTGGATCTTGTTATCCAGGGTTAAAACCTTACCATATGCCGGGCTGTGCAGGATTTCCATAGTCTGAAATTTGGTTTTTCCGGAGTACATCACGCCATCGATAGCATGCAACTGCATGAGATTATTATTGATCTTGTCAAAAAACCACTTATCGTGTTTAATTTCCATTTTTAATTCCTATTTTTTCGGTTTTCTTGTTAATATTTATGATGCCACGGTTCATATGAATAATGGCATTGGTTTTCGGTTTTAATCTTTCGATGATGACTTCAGCGGCTATTTCCGGTTGGACGGTAGTGCCGCAGGTAAAAATATCAGCCGCAGCATAACCGTGTTCGGGCCAGGTATGAATGGTCAAGTGGGATTCGGCAATGATGATAACGCCGCTAACACCTTGAGGGCTGAATTGGTGAAATGATTCACCGAGAACAGTGGCGCCGCATTCTCTGGCAGCGAAAAGCATGGTCTCGCGGATAAATGGCAGATCGTTAAGAATAGAGTGTTCGCATTCGTTAAGTTCTAGTAGAAGATGTTTTCCTAGCGCATTCAATCACCTGCCCTCCTTAGAAGATTTCTTCGGCCGTGACCCCCTAAGTAAAATCAAGGCACAAATTTAATAATATAGCATAGTCAAGAAAATAAGCAATAATAATTTTTCACATATATGGGTCTAGGTTTGCGTGGATTTGTTCTACCCGAAAATACCGCGCCCGATGCGTATCATATTGGCGCCTTCCTCGATAGCAATGCGGTAGGAATCGGACATACCCATAGATAAGACCAGCATATCGACGTTGGGATACTTGAGCGCTCTTATTTCTTCGAATAACCGCCGGGTGAGTTTAAAATACGGTTGGACTTCAGAAGCAACCTCGGTTACCGGGCCCATGGTCATCAGTCCTTGAACCTTGATGTCAGGTAAAACGGAAATTTGCTTAACAAGTTCCAGAGCGGCTTGCGGCATGACACCGGATTTGTTCGGTTCGCACCCACTGTTGATTTCTATCAATACCGGCATAATTTTACCGATTTGCCGGCTCCTTTTACCGATTTCCAATGCCAGGTCAAAAGAATCGACAGTCTCGATCATATTGAAGGCATTGACCGCCTGTTTGACCTTATTTTTCTGCAAGTGCCCGATAAAATGCCATTGAACACTGCCTCCGACTGCCGGTTGGACCGCGAGGGTTTCTTGGAGGTAATTCTCCCCGATGATATTTGCGCCTGCATTTACGGCTTCTTTGATTTCAATTACGGTTCTACCCTTTGCCACTGTCACCAGTTGTACACCGGTCGATAGTTCACTGAGAATCCTTTTTATGTTTTGTGTAATCGTACCCATCGCGTTTCCATTGTACAATTTAGCTACTGCTCTTGACTATTCCACCGCAATATATGACAATAAAGCGGTTGGGAGTCGATGTATCATTGGCTCCTGTCAAAGAGAACGGGGTGTAGCGCAGCCTGGTAGCGCACTTGCATGGGGTGCAAGTGGCCGACGGTTCAAATCCGTCCACCCCGACCACTTTTTACAACCCTCTAAGGTATTCCGGCCTTAACAAATCAGGGTCGCCTTTTTTAATGAAAACCGTTAACTGTTTTACTATTTCTGCTTTATCCTGCGGCAGATTGGCGCGCACCGAGATATAGTTAGAGGCATACATGGAACTGAAAAAACAGTTGGTAAAATTGGCATTTTTTATAATTGTCAGCAATTCTCCCAGCGATTCGAAAGGTGTAATTGTCTGGAATCCGCCTCTTTGCCATTCGTTATAAAGCGGCGTGCCCGGCACCAGGGTCAACGTTAAAGCTCCAACATATTCCGGATCCATTTCACTCAACACGCGGGCAGTCTCCAGCGCGTGACGCTCACTACCGGTTTTACCACCTAACCCTAAAATTACCGTAACAGAAGTAAGTATACCCGCCGTTTTGACACGGCGCACCGCTTCAATTTCCTGTTCGGCGGTGACACCTTTATCCACATGCTTCAAGACTACGTTATCGCCGCTTTCAAGTCCGATATAGAGCATCCCAAGTTTGAGTTTGTGCAATTCCTTCAGTTCGTCCGCACTGCGACGGAGTATATCCTGGGTTGTTGCGTACGCGGCAATTCTTTGGACCGATGGCAATTTTCTGTCCAGATACCCCAGTATTTCTACAAGCTCAGCGAAAGGATAAACCAGAGCATCGCTATCCTGGAGAAAAACCTTCTCCCCATCCCATTGATTCGCAATAGTATAGACTATCCCCGGAATTCCGGCGGCCGATATATTGCTTGATAGGTATAACGCAACTGCATCGATTTCTCTTTTTACTTCATCAACATCCCGGACCTGTAACTTCGAACCGTAATTACCGCAAAAAGTACAGGAGTTGTTAGAACAACCTGCAGTCAATGGAAAAAAATAACTCTTCCATTCGCTGGGTGAACGCACTATCTCAGGTCTTTTAAATACCATACTTAACTCTACGATATAACGACCATAAAAAAAGCCCCCACTGGTCGGTAGGGACTTTTTCCTAAACCTCTAAAATGAACGGTTATTCAGTTATTATCTTTTGTAGGAACTAATACCTTTCCAATCGGCGGGCGCGCTTTCTTTTTGCTTCGCGCTCTTCCCGATCCGTGTAGATAACCTTTTCCATCTTGTTAATGAGCGTGGTGAAGGTTTTTATTTCTTCAGGGGTGAAGGCAGCGGTAAGTTTATCAATAACAATACAACCGGCTTTTTTGGCACCAGCTAGTTTATTCTTACCTTTTTCGGTCATGGTGACCATCACCAAACGACGGTCAACGGTGTCGCGAGTCTTTTTAACGAGATTGCCTTTTTCCATACGATCGAGAATCGTACTTAAGGTATTGGGATTTCTTTCTAGCTGACGGGAAAGAATAGTAGCGGTTGATTCATTCCCTGTAAAACTCATGGTAAGAAGAACCATATATTGTTCGAAGGAAAGTCTCTGCTCTCGAACGAATGTATCCTCAAAATAGTTCGATAACAGGTCGCTAACGTGCTGCCAGAGTAACCATGTCCTGGTGCCTTCATCTTTAGGCAGGTATTTTTCATTAAGTTTTCTCATAGGTGCCTTCCTCCTTCTTTATTCGTTAACAATATTTTATCCTATATTATTTCACTTTTCAACAATATATTCGTATCTTATTAAATATTTTTTTATTTTCACAATATTTTAAAATAGTTACATAAGTGCCATTATTTGTTGGTTGGTGGTGGAAATCTGAATGTATTGTACTTCAAGTCCGATAAGAAATGGCCGGATATTGGGGTTAATTTATCGGTGTAAAGTGAAATCCGAGTATAAGTTTTATGGGATAACACCATTTACCTTTTACTACCTAAAAGAACCATCCCAAGGAGCTATACACCCGGTACTTTTCAAAGAAATGAGTGCCAGGCGGGAATTTGATCGAGGTGCCAACGCATTGTAGGTCAACCAGTACTATATCGATCAAATTCTTAAAACAATATAAATAATCGAACATAAAAAATAAGCCTATCCCCACAAGCGATAATCAACCACTCTCTTATCGGGGACCGGCTTATTTTAATACTTCACGAAAAGGAAGCTTTTGCTTTCCGATTAGGTATCGATGATTTTGGCGGTTTCCATTTCACGGACGTAGTCCTGTATGTTCATTGCCGCCATGGTCAAAGGCTCCATGGTTCCTCTGGAACCTAAGGCTGAGGAAACCCGGGCAATGACTTCGTTATTAGGTGCTTCCATGATATTAACGAAATCATATTGACCGAGTAATGAATATTGGGCAAGAACCTTGGCCCCCATTTTTTCCACTTCTTTGTTAACTTCAAAGAGTCTGCGAGGGTTGTTCATCATCGTTTTTCTTCCCTCGGTGGTCAATTTGGATAACATGACATAGAGTGCCATAAATACCTCCTCAAGACTCTCCCTTACTGCCTGGAGAATTGAAATATTTGTTTTATTATATACCTAAATTGGACATCTTCATAGTCTTTTTATCTAAAAATTTTCTGAAATTTTTGGTTCCATTTGAAAATGTTAACATCACACTAATAAATTGCCCTAAGAGTAACGATAATCTATAATAACAAACTAAGTGTAGTATCGATAAGTTGATTTTAAAAATAAATACAAGGAGGACCTGGTGACAACCGAACAATCAAGCAAAGAAGCCGTTTTTAGAAGACAGGTGAGGACCTGGTTAAAAACCAATTTACCCAAGGGTTGGGGGACACCTGAATACAAAGCCCCGGAAAGGCAGAGCGAAGCTGCCCAGGCTTTAGGCGAACAGTGGACGAAAACATGTTACGATGCCGGTTACGCGGGGTTTGGTTATCCCAAAGAATACGGCGGTATCGTACGGCCGGATTGGGAAATTCGCATCATCCGCGAGGAATTTGCCCTCTGTGGCACACCGCCCGGTCCGATGTCTCAGGGGTTATTAATGGCTGCCCCCACCATCCTACGATGGGGACAGGAATGGCAAAAAAAACGTTTTATCCCTAAAATATTGAGCGGCGAAGAAAGCTGGTGCCAGGGATTTTCCGAGCCTGATGCCGGTTCCGATCTGGCAAATGTACGAACTGCCGCAGTACGCAATGGTGATGATTGGGTGGTCAACGGACAAAAAGTTTGGACCAGTAATTGGACGTATGCCGATTTCGGGCTTCTGGTCGTAAAAACCGACCCCGTTGCTAAACGCCACCGTAATTTGAGTTATTTTATCTTTGATTGCAACTCCCCGGGTTTCAGTCGCCGACCTTTGAAACAAATGAGCGGCGAATCGGAATTCGGAGAAATGTTCTTCGATAATGTGCGGGTTCCTCATAAGAACCTGCTAGGTGAACTTAACATGGGATGGTATGTAGCCCTTACCGGTTTGGCAGCCGAGAGAAGCGGCGGTTTCGCCGTTGGCGGCAGAAGCACCGCACGTCGAGGTTGGGGAAACATGGAATCCATCGTAGCACTGGCCAAAGAAACGAAACGGTACGGTAAGACTGTCTGGGATGACCCGGTTTTCCGTCAGAAGATCGCCCAATTCGCCATCGAAGGTGAAGCCATGCGGGCTAACGGAGCTTTGCAGGCAGCCATGTCCAGGCAGGGTAAGAAAATCGATCCCAACGAAGTTTCCGTCAGCAAAAACTTCTCCGCCGAATTACGGCAGCGTAGCGACGATATGGTGATGGAAATCCTCGGGGCTTATTCTCAGATGGTCGAGGGTTCCCCATTGGCTGTGAATGACGGCGATTGGGTATACGGCATGTTAAGGTGGCGAGGTGCGACGATCGAGCGCGGTACTTCCGAAATTAACCGTAACATCATCGCCGAAAAAATTCTCGGCATGCCCAGAGAAGCGCGGAGTGAGTAAGGGGAGAGAAGGAGAAGAAGATGGAATACGGGACTAACGAAGAACAGGAAATGTTAAAAACCATGGCAAGGGATTTTCTGGCTAAAGAATGCCCGAAAACCTTTACCCGGGCGATGATGGCAGATAAAACCGGTATTAGCCGCGAGTATTGGAAGAAAATGGCGGATGTAGGTTGGACCGGCTTGATTTTACCGGAACAGTACGGTGGCTCTAATATGACCTTCCGTGATCTGTCCATTCTTTGCGAAGAAATGGGGCGGATGGTGACGCCGGGACCGTTTATCTCGACACTGGTTATGAGTGCCCTGCCCATTTTGAACGCCGGCACCGAAGAACAAAAGCAGGAGTTCCTCCCCAAGATCGCTGGCGGTCAGTTAATAATGACCGCTGCTGTTACGGAAATGGATGGTGACTTCTGGCCTGGTGCGATAAAAATGCAGGCTTACCCGCGCGGCGATGATTTTATACTCAGTGGCACGAAATCATTTGTGCCGGACGCCATGGCAGCAGATTACTTCCTCGTTGCCTGCCGCACCAAAAATACCCCTGATCCCGAGGACGGAATCACCCTGTTTATCGTTAACAAGGATGATTGGGGCATTTATGTCAATCCTTTACAGACCATGGATGAGACACGCAAGCAATACCAGGTGACATTCAACCGGATTGCAGTCCCATCCAAATATATAGTTGGTGAGGTAAACAAGGGCTGGCAGATTATCAAAGCTGCTGCACAAAAAGCGATGGCGTTATATTGTGCCGAGATGGTCGGTGGTGGCGAGTGGGTGCTGGAAACGTGTGTTGAATACGCCAAGACCAGGATCCAGTTCGGCGTACCGATCGGTAGTTTCCAAGCAATCAAGCACCACCTGGCGAATATGTACACGCAATTGGAATACTCCCGTGGTCTGATGGTTTGGGCAGCGGAAGCCGTGAAAGATAATGACCCAATGGCGGACTTAGCAGTATCTATGGCTAAGTCTTATTGCGGCGACACATTCAAAATGGTGACCGGACTTGGAGTCCAGATCCACGGCGGTATCGGGTTCACCTGGGATCATGATATGCACCTGTATTTCAAGCGCGCCCGAGCGTTGGACACGGTTTTCGGGGATGCCAATTATCACCGCGAACTAATTGCCAAGTACTACGACTAAACGATTTTAGAAAGAGAAGGGGATGCATAAAGCATCCCCTTCTCTTTCTTCCCACGTCATTCCAGCGAAGGCTGGAATCCAGAATAAAAATTTTCCACCTTCACCTTCAGTAACTTTGTAACTGTTTATCCTCACCTTCTTAGGTGTGTCACGTTGAGGATTTTTGCTAAAGAGTTAAAACTATCTCATATTGACTAATTGTATTTTCAAATCCCATTTTAAGTAAAAATAGTTTCATGCTATCGTAAGCATCATCAACATTCCAGATATTTAATTGATTCGTTTTTACCTTTTCAAACAAACCTGAAACAATACCTCCTGCTATTCCATTGCGCCTATAATCTTTGTGTATTGCCAACTGAGGTATATCCCCCGTATTTTTATCAACGACTCCATAGCCGATAATATTATTATCTAAACGTACTAAAGCATAAATCATGATTCCTTTAACCGCATTAATGGAAGAAATGGAATTTTGCCAAGATGGTTGAAACTCCCAAAATGATTTAAGCCGTTCCCATTCGTTTTGTTTAATCTCAGTGTACTCAATCTTACAGGTAGATGTCGTTTTTTTATGGTTTTCTTTGTTAAGTTTGAAACTTGATAACCCTCTACGAATTTCAAAACCTTGCTTTTTATAAAGTTCAATGGCGGGGGTATTATCCTTCTTTACTTCTGTCAAATACTGCTCCGCATATTTTTGCCTAAATAATATCCGGAGTTTTTCAAACATAGTATTTGCTATGCCTTGCCTCCTGTATGAAGGCACAGTACGGGTAAGAATATCATATGCTGTACTTTTCCCGTTCCAAGTTCTAAACCCATTCAGTATGAAACCGACAAGAATATGATTAGTTTTTTCAAACGCACCCAAAGAAATTTCTGGGATGTATCCCCTTATTTGAAGCATATTTTGAAATGATTCAAAGGATACATTTTTTGTTGACGGGATATCTTTTTGTAAATATGTTAGAAACAATGTTTGAACTGAAGTGTTTTCAAGTGTTGAATAAATGTACATCTCTTATTCACCTTCTATCTCGAAAACTAATGACTTTACCCTCATTATACCAATACCAAGACTGTTTAAGTAATTGAGGTCGGATGTCAAAAATAGACACGAACCTTTCTATATCGCCAACTGTACAGCATAGAATTTCTGGGCATATGCCAACAGAGACAGGAATCCCAGTCTTTCCTGTCTACACTACAGGTTATAAATCCATCACAACCCGAATAACTTCTCCGCATTCGAACTGCATATCTTTTCTTTATCCTCATCCGGGATATCTGCTTCCTTCATAAACTGCGCCGCTTCCTCATTCAACTGGTAAGGGTAATCCACGCCGAACATAATCCTATCGGCACCCAATGCCTGGTAAGCACACTGCAGTGCCGGTTGGAAAAACAGCCCGCTGGTATTGATCCAGAAGTTAGTTTTCAGGTACTCGCTGGGTTTTCGGTTTATCGCAGGTCGATTGTTTACCCACCAGGCGTTCCAGGCAAAATCCAGGCGCGGCAGCCAGAACGGCAAACCCTCACCCATATGCCCCAGGATAATTTTCAAGTTTGGATAAAGATCGAACAAGCCGCTATAAATTAACCGCATAACATGCACCGAAGTATCGGCGGCAAATCCCAGCGTTGGACCGGAGAAAGGATAGCCATAATCAATAAACGCTTTCAGCATCGCGGTCGAGGGTGTCGATGGATGCAGGTAAACCGGCACATCCAGCTTTTCGGCTTGCGCAAATATACTCCAATATTTTTTATTATCCAGATATTCATTTTGAGCATGTGATAACAAACAAACACCCTCAAGCCCCAATTTGGTAACAGCCCTTTCTAATTCTTTCGCAGCGGAATCTGGAGCTTGAGGGGCAACCGATGCCAGACCGATATATTTGTCCGGGTATTTATTAACAATAGCTGAAAGTTCGTTATTAATCGCCTGGCTCCAAGTATAGCCTTCAGACGGTTCGAACATCTGCAAAGGAGGAGTTACCAAGCTTAAAACCTGCATCTCGATCCCGGCACTCGCCATCATCATTTGGCGTTTTTCACCTACATCGAGCAGCATGTCCGCCAGTTTCGGCGGCACAATTTTGGGCACCGGGTTGCCCCGTTTTTCTCCGAATTCCATAAGCTTCGGAGTTAAAAAATGTGCTTCCAAATCGATTATTTTCATAATTTTTCCCTTTTTTTTCGTCTTTGCGAGTCCCGATGAAATCGGGGCGTGGCAATCAAAAGCTCTTCGTATAAGTCGCGCCACTCGGGATTCATTGAATTGATTAGGTCTATTTTCTTTTGCCGGGATCCTACCTTGATTTGTTTTTCTCTTGATATTGCCCCGGTAGCATCACCGCCGGCTTCATAAAACACCAGCATATCAATATGATATCTTTTTGTAAAACTCTCGACTAACTTTTCCTTGTGCTGCCAGACTCTTCCTATCAGGTCACTGGTAACGCCGGTGTAAAGTACTGAGTGTTTGGCGTTGGTCATAATATAAACATAGAATTGTTTATTCATCTACACCGCTTAAGCTTGCTTCGTCGCTATATCTCCTCGCAAGCACGGCAAAGCCAATTGACAATATGATAGAATGAACACCAAACTGCCGCAAGATGAGGAGAAAGACGATGGAAGAGAAAGTACTATTGATCGAAAAACGTGACAAAGTTGCCGTACTAACCCTCAATCGACCGCAAAATCTCAATGCCTTGAACACCGAATTGCTCAATATATTTATGCAGACAATGATGGACCTACGTAAAGACGACAGCGTGTGGGCGGTAGTACTCACGGGCAACGGGCGGGGATTTTGCTCCGGAGCAGATTTACGCGGCGGTCCACGCCCCGTGATGGATGAAAATACCCCGCGCGAAACTCGTTTGGATACACTCGGCTGGGTGGGGAGATTAGCAACATCAATTTATCGTACCCTCGATAAACCTATTATCGTCGCGGTTAATGGCGTGGCCGCCGGCGCAGGAATGTCGGTAGCATTAGCCTGCGATATGCGCATCGGGTGCGAAAATTCCCGCTTCAAAACGGTTTTCATCGAACGTAGTCTGTCTACCGATACGGCGATGTCCTATTTCCTGCCAAGGATCGTTGGGTACAGCCGCGCTTGTGACCTCGTTTACACCAGCCGTAACGTGAATGCTGAAGAAGCTTTCAGTATGGGTCTCCTGGATAGATTGGTAACCGCAGAGAAACTCATGGGCGAAGCGATGGCCGTTGCTAATCAGATTGCCGCCATGCCTCCAATTGCAATGCAATCCGTTCGTCGAGTAATGCAGCAAAGCATGGACGCTTCTTTTGAAGATCAGATCCGCAATGAAACGCTGGGGTTGATCTTAAGCGGACGGGCGCCGCATGATTTTAAAGAATCCAGGGATTCATTCCTCGAGAAAAGACCGCCCAAGTTTACCGGCAAGTAGAAAACAGCTAACCACAGTTAATTTTACAATGATTTATCACTCTCACCTTAATCCTCTCTCCTCAAGTGAGAGGAGAATAGAGCTAACGTGGTTTGGTGGCTTTAATGGAAAATGTAAGGGGGACATTGTCCCCTTTTACATGCCATCGGTTCTCATCTAACTTCTCGGTGAATGAAGACCACTGGTAGGCATCAAATGGGAATTCGTGCACAAATTCGATTTTCAAGCCGGCTTCTATTAAAGCATTGATAACATCACTGAACTTGTGTGTCCATTCAAAAGAGGGATTTACTAGTTTCGCATTTTTATCGGCATAATCACCGTCCGCTTCCCATTTCATCGGCTCTGATCCTTGAAAATACGAATACCTGACCTTAAAATCCATCACTCCCTTTGCGTTATCGAAGATGTGCAAGATAGGATGCCCTTCAACAATATAAAAAGTACCGCCTCTCTTCAGGTAATGGGCGACAATTTGCCCCCAACGTTTCAAATCCGGCAACCAGCAAAGAACCCCGTAGGAAGTAAAAACAATGTCAAATTTGCCCCTTAAAACGTTGGGTAATTCGTAAATATCTGTCTGAATAAAACGGGCAGGTATTTTCATTTCTTTACTCAAAGCCCTTGCAGAAGTAATAGCCTTATCCGAGAAATCGATGCCGGTGACCTTCGCTCCCAGCTTTGCCCAAGAAAGAGTATCCATACCAAAATGGCATTGAAGGTGAAGTAAAGATTTACCTTTTACATCTCCTAATTCTTCAAGCTCGGTGGGCTTTAACGCGGTTTGTATTTTCCCCGACTTGAATTCTTTTAGTCTGTACAATTCGGAACGCTGATGAATCGGATTGGTCTCATTCCAATGTTTCAGATTGCCTTTAACGTATTTGTTCATATTATCTATACCTTCAGCACAAAATACGTGTTCATGTTATATCACTTATGCCAGGTTGTCAAATGTCACATCACGTCATCCCAGCGAAAGCTTGGATCCAGAAGCTGTTAGTCTAGATTGCCGCGCCTCCCGATAACGTCGGGATGGCTCGCAAAGACAACTGATACTGAATCTTAAGTCTTAGCTTCGCCTTGTACTAGATACGAGATAGTGATAACGTTACTAGTTTCGTGTTATAATAAAAGTTAGAGTCAAGAAATTAAACGGAAATATACAATTTTATGTTCTGGCAACTAAATCAAATCTACCTCCATCGGCACGCCGTCTTCCTCAGCTAACACTCAAAACAGGCATAGACCATACGTCTATCGGCTAATCTCACGTTTTTCCTCAAGTTGGGCTACTTGTGTCTGCTATCCACCATCTCATTTAAAAATAAAACTATGTAATTGAACAGGGAATAAAAATATGAACTACCGTAATGATATTAGAAATATCGCCATCATCGCCCACGTTGACCACGGCAAGACAACTTTAGTTGACGCACTGCTGAAACAGAGCCACGTTTTCCGCGAAAATCAACACGTGGGTGAATTAATTATGGATAGCAATGATCTCGAGCGTGAAAAAGGTATTACCATCATGGCTAAAAACACCGCGGTGATGTATAACGGAATCAAAATTAATATCATCGATACTCCCGGACATGCCGATTTTTCCGGCGAAGTGGAACGTGTCATCAACATGGCGGACGGTTGTTTATTACTCGTGGACGCAGTAGAAGGACCTATGCCGCAAACCAAATTCGTTTTACGGCAGGCCTTCAAAAAAGGCCTTACCACTATTGTGGTCATCAATAAAATAGACCGCGATCACGCCCGCGTCGCCGAGGTATTGCATATGACCCAGGACTTGTTCCTGGAACTGGCTACCACTTCCAGCCAACTTGATTTTCAGGTGCTTTATGCCAGCGGCAAAAACGGCTGGGTAGTAGCTGACCCGAAAGACACGGGGACCGATGTCCGTCTGCTCTTTGAAGCCATCATTAAAAACGTTTCTCCTCCCCAAATCGAAGAGGGTCCCTTCCAGATGCTGGTTTCCAATCTCGATTATGATAACCACAAAGGTAAAATATGCATCGGGAGAATCTGGCGTGGTAAAATCTCGCCTCACGAGCCCGTGGTGTCACTTTACGCGGACGGTAGTACAAAAAGATGGGAAATCTCCCAGGTGTTTACCTATCTGGGTTTGAAACGCATGGAAACCCCGGAAGCGGCGGCAGGCGATATCGTCGCCATCACCGGCGTCGATGAAGCGAGTATTGGAGATACGATTGCCGACCCGAACCAACCGGAAGCTTTACCCAGGATTGAAATCGGCGAGCCGACGGTGGAGATGACCTTCGGGGTCAATACCTCACCCTTCGGCGGCAAAGAAGGCCGTTTCAGCACTACCCGCCAGCTGAGGGAACGCCTCTACCGGGAACTGGAAAAGAACCTGAGTCTAAGAGTCACGGATACCGATAGCCCCGATACGATGTTGGTAAAAGGCCGGGGTGAATTACACCTGGCAATTTTAATTGAAACG